>JAALLR010000047.1_pt1 | contig 45527 bp, 50 predicted proteins | sample 7245931 | NCBI WGS metagenome assembly JAALLR01 (sample SAMN13049201, study PRJNA578106) | oil field metagenome | isolation source: filtered produced water from oil reservoir B9 | place: USA:offshore Texas | collected 2016 | reverse complement strand
GGGGTATTTTTAAAGCCGGGAGGGTTAAATTTTTTGTCCCTAGGCCGATATTTTTATGTCCGAAATTTGGAAATTTCGAATATTAATATGACAAGATATACTTGTAGGGTTTAGACGTTGTGGGGACGTTTATTGAAAGGCCTGGAAGTCTTGATATATAAGGGTTTGTAAGATGTTTGATTGTAGGTTGACGAAGCTTTACGAATACGCGACGCGTTGGCTACGGACGACAAACACGAAAACCCCGGGCCAAAAAAACTGCCGGGCCGTTTGTTCACCTGGGGCCGTTTTTTGAAAGTTAATATTTAACGAAGTTACCAATTGAAAGTTAGTATTCAATAAATCCTTTGGTCATATAAATATAATTATACGACGAATAATCTTGACGAACGGTAACTTTTCGTCGTATAATACACAAAAATAATGGTTGATTATTCGTCGTATAATACGAACAGCCAAAGGAGGTTTTCGTCAATGGAATTAATGTTTGACGAAGCTTTAACGTTATTTCTTGACGACTTGAAGAACAAAGGCAAAAGCGAAACAACAATTAAAAATTATAAAGCTGATTTGGGACGGTTTCGGGATTGGCTGAACGATAGGGAAGACGACCCCACCGGACGGGGGCCGGGGGTATCCGGTGTCGGGCGGATAGTGTTAAAAGAATACGCACAACATTTAAAAATGTCGGGTGAAGTTAAACCCACAACGGCAAACCGGCGTATTGTCTCGTTAAAGTCGTTCTTCAAATACCTTCACGATACAAACCGAATCCCAACGAACCCGGCGACCGACATTAAAGTTAAACGAATCCAACGACAAAACGAAACTCGTTGGTTAACGCGAAACGAAGTCGGCAAATTATTCCACGCAATAGACACCGCACAACACCAAGGTAAGTTGAAAAAGGCCCGCGACAAAGCAATTATAACCGTTTTGGTTAATTGTGGCCTACGCGTTAGCGAACTCTGCAACCTTCGAATTGACGACATTGATTTTAAAGCCGGTTTAATAACGGTTCAAGACGGTAAGGGCAGTAAATATCGCAAAGTTCCGTTTGGTAACGCGACAAAAAAAGCGATTTTAAATTATCTTGACGAACGCAATTCTAAAAGTGAGTTTATTTTTGTTTCGAAAAGGGCCGAACAAATGACGACCCGGGGAGTTCAACACCTTTTACAACGATTATCTGAATTAACCGGGTTAGAAGTAACGCCGCACATGCTAAGACATACGTTCGCAAAGCAAGTCGCCGACAAAACTGGAAAACTTGAAGTTGTCGCCGACCTTTGCGGCCATGCTGACGTTAACACTTCCCGTCGATATGTAACACCGTCAATGAAAGAATTAAAAAATTCGGTTAAAGAAATAGAATTTGAAGGGTAGTTATTGACGCAACGTTACCGTTGGAACATAATAAATTAGGTTTAAAAGGCAACGGGAACGTTGCGAAAAAGATAAAAAAAATAGTCGTAAGTGACGCCAATTTAATATTCTATAGTATCATGTAATCCATTCCCGGTAAGAAAGGAGGGAATAAAATTTTGGCTACGAAGCTAACCAAAAATGAAGCATTAAATTTCATTCTTACCATTGCGGAAGCCGCTGAAAGATGGAAGCTTGGAGAATCAACCCTTCGAAGTGCTATATTTCGCGGTAAATTTCAAGAAGGGGTTGACGTAAGAAAGTCGGGTAAAACTTGGCTAATCACTTACGACGTAATGGAAAAGAATTATGGAAAACCAAAACAAACATCTATAAATTCTAAGAATACCTAAAAATACTTAAAATTTAATAAACGCCGTTAAAGGCGTTTATTTTTTTATGACGTTTGTGCAACGAAAAAGTTTCATAAAATTTATACATAGACGCCAAAAAATAGGTGTCTTTTTAATATATACCAAATTGAGAAATTTTTAAGGGGGTGAACTAATTGCCTAATCCAGACAAAGGTAAAATTCCAATTGAAGAAGTTTTTGAAGTTGACTTCGCGGAATTTACAGAACAACAAATTCAAGCAATCGAATTACTTTCGTTGCCAGGTAAAGGAGGTTTAACCTTCGAACAAATTGCCGAAAAAGTTGGTATTTCAGTTCGCACACTTCACCGTTGGAGGGACAAAAGGAACTTTCAGAAGGCCGTTACTTTGCGGGCAATTCAAAATATCCACCACGAATTACCCGAAGTATTCACGGCACATATTAAGTCTTGTAAACGCGGTAATGTTAGGGCGATTGAATTGCTTTATAAGTTGTTAGGGTTCTTGATTGACCGTCAAGAAGTTAACCAAACTGTTGAAAATAGAACCCAGGACAACAAAGACATTGAAAAGGATATTGACCGCTTGGAACGGTTGCTTGACGAAGACGATAAAGACAATAAAGAAAAGCCCGGGAAGGTTCATTAATCCCGGGTTTTTTGTATTTAAGAGGTTTTGAAATTGAGTGCTGACGCCTTACTTTTTCTTAGCTTCCTTGGTTTTGTCGGTCTTATTGTAGCTTTTGAATTTATCAGTTAACCCGGAAAGGAGGGGTAAAGGTTGGAACACGTTATTGACGTTACTAACGAAAGGTTACGACGCGAAAGGATTAACCTTTTAACCAAACGGGCCAAGTTAATAAACAAAGCACGAAAGAAAGGGAAAGCAAATAACAAAGACTTGGAACAACTGCTTAATGACCTTCAAGAACTGGAATCTTTGAAGCGAATTGAACGTTGCCAAGAAGACATTCTTCAATTTATGTATGAATACTTTTCCGACGACCTTAACCCCGATAACGAACAAAACCTTGTTCCTGCCGGGGTTAAAATTACGGACGCACCCGAATTCCACCGGGAACTTTGCGACGTCTTAAACGTTGTTTCTAATGTTGACCCGGCTTCAAGAATTGCTTGGGCCGCACCAAGGGGACACGCAAAGTCGGCTTATTTATCCAATTGCTTTCCAATTCACGAAATTGTTTATCGAAAGCGGAAGTATATTTTAATTTTATCGGAAACGGATTCGTCTTCGAAGAAGTTTATTGAATGGATTGCCAACCAATTAAAGTTTAATGAGAAGTTACGCGAAGACTTTGGCGATATTCTTTCACCGTCGAAGCGATTAAACGATAAAGATAACCAGGAAGCATTTTTAACAAAAGAAGGGGTTCTTGTTGAAGCAAGTTCAATCGGTAAGCAATTACGGGGTAAAAGAAACGGCCCTTACCGGCCCGACCTTGTAATTCTTGATGACCTTGAATCACAAAAGAACACCAACACTAAAGAACTTCGGGAGAAAAACATTCATTGGTTTAACTCGGTTGTTATTCCTATTGGCGACCCCGAAAGAACGGCATTCGTTTACATGGGGACTATGATTCACAAGCATTCATTGTTAAGCCACGTTTTGAACCGTTCCGATTTTCATTCGAACCTTTTCACGGCGATTATTGAAAAGCCGGAACGACAAGACCTTTGGGACGAATTCGAACAAATTCTTCGCAACCAAGAAGACCCCGACCGGCAGGACAACGCAATTAAGTTCTATGAACAAAATAAGTTGGAAATGGATAAAGGGGTTAAAGTACTTTGGGACGGTCGTTACGATTATTGCCGCTTGATGATTGAAAAGGCAAATATGGGTTCCCGGGCGTTTAATTCGGAATTCCAAAATAACCCGATTGACGAAGAAGAACAAATTTTTAAACCCGAAATTATAACCCTTTACGATTGGCACGAACTTTATTTTGAAGACGGAAGGAACAGACCTTTAACTTATTTTGGGGCTTGGGATATTGCAATGGGTAAAAATAACCGTTCAGACTATAACGCAATTTTAATTGTTGCCCGCGACCGTTCGACGGGCATTATTTATGTCGTTGATGCTTGGGCCAAGAAATGCCCGGCCCACGAAGCCCTTGAAGAAGTTATAAATAAGTTGAGGAAATACCGTCCGAAAATGTTCGCGGTTGAAACCGTTGCGGCTCAACACGACCTTTATAGACAGTTGCGGCAACGCCTACCAAAAGAAGGGATTTACGGAACCCGTTTAAAACCGGTAATGAACCGCACCAAGAAAGAAGAAAGAATTGAATCCTTGGAACCTTACTTTGAAAACGGGGCATTACGGGTTCACCGAACCCAACGTTTACTTCGCGAACAACTCGAAGAATTTCCGAATGGGGATAACGACGACTTACCGGACGCTTTACAAATGGCCGTTGAATTGGCGGCCCGTATGGGGCGGCGGTCGTACTATAACAAGCCCGCAGGATTATAAAAAAGTTAATCAAGACCTTGTAATTTACTTGGCCGGTTAAGCACAAAGGTAGAACTTCAATTTAGGGGGTGAAGCTTTGAAGGTTAATAATCAATTTTGGTTAGACCGGGCCAACAAACCCGGGGTTGGATACCAAGACGCGGAAGTTATCGCCCTTCGCAAAATGGGTTATTCAGGAACCCTTAACGATATGCGAAGGGCTTTTTATATGGACATTACCGGAATAACTGATTTAACAACCGCCAAGGCCCGGGCCAAAAACCTTCCCGACTATTCGGACGTTATTACTTTTGCCGGTAAAGCCCGGGGCGACGGGGACGATACCCGAATTATGAAATACGGAAGTTACCCGGAATTGATGAATCCTGACGGGTTTACTTCGGAAGTTGGGGGTGGTTATGGCGGGGCGGCGTACCCGGACGACGGTTCAACCGCTTATTGGTCAATTAATACACCCACCGGTTATAAACCGCAATTTTGTAATTACCTTTCGCTTAACCTTTACGGAACCCGGGACGAAGTTTTAAAAATGATGAAGTCTTTAAAAGCAAGGGTTTTCACGTACAATTCAGAAGTGTACGCATTCAATAATTCAATTAGTTTGTGGGACAAGAAAACACCTGCCGGGGCAAGCTTCGAATATGTTGAACTTGAATTAATCGACAGGCTTAACGATTACGTCGATTCCAATAACGTTGTTAAAATAGGGGTTATTTGTAAGGACGCGGCGGACGGGACGAATTACGCAACGCTTGAAGTTGATTACTTTGAATTGATTCCAACGTTCTTTAAATCAATGCCGTAAAGGAGGGAAGAACATTGCCAAATAGTTTATTTTACGTCGGGGCGTCTTATCCGCACGACGACCATATTAACCGAATCCGGCGTTATAAAGAAAACAAGAAATTGTTTAAAGGCGAACATTACGACGTTTTCAAAAAGATTCAAAACCGGCTTGACGGTAATACTAAAGAACTTCTTTATATCTCGGCCAACTTGCCCGGAATTATCGCGAAGAAATCCGCCGACTTTTTGTTTGGTGAACACCCGACTTACTCTGCCGGTAAAGAAGACGACGCACCGGAACAACAAGCCCTTGAACGGTTGGTTAAAGATAACCGACTTAATATTAAAAACTATCAATCCGCCCTTGGTAATGCGTACCGGGGCGATTCTTTTTATAAAATCCGTTGGGGCCAACGTTACGGCGGAAGGGTTGACAAGAAGTTTGACCCTTATCGCGTAATTATTGAAAGTCAAAACCCGGAATATGTATTCCCCGAAACTGCACCCGGGGACGCAACCGACATTATTGCTTATCATATTGCTTACCCGGTTATTGTGGTTGACGGCGAAGATTACCTTTTGAAAGTTGAATCCCATTTTCCGGGTTATATTGAATATTCCGAATGGCGTATGCAACCCGATATTACGAATGTAGACGGGGAAATTGAACAATGGAAAATATACGCGGAAGTTGAAAGCGGGCGGCGGGTTGTTAATACCGGAATTCCGTTCCCGTTGGTTGTTCACGTTCCAAACTATGCAACCGACGAAACTTGGGAAGGGTTAGACGACCTTTCAGAACACAAACCGATTTTTGATGAAATAAACAACCGTTTAACTCAAATTGCTAATATCCTTGACAAACACGCAGACCCGCCGATTGCTATTCCTGCTGGGGCAATGGGCGAAGACGAAGAAGGGAACCCAACGTTCGTTATTGGCCGGGACAAAGTATTTGAAGTAATGGGTAAAGAAGACGTAATTCCGCAATATATCACTTGGAACGGCCAATTACAGGCGGCCTTTGAAGAATTAAAACGGTTGGTTGATTACCTTTTAATTTGTGCCGAAATTCCTGCCGTTGCATTGGGTTCCGGGGATTCTGGAACTTCCGGTTCTTCCGGTTTATCAATTAAGTTCCGTTTAAATTCATTATTGGCAAAGGTTAACCGTAAACGCCAATTCTATGATAAAGGGCTGAAAGATGTTTTATTTATCGCCCAAATGCTTGAACACACGAAGTCAAATAAAAATCCAGAATATGAGATTACGGAACCGATAATTAAGTTTAAGGACGGTTTACCGGAAGACGATGCAGAACAAGCAAACATTATGTCAATCCGTACCGGCGGAAAAGCAACTATTTCCACCAAGACCGCGTTAATGCGTATGGACGGATTAACCGAAGAACAGGCGGAAAAGGAACTTGAACGAATCGAAGCCGAAGAAAAGGCCCAGTTGGAACGCGAAGCAACAACCGACCCGTCAATTTTTAACGAAGAAGAATAAGGGGGCGGTTATAAATGGCTGAAACTTTACCGAAACCAAATTTTGACCTTCCCGACCCCACCTATGACCGGGACGTTGCTCGTTTAGTTAAATACTACAAGAAAGCTTTTAGATTAATCTTAAAAAGGGTTTTAACGTTAACCGAAATCAAAAAAATTGACCGTAAAAGGGCCGAAAGCTTGATAGTTCAGATTCAGTTTATCCTTCGCCAACTTAATAAGGAAGCTGAACTTTGGGCCAAGGAACAAATTCGAAAAGCTTTTGAAGATGGGCAGGCCCGGGCAATTATCGCCTTGGGTGAAGCGGATTCGTTAAGCAACGCGGCAAAAATGGCGTCCGGTTCTATGTTGGCCCGGGAAGTTGTTGAAGCCCTTATTGCCGACACTTACCAAGACCTTTTACAAGCAACCCAAAACACCGAACGCCGGGTTAAACGTTTGGTTCGCGAAGTCGTTGCCGAACAAACCCGGCTTAACGCAATTGAACAAATGGGCCGCAAGACCCGTGTTAAGGCAATTAAAACCGAACTAACCCAAAAGGGTTTATCGGAACGATTGAAGCGGGAAGGTTGGGTTGGTATTGTCGACAAAGCGGGTCGCCGTTGGGACTTGGGAACGTATACCGAAATGGTTACAAGAACAAAAATGTACCAAGCCCACGTTGAAGGAACCCGGATTGAAGCAAAGGAACGGGGCGTTGACCTGGCTATTGTTTCAAGCCACGGGGCAAAAGACCCTTGCAGATATTTTGAAGGTGTTATTATTTCCATGAATGGGGAAACGCCCGGTTACTTGACTTATTCAGAATTAAGGAGAACTAACCTTATCTTTCACCCAAATTGCAAACACAAAATAACGCCGGTTCGCGACCCGAACCTTTTACCGGCCAAGGTTAAGCAAAAGGCCGCCGGTAAAAAGGCGTATGCAGAACGAAAGGTTGAAGAAGTAAAATCTAAGGCTGAATAATTTTTCTAAAAAAATTTAATATTATCTTGTAATTTTGGCCTTTAGTTGGTTCCACTTATTGAAGGGATATTTAACAAGTATTTTGTCCGGAATAATCCGGGCTTTAAAATTTTTCATTAGCCCAACGCGGGACGTGACCGCGATAAAAACGGAAGGCAAAGGAGGAATGAAATAATGGCAGGAGAAAACACCAACACCCAAAACACCGGTAATGTACCGGAAAACCAAAATGTAAACACCCAAAACCAAAACACCGGGAACAACCCGGAAACCGGTTCTCAAAAACCGCCCGCCGGGGCGAAAAACGACGGTAACGACGGGAACCAAAACGGTAACGAAGGGAATCAAGAACACATGATTCCTAAAAGTCGGTTCGATGAAGTTAACAACAAGTATAAGGAAGTAAAATCAAAACTTGACGAACTGATTGCCGAAAAGGAAGAAGCCGAACGCAAACAAAAGGAAAAGCAAGGCGAATTTGAACAACTGTATAATGACACCAAAACTGAACTTGACACTAAGAAAGGGGATTTGCAAAAGGCCCAAGCAAGGGTTGAAAGTTTGGAAGGGGTTATTAACGAATTGGTAAAAACAAAGCTTGAAAATATCCCTGAAGAATTCCACGACCTTATCCCCGAAGGAATGACCCCGGAACAAAAGCTTTCTTGGATTAACAATGCTGAAAAGAAAGGTTTATTCGGGGCCAAAAATGAAACACCGGTTGGTGAACAAACCAATCCAAACGGTAACGCAAGTCAACAAGACTTTTCCAATTTGTCACCAATTCAATTGTTAAAAGCCGGTTACGGCAAAAAGTAATCAGCTGACGCGTAAAAACGCGTCTTTTTTATTTGCTTTCGAAGCAACGCAAACGTTTCAAGTTAACTTTCAAAAAATTTAAGGAGGGAGAATTATGGCTTTAACTCTTACCGAAGCCGCAAAACTTTCTAATGATGTTTTGCAACGCGGCGTAATTGAAGTTTTTGCAAGGACTTCCCCGGTTCTTGAAATGCTTCCTTTTATGGAAATCGCCGGAAATAGTTACAAGTATAACGTTGAAAATCAACTGCCGGACGTTGCATTTCGTAATGTAAACGAAGCTTATACCCCAAGTGAAGGCGTTGTTAACCAAGATTCTGAAAGTTTGGTTATCCTTGGTGGTACTGTTGACGTTGACCGCTTTATTGTAAAGACTTTGGGTAATGTAAACGACCAAAGGGCTATTCGTACTAATATGAAGGCCAAAGCGGTCGCAAAGGAATTCACCACTAACTTCTTTAAAGGTGATTCCGCTTCCAACCCGAAGGCTTTCGATGGTTTGAATGTTCGTTTAACCGGAACCGGTCAAGAACTTTATGCTGATGGGGCCGGAAGTGCAGGGGCTAATTTAACCCTGATTAAACTTCACGAATTGCTTGACGCGGTTGACGGTGGGGCCGACGCCTTGTTTATGGGTAAAGCTATGCGTCGGGAAATGCAAAAGATTTTAGAACAAAGTACCCACTATATTCAAAACGGAACCGACGAATTTGGTCGTCCGGTTGAATACTTCGGTGACGTACCCATTCGCACCGTTGAAGACGATATTCTTGGCTTTAACGAAACCGTTGGGGCCGATACTGCTTGCGGTTCTATCTATGCCGTTAAGTTCGGCGTTGAAGAATATGTTGCCGGTCTTACCAATGGCGGCGTTGACGTCGTTGACCTTGGTTTAATCGACGCACAACCCGTTTATAGGACTTTAATTGAATTCTATTGCGGGCTTGCCGTATTCCACCCGAAGGCCGCCGCAAGGTTAGCCGGTATTACTAGGGCTTAATTAATTGAATAGTTGAAGTTGATAAAAGCGGTCGGTCGGAATGCTGACCGACCGCTAATTTTTTTCTAAGGGGGTTAAAAATTATGAAAGAAAAATTTAAGCAAACCCCAAAGGATACGCGTTTGAAAGTTAATGTTCAAAAAATCAAACGCAAGAAAAAGAACGGAACACGCGATAAACGTTTTAAAACTTAAAGGAGGGGTTTTTAATGGCTGTTAAGGTTGTTATGCCAAATAAAGCTTTCAACAAAGTAAGGGCCGGTGTTAGATTCCGGGGCGGCGTTGGAATTTTTGAAGACGAAAAGGCCGCGAAACGTTTGGCCGAAGAATTCGGGTATAAGATTGAAAAGGTAAAGGACGAAAAGGCCGAAGAAGAACAGGCCAAGGAGGAAGACGGAAAGAAAGAAACCGGTTCTAAAGGTAAACAATCCAAGAAATAAGGGGGTTGGTATAAATGGCGGTTGATGTAACTGACGCCAACGCCTATTTTGATGAAAACATTTTGCATAACGACGAATGGGTTAACGCTGACGACCCTAAAAAGACCCGGGCGTTAAATCAAGCCGAAAAAATGCTTTACAGGCATTATTTTCAGTACGACCCAGTTGAAAATCCAATCCCCGACGAAGCGGTTTTTGAACAAGCACTTTGGCTTTTAAGGATTGATGACACTATTCGTCGGGCCGAACAAGGCGTTAAATCGGTTATGGTTGACGGTATGATGATTCAACTGGCCCAAGTTGACCGTTCAATTTCCCCGGCAGTTATTTCGATTTTAGGCCGACGCGTTGGCCGTTCTTCAAGCGGTCGCGTTGGTTATAATAACGTTGTTGGGGTTAGAAAGTTATTATGATTCCAACCAATAAAACAATAACCGTTACGAAAAAAGCTTATTTAGATAATTGGGGGAAACCGGTCGCCGGGGAATCGGTTTCCTATAATTGTTTATTAACTTTCAGAACCGAAAAGACGATTGACAACGACGGTAACGAAGTCGTTTCCACGGTTAACTTAATGTTTAACGGGTTTGTCAATATTGATTATGGCGATGTTATTTCTTGGACAGAAGAAAACGGCGAATTAATCAAAGTCAAACCTTTAAATATATCCTTTAAACGGGACTTGGGTGGCAAAACTTTAATAACAAAGGTTGTGGTTTAAATGACTATTGAATTTGACGCAACCGAATTTTTAAGACACCTTGATCTTGCGGACGAAAAGGCCAAAGACGGGGCCAAGCGGGGAATGAACGATTGCGTTGACGAATTGGTTCGGGTTTCTTCGGAGATAACCCCAATTGATAAAGGGGTTTTAACAAAATCCCATTCCCAAGAAGTTAATGTCAAGGCCGACGGGACGATTGAAGGAACGGTTGAATACTCGGTTAACGAAAGGGATTCCCGGGGAAATAATTTTAATTACGCCCAATATATACACGAAGGCGAATATGAACTTGGCCCGGAATCAAAGAAACGCCCGGGAACAACTGGTTGGTCGGGCAAGCATTACGATGTCGGAAATAAATACCTTGAACGTCCGCTTGAAGGTGAAAAAGAAGAATTTTGGAAGCATATTGCGGACGAAGTTAAAAACGAATTAGGGGAGGGATAAACATTGTTTGTTATTGATTTAATTAATTATTTGAATGCCAATGTTCCCTTTACCTACTATCCAAATAAATTCCCGGCGAAAGGGGCCGACGATTCCGCGTCGGTTAAACTTACCGGCGGCGGTTCCCCGGAGTATATCGAACAAATAAAGAACCCAACCTTTCAAATTTTGGTAAGGGCTGAACACCCAAGTAATGCTGAAGCAAAGGCGAACGAATTGTTCGCTTTTTTAAATGGTAAAACACATTTCCAAGTTGGTTCGGTAAAAGTTGCGTATTGTCGGGCCAATCAATCAACACCAATATTTATAGGCGAAGACGACAACGAACGTTCAATTTATTCATTGAATTTTACTTGTAAAACAGTTGGTTAGTAAGGCTTTTAAATGGCAACAGATAGAACCAAATTTAAAAATAACCTGTCACAAACTTAAATTAATGACGGCATTTACCCATAGAAGGGTTAACAACCCTTCAAAACAATTATTTAAAGGGGGAAGTTTTGTTAATGGGTACAGAGTATTTTGGTGCTGTAGGTAAAACTTATAACTATTATGACGGGGTTCGTGGTTATTTAGTTGTTCCTGACCATGTATATGTTAAACCGGGTACTTGGGATTATCTAAATTTTTACCTTGGTTTAGACACTAATGTTGGTGGGGCTTGCTACGATTGTATTGAATTAGCTCTTTCTTATGGCCCTAAAGGTGAAAGTCAAAATGAATGGCGTTATCATGCTAATTGGAACACACAAAAAGCCGGTAGCGGTAGTGATGGACAAATTATTTCTGCACCGTCTGGCGGAGATTGGATTCTTTTTGAAATCCTAAGAAACAGCGATGGTTCGGTAACTGTAAAATTTGACGGCGTTGAATTCGGAACTTATAATATTGGTCTTCCTGACGGTTGCGGTATCAAAGCGGTTCATGCTTGCGAATCTGACGGGTACGACATTGAATGGTCGGAAGCAGATTTTAGAAGTCTACAATTCCGTTATTCTGGTGAAAGTGTTTGGTATGATTGGGAGAATTATAACTTTACTAAGGACGACGCCGGAATTAGTGTTTATTCATTCTTACCGTTAGAAACAGCTTGTAATTTGAAGTAATGAGGAATAGCCCGCTTAAATGCGGGCTTTATTTTTGAATAATTACGTCACAAAAACAAATGTAAAACGGCATTTACCCATAGGAGGGGCGGAAACCTTTTAAAACTTAAATTTTAGGAGGTTGATTTTATGGGTAACTATGCGGTTTGGATTAGCAACGACCCATACTATGCTCACGAAGTGTATGATTCCTATTACGACAACGGAATGTATTTTGAAATGGGTAATGTTATCGGTCATATTTATTCTTATGAAATTTTCCACTTAATCGAAAGGATTGTTCACTCTGGCGGCGGCGACGCAGTTTGGCAAATTCAATTTGTTGATGGAAGCGGTAATTTTACAATGGGATATATGAACGAATACGACGTTCTTGGAACTATTACAAGCACTTGTAATGATATTGATGTTTGTTCAGAATTAGAAGACCGTCTTGTTAATTGTTTCGGTCAATATGAATGGGTAAACGGTAAAAAATTAGTTTGGGCAAGAACTAATAAGGACGTTAATGTTTACGACAAATATGGTAATTATGTTGATACCATTCCTAACGGAACCAAAATCGCAAAGGACGTAACAAATTATGATACTTTCCTTTGCGGAAGTAGCCACCCGGATTGGGCAACTTTTACCCACCGCGATAATGGTGGTTCATGGTCTTATTTGGTAAGCGACGGCGATATTGCTTTTGTTGATATTAATATGGGTAGTTTTAAAGACTATTCTATTAATGTTGAATAAGTTTAACATTGAATGTTAACTTTTAAAACACAACCCAAGGCGAACAACGTCTTGGGTTTTTTAATTCTAAAAAATAAGGAGGTTTAAACAATGGGCAACCTTTCAAATATCCAAATTGGTCGTCAAAATATTACTTTCGGCGGAATGGATTTGGGCCACACGGACGGCGGTTGTGAATTCTCTTATGAACCCGAATACACCGACATTTTGGTTGATGCTTTCGGGAAAACCGTTGCCGATAAAGTTCTTGTTGGTGAAGCGGTTAAAGTTAAAATTCCTTTAGCTGAACCAACCGTTGATAAATTGAAAACTGCTATTCCAACCGGAACGTTTGTTGACGATACTACGAACGGAATTAAAAAGTTAACAATCGGTTCCGCACCGGGCAAAAAGCTTTCCGATTATGCGGACGAACTTATTCTTCACCCGGCAAACTTGGACACCGGCGACAAGTCAAGGGATATTATCCTTCATAAAGCGGTTGTAATTTCCGAAGTTGTTCTTCCTTATAAGGTTGACGAAAAGACCGTTTATGAAGTCGAATTCCTTGCATTGATTGACGAAACTAAGGCCGACGGTAATTACCTTGCTACAATCGGTGACCCGGCGGCAACTGTTTAATAATTAGTTAAAGGAGGGGTTTAATAAATGGGCGACCTTGCAAATATCCAAATTGGACGGCAAAATATAACCCTTGACCCCGACGGAACCCCGGTTAATCTGGGGCATACCGACGGAGGTTGTGAATTTTCCTATGAACCGGAATATACAGACATTGTTGTTGATGCTTACGGCAAAACCGTTGCTGACAAGGTTTTAGTCGGGGAAGCGGTTAAAGTTAAGGTTCCTTTGGCTGAACCGGTTGTTGATAAATTGAAAGAAGTAATCCCCACCGGAACGTTCGTTGAAGATAGCATTGACCCTTCAATTAAGAAACTGGAAATTGGTTCTGCACCCGGGAAGAAACTTTCCGATTTCGCTAAAAAACTACTGTTGCACCCGGCTAATTTTGATACTTCTGACAAATCAAAAGATATTACACTTCACAAGGCCGTTGTTATAAGCGAAGTTGTTCTTCCTTATAAAGTCGACGAAAAGACTGTTTATGAAGTTGAATTCCTAGCCCTTGTCGACGAATTACAAGGCGACGGAAATTACCTTGCCACTATTGGCGACCCTAACGCAACGGCGTAATTAACGAATAGGCCCGGGCTAATTGCTCGGGCCATTTTCTTTTACTGTTGAAAATTAACTTTCAAAGGGAGGTTTCAGATAATGAAAGATAAAACCGCAATGGCTTTACCGGCAGTTAAAGAAGTTGTAATTGGGGATGAGGTTATTAAGATTGAGAAATTACCTTTGGGTGAATATTCAAAGTTGTTCCTGGCCCTTAAAAACCTTCCTGGTCGGATACTGACCGACCTTCAAGGGCTTGATACCGAAGACAATGAAGAAATGATTCCTTTTGTGTTTAGCTTATTTGCAGAAGCTTGGGAACAAGTTATTGAAATCCTGGCGATTGGTTCAGGCATTGATAAAGAACGTTTAAAGAATGACCCGGCGATTGGTTTAGACGGAGGGCTTGAACTATTCATTGCCATTTGGGAAGTAAACAATCTGAATAAGGTTGTTGGTACGTTAAAAAACGTAATGGCCCGGGCGTAAGTGAAGCCCGGGGAACCGATGAAGGGGAATGGATTTTTGACGTTATTCACGAACTGGCAACCGCTTACGGTTGGTCGAAACAAGAAATTCTTACCCAGGTTTACCCGGACGAAGTTGAATTTTACCTTAAACGTATTGGTAAATATCAAGCAACCCGGGACTTAACCCAACTTGCTATTATTCACAACCCACACACAAAAGACCCGAAAAAGTTGGCCTTGGACTTTGAGAACCGGGCCAAACAGTTCGAAGGCGGCGAATATTGGGCCGTTGAAGAAATGGACGAAGAAAACGCCCGTAAGCTTGAAGCGGTTAGACGGGAAATGGAAAAGAACGCCGCAAACCGACGGCGGCAACATCAACGACGCGATTAATTCGCGTCTTTTTTATTTCTCGAAAAAGGCAGGTGAAATTAATTGAATGCCGGTTCTATTATTGCAACTTTAAGACTTCGGACGGAAGAATTTCGCCGGGGAATAAATGACGCCCGGAACCAATTAAAACGGGTTTCTAGCGATTTTAAAGAAGTCGGGGCCGGGGCCACCGCGTTCGGCGGAGCAATGGCCGCCGGTCTTGGCGTTGCGGTTAAGACCGCCGCGAACTTCGAACAAGCAATGTCAAAAGTCGGAGCCGTTTCCGGGGCTACCGACGAAGAAATGCAGGATTTAACTGCGACCGCGAAAGAACTCGGAGCGTCAACGTCGTTTAGTGCAAGCCAAGCCGCTGAAGGTATGCAATATTTAGCAATGGCCGGTTTTGAAACTAACGACATTATTTCCGCAATGCCCGGCGTTTTAAATATGGCGGCGGCAGGGGCCGTTAGTTTAGGCGACGCGGCAAATATCGCTTCAAACATTATGTCGGGTTTCGGCATTGAAGCGGCTAAAGCGGGCCAAGTTTCCGACGTTCTAGCAAAGACCTTTACCAGTTCAAACACAACCTTACAAGGACTTGGCGAAACAATGAAGTACGTCGCACCGGCGGCAAGTTCGGTCGGTTGGTCGCTTGAATCTATGGCGGCGGCGGCAGGAAAACTCGGTGACGCCGGTATTGATGCAAGTATGGCCGGAACCGCGTTGCGTTCGGCAGTTACTCGATTGGCCGCACCAACAAAAGAAGCCGCGTCTTTAATGGAACAATATAATATTCAATTATTTGACGCAAACGGTAAAATGCTTCCGCTTGCCGATATTCTCGGCCAAATGCAAAAAGAATTTACCGGTCTTTCCGATGCTGAACGGGCGGCGGCGGTTCAAACTATATTTGGAACGGAAGCAATGTCGGCAATGTTGGAGTTGATGAAAGACCCGCAAGAATTAAAAAACTTTACCCAAGAATTGGAAAACGCGGGTGGAACCGCCGAAAATATAGCTGACAAACAACTTGATAACTTAAACGGGGCATTAACCAAATTGGGAAGTGCTACCGAAGCCGCACAAATTTCAATTGGTGAAGCCCTTGTTCCTGCAATTAGGACTTTAGCTGAACTAATTACGCAAGCGGTTACTTGGTTTAATAACTTGGACGAATCCACCAAAAGGTTTATTGCAATTTCGGCGGCAGTAACGGCGGGCTTAACATTATTTGGCGGCGGGTTAATGTTGGTAATTGGATTCTTACCAAATATAATTAACGGTTTTGGTTCAGTAACAACGGTTGCGAAAACGTTAGGAACCGCCTTGCGATTCTTAGCAACGAACCCGGTCGGAATTATTATAACGGCGATTGGGGCTTTAATTGCAATTTTTATCAAACTTTATAATACCAACGAAGAATTCCGGCAAAACGTTCAAACTGTTTGGAACGCTATTGTCGGTTTTTTAAAGCCCGTTCTTAATTTAATTAAAACAATTGTCGCCGAAACTTTTGAAAGTGTGAAGCAAGTAATTCAATCGGCCCTTGCGATTATTGAAAATATCCTTATGGCATTTGCAAACTTGTTTACAGGTAATTGGTCGGGCCTTTGGGAGAACGTAAAAGCAATTCTTTCCAATGCCTTAAACCTGCTTTGGAATTTATTTCAGTTGTGGGGAACCGGTAAAATCTTAAAATTTGCCGGTGTTTTATTCGGTCGTTTGGGCGGCGTATTCCGTAACGGGCTAACTAAAGTTTTGGGCATTGCTCGAAACCTTTTAAACCGGATTTTCGGCGTATTCCGTAACATTGGAAACAATATGCGAAATACAATTTCCGGGGCAATTAGTTCGGTTATTGGCCGGTTTTCCGGGCTTTATTACTCGGTCGTTGGTAAACTTTCAATTTTGGTTTCAAGTATTCGTTCGAAAGTACGACAAGCCAAACGTTGGTTGTCCGAACTTAACCCGTTTAAGCGGCATTCGCCTTCCCTTGTTGATAACGTAAAGGCCGGTGTTGAAGCAATCCGCGAAACCTATGCCAACCTTTCCAATATGGAAATCAAACCGCCGAAGGTTGGAATGGTTACGGCGGGCCGCGTTAATATAGACGGTATTGTTCAAGGTGGAAGCGGCGGCAATAATTACGAATCTAATTACAACGCACCACTTGTTAATGTTGAAAGAATGGACGTCCGCGACGAAAACGACGTTCGCCAAATTTCAAGCGAACTTTACAACCTACAACGTAACGCGGATAGGAAAAGGGGGCGTTAATGTATGGCTAACGGTTTTACCTTTGGCGGTTATCATAGCGACCAATTTTCTATTCTAATGAATGAAAAACGAATTCCCATTTTGCCGCCTACCAAGGAACACTTTGAAACAATCCCGGGTAAGGACGGCGTTTGGGACTTTGGGACACAATACGAAAAACGACCTATTGAAATTGATTGTACGGTTTTAGCCGCCGATAAAGCGGATTTAAAAACAAAAGTTCGCGACCTGGCCGGGGTATTAAATCCCCGGGAAGGGGCGAAAGAATTAATTTTTGACGATGAACCCGACAAACTATATTACGCCCGGTTTAGCGGCCAACTGCCGCTTGACCAAATTGGGGCGTTTGGAACGTTTACCTTAACGTTGGTTTGTCCCGACCCGTTTGTTTATAGTGCAAGTGAAGAAGTGCGAAGCGGTTCCGACACGATTTGGGCAACCAATAACGGAACTTTTGTCGCCCGGCCCGTTTTGGAAATAACGACTAATGGCGGCGATGGTTCCGTTACGGTTACACACCCGGACAGTTCAACCCAAACTTTAACCTTTGAAAGTTCCGCACCGTCCGGGGTTTATGTTGTTAACTGTAAAGAAATGACCATTACCAAGGACGGGACTGCCGCTTATCAATACCTTTCCGGCGACTTCTTTGAACTGCACCCAGGAACAAATAAAATTGCAATTACCGGAACTAATATAACCGACGTTCAGGTTACGTTCCGACATACTTGGTTGTAATTGAATATTAACCTTCAAATTAAAAGGGGGTTTTAACTTTGGCAACACAAAAAGCCCTTTTAACAAATAAAGCTGATTTTATCGAATCGGGTATTGGCGGAGTTATTTCCGTCGACCCGTTTCTTTTTTGTAATGCGGAAGACCTTCCAAGTGAAGTAACCGTTGTTGGAACGTCGCCGACCTATATTGACGGCATAAGGGGTAAAGCGGTTCAACATGGCGGTGTTACGGCTTATAAATGGGAAAATTGGGACTTTCCTTCCGCAACCAAACACATGATTAGTTTTTGGTTTCAACCAACTGCAAACGACCTTTCCGGTTGGAAAATCCTTGCGACACACCGGGGTGACGGTTGGGCCAATTGGGGCTTGCATTTAGCCGTTTATAATGGTGAACTTAACGCCCGAATGTATGGTAACGAAGGTATGGTTTCGGTCTATACTGACGGAACGGACGGCCAAGCAACGTTTACCTTTACAGCGGGTAATGTTTACCATATTTGTTTAATTTACGACCAAAATGCGACCAATGTTCTTGAAGTTTATGTTAATGATGAATTAATGCTTTATTCCCAAACGTTAATTACTTTGGGGGCGTTTACCCGTTCCTTTACCGTTGGAGATATGTTGGATTCTTACGGAAACCTTTCTTACACGGTTGACGGTTGGATTGACGAAGTTATTTACGCGTTAGACGGCGAAGTTTGGACGGCAACCGAAAAAACCGATTATTACAACGGAATCAATAACAAAAAGTTTGTTGACTATTCAACCAACCCCGGAGCAATTCAATTACCTGACGACGGAACGGGCCAATATGTACCGGGGCCAAACATTTTTATAAGTGAAACTTTAGACCTTGGAAGTTCGGAACCCTTTGGTGATTACGGGCGGGTTCAAATGGTTTATAGTAAACCCGACGCTTGCACCTTAAACATCTACACCCGGGCAAGCAACGACGGCCTTACTTGGGACGAATGGCTATTAATCGACCAAGACGGTTATATTAATTCGGCTAACAAACGTTATTACCAAATTAAGGTGCAATTTACAACCGATTACTTGGGGGCAACCCCGGTAATTGAAGAACTGCAAATATTATCTTACACCAAAATGGCCACCCAATATGTCGGTTCAACCGAACCGTTAAAGGTTTATAAAGACCTTGCGACCGGACTTGAATATATGGGAGTTTTAAACAATGCTTACGACATTATTATTGCGGAAGAAATAAACGGTGAAGACATTATTTCCTTTAAGCTTCCTAAGAACGACCCGAAGCGGGTTGATCTTGGCGACGAACCGGTTGAATTGATTGTTGAAATTGCGGGTCGCCGTTACACCCTGAAGGAAGCAATTGACAAGCGGGACAATGACGGTAAACTTTTCACAGAATTTAATGGCGAAGCCCTTTGGTATGAATTAAGGGACAATAAGGTTAAAAGTATTGACCTTCAAAAAGTTAGTGCTTATACCGCAATGAACCGAATCCTTGACCTTGCTGTTGAACCGACCAATTGGACAATTAACCGTTGTGAAATTGACGCAACCAAGACCCGGGACATTAAAGGTGAATGGAAATCGGTTTTGGAATTGCTTCGAAAAATTGTCGACCTTTACGGTGGGGACTTGGTATTTGATACGCAAAACCGCCAAATAAACCTTTATAAAGAATACGGGGAAGACAACGGGGTTCGTTTTTACTACAACAAGAACTTAAAAAGCATTACCCGGACGGTCGACACTTACGACCTTGTAACCAAGCTTTACCCTTACGGTCAAGGCGGCTTATCTATTGCCACCGTCAACAATGGAGTTGAGTATATAGAAGACTATACTTGGGTTGATGCCTTGGGCCTTCGGAACCGGGTTCGGGTTGGTCGTTGGAAAGATAACAATTATATTTATGCCCAAAACCTTCTTGAAGACGCCCAAATTATTCTTGCGGATTCGGCCAAACCCCAAATTGCTTACGTTGTAGAAGTGCAAGACCTTTCCGCGTTGTCGGGCCATGAACACGAATCCTTTAACCTTGGCGATACGGTTTACACCGTTGATAAAGACCTATTAAGCACCGAAGTAAAATCCCGAATTGTCCGCCGGGAATTAAACGTTCGGGAACCTTGGAAAACCGTTGTTGAATTGGCCCAACCGAAAAAGCTTTTGTCTGACGCGGTTCGGAAGTCGGTTGATGAAAATATGGAATATTTGGAAACGGCGGGCGACGTTGCAACAGTCGACGCCCAACAAATGACCGTATTTAACCACTTGTTAAATAGCCGGGCAGACGAAGGTATAAATAGCGATTGGATTCAAACCGGAACCGACTTTTCGGTTGCCGAAGGCGGTTTTTCCGGGGATTGGTGTTTTAAATGTAATTCCGTTGACTATGGCCGGGAAAACGTTTTAAGTCAACGGGTTTATGGGGTTTCGCACCGTACCGCGTACACCGTTTCGGCGGCGGTCGCAACAGACGGGCAAGTTACCCGGGGCGGAACAATTGACGAACCCTTTGTTGGAATCCGGGTTGTAATTCACTATAAAGACGGAACAAGCGAAACGAAGTATTTGGCAATTCCAGACGTAACACAAAAATAAAATTGAAGGTTAACATTCAAAACTTGGGGGTGATTCAATGCCCACAACTGGCGAATTCCAAGTTATTTCAAAAACCATTGAAACAGACCCAGGCAAAAAGGTTGACTATATCGACGTTGAACTTGTTATGAACGACTATAAGGGAACCGTTTATTTCACCGACATTATGTTTCAAGGCGGTTCCCTTCCGACTTCTTGGGTTGGTCACGTTTCCGAAATAAGGTGGTCGTTTGACAATGCGTAATTGGAAAAGATTTTACGGAACATTTACACCCAACCCGGACAAACAAGTTGATTACGTCGATTTTGAAGTTGCTGTTAATGACGCAGTAATTCGGGACGAAAATAATAACGACGTCCCGATTTATTTTACTGATTTTTTATTTCAACCGGGAAATAAAGTTACTGGTTGGGTTCCAGAAACCCGGGAAATGCTTAAAAAGCTTTACCATGATAACGACGAAACTTCCACACAAGCAACCCCAAACGACGTTTACGAAGGGCCGCAACCGACGATTTATACCAACCTTGAAGAACGTTGGTTTAATATTGTTGGTCGCGGCCATTCTGTTATAACTATCCCTAACTATTACCCGGAGGATTGGAAAAAAGAGATTTTACCAACCGGGGGCGACTTTACAATTTACCCAAAAGAAGATTACGACCTTTTAAGGTTTTCAACCGACGTCGGCGTTTTACTGCCGCCTGACCGTTGTATATATCAAGAGCTAATTGACAATTATCCGGAAGACGGTTTTATTCAAAGTAATTTTCCGGGACACCCTTTGCATTACCGTTATACTCGGGAATTTTGGATTGACGGAGGAAACGCCGGGGACGAAATTGTTATTAACGCAAGCACCCGGACGGCAACCAAAAATGGGGCGGAAATTGATTTAATACCCGATAACCCCGAACGAACGATTAATGTTGGCGGTTGGTCTTTTAAAATTGGTTGTAACCGATTTATGTTGGTTCCAAAGGGTTCAATTCGATTCAGAATAGAGTTTTATAAACAATTGCAATATGAAACCAACGACGGCCAAACTTGGGATTATTTATGGGATACGGGAATTGGGTTTTACGGAACGGCCCGTTTTAAACAATGGACTTATGGCCGGGCAAGGTATTAAAGGGGGGATATACTTTGACGGACAATCGAAGAATTTTAACTTGGACATTACGGGCCGGTTATGAGGATTATAATACCGACCTTGAAAAATACGGTCATAAAATTTATGCGATTGGTATTCACGAATTTTCGGTTCAAGGTGACGGTTCTATTAACGACCGGCGAACCGGTTACAACGCAACAAGCACCAAATTCCCCGAACAAATTGAAACAGATATGCTTAATTGGCCGCACATTAAATGGTATTTATCAATGACTTTGTTTGGAACCGACGACCTTTTTCCGATGCTCGATAATACTACCAACCAAGACGCTTTTATTTCCAACCTTCAAACCATTGTAAATAATTATAAATACGACCGTTCAACCGGGACAAACGAACTTCCCGTTCATGGAATAGAAATTGACTTTGAAGCAAGTCTTGTCGGTTATGAAACAAGAGAAGGGGACGACGTTAAATATATTAACCTTTTGAAGCGGGTTAAAAATGAAGTTTGTATTCCCAACGGGTTAAAGCTACAAGTAAACGCCTATTCTATGACCGGCGAAGGGAACCCGTATTATTACCGGTTCCACAATTACAAGCTTTTTGCAGAAGAAACGGATGGTAATGGCGACCAGCTAATTGATTCGCTTCAAATTATGACTTACGACTTTGCTTGGCCCGGTTCTGCACCCGGGGCGTCAACCCCGGTTTGGTGGTTCCGTAAGGTTGGAGATTGGGCCAAACAAAATTTTGACCCGGAAATAAACCCTAACGCCAAACTTACAATTGATGAAGTATTTCTTGGTTGTGCCGGTTACGGGAACCGCTGGCCCATATTTGACCCAAGTATTACAATGGGCCGAAATGTAACGTACCGAAATTTTTTGGATTGGCAAAACGGGCTTTACCGGCATAACCACAGCGAAGGCAGTTATTATGTTTGGCACGACCAAGAATTTCTTTACCAAAATGGGTTTCAAGACACGGCTTCTTTAAACCAAGTAATGTATCAACACGTTTACGATTTTGCAAACGCCAAATATGGAGATATTAAAAAATATAACGAAGTTCCTACTGCATACCGGGACGTTTACAATGATAAAAAGTATATTACGTCTTATTCAAGAACGCAACAAGCAGACTTTTCCGGGGTAAAAGACGTCACTAATTCACCAACCGAAACGGTTGGGAAAGTATCCGTTGCCGGAACAGCAACCGGGATTGAAGTTAGCGGGACAACTTATGATTTTACCGGCTATAAAACTGAACGGTTGATTTATGAAGCTAAAAGTGAAACTGACCCTGAAACCGGTGAAACAACGTATTATTGTGAATTGGAAAGCACCGGTGAAGGTAAAATTGAATTCACTTTGAACCCGGGAACATCGGGTTATCACCGGGTAATTGCCCTTGTTTCATTCCCTTGGTACACACAAAAAAAGCTTGGTTGCCTTTTGAACCCAACCAAGGAAGTCGACCCGGAAACCGGGGCTATAACGTATAGCGGGGGAACACAAATAACAATTGGGGGAGATTCTTTACCTTATTGGTATCCCCTGATGTTTAAAGGATACCATTGGTACGATATGGGCGAAATTAACCTTAACGCTTCTGGAAACCTAATTGTTATTGACGGGGCCAACACACAACACGGAACTATAGTTTACGGGTTTGTAGTTTGTTCAAGTTTTAGTCACAACTTTGAAGGCGGGGCCGTTGAATACGACCTTAATGTCCAACCATTTAAAAAGAAAGATGGAACCGACGCCGCAATTCCTTCTAATTTTGTTTTCACTACTGAACTTTTGCGACAGGACGCCCGGCCCGCGATTCTATGGGAAGACTACTTTAACCAATATTTAAACGACGAAGCCGTTCAAACCTACGGATTAACCGAAGGTTCTTTTTATTACCGGAAATATGGAACTTACAGGTTAACCGGCGGAAGTTCTAATTATTCCGATACCCTTCAATGCGATTCAGAATACCAAGATGGGCTTTCACAAGGCGATTGGTTTGTTAACAAGAACGAATACGGCGAAGCATACGCACAATTTAACGAATCTATGAAAGCGGGCCAATTGATGTTAAACCATAAATACTACGGCAACGTTAACCTTGAAGCGGAAATTGTTTGTGAAGAAGGCGACGCGATTGGACTTCGATTCGGCAACACAAGCCCGGGGGACGGGTATTGTTTAAAGGTTATTTTCCGCGACCAAATTGTTCGTCTTGAATATGGGGATTACCCAAACGTTACTATTATTGCCGATCAACCGCTTTCAGAATTCCTTGACTTTGGCGAAAGGATTAATATTCGGGCCATTGTCCACAACGGCAAAGGTTACTTCTACGTTGGCGAAGGTTGGAAACAAATGTTTAGAGGCGATAATGTAATTAACTATACTGGTGACGTCAACACTTCAACCGGTGAAGTTGACCTTGATGTATCAACCGGCGGTGGTTGTGGGGTTTGGGGTTGGAACTGTAATATGAAAGTTTACCGGCTTACAATCGGAACAACCGACCGTTGGGAACCCTTGGAGAAATTCGAAATCGAAATTGACGGGATGACTTACCAGTTCGGGGAAGTCGCCCGAACAGGTTACAGTTACGACGAATGGGGCTATTTAGTTTATTCGGGTATTGATGAAACTAACGATACCAGGGACGACCCCAAACCTATGCCCGACGACTATGAATTTTTTATGCAAAATATCCCGGGGTTTCAAGGGGCTAAAAAAGTAACAATTCGTTTTAAAGACCCGGGAACTTGGTTCGCTAATTATTATGTTGGTGATGCCGAAGGTTGTTCAATAACCTACACCGGGGACGCGTATTCCTTTATTAAACTAATGAATATAGCGGTTTATGATTACGGGTTTAAGGGGTTGGGCCTTTGGACTATGGGCCAAGAAGACCCGAAGCTTTTTGAAATGGTTCCTGACGTAATACCGCGATAAAGTCACAAACGCCGGGAAAATCCCGGCATTTAACATTTAAAGGAGGGTTGTGGTATGGAACAAACACTTCTCTCGGAAGCGGCAAAACAAGGTATTTGGGCGTTGCTGTTTATCTCTTTATTTATTTATCAATTAAAAGAATCAAGACGACGGGAAGAAGACAGTAAAAAGAGGGAAGAACGTCTTCAAAACTTTATTAATGAAATGGGCGAAAGTTTAAAACACCTTTCTTTTCAATATGAACGACTTGCCGGGGACGTGGAAGACATCAAAGACGCGTTTCCCCGTCATTTTAAAAGGAGGGAAGAATAATGAAAAATCTAACACCCACAAATGTTAAAAAATATGTGTTTGTTGGTTTGATTGTTATTCTAATGCTCGGTTATGCATTCGGTTTTGTCGCACCCGAAACAAAAGACGTTATCACGGAATGGGTTCAAGAATTAATTAATCAACTGGCTGAATAATTAAATATTACTTCAAAACGTCCGGCCTATTTGGTCGGGCGTCTTTTTATTTCACCGTCACAAATACATAATTCGAACCGGCATTTACTTATGACCACAACCAAAAGAGGGGGTTTTATAATGAATAAGCGGGCAATTATAGAAAACCCGGATTTTACACAAAAGCGGAGAAAAGGCGAAATTTGGTGTCCGTATTGTTCCAAATGGCGGAAATTTAAATTGGGTGTTTATGGTTATTACAAATGCGTTGGTTGCGGTGTTTCAACAATGGAATTTTCGGTTCGTATGGCAAATTATCTTTGGGATTCGTTAAAACCAAAAGACGCCAACCTTACCAAGAAAAAAGCACATTTGGAGGGGAAAGAATATGGCGGACAATAAGGTTTTCTTAAAACTTTATAAAGAAACTATTCGAAATGGGATTTGTAGAAAATTAGGGGCGGAAGGTTGGCAGACATTAACCGTAATTGCTTCTTTTATGGACGAAAAAGGGGAAGCTTTTCCAACCCAACAACAACTTTCGGAATTATTGGGTGTAAGCCGGGAAGCGGTTAACAAACGAATTAAAAAACTGCTTAATTTTCGTCTTGAAGACGGTTCGCCAATTATTGTTTGTGAAAAACGGGACAATAACAAAGGTTATATAAAGAATTGTATTTATCATGTTTTGCCCGAATCTGGATTTAGTATTTTCTATAAAGTCGACCAAACTTCACACGACCATGTGAACTCAATTTCACACGACCATGTGAAGTCTACGTCACACGACCGTGTGAAGCCAACTTCACACAAAGAAGAACCAAATAAAGAAGAACCAAACAAAGAAGAAGGGGTTGTAATTACAAATGCCCGGGACTTTATAACTTACTTTTGTAGACAATATCGAGAAACCTACGGCGTTAATTACAACCCAAATTGGGGCCGTGACGGTTCAATGATTAAGAACAAATTATTAGGGGTTTTTGATTCAAAACAACTTGTGAAAATTGTTGATACCATATTTAAAGAATACGACCGGCGTTGGAAAAAGCCCAAATATCCAAGACCTACAATTGGGCAAATTGTTAGTTGGTTAGCAAATGAAGCCCTTGCAGTTGCCGAAGAACTGGAAGAGGAAGACCAAGAAACACAAAGACGGATTGAAGAAGGCGAAAATAGCCCATACCTTACGGACGAATATTTTGAAAAAGTTCAAAAATATTTGCTTAATGATTTAGATTAGCCGTCACAAAATCGGGGTTACTAACCGGCATTTTCATTCAAGAAAAACAAAAGGAGGGTTCGCCGTTGAAACAATCGGAAAAATGTTTGTTGGCCGTTAAATGCAAAAAAGTCGGCGACCCGGGCCAATGTAACGAATTATGTTATCCTTACGTTCGTTTTCACGGCGAAAAAGGGAACGGCGGCGTCCAAGGCGTCGCCAATATCCCCAAAGCATACCGGCGTTCGTTGGCGTCGAATTTACCGTTTAAAGATGACAACCCAGGGGCATATAAAACCGTTAGTATTTACGCAAAAAAGCCCGATAAAATGGTTGACGATAACAAAGGGTTGTATCTATTCGGCATACCAAACAAAACAAACCCCAAGGGTTGCGGCAACGGTAAGACAACGGCGGCCACCGCGATATTAAACGAATATTTAATTGCCCGGGTTATATTGGATGTAAAAAAGGAAAGACGGATTGACGACGTTCCCGGGTTGTTTGTTAACGCTTCCAAGTTTCAAAACCTGTTTAACTCACAATTCAGGGGAACTAAAGAAATGCAAGAACAGGCAACGGAAAAATATTACCGGTTTAAAAAGCTAATGACCCGGGTTCCTTTGTTGGTTCTTGACGACATAGGAATTCGGGACGCGACCGAAGCTTTTCGGAATGAATTTCACGAAGTCATTGACGACCGGGTGAATGAAGAAATCCCAACCATTTACACGTCAAACGTTCCAATTTATGACCTGGCCCGGATACTTGATGAACGGATTGCAAGCCGTATTGACGGGACAACTATTCCGGTTGGGTTTAAGGGCGAAGACAAACGGAAAAGGGGGTTGGAATAAATGATTGAAGAACAAGTTCTTTCCAAAATAATCAATGAACAAAATATATATGCGGTATTGAAATATAACGTAACCAAAGAAGACTTTCCAACCTTGGGTGAAGTTTTTGAATTTATTTATAAAGAAAACGTTAATCACCGGACGGTTCCAAGCATGGAAACCGTTACCCACCAATTCCCCGACTTTGAATACTTGCCCAACGTTTCCGAACCGTTTTCCGCCCTTTGCACCCGGTTAAAGCAACAAACCGCAAAACGTAAAGCGTTTGAACTTCTTCAAAACCAAGCGGCCCAAAAGTTTCAAGACTTGCCGGGCGACCAATTTGTTAGTTGGCTTAAAACTGAAACCGATAAGATTGAAAAATTAACTTCATCCGCGTTTTACTTGGGAACTAACTTCGCGGTCAATGGCCGGGAACGAAAAGAACGTTACGAAAGTTCGAAGGAATACCGGTCAAAGAAATTTATTGAAACACCTTACCCGACATTAAATAAATACCTTTATGGATTGGAATTAGGTGATTACGCGTTATTAATGGCATTTACTAACCGGGGTAAAAGTTGGATTGCTTCGGATATTGGTATTAACGCTTGGCGAAAGGGTTTCGGCGTTCTTCATTATTCACCGGAACTTTCAAAACGCCAACAAGAAACACGACTTGAAACATTAGATAAACATTTTAACAATATGCAGTTACGCCGGGGTGAATTAGACCCGGAAAAGGAACAAGAGTATTACGAATACCTTGGCGACTTTGAACCCGGGGATGACAAACCGCCGTATATTATAAAGACTATGGGCGATTTACCGAAGGGTTTGACGGTCGATGTAATAGAAGCCGACTTGGAAATTAACCCGGAAATCGGCCTTGTAATTATAGACGGTTTTAACCTTATGACCCACAAGGGCGGGCGTTCAAATAGGGACGCAATGACCAACACAAGCCGCCGGTTACGTCAAATATTCGGTAAGTTCGAAGTCGCCGGGCTTGTTGTACACCAAACGCCCGGGGCCGCTGAAAAGGAAAACAAAGAAACCGACGAAGCCGGGGCAAGGATTGTTAAGCCGCCGGAACTTGACCAATATTCCGAAACAATCGCAGTTATTCAAGACGCTTCAACCGTATTAACTTTTGACGCACATGACGGCGTTGGAAAAATTGCAATCCGTAAGGCCCGGGAACCCCATGTTGGCGAAGTAATTGACCTTCAATGTAATTTTAATATGGGGTATATTCGGGAACCCGACGCAACGGACATTTTTTAAGGAGGGGTTCAAGTGATTAGAGTTCGGGGCCACAACCTTAACGTTGATATTGAAAGCGAATTGCAAAAATATAATTGGCGTCATGCCCGCTGGAAACCCAACAAATTAATTGCTTGTTCTCCGTTCCGGTTTGAAAGGAAACCTTCTTTTGCTTGTTCGTTGGAAACCGGGGTTTGGATTGATTCGGGAAACGAAGACGACCCGGAATGGTTCAAAGGTAATTTTATTAAGCTTTTGTCATATCTTCAAGGCGTAACCTACGTACAAGCGGAAGAATACCTTCTTCGGAACTATTCGCCGGAATATAGCGATTTGGATGAACTAGAATTGAAAATTAACCTTCAATCCGGCCAAGAAACAAGCCGGATTTTCTTTCAACCGGAAGACTTAGAACCATACCAGTATAAACACCCTTATTTAACCCGCCGGGGAATAAGCGAAAAGGTTCAACGGGCCGTTAAAATCGGTTATGACCCGAAGACAAAGGCCGTTGTAATTCCCTGGTTTGACCGCTTCGGGCGGATAGTCAACATTAAATTCCGGTCGGTAAAGAATAAAGTTTTTTGGTATGCGGCGGACGGTCAACCGATTGAAAACCATTTGTATTTACTTGACTTGGTTTACCGGCTTGACCGCGACCCTGTTTATATAGTCGAAGGTGAAATTGACGCCTTAACCCTTTGGCAAACTGGTCGGGCGGCGGTCGCCTTGGGCCAAGGTTCACTTACCCGGAATCAAACCAAACTTCTAATAAAATGTCCGGCAAAAATGTTGATTATCGCAACGGACAACGACAAAGCGGGCCAAAGAATAAAGCAGGAGATAATTTATAGGTTAGCGGGGTTTAAATATATTAAAGAACTAGTTTTTCCACCGGGCCGAAAAGACGTGAACGAATTTACCGAAGAAGAACTTAAAAACCTTGCTTCAAGGCCCGTCAACCTTGCAAATTTTTTGGTTGATGTTTCCACTTAAAGAAATTAGAAATTTTGTAATAGCAAACGGTAACGTTGCATATTTTAAAATAATGCAACGCTACCGTTGGTTAAAGGCGTTAATTAAAATTGAAGATTTTGGAATGGAAATGTAAAATATAGTTAACAATATTGGTTATTTTTTTGCCCAAGGTGCAACGTTTTCGTTTCGACTAAAGCAAAACGGAACAATACGTTTATTTCGTTATGCCTTAGTTGCAACGGTAACGTTATATTTTTTTCTTTTTGTGGCGACGGAAACGTTGCGAAGCCATTAAAAATTTTTGGTTCCCGGCGTCACAGCCCGGCCAAACCGCCCGGCATTTACCACCAGGAACCACGGAAAGGAGAGGTTTTCAAGTGAAAAACACTTTGAAAAAACACAAAACCGACAAATTAGCTGAACTGAACACCGACTTAATTAACCAACTGGCATTGGATTACGCCCAAAACGGAGGGAAAGAAACGATTGCTAACTTGTTCTATGAAATGAAACCACTAATTGACAATGAAGCAACAATTGAAACCCGTAAAGCACATAGTTACGGAGTAATGATTCCTTTTGAAGACTTCGAAAGTGCCTTTTCAATGTGCCTTTGGACGGCAGTCGAAGGTTACAATGGAAAAACTGATTTTGTTCAAAGGTTTTACTTTTTCCTGCGGAAACGTTATCGCCCGGACGTTTGGCGGCAATACCAAACAACCGGCAGTAAAGAAGACAAAGACGGTCGCCGTTACGATAAAGCCCGTAACGATTCGCTTGACCGGGAAATTGCCGAAGACCTAACCCTTGGGGAATCCATTTGTGATGAAGTCGACATTGAAGATGAAATTACCGAACGTCAAGCCGTTATTAAATTGATGAATGAATTTCAAAAAATAAACGAACGTTACCACAAAGTTATTACGTTGATTTATCAAGGTTGTACTAATGATGAAATTGCTAAAGCACTTGGGGAAACAAGTTATAACGATAAAATCCGTAAATTGGTTTCCCGTTCCAAAAGAACTTTTAAACAGTATTTAAGTAAAAATTTATTTGCTTAGTTGATTAGTTAAAGATAAAACCATTTTCAAAAGGAGGAATTCAAATGAGTGTTATTACTGCAAAAGGTAAGGCCGCGAAAGAGAGTGCCAACAAACAAGGGATTGACTTTAAAAAAGCTTTTATTAGGTTAAAAGACGGTGAATCCGTCCGCGTAAGGATTCTATCTGAAGAAGACTTTGTTGAATATTTTAGTCATGGGCATTATTCCAAAGGCGTTTTTACTCAACCATGTATTGAACCCGCCGGGGAAGAATGTGCTTTATGTGAAGCGGGCCAATACGAAGGTGAAAAGGACGACAAAGGAAATAACGTTTGGCGTCCACTTTTAGCCCGTAAACGTTACCTGTTTGGTTTCGCGGACATTGACGAAGGGGAAATTAGGGTTTTTGACGCAAGTAAGACCCAGGCCCAAGCCCTTATTGCCGCAATTGAGGAATATGCCGAAAACCTTGGCGATGTTGCGTTTACCTTAAAACGGGTTGGTAAAGGTAAAGATACCACTTACACCTTGAACCCCATTTTAAAGTTGAAGAAGGCCGACCAAGAAAAGTTTTACGCGTTTGACGGTAAGGAAGTTGAAGTTGAATTTTACGAAAAATGCTTACAACCAAGAACCCGGGCGAAACAAATTGCTGAACTGAAAAAAGCAGGGTTCCCAATTGCTGAAATTTTTGGAAACGACGACATTAAGGCCGCCGAAGCCGAAGAAAAGAAAGCGGAGGAAAAGAAGAAAGAGGACAACGACAAAGAGGACGACGGAAAGGATGAATCTGAACCCATTAAAAACAACGAAAAAGATGTTGACCCGGAAGAAGTGTTTTAAGCGGAAGCGGCGTTTATTCGCCGCTTTTCCGTTTATTTGAGTATTAATTTTCAATTTTCAAAGGAGGTTGGGCGATTTGAAAACATTAGGCGAAATTATCGGGGTTGCCGTTTTAGTCTTTTTACTTCTTTCAATCGGGCCTTTGTTATTTATGGTTTGTTGGAACTCAGTCGCACCGGTCTTTTGGGACGCCGCACCTAAAATCAATTTTATTCAAGCCCTTTGTGTCGTTATTATTTTCCGAATCCTATTGGGAACTAACGTCAACGTAAGAAAGGAAGATTCCCGGGGTTGATTTAGCAATGACCAAGAAGAATAAGGGAAGGAGGTTTGAAACTTACGTTTTCCAGTTCATACGGGAATTTAAGACGATACGGGTTCCGGCAAAAAAGATTAAGCAGTTAAAAGAGTTTGTTAAAAAAGTTGTGGAAGTAAAGCGGTGTGAACCGGTTCATGTAATTGACGGTTTAAAGGAAATTCAACGATTTTATAACGGGTTTTTAGGGGAAGCGGCCCTTGAAGTATTTTTTGGTAAAGAATTTATTGATTGGTCAATTGGTAATTCAAGAAAGTACAACAAGGCCGACCTTGAACCTTTGGGTTTAGACGTTGGTATTAAAACCGTTGAATACGGGAAATTTCCCGTTGTTCATAAGAAACCGGTTCGGCCTGAAATTATTATCTTAAAGGTTAAGCATAATGAAGTGTTACTTTGTGGGTTAGCAACGGTCGTCGTTTTGGAGGAATACCAAGACGACGACCTTATTATTGACCCACGTTTACGGGCAAGGGGCGTTAAAACCGGGTTTTATGGTTTTAGTAAATTAAAACCGTTCAATAACCTTGAAGAATTAATTGAACTTGTTGGTAAGGAGTTTTAAACAATGCGTAACTTACAAATTGCGGTTGTTACGAACGACCCCAACGAAATTCCTAAACAAGAAGGTAAAAAAGAAGACCAAAAAGCTATTGGGTTTCAATTACCCGATAAACCGGAAATAACAGAATAAACCTAGGCCCGGGCGTCACAACCCGGGCTTTATATTCGGCATTTACCTATAAATATACCCGGCAAAAGGGGGTTAGGTAAATGACCGGTTTGTATGACTTAAAAATTGACCTACCAAACCCGGACGAAGACCAAAAGAAACGAAAAGAAAACGTTAAAAAACAAAAAGCCAAACGAAGTAAAGTCGTTGAAATAAAGGCGGCGGATTGGAAGCGAATTGAAGATATGAAAAACAGTAACGCTGATAAACAGCGACTTGCAAAAGTTAAAGAACTTTGGAAACAAGGGGAAGTTACGAAGCTTGAAACTAAAACCGGGAAAGTAACCAAGGCCGATTTATTACGTTTGTTTTTAGAAGTTCAACAAACTATTCGCGAACGTAAGATTAAAGAACTGGTTAAAAGTACACCCAAAAATTACCGGCTTGTTCAAACAAAAAACGAACTTGACAGCTTAATTTCAAAGTTAAGCCGGGAAGAAATAATTGCGGTCGACACCGAAACTACCGGCGTTGATGTTTTCGGAGACGATGAACTTGTTGGTGTTTCATTAACCTTACCCAAGGCAGACATTCACGTTTATGTTCCGGTTGCCCACGATACCGGCAAGCAATTAGATCGGAACAGCGTTATTAAAGCCCTTGGGCCATTTCTCAAAGACCCTGAATTAAAGAAGGTTTTACACAACGCCAAATTCGATATTCACGTTTTTAATAAATACGGCGTTAAAGTTACCGGGGTTGACTTCGATACAATGGTTGCAATGTGGGTTTTGAATGAAAATGAACCGACCTATCGGTTGAAAGACTTGGCGACCAAATACCTTAAAGAACCCGCCGATACGTTTGGCGAATTGTTCGGTTCTAATTGTAAGTTTAACACGATTCCGATTGAAGTTGCCCTTGTATATGCAGCCAAAGATACTGATTTAACTTATCGCTTGTATTTATTCCAATTGGCCCACTTAAAACGTACCGGGTTAATTAAACTGTACCGGGAAATTGAAAACCCGTTAATTGACATTTGCGTTGAAATGGAACGAACCGGGTTGTTACTGGATAAAGAATTTGCTAAAGCATATGGGGAAGACCTTAAAGACCAAATTGACAAGGTTAAGGAAGAATTGATTGGACATTTTGGCGACATTAACTTTAATTCCCCGGTTCAATTACAAAAGATATTTTACGACGACCTGGGACTTCCTGACGTTTCGAAGAAACGGTCGACGGACGTTAAAACGCTGAAAGCTTTAAAAGACGAACACCCAGGTATTAATACTCTTTTAAAATACCGGGAATTAGTTAAGCTTTATTCAACGTATATCGAAGCTTTACCGAAACAAATTAAGGCCGACGGTCGACTTCATGGTTCATTTAACCAATCCCGAACCGTTACTGGGCGGTTTGCTTCCAACAATCCAAATTTACAGAACTTACCCACCGAAGCCCGGAAAATCTTTGTTGCACCGGACGGGCAAATAATTGTTGGGGCCGACTTTTCCCAAATTGAACCGCGTATTTTGGCCCATTTTTCCCAAGACCTGAAGTTTATGCGGCCATATTTGAACGGCGAAGACTTGTATTCTTCACTTGCGGCGGAAGTATTCAACAAAACGGTTGAAGAATGCGGCGACGGTTCACCCGAACGAAAGAAAATGAAAATGGGTTTGTTGGCCGTTATGTACGGAACGTCAATGTGGACGTTGGCTGACCAATTGGGAATTACCGTTGAAGAAGCCGACAAGTTTATTACTGATTTTTACGCCAAATATACCGGCGTTGCCCGTTGGATTCAATCGGTTTGGGATTTTGTTAAAGAAAACGAATACGTCAAGACAATGTTCGGACGTAAACGCCGGTTCCCCGGTCACCGGGAAAAGGCGATTATATATGACCAAGCGGCAAAAGAAATTTGCGATATTCTTGGAACTGAAAAGGTTCCTTACGATGTATTTGACCGCAAAGACCAAATTCCTTATAAACTACGCCGCCGGTTCGGGAAAGTAAAAGGCGAAGTTGAAAGGGTTCGCCGAATGGCGGTTAACGCAATAATTCAAGGTAGTGCGGCGGACATTATGAAACTTTCGTTGATTGAACTTCACAAATATACCCAACAAAAGGGTTGGCTTATATTCGGAACGGTTCACGACGAAGCCCTTATTAATGTAAGTCGAAACGCAACTTTGGAAGAAATCGAAGGCATTGAAAAAGCAATGCTTTCCGCAGTTAAACTTGACGTTCCGATGAAAATTGACGTTGCCATTATGGAACGTTGGGGCAAAGAACACACAAAAGCTGATTGGTTTAAACTTGCAAGTTAACTTTCAAAAAAAGGGGGTTATGACCTTGGCAAGTGTTTTAACGAAAAGAGGTAAAGCCGCGAAGGAAGAATTGGTTGACGAAAACCAACGCGGTTTAAAGATAACACAATTGTTTATTAATCATTTAGACCGTTACCATGCGTTACCCGAAATCTTTGACCCGGAAATTGAAAAGGCGATTATGGAAGACCAAATTCGAAACATTGAAAACCCTAAAAAACTTAACTTTGTTAAAGGTTTACCGACTTTTTCGCCTTCTTCGGTTTCCAAATGCGACCGGGAACTTTTTTATAAGGCGTTAAAGTACCCAAAGGATGAAATACCTTTTTATCCTTATCAAAAACGTTGGATTCGTAACGGGCTTGCAGTTCACGCGGCCATACAACGCGACCTTCTTTATGCTGAAAAGCACCTTGAAAAACCAATGTTTGAAGTTGCCCGAATGCGAATCAACAATTCCCCGGCATGGGAACACAACTTAAAGCGGGTTATTCCGTTTGAAGACTTGGGGTTTCAGTTGTTCGGAATGATGGACGGCATTCTTCGGTATAAGCCGGATAATTCCAAATTAGGTTTCGAATTTAAAACTAAGTCAACAACAATAACGGCCATTGGTAATTACAAGCTTAAAGAACCACAAGAAACTCACGTTGAGCAAGTAACCGCTTATTCATTACTTTTCGGATTAGAAGAATTTATTCTTTGTTATGAATCCTTAGCAAAAGATAGTTGGAATAAAGGAGAAGAAGCCAAACCCGACATTAAAGCTTTTTATGTTTTCGTTACGAAAGAACAGCGAAAGAAAGTTTTAGAAAAGTTTATTCGCGTTGCAAAAGCCGTTAAGGATAAAACCCTTCCAGACCCCGACGAAACAAAATGTATTTTTTGCGAATGGAAAAAGCAATGCGAAAAAGACGCGTTAGAAAGGGCGAAGAACGCAAGCTAATATTAGGACTTGACGTTTCCCTTAACGGGACGGGTTGGGCGGTTGTTGAATGCGTCGGGGGCTGTCCAACCGCCTTGGTTGCTTGCGGAGATATTAAAAACAATTCTAATATGACCCACGGAAAACGGTTAAGAAGAATAAGAAACGAATTAATTTTGATTTGTAGTGAATACGAAATTAACGAAATCGCTAAAGAAAAGGGCTTTTCACGGTTCCATAAGGACACGCAAGCCCTTTTTAAAGCCCACGGCATAACCGACGAATTCTTTGCAGATTACAACCTTAAAGAATACGCGGCGACGACCATTAAAAAACAAGTTACCGGCAACGGACGGGCGACTAAGGCCCAAGTTGAAAAGAAGGTTATTGAAATATTGAAGTTGGGGAAAGATTTTAAATTTCTTTCTGACAACGTTTCTGACGCGGCGGCGGTTGCGTTAACCCATATTTTCAAAGGAGGTTGTTAATTATGCCAAAACTTGTATTTATTGACCCCGGACACGGCGGTCACGACCCCGGGGCGTCCGGTAATGGGTTGGTTGAAAAGGAATTAACCCTTAAATTGGGGCTTTTAGTTGTTGACTTATTAGTTAATAACTTTGAAGTTAATATTGCATTGACCCGGGAAAAAGACAGTTATGTTGGTTTAGACGAACGGGCTAACTTGGCGAATAATGCAGGGGCCGACCTGTTTGTTTCCTTGCATAATAACGCTTTTAACGGTTCAGCCCGGGGATTTGAAAGTTTTGTTTACGTTAATTTGACGGCAGATTCACCGACTTTTAAAATTCAAGACATTATACATGAATACCTTGCGGCGTTTTACGATAAATTTGATATTCCAGACCGGGGCAAGAAACAAGCCAACTTTGCGGTTGTTCGCGAAACTGAAATGTCGGCAATATTACTTGAAAACCTGTTTATTGATAATAAGCAGGACGCGGAATTTTTGAAGGCCCATTTAAACGATCTGGCTTTAGCAATTACCGAAGCGATTGCTAAAGCAATGAATTTACCGGAAAAGGAAAACAGTGAAACGCTTTACCGAGTACAAGTTGGGGCGTTTCGTTATAAAGACAATGCCGAAAGACTTCTTAAAAAATTAGAAAGGGACGGTTACGACGGTTTCATTGTTGAAGTTGAAGACTATTTTGAAAGTTAATATTCAAACCTATATTCCAAGGCCCGGCCCAAAAAGCCGGGCTTTTTCGTCACAAAAAAAAACCAAGGGCGGCGGCATTTACCTATAACAAGGCCGCAAAAGCCCTTTCAATATAGTGAAAGGAGGTAAAGAAAAAGCGATGGTGACAAAAATTAAACTTTCAAATGAATTTATAGAAAAAATGAAGGAAATCGAACCAAATTGGGGGCCGTTAGGTTGGATAACTTTCAAACGGACTTATGCCCGTTGGATTGAAAAAGAAGAACGTAACGAAGAATGGTTTGAAACCCTTCGCAGGGTTGTGGAAGGTAATATTAACCTTGACCCAAGATTAAAGGCGAAACGGATTCCAAAAAGAGTTAAAGAAGAACTTCAAGCCGAAGCGGAAGAACTTTTTAAAATCTTTTATACCTTGCAAGCTTGCCCGCCCGGTCGCGGCCTATGGGTAAGCGGAACCGATTTTGCCGCAAGAACCGGCGACGCATTAAATAACTGTTGGTTTATCGCGGTTCGTCCGCAACCTTATGGGGATTCAAATATTATTCCTTTTTACGTTGACAACCCAAACAATGCAAAAGTTTCCATGCCATTCGCTTTCTTATTTGACCAATCAATGAAAGGCGGCGGTGTTGGGTTTAATGTTTCTAAAGAAAACGTCGGCCAAATTCCTAAAGTTTGGCGGAAAGTTAATTTAAGAGTTACTTGCGACCAAGAACACCGGGACTTTGACAAGTTTAAAGATAAACTTTCTTTCAATTCGAAAGCTGAAAGAATTAAAGACGTTTACTTTAAAATTCCAGATTCCCGGGAAGGTTGGGCCGAATCCTTGGCCCTAATTATAGATGCCCACTTTGACCAAAGTTTTGATTACGACCATTATTGGCGGATTACACCGTTAAACGTAATAATAGATGTTTCCGACGTCCGACCAGCAGGGGAGAGGATTAAAGGTTTCGGAGGTATTGCAAGCGGCCCGGGGCCATTGATTGACCTTCTTGTTGAAGTTAACGACCTGTTAAACGAACGTTACGACCAAAAAATTTCGTCCGTCGATTGTACTGACATTATGAACCTTATTGGTCGAACCGTCGTCGCCGGTAACGTTAGACGGACGGCGGAAATAGCCCTTGCCGATTCAGACGACAAAGACTTTATCACAATGAAGCAAGACGAAGAAAAGCTTTATTCGCACCGTTGGGCATCTAATAATTCAATTATTATAGACACCAAATTTAATGATTATGACCAAATTATTCAAAGTCTTATGTTTAATGGCGAACCGGGAATTGCAAACCTAGAATTGGCCCGGAACTATGGAAGAATTATTGACGGGCCGGGAAGGAAAGACCCCGCCGTTGAAGGTTGGAACCCTTGCGGCGAAATTACCCTTGAAAACGGTGAACCCTGCAACCTTATTGAAATATTCCCGTTAATTGTTGACCGAGAAGGCGGCGACATTAACAGGGTTATTGAATTGGCCGTTCGTTACGCCAAGCGGGTTACATTCTCAAAATACGATTGGGAAGTTACCCGCAAAGTTATTGAAAAGAACCGCCGAATTGGTGTTTCTTTGTCTGGAATTCAAGATTGGGTTCAAGACCGGTTTAAAAGTAACGCCGTTATCGGTTGGACAAACGAAAGGCCCGTTTGGGCTAAAGGTATAAAAGGGGCCGGGGTATTCCCTGTATTCAATCCAGAACTAATTAAAGCCCTTAATGGAATGTACGAAGCGGTTCAAATTGCTGACGTTAAGTATTCCGACGTTTTGGGTTGTAATTATTCCAAGAAGACAACAACCGTTAAACCAAGCGGAACCGTTGCATTATTACCCGGAGTTTCCCCGGGTGTCCATTTCCATTATGCCGGTCGTATGATTCGTCGAATTAGGTTTCAGGAAAATGACCCGTTGGCTAGCATCCTTAAAGATTGTGGTTATCACGTTGAACCCGACGTTTATTCGCCTTATACCGTTGTTATTGAATTCCCCGTTAAAGCACCAACCGCCGACAATCCGGCCTTTAAATCGGCGGGCGACGTTACAGTTGAAGAACAATTCGCAATCCAAGCTTTATTTCAAACTTATTGGGCCGACAATTCGGTTTCTTGCACAATAACTTTCAATAAAGAAGAAGCCCAAAGACTTAAAAGCTTGTTGCGGCAATATCAAACAATTATTAAGTCAACAAGTTTGTTACCATATAGCGGCCACAACTTAAAACAAGCACCTTACGAACCCATTTCGAAAGAACGTTACGAAGAAATTGTTTCGTTAATAACTGGTGACCCCAAGGAAGTTGCTAACTTTGATAATGGTAAAGACGCCGAAATTCTTGATAATTTAGAATGCGAAGGAGGGGCTTGCCCGGTTAGGTAAGAGAATTACGTTGTTCTTCTTGTATTTTTTCAACTTGTCTTTGGGCTATCATTGTAGCCCCATTTTCTGCAATGTAAAAACTATCTTTTTTGAACGTTTTAAAATCGCATGAAACGCAATACCAAGACCAAAAACCCAAGAACGTTTTCTTTTGGTCGAGTTTTGTTTTACATTTTGGACAACGTGGGGGTAAATCGACTTCCACGTTATCCGGGTTAATATCTTTTATCAATAAACTATCCAACCAAGGATGGGGAGCAGGGGCTAAAACAACCCAAATAACACCATAATATGAGAATTCAGCGATTGGTATATCACCCCAAGTCGATGATGTTTTTATTGGAAGGGAAAAATGATTATTTAGATTTTTATAACGTTTGTAAATAACTTGTAATACAAACCAAGCAATAATTATTATGCCAAATAAATTATAACCCCAATCAGGGATTTGTTTAAAATAATTTAACCAGTTACCTGTTTTTATTGAGGAAAATATAGCAGTTATGAAAGGAACAAAAATAGTAACAGCTATGGCCATTGCTGTACTTTCTAAAATAACCTTTTTTAAAAAATTAATCACGATACCACTCCAAGTAATTTCTTTTATTGTGAAAAATTCGCAATTAATCATTATTTTCCTTCAAAATAAATGTCTTTAAGGGGGTTTGTAGTAATGGCATTTTGGGGCATAACTGCAAGGAACCCCGAACAAAAAGCGGCCATGCAATTACTTTTAAATGATACACCGTTTTTGTTCGTTACTGGCCCGGCAGGAACCGGTAAAACTCTAATAAGTGAAGCGGTTGGGCTTTATTTAGTCGCTGAACGGAATAAATACAACAAGCTTGTTTATACCCGGTTACAAATGCAACTTGGCGGAAACCAAGGGGCCATTCCCGGGGATTTTGACGATAAGACCGAACCTTTTATTAAGCCTTTCTTGAACAACTTTGAATTAATAAGCAGTAAATCAACTTTAGATTATTTAATTTCGGGGGACGAAAGGCGGCGTAAGGTTTTCTTTGAACCAATACAAACTTTACGCGGAGCGTCGTTTCACAATTCGTTTATGATTGTTGACAAAGCACAAAACCTTGATGTTAATACAATTGCGGCCATAGGAACACGTTTGGCCCGTGATTCAAAAATAATCTTTATTGGGAACTTCGCACAAATTGACAACAAGAAACTTCGGGTTCCAGAACAAAACGGCCTTCACCGGTTGTTAGAAGGTTTTTATGAATATCACCCGGACTTTCAATTTTTCCAACAAATTAATTTAACAGTTGTTGAACGGCATAAAGCCGTTGACCTTGTTGAAAAGATTCTACGCGATAATGAAACCAACCCGCGTTTTATGGACTTAGAGAAACGCGGAAATTTAGAAAATAACCCTTGGGTAAATAAGGGGGTTGGGTAATATGGGAGAACAAATTCTTGAACAAATAATGCCTATGCGGGCAAAAGGCTTCGATATAATGAAAGCAACCTGGGAAGAATGGCAAGACCCGGCTTGGGTATATGAGCCGAAATACGACGGGGAAAGGGCCGTTCTTCACGTCTTGCCAGGTTACATTGGAATGACCGGACGACGCCCTTCCGATATTACCGGTTTGTTACCACAAAAAGGGGCGTTTGTTCCCCAAATAACCGGGTTTGATATACCGGAACTTTACGGAACTCTTATTGACGGCGAACTTTTACACCCAAGCGGCAACTTTAACGTTCTTCGGTCAATAATGGGTTCGGGGACGGCGGAACGGGCCATTGGGATTCAAAAAGAACAAGGTAAAATGTATTTCGTCGCCTTTGACCTTATACGGTATATGGGAAAAGACCTTACTAACGAACCCTTTAACACCCGCCGTATTTACCTTGAAAAAGTTGTTAACCGCCTACGGGAATATACCGATTACGTCCAAATTGCCGAACAATTTCACCCGGATAATTACGACATTAAAGAAGTATTTAACCAAATTGTTAAAAACAGCGGTGAAGGAATGGTTCGAAAGCGTTTGGCCGGTAAATATAAGCTTTGTCCAGGAACAAGGACTTCGCCGGACGTTATGAAGTTAAAGAAGGTTTTGACCTTTGACGGTATTGTTACCGGTTATGAAATGGGAAAAGGAAAGTATAACAAAGACAAAGTTGGAAAGCTTGTATTTTCGCAATATAAAGAAGGCGAACTTGTTGAACGGGGAAGTTTTGACGGGTTCACCAAGGCCACAATTGACGATATGACCGCCCATATAGATAAATACCTGGGCCGGGTTGTTGAAGTACGTTGTAATGATGTAACCCCCACCGGAAAATTAAGACACCCGAAATTTTCCCGTTGGAGGGACGACAAGCCAAAAAATCAATGTGTTTGGGAATAAGGCCGGGGAATTAAATCCTGGCCTTATTTTTGTATTATTTTGACGTTTGATTTGCGTTATAGATTATTGATAAATTATTGGAACAAATTCGTTATTTGTTCGTCTATACGAATAAGCAACAAAGTTTTAGAAAGGGGTTGTTACTTTGAAGAAAGTCGTCGCGACCGTTTCCTTGGCGGCTTTACTGGTTAGCGGTTGCGGTGGAACGTCCGGGGAATCTGTTGGAACGTCCAAGGAATCCGTTCCCGTTGGTAAGTACATTAACCCAATAACAGAACAAGAAACTGAAAAATCGGAAACCGACCCTGCTATACCATATAAGAACCCACCAAAAATTGAACCGGGAATTCAAGGGGATATAACACCAAAAGTCGGTTATCGCAGTATAAATACTAGCGATATTGAAGACACACCACTTGAACGCCGCAAAGAAGAACTTGGATATGTTTTGTTTAGTTCTTGGCGGGCCATAGACGGTTTTATTAATATGGTTAAAGGCATTAATGTTGATAGTATTAAAAGCCAAAATGCAAGGATTCAAAGCGAACACGACCAAGTTCAACTTGATTATGAATATTTTAAACAGTTATTTGAAAAAGAACTTGGTTCAGATTCTAACTTACAAGAAATTGACGCCCTTTATAAAAAGACTTTGGCCGCAATGGAAGGCGAATATGGTGACAAATGGCAACAAACCCTTAATAAGTGTAAACAAGAATTTGCAAATTTAATGACCGACCCAAGAGAAAAACAAAACTAATAAAAAAAAAGGGAGGTTATATTAATGAAAAAGCTTATTGTATCTTTGGGAATCATGGCGTTGTTGCTTGGTGGGGCAATTGGATTTTATAGCGGGACAGGTGGGGCCGCCGCTGCCCCGGACGTTAATAACGACTTTGAAGTTCACGACGTATTAAGAAATGAAGGTGGAAAGTTGACGGCGGTTAAGTTTGGAAACGACGAACCGACCGAAGTTCAAAAGAACCAATCACTATTAAGGCAAGACGTTTTTGTTAATATGTACGACAAGGCCCGCCCGCTTACAATGGAAGACGTTAACAAATGGTTGGCAATGGAAGGGATTACCCGGGATGAAGTAAAAAGGGTTTTGAAAGCTAATTTTCAGCTGAAAACCGAAGAAGTCTATGAGTTAATACCCTATTGGGACGGTAAAAAGGACGTTGACGAAAAAGTTATAAAGGAGTTTGGACTTACAAAACAATTCATTAAATAAACCACCTTTTGCTGTTTATTTAATGAATGACTTCTAATTCAAGCCAATTATTTAAGCTATTTTGAATCCCACTATACCATTCTATTTCGTCTTCTGCCCTTAAAGCTTGGTCTGAATGAAACTTTAGAAAGTTATAAATATGTTCGGATTTAGGTTTTTCCGGTGAACTATACGCAACTTCTAACATTTTTTGATAATCACTCATATTCAAGGGAATGATATGAACGTTACCGCCGTAATATCTGATTTTTATTTTATGTAAAGCAAAAAAATGTGCTAATGTAGCTTCATTGAGAGATTTTGCAATGAATATACAATACGTTTCCTTACCGGTCTTTCTTTTATGTAATGCTAAATGCCTTGGTACTGGCTCGCCTTCCATTTCATATTGTTTTTGACCTGTAGAAGTTGTAACTTCAACAATCATGTTGAAATCACCATATTCACATTCTATATCAGGCTTATTTGCTAGTGCTGTGAATAAAGGCATTCCGTTGTCGTCAACCCTAAAATTACCACTTATTTCACCATCATTTAACATTACAAACCCCCGCCAAGCGTTCCACTCAAATATTAATGCGGGTTCAACTGCGTTTCCGGTTCTAATGTCTTCAAAAACTTGCTGTATATCCTCATATTCTCCATAAGATTCCAGTATAGATTTTTGATTGGATACGTTATTACTTACTTTATATTCTAACAGTAATTCTTTTATATTTTTTAGTTCCTCTATATTTTTTTCTTTATAATGTTTTTCAATATCAAGGTGAATACCTAAGTTAACTTCGTTTTCCAACCTCGTAATATCGTTATATAAACCATCAATATCATCATTTAGAAGTACTGGGTATGCGGGGTTAAACAGGTAATTTTTAAAATCTTCTTCATTTTCAAATAAAATCGGTTCCCTTTGAACTGTTGAAAGTAAATATTCGACTTCTTTGATTTTTTCAGGTGAAACTATCATTTTAAAAGTTCTTGGCTGTAACGTGGTTAAATATGTTGCTCTTAAATATCTTATAGCGGCGTCTGCATAGTCCATATGATTTCTTCTTTTTGTTTTCTTAAATCTTTTTAATGATTTGTTAGTTGATTCCCTTAGCTTTAAATTGCCTTCATCAATTGCCTTACTGTATATATGCTCTATTTGTTTTGAAAAATACTCGTCAACTAGCCGGTTGTAACTTGTAACATTTCTATTAATATTTTTCTTGCGTTGTCTAAATTCTTCAATTTTACTCTTAACAATTTCATATTTGTCAATATGTATTAATTCTGTAAAAAATAATGCTATTTCGTGCTTTGTTAATCCATCCAATTCATAAACCATTCTCAATAATTCCAGAAAAGGTTTTACGAAGTAGTTTGAACCTTTGTCCACATGATAAGGGGAAGGTAACTGAAACTTTAATAATTGCCTTGTAAATATTTCGTGCGGTCTTTTGCCATTAATAAATAAATTTCCTGGTTCAGTTAATTCAATTATAGGTTTTAAATTAACAAAACCATAAGCTTTAGGCCCGCGTGTTATTCTGTCTCGAACACTAAAGTCGTTATGTCCTAATGTACCTTTGAAAAAATCTGCATTTCTCAAGTCGTCTGCAAAAGCTTTTTGAACTTCTTGGTTCCATTTGCGACCACTATAATTTTGAACAAGCAAGCGTATTTCTTCCACCATTTTTATAGGTGTTCTTGGTGATGTTACAAAGAATAAATGTGTTTTTCCAGTAATAGGGGCCAATTCAGTTCACTCCCAAAAAACCTTTTCTCCTTCGATACTTAGACTTTTGGTTTGTAAAATGTCCTTATTTGAGTCCTTAAATTCTTTAATTCTTTCACTTGAAATTTCAATTGCCTTTTTCTGTATATCACTTCCAAGGAAATGACAATTATTCTTCATTGCCGCAATTGCCGCTGTTCCACTTCCTAAAAACGGGTCACAAATAGTAAATCCTTCTTCAGCACTTGCATAAATCATTGATTGGAATAATTCAACCGGTTTTTGTGTAGGGTATTTAGCTCTAACTATTCTTTTGAAACGCCACACGTCGGGAAAACTTCTATTCCTAATTTTTCGGTTATTATCTTTAGTTGCAAAAATAATATGTTCGTGCCTTCTTCGAAAATAATGGCCCATTCCAATATTAACCTTATCCCAAATAATAATATTTTTAACGTCAAAATAATCTCTAACTAAATGCCCCAAACTTAATAATGAAAAGGAATCAAACATAATGTAAATATGCCCTGTTTTCTTTTTTAAAACCCGTCGACATTCAGACAAAAAATGATTATAATTTTCTTCACTATCTTCAAATTCCGAAAACCATTTGCCGTTTTCTGTTCCTTTTTGTTTGTATTCTCCTACAATACGCCCTTTTCCAAGTTTCAATTTATTGTTCATACCAGAATAAGCAGGGTCTGTAACAATTAAATCAACACTACTATCATCAAGAGATTTTAAAAACCTAATGCAATCTTCTTGTGAAATTTTGACCTTATAATTATGCTTGTAAGAACATTCGTATTTTAAGGGCGTTTGGTCGCAGTTATTTACTTTAATGGAATTGTCTTCTTGGTAAATCTTAAAATTATCCTTGTTTTTCACTTGTTCGGATATAATTCCCATTAGTAATTTCCCCCAAATGTAGCAATCAAGTAATTAGTCACAATAATATTAACATAATAAGGTAAAATCTCAAAGTGTTATGTCCAAAAACCCGGTAGTTTCCGGGTTTTTTCCTGTCACAAAATAAAACTTTAACCGGCATTTACATTTAGAAAGCGAACAAGGGGGTTTTAGCTTTGAAAATTGCTGTTAAGGTTAAAAAATTGACAAACGACGCAATTGTTCCAACATACGCCAAGCCCGGGGACGCCGGTTTTGACTTCCACGCAACTGACGAAGGCTTTCTTTTACCCGGGGAAACGGCGGTTATTGGAACCGGTTTGGCTTTTGAA
>JAALLR010000046.1_pt1 | contig 45621 bp, 46 predicted proteins | sample 7245931 | NCBI WGS metagenome assembly JAALLR01 (sample SAMN13049201, study PRJNA578106) | oil field metagenome | isolation source: filtered produced water from oil reservoir B9 | place: USA:offshore Texas | collected 2016 | reverse complement strand
CCTCCTGTGCGTTTGTTTTGTTTTCTTCTTCTTATTAAACAATTCGCCACAGGAGCCGGAATCCCTTGATTTATATGCATTTTCAAGGAACTTTTTGCTGAGTTTTTCAGCGGAATCTACCTATGAGGAATTGAAACAATGAATGGGGGTAATTGGATGAAAATCGTCGGCATAGTTTCCAGCCTACCTATGAGGAATTGAAACGGCTTCCGTGAGATTCATTAATAACGCCCCCTTTTAAGTTTCCAGCCTACCTATGAGGAATTGAAACAGAAAGAAGGTGTTATGTGTTGTGAAGATAAAGAAGGTTTCCAGCCTACCTATGAGGAATTGAAACCCAACGAGCCATGAAGCAACGACAGCAAAAAACCCAAGTTTCCAGCCTACCTATGAGGAATTGAAACCGGCTTATGACCAGCTTATTTACTTAACAAAAAGCAGTTTCCAGCCTACCTATGAGGAATTGAAACTGGACACGGCGGCAGGTTGAAGAGTATAAAAAACAACGTTTCCAGCCTACCTATGAGGAATTGAAACCCTCAACACTCTCGCCAATTCTCTGTCTTTCACGCCCGTTTCCAGCCTACCTATGAGGAATTGAAACTGGCCTTCATAGTTACTGCTGAATAGTCAATTCCGAGTTTCCAGCCTACCTATGAGGAATTGAAACATAACAGAGTTTGGGGAACTAAGTAAAAAAATAGAAGGTTTCCAGCCTACCTATGAGGAATTGAAACCATTGAAAAACATTCTTGAACCTAACTGTGCTACCGCGTTTCCAGCCTACCTATGAGGAATTGAAACTGTGGAAGAAGCCCCTGGATCATCCCGGAAAGAAACAGTTTCCAGCCTACCTATGAGGAATTGAAACACGGAACATATAAAGTATTCCGATTGTGGCCGGATGTTTCCAGCCTACCTATGAGGAATTGAAACCCAGCCATATTTAGCCTTGATTTGTCCAGGCTTCCTCGTTTCCAGCCTACCTATGAGGAATTGAAACGTATACTCTGTTACTGCCGCCTGAAAGGTTCCCCGGGTTTCCAGCCTACCTATGAGGAATTGAAACATTTATTTTCCCAAATTTCACGCCATGCCTTAACTGGTTTCCAGCCTACCTATGAGGAATTGAAACAAACGAAGACAATAAAGAAACCAGTGCCGGATACCCGTTTCCAGCCTACCTATGAGGAATTGAAACTTGTATAGCTATATATAATATTAACTTTCTCCCGACGTTTCCAGCCTACCTATGAGGAATTGAAACGCCGGATTCCGGCTCACCGCGGGCCGTAGTTTTTGGGTTTCCAGCCTACCTATGAGGAATTGAAACCACAAAAGGAGGTGATCCCGTTGTGGCACAGGCTACAGGTTTCCAGCCTACCTATGAGGAATTGAAACAGGAAGGTCTTGCTGTACTCGGAAGGTATCTAGGGAGTTTCCAGCCTACCTATGAGGAATTGAAACCGTATGGAATCGTGAAGGAATATGTAAACGTAGAAGTTTCCAGCCTACCTATGAGGAATTGAAACCTGCGATATTGTGGACTTCGTTTTCTTCATATCCGGTTTCCAGCCTACCTATGAGGAATTGAAACCCAGTTGACTACTGCCATCTCAATAATCATTCGCTAGTTTCCAGCCTACCTATGAGGAATTGAAATCCTCCTCAGCTGTCTTTCCTACAACATCATCCACTGAGTTTCCAGCCTACCTATGAGGAATTGAAACATCCTAGCCGGGTAAAGCACGTCCCGCACCGCTTTATCGGTTTCCAGCCTACCTATGAGGAATTGAAACCGCACAGGCACGACGCCGGGGTGCAGCCACAAAGCGTTTCCAGCCTACCTATGAGGAAAAAATAACCCATGTTAACTTTTGACTCATCTATATCGTCTCTTGGGGCAGGTTAAAAACCCAAAAATCTAAGAGAGCAAGAGATAGAGAGAGCTTTAAGCAAAAAATTGAGATAGGAGTGAAAGGCTTTGAGTGGAGAAGCTAGAGTCTTGGAAAGGTGGAAACATGAAGCAAGAAAACTAAAGGCCAATGTTTATGCCCTTTACTTCGCGTATAGGGATCCTCGTGTTCCTTGGTATGCGAAGGTTTTTGTCGCTTGCGTGGTCGGCTATGCCTTTAGTCCTATTGACCTGATTCCTGACTTTGTTCCAGTTCTAGGTTATTTGGATGACTTGGTCTTAATACCTTTGGGTGTTGCTCTCGCTTTAAAAATGATCCCGAAACCGGTTATGGATGATGCCTGCAGCAAAGCTAACAATTTAAGTCATAAACCCAAGAACTGGGTAGCAGGAGTTATTATTATCGTTATTTGGTTTTGCTTGATAGTCCTATTCTTTAGATTGGTGACCAGACTGTGGAATTAAAGGCCGTGGGCAATGTGAAAGATGAGGTTATGGCGGTGTGAGGCTGCCCAGGGACGTAAGCGGGGCAGAATTGGCCAAACTCTTGGCCAGGTATGGCTACCACATAACGCGGCAAACAGGGAGCCACCACCGCCTTACCACAACTCTAAGAGGTGAGCACCACATTACTGTACACCTGTACAGCTCCCTAAAGGTCGGAACGCTCAGCGGCATCCTGACCGATGTGGCCGATCACATGCAAATCCCCAAGGAAACTTTGGTCAGGGAACTTTTCCACAAGCCGTAAAAACCCCGTCACCTGTGAAAATGGCCGCGGCCACCGGGAGAAGCAAACACCTCTTCCCGGGGGCTTTGTTTTTCTCGCCCATATTTTACTCTATATTTTACTCTATAGGCTGCCTTAAAACGTTTTCATCTTTTCGGGTGCGGCTTTGCGGGTCTGCAGAGGCCGGGCTAGGCAGGAGGAGTGGTTGGCTGCCCGCAAAAACCGCCTTTACTCCCGGGGAGATGAGACCAAGGGTGGTAACCCCAACATCAAGGTATCTTTTGACGGGCAAGACTTCCGCTTGGCGGTCTCCATATCCCACCTTTCCGAACAGACAGGCACGGATAAACTAGGTCGTCTGAAGATGAGCCGTGCCCCCAAGGTTGAGGGCAGGTTGTGGCTGCCGGAAAAGCACCGGGATCTGGTGCGGATATGGCTGGCTATGAAGCTGCCCTACACAGTAGAGCTGGTCCGCACCCTGAAGGGCCGCTATATAGTGCATCTGACGTTCGATCTTGGCGGGGTGCGTGAGCCTCTGACTTTGCGAAGGGCTGCCTCTCCATGGACACGAACCCGGACGGCGTCGCCCTGTGCAATGCAGGCCAAAACGGCCAGCCCGAGCCCTGGCCGGAGGGCTTCAGCATCCCCTATCCGGGCAACCTGGGCAAGTACGCCGGAGAGTCCCAGGTCGTTCCCTATCCGAACGGCTTCCTGTACATTAAAATCCCCGACCTGGCCTACGCTTCTGGCTTCCGGCGGGACTACCTGACCGGCGTTCTGGCGAAGGTAGTGGTGGACATCGCCAAATTTTTGGGCAAGCCCATCGCCCTGGAAGACCTGGACTTCAGCAAGGACCGCCTGGATACGAACAGGAAGTTCAACCGCATGGCCTCCAACTTTCCCTTTGCGAAAATGGTGGAGGCCGTGTGCAGGAGGGCCGTCAACGAAGGGGTGCCCTTCAAGCTCGTGCCTTCCCGGCACACCTCCACCATTGGGCGGCGCTTATACCTCAGCAAGCATTCCTGGAACAGGTCTTTATTCTATCAACTATTTTGGAAAACGGAAAAGCAGAGACTTACCGAAAGCTGCACAGAAGGGTTCTGTCCCGTCTGAAATTGAAGGTTATAATGCTGACATGCCTCCAGAGTTGGCCGGTGGTTCAACTTCTACAGTCCTTGGCTGCTTATGGTTTTTGATATCCGTAATATTCCTCTTTATTTGGTGGCTCTTAGGTGTTGCAGGCATCGCAAGCCAAATAGCATGGTCGGCCAGGTCTTTTAATTCACCCACTGGAAAGGCCAAGAATTATTTTGGGGCGCCGTGATATATTGGCCAGAGGGCATGAGGACGGCTGAGGTGCAGGGCCATTGAGGCTGGACTGGATCCATGATGCACTTTGACCTGTTGAGGCTCAATGCCCCGGTTTGCTTGACACCGGGGGACCGGTGATGCTAAAATTCACTTGTGATTATGCCCGAAAAGACGCTCGGGAAGGGTTGCCAGAGCGCATCCCTGCAAGGGGTGCCACCCTTGAAGATCCCGGCGGAAGGAGGAAGGAAGTTGTTCGCGATAGTGGAAACCGGCGGCAAGCAGTACAAGGTGCGCGAGGGCACCGTGCTGCGGGTGGAAAAGCTGGATGCCGCTCCAGGTGAGGAAGTGGTTTTTGACAGGGTTTTGGCCGTGGAATGTGACGGCGATTTTAAGGTAGGAACCCCCTATGTCCCGGGGGCGCGGGTGACCGCCTTGGTGCGGAGTCAGGGGAAGGCCAAGAAGATACTGGTTTTCAAGTATAAGCCCAAGAAGAACTACCGCCGCCGCAAAGGCCACAGGCAGCTTTACACGGAGGTGGCGATTCAGAAGATCTTCTGCGGCCAGGATGGCGCGGCGGAACCGGCCGGCGGGCAGTCCGGAACAGATGATTGAGGCCTTATTTGTGGAAGGGGAGAGCGGTGAGCTGGAAGGGTTTTGCGTCCGGGGGCATGCCGGGTATGCTCCCCCCGGAAGGGACATCGTCTGTGCCGGCGTCTCCGCTCTCGTCCAGACGGCCGTCGCTGCTTTGAAGCGGTTTCTTTCCCGGCAACCGACGGTCATAAGGGACTCTCAGGAGGAGGAAGGCGCCTGTGTGCGGCTGCTGTTGCCCCCGGATTTGCCTGAGGAGGACAAAAAAACGGCCGGGATTATTCTGCAAACCCTGGAAATCGGAATGCACGGAATTGCCGGGAGCTATGGAAAGTATATCGAGGTGAGGAGGTGTCGCCATGATTCTGGAGGGTTTTGATCTGCAGTTATTTGCCCATAAAAAGGGAGTCGGCAGTTCCCGTAACGGCCGGGACAGCGAAGCCAAGCGCCTCGGTGTCAAGAGATACGACGGCCAGTTCGTGCGGGCCGGAAATATCCTTGTGAGGCAGCGGGGAACGAAGATCCACCCCGGGTGGAATGTCGGCCGCGGTAATGATGATACACTTTACGCACTTGTCGACGGTTATGTGAAGTACGAGGGCTGCGGTAAGAACCGCAAGAGGGTCAGTGTTTACACAGAGGCTGTATAGATTTTCTTCCGGGAAGGCGGATCGTTTCCCCTGGTCGCCAGACCAGGGGAATTTGTCATCTGGGGTCAGGGCATCGGATGTAGAATTAAACGACGGCTGGGTGCCCTGCTGGGGAGTGGTCCCTTGTCGTATCGATTTTTCTGGCAGCTCATGGGATGATTATTGCCGGTAGCCGGGTCAAATCCCTTAGTGCTTTGAGTGCAGGCAGCAGATAATGAAGAGGCAGTAAGACCTTTAAGGGGATTTTGAAAATGTTTTATGATTATGCGAAGATATACGTTAAAGCCGGTGACGGCGGCAATGGTGCGGTTGCCTTCAGACGCGAGAAGTACGTTCCCGCCGGAGGCCCCTGCGGTGGTGACGGCGGGCGCGGAGGGGACGTGGTGCTCGTTGCTGACAGAAACCTGCACACTCTCAACGATTTCCGTTACCGCAAGCACTACAAGGCGGAGCGGGGGGAGCACGGACGCGGGAAGGACCAGCACGGCAGGAACGGGGAGGACCTGATCGTGCGCGTCCCGGTCGGCACCGTCGTCAGGGATGCTGAAGGGGCGTTTTGCGTCGATCTGCACAGGCACGGACAGAGGGCAGTTGTTGCCCGGGGGGGCAAAGGGGGGCGCGGCAACGCCCGCTTTGCCTCGCCCCAGTTCCGGGCTCCGCGCTTTGCCGAGAAGGGTGACCCGGGGGAGGAACGCTGGCTGGAACTGGAATTGAAGCTGCTGGCAGATGTCGGGCTGGTGGGCTACCCCAATGCGGGAAAGTCCAGCCTTCTCGGGCGTATTTCGGCGGCCCGCCCCAAAGTGGCCGGCTATCCTTTCACTACCCTGAATCCCAATCTGGGGGTGGCTCAGGCCGGGGAAAGAAGCTTTGTGGTGGCCGACCTCCCCGGCTTGATCGAAGGGGCACACGAAGGGGCGGGGTTGGGTTTCCGCTTTTTGCGCCACGTCGAGCGCACCCGGGTGCTGGTCCTGGTCGTCGATACGGCCGGAACGGAGGGGCGCGATCCCCGGGATGATGTGAAGGTGATCAGGCGGGAACTCCGCCTCTACAACCCGGAGTTGGCCGAACGCCCCCTGGTGATCGCCGCCAATAAGATGGACGTCCCGGCCGCCGGGGAAAAGCTGGCTCTGTTGCGGGAAGAGTTCCCGGACATAAAGATCTATCCGATCTCGGCGCTGTCGGGGATTGGAGTCGATGAACTCCTGTACGGGCTGGCCGGTATACTGGAAGAGGAGGAGGAAAAGGAAGAGGTTTCCGCTCCCCCTGCGGAAGAAGTACGGGTGACCACGGTCGCCGACCGGGATGAAGGGGGCTTTGCGGTTACCAGGGATGAGGACGGTTTTCGCGTTGTGGGGAAAGGTATCGAGCGCCTGGCCGCCCGTCTCGACCTGGAAAATCCTGATGCCCTGCGTTATTTTCACCACATGCTGCGCCTGATGGGGGTGGATGATGCCCTGCGGAGGCAGGGCATTGCTCCGGGCGATACCGTCAGCATCGGAGATCTAGAGTTCGAATGGGAAGAGTAAGAGAGAAGTACCGGTGGTGAAAAACGAAGGGAAAGCGGCAGGAATTGCCGGTGGGAAAGCAGAAAGATACCCACACAACCGTTACCGGCGAATGGATCCCATCCGTAAAATTGGAGAGGGCCGGATTGCCTGTTGGCTTCCGGTGCTCGGGGCGTCGGCTAAGAATTCGAGGAATCTATAAAAATTTAAACGCGGGGAAGGGATGCCGACCTCATTAGCGGAAATAGGGGAGAATGAGTCTGATGACGTCTTTAAATACCCGTGCTGCTCTCACCGGAGCGCGCAAGCTTGTCATCAAAGTAGGGACGCGGCTTTTGTGCGGCAGCAAGGGAGAGCTGAACTTAAAACGCATGAAGGGTCTGGTCGAGGATGTGGCGGGCCTTTGGAAGGAGGGGCGTGATGTTGTTCTGGTCAGTTCGGGAGCTATCGGAGCCGGCGTGGGAAGGCTGGGGCTTCTAGGAAAGCCGCGCACGCTCCCCGAAAAACAGGCTGCTGCAGCCGTCGGCCAGGGGATCCTCATGCAAAACTACGAGTCTTTCTTCGCCCCCTTTGGGATCACCGTTGCCCAGGTGCTCCTGACGCGGGATGATATCAAAAACAGGGGGCGTTACCTCAATGCCCGCCATACCCTGTATTCCCTCCTGCGTTACCGCGCCTTACCCATCGTCAACGAGAACGATACCGTGGCCGTAGAGGAGATCCGCTTTGGTGATAACGACACCCTGGCGGCCCTTGTGTCCTGTCTTATCGATGCCGATCTGCTGGTTCTCCTGACCGATCAGGACGGATTGTATTCGGCCGATCCCCACGAGAACCGGGATGCCGAGCTGATCCCGGAGGTCTGGGAGATCACCCCGGAGATCGAGGCGGTCGCCGGAGGGCGCGGCTCCGACCTGGCCACGGGAGGGATGGAGACAAAGCTTCAGGCGGCGCGGATTACCATGCAGGCGGGGATACCGATGGTGATCGCCGGCGGTATGCAACGGGGCAATCTTGCCGCAATTCTGCAAGGGAAACGGGTGGGGACGCTTTTCGTGCCCTGCGAAGAAACGATGAAGGCGCGCAAACGCTGGATCGCTTTCGGCTCCCCTGTTCAGGGGAAGATCCGCATCGATCACGGCGCTTTGGAGGCTATATTAAAAAAGGGAAAGAGCCTGCTGCCGGGCGGTGTTACCGGTGTTGTTGGCTTTTTCGAGGCGGGAAATGTTGTCAGCCTGGTAGATCCGTGCGGACGGGAGATTGCCAGAGGTATCAGCAACTACTCCTCAGATGAGGTAAAGTTGATAATGGGAAAAAAGAGCACGGAGATCAAGAAGATTTTGGGCTATCATGACTACGACGAGGTAGTGCACAGGGACAATCTCACCATCATCGCTAACGGCAGCACACTCAAAGCGGGGAGGTTAAAAGGATATGCTGGAAAATGAAATGCTGAATATGGGAATGGCGGCCAAAAGGGCATCTTACAGGCTGGCGGGTATTTCCACCGACGTGAAAAACAAGGCCTTGCAGGCGATGGCTAAGGCGCTGGAAGAGAGAGAGGAAATGATCCTGGCCGCCAACCAGGTGGACATGGATGAGGGGAGGGCCAAGGGGCTGAACAATGCGCTGCTCGACCGGCTCCTGCTCACCCCGGAGCGCATCAGGGAAATGGCGGACGGCCTGCGGGAGCTGGTTGGTCTGCCCGATCCTGTTGGTGAAGTGACCGGGATGTGGACGCGGCCCAACGGCCTGCGGATCGGGAGAATGAGGGTACCTTTAGGTGTGGTCGGGATGATCTACGAGGCGCGCCCCAATGTCACCGTTGATGCAGCCGGCCTCTGTTTGAAGTCCGGGAATGCCGTGATCCTGCGTGGCGGTTCGGAGGCCTTAAACTCCAATATCGCCCTGGCCAATGTCATCAGCACGGCGGCGGTCGGTGCCGGTATACCTGAAGGGGCGATTCAGCTGGTCCAGAGAACGGATCGGGAAGCTGTCAACATCATGATGAGGATGAACGATTACATCGACGTCCTCATCCCCCGCGGGGGAGCGGGACTGATCCGGGCGGTGATCGACAACGCCACTGTCCCAGTACTGCAGACGGGTGTGGGAAACTGCCACGTTTACGTTGAGGAAGATGCCGATCTGGAAATGGCGGTGCGGATCGTCGTCAACGCCAAGACCCAACGCCCGGGGGTCTGTAACGCCATGGAGACGCTCCTCGTGCACGAAAAAGTGGCACCCCAATTCCTTCCTGTGGTGTCAGCCGCACTGCGGGAAAAGGGGGTGGAGCTGCGCGGCTGCGAGCGCACGAGGGAAATTCTTCCCGACTGCCTGCCGGCTACGGAAGAGGACTGGAAGACCGAGTACCTGGCGCTTATTCTGGCGGTAAAGGTCGTTAAGGACATCGAGGATGCCATTGAACATATTCACACCTACGGCACCGGGCATTCCGAGGCCATCGTTACTGGCAGCTACGAGAAGGCCTGCCGGTTTGTCCAGGGGGTTGATGCTGCCGCCGTCTTTGTGAATGCCTCTACCCGTTTTACTGACGGCTATCAGTTCGGGTTCGGAGCGGAGATCGGGATCAGCACGCAGAAGCTGCACGCCCGCGGGCCAATGGGGCTCAAAGAGTTGACTACCACCAAGTTCATTATCTTCGGTAATGGCCAGGTGCGTTCTTAGGAAGGAATCCCCGGGCGATTGCCGGGTGCCATGCCCGCCGTCAACAGGCCCGACGAACGGTCGTCTTTCATCCCGGGGCGATAAAATGGGGTGTGAGCATGGAGGAGCAGCGCATCGGTATTTTGGGAGGAACCTTTGACCCGATTCATTGCGGGCACCTGGTGGCGGCGGAAGCGGCCAGGGAGAGATTCCGGTTACAGAGAGTTATCTTTATTCCAACGGGTATTCCCCCTCATAAGGAACCCGCAACGGTTACCGATTTCTGGCACAGGTACCTGATGGTTGCCCTGGCCGTCCTGACCAACCCGTACTTCGATGTTTCTCGGCTGGAATACGAGCGGGGGGGGATTACCTACACGGTTGACACTATGCGCCAGCTGCGGGAGATCTACGGAACCGCAGCCGAGCTGTTTTTCATCACCGGGAGCGACACCATTTTGGAGATCTTCGGCTGGAAGGAGCCGGAGCAGCTTCTTTCTCTGTGCAAATTCATCGTGGCCGTCCGGCCGGGTTTTGACATGCACTTTGTCGAGAAGGTGTTGGGGAAGTACTACAGAACAAGGGTTTACCCCCTGGAGATGCCGCAGCTGGGGATCTCCTCTTCGGATATCCGCAGGCGCGTCCGGGAGGGCAGGTCCATCAGGTATCTGGTCCCTGAAGCTGTAGAGGCCTATATCAGGAGGGAAAGGCTCTACGTTGCAAGTAACGGGTAGCAAGACCGGAACTGAGCAAGAATTTACGGCGGACGACGATAGCGGCAATAAGTTGTTTTCCGGGAGGTTGAGGGAAGCGGGACGAGAGAGAGGGCGTTTGGAAGCCGCGGTGCGGGATAGGCTGACGGAAGAGAGATACGCTCACGTCTTGGCCGTGCGGGACTGTGCCGCGAAGCTGGCAGAGCTCTACGGTGTAGACCGGGAAAAGGCGGAATTAGCAGGGGTTTTGCACGACTACGCCCGGGATCTTCCCGGGGAGGTTTTGCTGAGCCTTGCGGAGGAGAGGGGAATTCCTTTTAGTGAGATCGATCGCAAGGTTCCTATCCTGCTGCACGGTCCGGTAGGAGCCGCCCTCGTTCGAGAGGAACTGGGGGTGGAGAACCCCGAGGTATTGGAGGCCATTGCACTGCACACCCTGGGTGGAGCGGGGATGAGCATGCTGGCCAAGATCGTTTACGTCGCCGATATCATTGCTGCGGACAGGGATTTCCCGGGTGTCAACCGGCTGCGGCAGCTCGCCGGGGAAGACCTCGACCGCGCCCTTGTGGAATGCCTGGCAACGACGCTGCGCTACTGCCTGGAAAGGCGCAGGCTCATTCACCCGCAAACCATCACGGCGTGGAATTATTATTGCCTTCGGGATTGAAAGGAGGGTGTACCGGTTTTGGATAGAGGCCGGGAAAAGGCCATCTCCGCGGCCCAGGCTGCTGCCAGAAAAAAGGCGCTTGACGTCACGGTGCTCGATGTGAAGGGGATCTTCCCAGCAGCCGACTATTTCGTCATCTGCAGTGGGCGAAACGCTAACCACCTTGCGGCCATTGCCCGGGAGGTGGAGGATGAGATCAGGAAGTCCCGGGACGGCTACTTCAAAAGGGAGGGGATTCCTGAATCCGGCTGGGTTCTGCTGGACTGCGGTGATGTCGTCGTCCACATTTTCAGCCGGGAGGCCAGGGCTTTTTACGACCTAGAGAGCCTGTGGGGAGATTCCCGGGTTATCTTTCAAAGCTTCTAACGAAAAAATTCTCAAGCGGCAGGAAATATCACAGATATTGTCGAAGTATCTAATGCAGCTGCCACCAAACACCATTTGAGGTGGGATGAACTTGCCGGCTCCTTTCTTCAAATTCGACTTCGAGCCGAAACAGCGCCAGACCTTCATTTTTTTTGCGCTTGTGGTAACAGTTATCGCTCTGTCGATGTACCTGACGGTGAAAATATGCGAGCAGGCGGCCGGCGGAGGGGTGTTTGATTCGGCGGCGTCCCTCCTTGAATACGGCACTCTTGCGGGTAAATATCTGCTGTTTTTTCTGGTCCTCGGCTGGATGGTTTATACGTCCTGCCTGTTTGCTTACAGGTACCGGGTTTTGAGAAAGGAATACAGAGAACTTGAGAACAGCCTTGACGAGACAAAGCAGGAGGTCAACCGCCTCTTTTCCTCGGCCCTCAATACTTTGGCAGCCGCAGTTCAGGCGCGGGATGAAGGCTCTCTTAATCACCTGAAGCGGGTTGCCAGCTATTCTTTTGCCCTGGGCAGGAGAATTGGGATGTCCTCCGAAGAGCTGTCCGACGTTTACTGCGCCGCCCTCCTCCACGATTTAGGAAAGATCGGCATCTCCGACAGTATACTTAAAAAGCCGGCGAAGCTCTCTCTTGAAGAGTTTGCCGAGGTGCGCAGGCACCCGGAAATTGGTACGAGGATCCTGGAGAAATTCGTTGTCTCCAAGAGGGTTACCAGCATTATCAGGCATCACCATGAATTCTACGATGGGACGGGCTACCCGGGAGGTCTGGCCAAAAGCGAGATCCCCTTAGGGGCGCGCATCATCGCCATCACTGACGCCTATGACGCCATGACTTCTGACCGCCCTTATCGGAGCGCTTTGTCGCACGAGGAGGCGGTGGCCGAATTGATCCGCTGTGCCGGTTCGCAGTTTGATCCCCGTCTCGTCATGCACTTCCTGGACGTCCTTGAAGAGGAAAGAAAGGACGGCCTGCAGCCAGCCGATGTCAGCGCTTTTCTTCCCAGCCAGTACCAACAGCTGTTTTCTCTGATATTTTAGCTTGATGTAGCTAACCCTGTTTTTCCATAAAGAGCAAAGGCGGCCGCCTATTCGGGCGGCTTTTTTATAGAACGGCGGTTCTAAACGCCAGAAGGATTTATCATTTTTTGGGTTTTAGATAAAATCGCTCGAGATATGACGACAGAAGAAGTATGGTTGTCGATGAACCTGTAAGAGCTTGCTGTTCGACAAATATTCCCGATAAACGGCATATTTAACGGAAGGAATTTCATCGGTTGGAAGAGAATTAGTACCCAGGATTATCAAAGGGTGACTTGAGTCTGGAGGGATAGTCAGATGGGAGATTATCGAATCCTCATCAGCGGTGATCCCCCGGAATGGTGTGACTGCCTGACGGCAGCCTTTAAGCAGAATATCCACTTTGACGTGTTGGGCTGTGTGCCTTCCACAGAACTGGTGGGGACGGCAGCCCGTCTTTACCCTGATGTGGTGCTCTGGAAGGTCAATGGGGGGAATCCCGTCCAGGGGCTCACCCAGCTCAGAGAAAAGGCCCCCTTTTCTCTGACGGTGATGATGATGCGCGACCCGGGCGAGTACGATCTGATGGAGCTGTTGAGGAAAGGGGTGAGAGGCTGCCTGCCGCTCCGCCTGCTGCCCGGCCAGATCGTCAATGCGGTGGAGTTAATAGTGGTGGCTGGGGTGCTCTGCCTGCCGCGCTTTGGCCCCGAGTTTTTCCACAGCACTGCCGGCAATAATCGCCCCAGCTCCGCTCTGGATAAGCTGACGGTGCGGGAGCGGGAGGTGCTTGCCCTGCTCATTCGGGATTTTCCCAATAAGGCGATTGCTTCTACCCTTTACCTCTCGGAATCAACCGTCAAGTCCCATCTGCGCAGCATCTTCCGCAAGCTGGGGGTACGCAAGCGCCACGAGGCGCAAGCTGTAGCGATCCAAAACGGACTCATCGATTCGGCCGGTTGAAAAGTTAAGCTCGCCTCCCCGTTAATAAAAAAGTATCCGCTTCCCTGCTGATCCGTACAGCAAATCAGGATTCAATCCTGTTTTTTTATTTTCTGAATAATTCTTTAAGAAGCTGGTCATCTTCCCCGCTCAACGGCGGCTGCCCTGGCCTCTCTTATTGCTGGGGAGGCGGGTTACGCCGGCTCCGGGGACTAAGCCGGAGTAACCGGCAAATCATCCCCAATTCACTCCTGCGGTTGATGGCGATTGTCCGGCAAAAGGTGCTAAAGTAATGACGAATAACCGTGCTGTGAGGTGGCTTTGAAAGGGGAAAGAAAATGAGGATTATCCCCAATCTGAGGGGAAGCGAAAACGTAGAATCTGAGCGCTAGGTTTCGAAGGGGGGTGAGCCTGGGGAATTAAACGGGTGGGAGACCTGCTTTCGTAATGAGAGTTTAAAGGTCAAGAGGAAGTTGACTCCGAAAAAAGGAAGGGGGAGAAGAGGGTGAAAAGACAATTGAGGGCTTTCGGTGCGGCGCTTATCTTTGCCGTTCTCTGCGTAAGTTTCCTGTCAGCGGCAGGAATCGCCTATGCCGGAACTTTTACGATCGCTGATGACTTCAGTGCTGACTCCGGTCTGTGGAGTTACGTAGGGAGTGCTTACAGGGATGCAGGAGCGGGTAATGTGGTTTTAACACAGAATAATAACGCCCAGGTCGGTGTCCTCTGGCTCCGGGACCGCGAAATAAGGGATAGAAAGTTTACGGTTGAGTTCAGCTATCTGGCCGGTGGAGGAACGGGGGCCGACGGGATTGTGTTGATGTTTTACAAGAATAAAAATTATTCCCCCGGTGGCGGGGGTGTCATCGGTTTTATAGGGGGGGATCTAATACCGGTGGCAGGTTATGGGGTGGAGTTCGACAACCATTATAACTATGAGCATTACGGTATGGATCCCAGTGGGCGCCATATTGCCGTCATCAAGGACAGGGCGAACAATCACCTGAAATATGTCAACACCGATGTTGTCGAGGACAACAGGTGGCATCAAGCCCGTGTTGTTGTCGACAACAGAAATATCACCGTTTTCGTCGATGGTAACAAAATGCTTGAATACGTAAGCCCCGGCGACCTTGACCGCACCTTCGGCGGGCTGGGCTTTTCGGGCGCCACCGGCGCTTTCAACCACTGGCACAGGATCGACAATGTGAGGATAACCCTTGCTGACGAGGTGGCACCATCCACGAACATCGATCTGGAGGGGATCACGGGTAATAACGGCTGGTTCCGATCCGATGTCGTGGCGACCCTGAACGCGGAGGACGGCGACGGCTCAGGGGTTTCCAGGACCGAGTACAGCTTCGACGGAACAAACTGGATCACCTACACGGGCCCCTTCACCATCGCTGTCGAAGGCCTGACAACCGTTTACTACCGTTCGATCGATAAGGCAGGGAACGTGGAGGCCACGAAGAGCGCAGTGGTACTGATCGACAAAACACCGCCGGAGATCACCGGTGCTCCGACGACCGCTCCGAACGGCAACGGGTGGTACAATACCGGTGTCGTGATTCACTTTGAGGCCTCAGATGACGTTTCCGGGATCGCCAGCGTGACCCCGGATGTGCTCCTCACCACCGAGGGGGAGGGCCTTGAGGTCACCGGGACGGCCACCGACAGGGCGGGGAACACCGCCAGCTGTACTGTTGGCGGCATCAACATCGACCTGACAGCTCCTTCAGCGGCGGCGAATCCCCTCGGAGGCACCTATAGCGGGGCGCAGAGCGTAGCCCTCGCGGCGTTGGAACCGGCCACCTTTTACTACACCACCGACGGCAGCGAGCCCGGGGAGGAAAGCCCGGTTTATGAGGGACCGCTTGAGATTGCGGCCGACACGGTTCTCAAGTTCTTCGCCGTCGACCGGGCGGGGAACTGCTCGCAGATTTACACGGAGAGCTACACTATCCTGCCGCTCTTGAACTTGAAGTGGTACATTTACGGTTGCAAGCAGCTGGACACTGGGCTGGACTGGACCTGTGATTCCGATTTCGGGGGGATCACCCAAACCGCTGCTGACCTGGCCTCTACAATAATCGTCAGGGAGGACGGCAACGGGGATGGGATGTACGACCGGGCGGAAATCACCGTCCAGGGCGGCTATCCCGGCTATTACAACAAAATCGTGCTCGATGTGAAAAACACGGGAACGGAGCCGATTCCGCTGGAGCAGGTGAAAATAGCCAACGGCAACCCGGAGGAGCTGGAGCTGCGGCTGCTGGAGAGCCCCGCTTCCTCCATCGCTCCGGGGAAAAGGAAGGCAATCGGGATTGCCCTGCGGGTCAAGGACGGCGCTGCACCGGGCTTGTTCACCTTCACGGTTTCCCTGTAAAGGGTCTGTTGGCCCCGGTTGGAATCAATAAAAATTTTTTACCGGTGAAAGCGGGCTATCACAGCCCGCTTCTTGTTGCCCTGGCCGGGAGTCTGCACACTACCGACCGGGGTCGTCTTCTTCGCCGAGGACTTGGAGACGGGGCAGCTCCGCTGCCGGTGAATCCGGCTGCGCTGGCCGGAACCGGATGGCCGGACCACCACAACCCCCTGGGGGGCCGGGGATCGAATGAGGACAGGCTTAATACCGATTAATCCTGCCGCGCCGCTTTCTCCCCGATGCAGGCCCTGAAATCCGGGCGGGTATTAATCCGGCTTTGTTTTCGCGGTTTCCCGATCCATCCCTTTTTCCCCCTCGCGGTCAATAGCAGTTGAGAAGAGGCTCATGGTATTTTGGGGCTGGCCGGGGGGTTGTGGCAGCACCTCTTAATCTGGGAACGGAAGCGGGAGTTGTCCGATTCTTTGCTCTGAACGCGGATCTGATTTGAATATCAAAGCCAGCAGCGGACCTGGCAACAACAGGGAAACGGGGGGTGAAAAAAGGAAGCTGTTTCAGGATTTGATTGGGAGAGAAGAGAGAAGTTGTGAGCAGAATTCCAATAACACATAAAGGAGGAAATCTTATGAAGTCCAAGAAGACTGCTCTTATCTGCATCGTGGCGGTGCTCGCCCTGGCCCTGATGGGCTTCGGCTTCGCCAAGTGGTCGGATACTGTGGCGATCAACGCTGAAGTGGCAACCGGTAACGTGGATGTCGAGATCGAAGCCCTAGGTGTTAATGACGAGGGGCCCGACCCCAATATTCCGCCCGGGAACAACAGCGAGGACAAGGATGTTGCGAGCATTGAGTGCGTCAATGTTGATGAAAATACGATTAAAGTCACCATCAGCAACGCCTATCCGTGGTATCAGCCCGGCTTCATGTTCAGAATCAACGGAGTGGGCACCGTCCCCGTCAAGGTGGAGGATGTGATTGGCCCCAATTGGGACGGCGAGTTGGGCGATTTCATCAAGGTGGCGAGCTGGAAGATAACGGTGCATAACCCTGCGTCCAACGGCTTGGAGCAGTATGACGATGTTATTAGTTCCGAAGGGGAGACGTCGTGGGATGACCTGTTTGATGCCCTCAAGTACATCCAGCTCCACCAGGACGGGTTTATCGAAGTCGAAGTAAACCTGTACATTATAGAAGAGATCGGCGAAGAACTTGCCCCGGAAGAGGCCACCACTACAGGCACCATCACTATCAATGTCGCCCAGTGGAACGAAGTTTTCGGGCCGGTGGCGGAGTAATACCTGTTGGTAATTTGTCCGTGTGCAGCGGGTTATGGATGCAGGGGGCCATTTATGCCCCCTTACCCGCTGCCATTAAAGTTTTCTACTATTACCCGCAGGAGGGGGCACCGGAGTGAAAAGACCGCTGTTGTTCTGCCTGGTAATGCTCTTTTCGCTGATGATCATCGGTGCGGGATACGCCAGCTGGTCGGATACCCTGCTGGTCAACGCCGACGCGGCTACCGGATGGCTGGGGGTGGGCATCAGGTGCGAGGATGCCGATGCCTGGATGTGCGGCCGGTGCCGCTGCCAGGAGCCTGAAAGGGTGAACCCGCCATCTGTAAGCTATGCCGAGGGCCCCTGGGTCTGTGCCGTCTCGGAGACGGACTACTATGAGTACGTGGATCTCTTCTTCGGAGGCGGCTGCAACGGCTGCAGAATTACCGCCGCTCTCGAGATCGGCAACGGTGGGACGATCCCGGCCAGGATTAAAGGCATCTCGCTGGATGGGTGCGGGAACGGGTGCCTTCAAAAATGGGAGGTCAGCCTCCCCAACGGTTACCGGGAGAACGGCAGCGGCATCAAGCGGTTGCAGAGAGCGGTCAGAGATGTGCTGCTCGATCCGCAGCAGAGGATGCGCATTGAACTGCAGTTTCACCCCGGCTGCTCTGCGGAAGAGGCTTCCTTAAGCATCTGGGCGGACGCCTGCCGCTGGAACGATAGGGGATAGCCCGCCCGGAGTCCTTGGTTATAGGATGCCGCAGCTGCCGTCACAGTTTCGCTTAAGTTTATTAATTTAAGATGCCGTTTGGATGGTTTTGTACTCCTTTAATTAGACGCTTTATAGAAAAGGGAGGTGCGATCGTGCGCAAGAAAGCGCTTGTCTGCCTGGTTGTGGTGCTTGCTCTGGCTCTGATGGGATTCGGCTTTGCCAAGTGGTCGGACTCTGTGGTGGTCAGCGCCACCGCCCAGAGCGGCTCGGTAAAGTGGGGGATCATCGATGAAAGCGTATGGCAGCTCGACGAGGGGACCGACTGGCACTCCGAGATGGAGGGTGGGATGCTCAACTATGATCAGGACCCTGAGGGCAAGGATGTGGGCTCTACCTCTATTGAGGTCACAGACGCCAATGAGGACGGCGTCAAGGACACCCTCGACATCACCGTTTCCAATGCCTACCCCTGCTACTTCAACGAGATAACCTTCGACGTCATCAACGCTGGGACCATACCGGTTATCGTGCAGATTCCCAAGCTGACGTGGATGAGAACTGAGTCTGAATTGGAAAGCGGGGTTGTCTACTACCTCTGCAGCAACGGCTCCATCATCAGCGAATATGATGACGGTTTTGTGAGCCCTGAGAAGAACGGCGCCGTGATCGAGGTCATGTTCCAGGACAACGTCAGCGCCCAGCAGCACCCGGGAGAAGTGCTCAGCGAGAGCATCTGCTTCCATGTGCTGCAGCCTGCTGCTCAGAACGATCAATACAGCTTCAGCCTGAGCATTGAGGGTGTCCAGTGGAATGAGAGCCCGATCCCGGCCGGGAGCGTAGGCGATTGAAAGCAAACCTGTTGAATGCCGGGTGGGAGAAGTCCCACCCGGAATTATCAAATCTTTATGTCTTTATGCGCTGGGTGTTCGGCACCCACAGGAGGATTGTTCGGTTGTCAAAGCTCCGGTCTTTTGGAACCGGAAGCCGGTGAATATTGACCCCTATAGTAGGGGAGAAGGAGGTTTCAGGAATGAAGAAAAGGCCGTCAGTGATCCTCATCAACCTCCTTTTATTGAGTTTAGGGCTGGTTCTGGCTTTCGGCTTCTTCGGTTTGGGGCAAGCTGAAGCTGCGCTCTATCCTGCGGCAAAGATCATCGTTCTTACCGGAGATAGCGCTGCCCGCAACAGCGGATCTCAATAACCTGTTCGGCTTGTGGAGTCCGGAGCGCAGAGATATCGGCTATGGCCATAGCCTTACCCCAGGTACGGTAATCGATCTGGGGAGGTATCCCGCCGGCACGGAATTGATATTCTTTATTTACAACAGCCGGGAGGGAACCTGGTTCACAGGGCCGGGGGAGAGGAACAGCGATGGCCAGGTCCATGCCGTTGTAACCGAGATGGGTTTCCAGACCTGGGAGGTCGGTTTTGAGGACCTGAGGGGCGGAGGGGATCGCGACTTCGATGATGTCGTGTTCATCATCAGAGGCGACCTTTATATCGATGAACCACCTTATAACAACCCTCCGGTAGCGGAGGCTGGCGGCCCCTATGCGGCTTTTGTAGGTTCCCCGGTTGCTTTCGATGGGAGCGGTTCCTCCGATCCCGATGGTGACCAGCTCCAGTACCGCTGGGATTTTGACAATGACGGTAACTGGGATACCGAGTGGACGACGGATCCTATGCGGCTTTTACCTGGGATAGCGTTTATCAGGGTACGGCCAGATTGGAAGTGAGTGACGGGGTTTTTACCGACACAGACACAGCGGCGGTTACCGTTACAGAGGTGCCTGCGCAGTGGTACATCTACGGGTGCAAGCAGCAGGACGTTGGGTTAGACTGGACCTGTGATCCGGAATTCGGGGGCATCACCAAAACCAATGCCAACCTGGCATCAACAGCGATTGCCAGGGAGGATACAGATGGGGACGGGATGTACGACCTGGCGGAAGTCGCGGTCAATAACGGTTACCCCGCCTATTACAACAAGATCGTGCTTGATGTGAAGAATACGGGGACGAAACCGGTCCCGATAGGCCAGTTGAAGATCATCAACAACAACCCCGAGGAGATGGAACTGCGGTTGCTGGAGAGCAGTGAATCCGTTATTCAGCCTGGCAGAAGGAAGGCGATTGCGATCGCCTTGCGGGTCAGGGACGGCGTCGATCCCGGGGTGTTTACCTTTACGGTTTCCCTTTAAGCGGTCGTTCGCCGGTGTAGCCGGCGCGCTTTGATGTGGGGTGGGAGCGCTGCGGAGTGAAGTCCCGGCGCTCTTCACCTCCCAACTGCTGATGATTGCGGGTGGTGGAAGACCCTTTGTGGTCGGCCGGATCGACCGGTTCCGGTGCATTACGGCCGGCCCCGGTAGGAAGGAAAGGCAATGATCTTCTCCAATGGGAAACTCAGACTTCCACCTGACTGGCTGTTGGGCTGCGGACTGGTATGTGCGGTTCCCCTGCTCTTTGATTTCGTGTTGCCGCGCATCCTGCCCGGTTTTTACGGGGTTTATGTAGCCCAGCCGGCGGTCTGGCTGCTTGTCATCCTGTATTTCCTGCGCCTGCCGAGATACCGGGGGGTGGGGAAAAAACGGATGCTGCCGGTGCTGATCAGGCTGGCCGGCGGGATTGCCCTTTTCCAGATCTACCTGATGGTGGTGGCCGGTTTTCTGAGCGGTTTTGGGAAGAGCCCTTACTCTTTCACGATCAGGGGGATCCTGATCAACCTGGTGTACGTTGCGTCAGGGCTTTTGGGTATGGAGCTCTGCCGCGGCTGGCTGCTCAACAGGCTCCTGCGCAGGCCGGCCGCCTTTTTCCCCGTGTTGCTGGCCTTGCTCTCCACCGTGGTCGACATACCGGTCAAACAGATCCCGGACCTTGGAAGCACCTTGGAGACCTGGACGCAGTTTTGCGGGTCGACTGCTCTCCCCGCAGCGATGGAGCACATCCTGGCCTCTTTCCTGGCCATGTGGGGGGGTGCGCTGCCCGCCCTTGTCTACAGGGGATTGCTCGAGGCTTTTGAGTGGTTCTGTCCGGTGCTCCCGGACCTCAACTGGGCGATGAAGGCTCTTACCGGTACGGTTGTTCCTCTGGTGGGTCTGGCAATTATCCAGGAGTATTATGCTTCTCAGCTTGCCTCCCGCCGCAGGAAAAGAACAACCGGGGAGGGGATGGTAAGAACGGCGGTTTTCAGCGTTGCCGCCGTGATCACCATCTGGTTTTCCCTCGGGGTGTTCCCGGTGCGACCGGCGGTCATCTACAGCGGAAGCATGCGGCCGGCCCTGGAAGTAGGGGACATCGTGATCATTGCCAGAAAAAACCCCGATCTTCTGACGGTAGGGGACATTATTGCCTACAGGGTTGAGGGTTCGCCGATTCCAACGATTCACCGGGTGATTGAGGTTGAAGGCGCCGGTTTTGACCGGAAGTTTATTACAAAGGGGGACGACAACGACCAACCAGACGAGCCGGTGCAGCCGGCGCAGGTTAAGGGAAAGGTCGTGCTGGTAATCCCCCGTTTGGGCTGGGCGTCGATAGCCGCTAGAAAACTGTTTATCTGAGGGGGAAACACTGTGCGCCTGGGCAAGATCGAACTGGGCAAGAAAGTAAGAGTCGCCATCCTTCTTCTGCTGATGCTGCTGCTGGCCGCTTCCCTTTACAACCTTTACAGGGTTTACCGGGAGCCGACTGTGGTGAGCAAGAATCTCCCCGTGTACAGTTATGAACAGCGGGGGCAGATTGATTATCAGGTTCAGATCAGGCCAAACAGTATTTTCAACGAAACGACCCTCGGCCCCGGCCAAACCTATTACGCCAAGCTGGTCAAATCAATCGATGCCGTCTGCAGCTATCGATTCACTGCCGATGCTGCCGCTGAGATGAAAGCCGATTACAGGATTGTTGCGGTCGTTGAAGCACCTAAGATGTGGCGCAAGGAGTTTATCCTCGTTCCGGAAACGGCGGTGCAGGCGACGGGGAAAACTTTAGTGTTCAGCAGGCCGTTTGCCATCGATCTGGAGTCCTACAACCAGTTCCTAAAGAGTGTTAATGAAGAATTGGGGGTAAATGCCAGAGAGCCCAGGCTCGTCATCAGGGCGGACATTGATTTAGAGGCCAGATCCGCCGCCGGCAGGGTTGCCGAAAAACTGGCGCCGACAATGGAAATACCTCTCACATCCGGTGAGTTCCGGATCGTCGGCAACCTGACGCCCCAAAAGAGCGCTGCCCTGACGAGGACGGTTCAGATCCCCGACCCCGATGCGCAAGAGAGAAGGATTAAGGCTTGCATTCCTCCTGTTGCTCTCTTTCTTCTTCTGGTTGTTTTCTCCCTGGTAACGGCAGGCAGGAGTTCTGCCGGCCCGGATTTGGTGGAGGTGGTCTGGAGGCAGCACGGGGACAGAATGGTGCGGGCCGGAGATGACTTCTCCCTGCCGGAGGACCTCATCACAGTTTCCCTTTCATCTCTGGAGGACCTGGTGAAGGTAGCCGATGAGGCCGGCAAGCCGTTGATCTATCAGGAGGGGGCGCCCCCTCACAAGTTCACCTGTTACGTAATTGACGGTTTGACGGTGTACAGCTGCCGGGTTGCCGAATTCGATCAGGGCATCAATGCTGCTGCCCTTTTTAGCGGCAGGACCCATCATTCGGCGGGGGCAGCGGCAAGCCGCCGGGATCAGAGCTTCGGCGATACTTGAGGGCGGATAGATAGAACCCCGGAACATCTCCAAGAGAGGGGTGTATTGTTAAGGGATGAGGAGAGCGGCTTTGCTATTAGTAAACATGCTCCTGGCCTTATCTTTGATGAATTACGGCTTCGCCAGGTGGTCCGGCAACCTGGAAGTAAGGCCCACCGCCCAGACGAGCCGGGTGAGTTGGGGTTTTGACAGGAACCTATTGGAGCAGCGCGACACCGGGCCCGATCCAACCTGTGATCCCGGTTTAGAGAATGTGCGCACCTGTCCGGAGGGAAAGGATGTCTCCAAGACGGTCTATTCCTGGGGGGATGCCGGCAGTGACGGTGAGGGTGTTCCGGACAGGATTGACCTGACTGTCAGCAATGCTTATCCCGGCTATTACAACATTATTACCTGCGGTATCAAGAACAATGGAGAGGTGCCGATCAGCATAGAAAGGGCGGTGCTCGGCTGGGAGGGCCGGTCGCAGATTCTGGAAAGTGGCTCTCTCTATTACCTCTGCAGCGGGGGAGAGGTTGTTTGCAGAGATGTTCCGGAAGATGCCTTGATCGAGGTGCGCTGGAGCGTTGAGGAGAAGCCCCTGCAGGGCCCCGGAGAGCTCTTCGAGGGGTATCTGGAGTTTCATATACTGCCCGGTGTTTCCCAGAAAGGCAAATATAATTTCAGTATCGCCGTTGCTGCAGCGGTGGATGAGGACTCCGGCGGGGCCGACGACGCCGAAGAGCCCGGAGGACCGGGTGCCCCAGGAGAACCGGGCGAACCCGGAGAGCCGGGAGAACCGGAACCGCCGCCGGGAGGGGATGACGAACCGATCGATGTGCCGGCGGAACCGGGCGTGGTAGGGACGCCGGCAGGGCCGCCCTCCGCAGGTGAGCAGCCTGAGCCAGTGACACCTCCGCCGGAGGGGAAGCCTGCGTTCCCTCCGGCAAAGGGAGAGTTCCCCATTACGGGCGGCAATCTGTTCGCAGCGGTGTACGCTGGGGTGGTTCTGATCGGAGCCGGTGTTCTGCTGCTCAGGAGAAGGGAGGGCAAAAGGTGATCCCTCCAGGAGGCGGCGCCGTCTTATCTTCTGGGATCCACTTAGTGGATTGTACAGGTCTGGTTGCTGTAGTATCTGCTGTATGCTTCACCGGTTAGATCGAAGTGTTTCCGAGAAGGAGCGGGGACGAAGCGTCCGTTTGAGATATAGCCTGCATCCCGGGTGGCATCCAGGACAATCCAGCGCCCGTCGGCGTATACCTCATTCCAGGCGTGGTCATACCATACCTTAGCATCGCTGTCAAAAACCTTGCCGTAGATCACCCGGGCGGGCAAACCGGCCGCCCGGGCCAGGGCGGCCACAACGAAGGAATAGTCACGGCAGATTCCGGTCTTCTTCTCCAGCGTCGTGCTGGCTTTGACCAGAAGGTTGCGGCCGCTTTTGTAAGCACAGTAATCGTAGCTGATGTTTCCGGTCACCCAATCGTAGATGGCCTCCAGTTTTTCTCTGTCCGTCAAACGGGCATTGGCCAGGGCAGAGGCCAGGGCGGCGACCTTTCCATTATCGCTGTCAACGTAAGCCGAGGGTGCAGTGTACCTCGTATCGGACTGTGACCTGTTTTCTACCAGAAACCTGATCTTGCCGTCGAAGTGGTAGGGGTTGTCCCCTGCCCAGACGGTGTAGGTGCCCGGGCCGAAACGGAGGTGGATGTTCGCCTGAAAGCGGCCGTTGCTGACGGGAACGGGGTAGGTGGCGATTTCCCCCCCAGGGCCCCGCAGACAGAACCAGACCTGCTGAAGGTCCGATTTTCCCTCCGTTTGGAGGATGCCGTCGCTGGACACACCGCTGGCAACGGGCTTTGTGATCTCGATTGAAGCCGTTCGAAAACCGATGCTGTAGGCGCCTTCTGCCGGGATGCCGCCGGACAGAACGGCGGTGAACGCTAAAGCCAGACTGATGAGGAAAAGTTGAACTTTCTTCCTGTTCAATTTTTGACCTCCAGAAGAAAACGGTTTCAAAAGAGAGGGCCTGATCTCAACGTACGGCGCAGTTCAGGCTCTTTTCTGATCTTAATCAGGAACCGGCAACTGGCTGGCCTGGCGGAGCAAACCGCTGTAGCTCCTCTAGTTTTGCGCCGCCGTCTTTCGACGGTTTTGCCTTTCTCGGATCGAATTATCGGTTTTGCTGTCTAATTTTACTAATACGATGTTGTTGATCAAGTTCCTTCTAAGGTCCTAAAAATGTTAACAAAAAAGTTGGATGGCGGGGATGTTCAGCTCTCTTGAAGAAGTTCAATGAGTTGTGCGGATGAGGTGCAGTTAGGTTTAAATTGTGGAGGAATTGGTCGTTCTGCAAATGGTGGCGAATTGACTGTTGACATAAGGCGTTATATTTCATATAATGTCATCAGTAAATGCGAGGAACGGGAGTAGTAGACCACTCCTGGCGGCCTTCAGAGAGCCGGTGGAACGAGGTGGGAGCCGGTGGCATGCCGGGGGTCGAACTCGCCCGGGAGCAGTAGCGGTGAACTTCGTGTAGCCGCTACCGTCGGCAGGCGTTAACTGCAATAATCGAGTGGGTAAATAGATGGGGCTGTGGCGCAGCGGGAGCGCGCTTCCTTGGCATGGAAGAGGTCGCGGGTTCGATTCCCGCCAGCTCCACCATTTATTTGCCAAGCTGGGTGGTACCACGGGAAAAACTCCCGTCCCTGACTGAGGGGCGGGAGTTTTCAATTAACAAAGAAGAGTCTTAAAGGAAATGATGGGCTTGCGATCTGTAGCCGATAACGGTTTTTAATCTTAAGCAAGAGATGACGGATGGTGAAGTGTTGTGGAAAAGTATAACTTCCGCTTGATCGAGAAGAAGTGGCAGCGGCGCTGGGAGGAGACGGATGCCTTCCGGGCAACGGAGGATGCCGCAGGGCAGAAGTACTACTGCCTGGTGATGTTCCCCTATCCTTCGGGAAACCTGCATATGGGGCACGTCCGCAATTATGCCATCGGCGATGTAATCGCCCGCTTTTACAGGATGAACGGGTATAATGTCCTGCATCCCATGGGCTGGGACGCCTTCGGCCTCCCGGCGGAGAATGCCGCCATCAAGAACCGCATTCCTCCGGCCAAGTGGACCTGGGGGAATATCGAAAACATGCGCAGGCAGCTGCGCTCCCTAGGGCTCAGCTACGATTGGTCACGGGAGGTGACCACCTGCCACCCAGAATACTACCGATGGACGCAGTGGCTTTTTCTGCAGCTGTACCACAGGGGATTGGCCTACCGGAAGAAGCAGGCCGTCAACTGGTGCCCCTCCTGCGCCACGGTGCTGGCCAACGAGCAGGTGGTTGGCGGTCGCTGTGAGCGTTGTGATACTGAGGTGACCACCAGAGATCTGGAACAATGGTTCTTCCGGATTACCGATTATGCTGACCGTCTCCTGGACGACTTGAAGAAGCTCCCCGGTTGGCCGGAAAAGGTGAAGCTGATGCAGGAGAACTGGATCGGCAAAAGCCACGGGGCGGAGCTGGAGTTCCTGGCCGAAAACGGGAGCCGGATAACCGTCTTTACCACTCGCCCGGACACCGTTTTCGGCGTTACCTATCTCGTCCTGGCGCCGGAGCACCCCCTTGTGGAGGAACTGATCAGAGGCAAGGCGGAAGCCCGGCAGGTGATGGAATTTGTGGAGAAGGTTAGAAAGCAGAGCGAGATCGAGCGCGCCTCCGCCGAAGGGGAGAAAGAGGGGGTCTTCACCGGCGCCTATGCCGTCAACCCCATCAGCGGGGAGAAAGTACCCATCTGGGTTGCCAATTACGTCCTGCTCGAGTACGGCACCGGTGCGGTGATGGGGGTCCCCGCCCACGATCAGCGCGATCTGGAGTTCGCCCGCAAGTACAACCTCCCGGTTCGGGTGGTTATTCAGCCGCTGGGCAAAAATTTGGATGCCGCAACCCTGGAGCAGGCCTATGATGGTCCCGGTGTGATGGTCAACTCCGGCAGGTTCGACGGTCTGGACAGTGAGGTTGGACGGCTGAAAATCACGGAATTCGCCGAGGAGAAGGGCTGCGGCAGGGAGAAGGTCAACTACCGCCTGCGCGACTGGCTCATTTCCAGGCAGCGCTACTGGGGGGCACCCATTCCCATCATCTATTGCGACCGCTGCGGGATCGTCCCTGTGCCGGAAGAGGACCTGCCGGTGCTGCTTCCGGAGGATGTGGCCTTTGAGCCCACCGGGGAATCCCCCTTGCTCAAAGCGGAGGACTTTCTCAACACTACCTGCCCGCGGTGCGGTGCCTCCGCCCGGAGGGAGACCGACACCATGGATACCTTTGTCTGCTCCTCCTGGTACTTCCTGCGCTACTGCAGCCCGCAGGACCGGGAGCAGGCCTTCGACTCCAGCAAGGTGCGCTACTGGATGCCGGTTGACCAGTATATCGGCGGTGTGGAACACGCCATCCTGCATCTGATGTACTCCAGGTTTATTACCAAGGTCCTCTACGATCAGGGGCTGGTGCCCTGCGACGAACCCTTCACAAACCTCCTGACGCAGGGAATGGTGCTCAAGGACGGCGCCAAGATGTCCAAATCCAAGGGGAACGTGGTCAGCCCGGAGGAGATTATCGAGAATTACGGAGCAGATACCGCTCGGCTCTTCATCCTCTTTGCGGCGCCTCCCGAGCGCGACCTGGACTGGAGCGACCAGGGTGTGGACGGTGCCTACCGTTTCATCAACAGAGTCTGGCGGCTGGTGCAGAGCCTTGCCCCCGTGATCAGGGATACCGGGAACACCCCGGACGCCGGGGCCTTAGGAAGCCAGGAGAGGGAGCTGCGCAGGGCTATTCACAGGACCATCCAGCGCGTGACAGAGGACATCAAGACGAGGTTTAATTTCAATACCGCTGTGAGCGCCATCATGGAACTGGTAAACGCCCTCTACCATTATACCGAGGGGACGGCGGAACAGGAGTGGCACCGGGATGTGCTGAAGGAGGGGATTTCCGTTCTGATTACCCTTTTGGCTCCTTTCACCCCTCATCTGGCCGAAGAGCTGTGGGAGGCGATCGGGGGGAAGGGAAGCGTTCACGAACAGAAGTGGCCGGAGGCCGACCCTGAGGCTCTTAAGCAAGAGGAGATCAACATTGCAGTGCAGGTCAACGGGCGGGTACGGGACCATTTGGATGTCCCGGTGGGCCTGAGCAACAGAGAATTAGAAGAATTGGTGCTCGCCCAGCCCCGGATCAACCAGCTGCTGCAGGGGAAGAACCTGGTCAAAGTGGTGTGCGTACCCGGGAAGCTGGTCAACCTTGTGGTGAAGTAACCGAGGCCGGTAGGCAGAGGTTTTTTCTAAATCGCTGATTAGCGGGTGAGGCCGGTGTACCTGGATTATTTGACGGCTTTTGTAGACACCCCTCACGGACGGGCGCGCCTTACCGTTTCCGAGTCTGGTGTGGTGGAATGTGCCTGGCCGCTGCTGCAGGAGAATGAAGGTGGCGGGGATCGGATAAGGTTGCCGCAAAACCCAAGGGGCAGCGGGAGGGAATACTTGTTGTGGCAAGCGGTAGAAGCGCTGCTTGCCTATTTTAGCGGCGACTTTCAAGCGATTGCTACGGTGCCTCTTGACGGCAGGAAATTCACGCCCTGGCAGAGAAAGGTATACCAGGTAGTTCGGTCGATACCTGCGGGAGAGGCGCGTTCTTACGGCGAGGTAGCAGCCGCTTGCGGCAGACCGCGGGCTGCCCGGGCAGTGGGACAGGCCATGGCTGCCAATCCGGTGCCCTTGTTCATCCCCTGCCACCGCGTCATTCGCAGCGACGGGCGGGCCGGCTACTATTCCGGCGGGGGGCCTGCCCTGAAGGAATGGCTGCTCGCCTTTGAGAAAGAGAAGACGGCGAATCTTTTTCACAGGTGAAAGCCTGGCCGCTTTGGCGGTCGTTGATCGTAGTCGGCTGCATTCGGGGGGAAAACCGTGTGGGAGATGAACCGAAGAGCACAAGCCGTTCTTTTGCTGTTGGCGGCGGCGCTGCTTTTTGCCGGGGGCTATCGCTATGCCAACTGGGTGGCGGCGCGGGCCGCGGCCGAGGTCACCGTCATTGAACCGAAGAAGCAGGAAGACGAACAGCCGGCGAAGCGCCTGGCCGTTCATGTTGCAGGTGCCGTAAGCAGACCGGGAGTTTACTTCTTTGATGAGGGCTGCCGGGTTAACGACGCGGTGAGGGAGGCGCAGCCCCTGCCGGATGCCGACGTTGACAGCCTCAATCTGGCGCGCCGGCTGGTTGACGGTGAAAGAATCTATGTCCCCAAAGTTGGGGAAGCGCCGGAAACCGCCGCTGGTGCCGCTTTCTCCGGGACGGCAGCCGGGAGCGGAGGGGCTTTGAGCGGAGCCGGTATTGCCGGCGGTAAGATCAATATCAATACGGCGTCGGCAGCGGAGCTGGAGAACCTCCCGGGAATTGGGCCGACGCTGGCTCAACGCATTGTTGACTATCGCAGCACCCACGGCCCCTTTAAGACCCCCGAAGATCTCATGAACGTCTCGGGGATCGGTACGGGACGCTTCGAACAGATCAAGGATCTGATAACCATTTAAATGGCATTCCTTTAGAGGATAAATAAGCGCTTGAGCAGGGCAATTTTATTGCCTTACGGCCTAAAATGATACTTACGCCGGGGGGATGCTCTTTTTTTGAAGGACAGGCAGGAATTTTACAAATTACGCCGAATATAATCTACTGACTGTGTTTTGGTTCGCTGTCGGTAAAAGAGAAAGGGGCACTTCTGTGCCGCCAAAATCGGTAGAAAGGAGGGATCGGGGGCCGGTTGTTTGGCAGCTGTTGCCAGGCTGCCGAATAAGCGTTTTTCTTGGGAGGTGTTTTTATTTAAAGAAGGGATCGATAGCTAAGCGACGACTACCAACCAAATAGGATGTTTTGAGGGGGGAGAGTACATGACTCTAGAGTGGATGTTGGCAATTGCGATATTGCTTCCACTTATAGCAGGAATTCTCGTCTTCATCATCCGTCAGTATCAGTTGCGCGGATTAATCGTAATTCTAACGGCAGCAGTGCTTATCGTCAACTCCATCTACTTCCTAAAAATAGGACTTCCGGTGGAGTATACTCCGGAGAGCCATATGTGGGGTACGATTATTACCATTCTTGATTATGCAATGCTGCTGTTCTACATTTACGTCGGTTTGTCTCTGAAGAACTGGCTCGTTTTCATCTTTGCCCTGACCCAGATCGTACCGCTGGCCTGGTGGGAGTTCGGGATGGGGGCGAGCAAAGCTCTGGAGGAGATCAAACCGGCTTTCGTGATCGACCAGCTTTCCGTTGTGATGGTGCTGGTTATTTCGATCATCGGTTCTCTCATCTGCGTCTATGCCATCCGCTACATGTTCGACCATGAGCATCATTTGAACCTGGAAAAGTCCCGTCAGTCCCGCTTCCTCTTCTGGCTGGTAATGTTCCTGGGCGCGATGAACGGCCTGGTTATGGCCAACAACCTGATGTGGCTGTACTTCTTCTGGGAGGTCACCACGCTCTGCTGCTTCCAGTTGATCGCTCACGACCTCACCAAAGAGGCAATCAACAACGGTGCCCGGGCGCTGTGGATGAACTCCATCGGCGGTACCGCCATGGTTCTGGCCATGATCTATCTCTATCAAACCTATGGCGGCGACGTGGAATACCTGACGGTCAGTACTATTATCCAGTCCGGTGGAGCAGAGGCGCTGCTCTTGTTGCCGGTGGCTTTGCTGTGCTTCACCGGTATGATCAAGGCCGCCCAGATGCCCTTCCAAACCTGGCTGCTGGGAGCGATGGTGGCGCCGACACCGGTTTCTGCATTGCTCCACTCCAGCACGATGGTCAAAGCCGGAGTCTACCTGGTGCTCAGGCTTGCTCCTGCCTTTAATCCTCTTTTGGGGATTATGGTAGCCATCTGTGGAGCTTTTACCTTCTTTGCGGCATCCGTGCTGGCGATCAGCCAGACTACAGGTAAGCGTGTCCTGGCCTACTCGACTATCGCCAACCTGGGCTTGATAATTGCGTGCGCCGGTATCAATACTGAGCTTTCCATAGCGGCGGGGATCCTGCTGATCATCTTCCACGCCATCTCCAAGGGACTTCTCTTTCTGTGCGCCGGTACCATCGAGCACCTGATCTGGAGCCGGGAGATCGAGGATATGGAGGGTCTGGCCGAGAAGGCTCCGCTGACCACATTCATTACCGCCATCGGCATGCTGTCTATGTTTCTGCCTCCCTTCGGAATGCTGCTCGGCAAGTGGATGGCCCTGGAGGCTGCATATCTGATTCCGCTGGCAGCATTTCTCTTTATCCTGGCCGGTGCCGCCACCATGGTCTTCTGGGCGAAGTGGCTGGGGAGGCTCCTGCAGGTTCTGCCGCGGCTGGGTAGGAAGCTGGAGTCGCTGTCTCTGAGCTATTCTGTGCCCTTATGGGTTTTGGTTCTCGGCATTTTCGTATTCGGCATCGGTGTGGCGCCTGTTTATGAGAAGTTTGTCCAGTTCGCCGTTAACAATGTTATCGCCATCGGTAATGTGTTCACAGAGGGCTGGAATATCGTGCTGCCGGGAGGGGCGGCTGCCTTCTCCAGGGTGGGCGTGGAACTTTTAGGGTCCTACCCGGTGTGGCCGCTGTTTATTGTCTTTGCAGTGGCCATAGTCATGCCGCTGCTCGTGATCGGTTTGAAGCCGCAGGAACTCCGGCCTGTTTACCTGTGCGGTGAGCAGGTGGGCGATAGTACGGACACCGACGAGTGGATCAGCGCCGGTGACGAAAAAGCCAAGCTTCAGCTGGGCGGATATTACTTTAAGGATGCCCTTGGAGAAAAGGCGTTGGATCCGTGGGTCTATACTGTTGCCATCGCCCTGCTCGTCATCATGTTCGGCATTGTGCTGGGGGTGGGCTTATGAACCAGGTATGGATAGCGATCGTCGCCATTATCGTTGCTCCGTTGATCGGCGGTTTGCTGGCCGGTATCGACAGAAAGATTACGGCCAGACTGCAGGGGCGCTACGGCCCTCCGTTGATTCAGCCGTTTTACGACTTCTTCAAGCTGCTCGGTAAAACCAGGATCGCTACCAGCAGGACACAGTTCATCTGGCTTTACGGTTATCTGATCTTTATGATTGCCGCTCTGGTAATGCTGGTGCTCAAGCAGGACCTGCTGCTCTTGGTGTTCCTGCTCGGTTTTGCCGGGATCAGCTTTGTGCTGGCGGGATTCAGCTGCAAGTCCCCGTACAGCCACTTCGGTGCGAACCGCGAGCTGTTGCAGATCCTTGCCTATGAACCGGTTCTGCTCCTGATGGCGCTGGGAGTCTTTGCAACGAACGGGAGCTTCATGATCAGCGAGATCTTCGAGAGCTCGACACCGCTGCTGGCGAAGCTCTGGCCGATCTTCATTGCCCTGTTGGTGGTGCTGACAATCAAGATGCGGAAGTCACCATTTGACATCTCGACTTCCCATCACGGCCACCAGGAGCTGGTGAAGGGGATCATGACGGAGATTTCCGGCCCCTATTACGCCCTGGTCACACTTACCGAATGGTATGAGCTGGTGCTGGTGCTCGGGCTGATCGCCCTGTTCTGGGCGAACCCGCTCTGGGTGGGGATACTTATCGCCCTGGCGGCATTTGTGTTGGAGCTCATTATTGACAACATCAATGCCCGTATGACCGCCGGCTGGATGGTGAGGTTTACCTGGGCCGTCGGTCTGGTGCTCTGCATTCTGAATATCGCCTATTTGTATTTCATGAAGGGGGTGTCTTAAATGGGTATTATTCGAGCTTCGCAGATTAAGTCTCCGTGGATTCTGCACTTTGACAACAGCTCTTGCAACGGCTGTGATATTGAGGTGCTGGCCTGTTTAACACCCCTCTATGATGTGGAGCGTTTTGGGATGGTCAACATGGGCAACCCGAAGCACGCGGATGTTCTGGTTGTTACCGGGCCCGTCAATTACCGCACTGCCAGGGTCTTGAAAAACCTCTATTCCCAGGTACCAGATCCGAAGATGGTGATTGCTGTCGGCACCTGCGCCTGCAGCGGCGGAGTCTTCCATAACTGCTATAACATCCTGGGCGGTGTTGACAAGGTGCTGCCGGTTGACGTCTATGTGCCGGGCTGTGCGGCGCGTCCCGAAGCTATCATTGACGGTGTGGTGCTGGCCCTGCAAAAACTGGCGAAAGCAGTGGGGGTGGCGAAATGATCGAGAACATCAAAGAAATCGGCAAGGACGACCTTTTAAAAGAGGTTCAAAAGTTTGCCGACGCCAAGGCCCGGTTTGTGACCGCCGTCTGCAGCGACCTGGGTGATAATCTGGAAGTCACCTATTATTTCAACTACAGCCCGGGTATGGATATGGCAGGCCTGAGGATTGTAGTCGGCAAAGATGAGGAAGTTCCCAGCATCACGGGGATCTACCTCACCGCCGTTCTCATTGAAAACGAGATGTCGGAGCTCTTCGGATTGAAGGTTAAGGGGATGGCCATTGACTTCGGCGGCCATATGCTCTTAGGCAAGGACAGCCCGGTGCTGCCAATGCTGAAGGATCGGGCCGCTGGCGGAAAGGGGGGCAAGTAAATGGCACCGCGCACGATTGCACCATTCGGCCCGCAGCACCCGGTACTTCCGGAACCGATTCAGTTGAAGATAACCTATGAGGATGAAAAAGTGGTTGAGGTTGTGCCGGCCATCGGTTACGGACACCGCGGGATTGAGAAGGCCTGCGAGCTGAACGATTACCCGAAGAATATCCACCTGTGTGAGCGCATCTGCGGTATCTGCAGCTGCATCCACGGGATAAGCTACTGCGAGGTTGTGGAAAGGCTCTGGCCGATGGAGATACCGCCTCGTGCCAAATACTTGCGCACCATCTTTTCGGAGATGAGCAGAACGCACAGCCATCTGCTCTGGCTGGGGCTGCTTGCCGATGCCTTTGGTTTTGAAAGCATGTTCATGCAGTTCTGGCGGATCAGAGAAAAAATCCTCGACCTGATGGAGCTGACGGCGGGGCACCGCGTCACCCAGTCGGTTTCGATTGTGGGGGGTGTCCGCCGCGACATCAATGAGGAGCAGAAGAAGATCTGCGAAAAGGTCCTCATGGAGGTCAAAAAGGAGGCCGGGGACCTGATCAACGTCCTGGCTACTGACTACACCGTCAAAGCGCGTACGGTCGGAAAGGGAGTCCTGACCAAAGAGCAGGCCATTCAGCTCGGATGTGCCGGGCCGCACCTGAGGGCATCGGGGGTCAAGGAAGACTGCCGGATGCAGGGGTACCAGGCATACGGCGAGCTGGGATTTGAACCCATCGTGGAGACAGACGGAGACAGCTATGCACGGGCCCTCGTGCGGGCTCGGGAGACCCTCCAGGCCATCGACCTGCAGCTGGAAGCCCTGAGCAAGATGCCGGAAGGGGAGATCAGCGTTCGGCCGAAAGGGAACCCGCCGGCCAATGAAGCTGTTTTCCGAGCGGAACAGCCGAGAGGTGAGGTTTTCTACTACGCTAAAGGAAACGGTACCCGTAACCTGGAACGCCTGCGTGTGCGGACACCGACCTATGCCAATATTCCGTCTCTACTGGTGATGTTGCCCGGATGCGAACTGGCTGATGTTCCGATTATTGTCCTTTCCATTGATCCGTGCATCAGTTGCACCGAAAGGTAGCGGTGGAATTAAAAAGGAGGTGGAGCACAATGCCAGTGATGCTGCCTACAGTTATTCGCAACTTTTTCGGCGGGCCGGCCACCAGAATGTATCCCGTCCAGGTACGGGAGCCTGCGCCCGGGGTGCGAGGGCACATCGAGTTTAACGATGAAAAGTGTATTCTGTGCGGGAACTGTGCCCGACGCTGTCCGGCCGATGCCATTGAGATCAATAAAGAGAAGAAGGAACTGATCTTTCATCCGGCGCGTTGCATTGTCTGCAATGTCTGTGTTGAGGCCTGCAACAAGGATGCTATAAACTCCTTCAGCAAATGGCGTCCGCCTTTCTATACAAAGGCTGTGGAAGTTCATATTGCTAAGGGGAAGAAGGAGAAAGAATAACCTTCTTGGTGAAGGGAAGCAGTTGCCGGTTCCCTGTCGCGTTAGCGGCAGGGTTTTTTATTAAGGCGGTTTGGCCGGCGATTGACCGATGCTATTGCCGTTGTTTCCCTGTTGTGATCCGTCAGGCCATGGTTTTTCGCCTTTTTCCCGGGAAACAGTTGATTCTTGTCCGGCGTTGGGATCGAGAGGTATAATAGAGCCGGGGTGAAGTTGATGCTCAATATCGGGCCGATGGAGCTGTTGCTGATTCTGATAATTGTCCTTATTGTTTTTGGGCCGGGGAAGATGCCGGAGGTGGCCCAGACGCTCGGCAAGGCGGTGCGCGAGTTCCGCAAGGCCTCGAGCGGTTTGCAGCGCGTCTGGGATGAGATCAGCCGGGAGAATCCACAGCAGGCTGCCGGCAGCAAGAATACCTCTCCTGTTACTTCATCTTCCAGCAGTGCCCCCCAAGGCAATGAAAAGCGGGATGATGCCGCTGCAGAGAAGAGCGACAAGCAGGGTGAAGATGGGAAGTTGGGGGATAATGCCAAACAGCAAACGGGAGGGAGCGCGTGATGAGGAAGAGCAGGCTTCTGGTGGTTGTGGTTTTGGTGGCTTTTCTGGCCGGGATTGCCTTTACCGGAGGCATCTTGTTTGCAACGGGGAACAACTGGCTGCCGCCGGTGTTGGCCGCCCTGCAAAACCCTCAGGAGGACTCCGGAGGGAAGGCGGATTCGCCTGAGCTTCCCGGTGTCGGGCCGAATACCATCGCGGATATAGTGAAGAAGGCCGGGCCTGCCGTGGTGAAAATCGAGACCCAGGTCCAAACCACTTCCCAGCGGTACGACCCCTTTTTTAACGATCCCTTCTTTCGGGAGTTCTTCGGCCAGCAATTTGATTTTGCCCCCAGGACGAGGGTGCAGCAGGGATTGGGGTCCGGTTTCATCATCACCTCCGACGGATACATCCTCACCAACGAGCACGTGATTGAAGGTGCTCAGGTGATCAACGTCAGCATAGTGGGGAGAAGCCGTCCGGTGCCCGCCCGTGTTGTAGGAGCAGACCGGGAGCTCGATCTGGCGGTTTTGAAGGTCGATGCCGGAAATAACCTGCCGACTCTCAAGCTGGGCAGCTCTAACGACATCGAGGTGGGCAACTGGGTTATCGCCATCGGTAACCCTTATGGCCTTGATCACACGGTGACGGTCGGGGTGATCAGCGCCAAAGGGCGTCCGATCACCGTGGAGGACCGCAGCTACCGTAATCTCCTGCAGACCGATGCCTCGATCAACCCGGGCAACAGCGGTGGGCCGCTGCTCAACCTGAAGGGTGAGGTGATCGGGATCAACACCGCAGTCAGCGCCGAGGCGCAGGGGATCGGTTTTGCCGTCCCCAGCGATACGGTGCAGAGTGTGCTGGACGACCTGATCAAGAAGGGCAGGGTAGTGCGGGGCTGGCTTGGAGTGGAGATCCAGGATCTCACACCTACCCTGGCCGACTACTTTGGCCTTTCCGGTACGGAGGGGGTCGTGATCAGGGGGGTGGTTTCCGGAAGCCCGGCGGAGCGTGCCGGATTGCAGCAGGGGGATGTGATCATCGCCTGGAATGGGAAAAAGCTCCAGTCCACAGGAGACCTCCTGGATCTGGCCCGTGAGGCGGGGCCCGGGAAAAGGGTGCAGCTGTCGGTTGTGCGCAACAAGAAAACCCTCAATGTCGCCGTAACCCTGGGGGAGCGCCCACAATAACAGCGACTAACGGCCGGTTCCCTTCTACAAGGATTTTCCGCAGAAATGGAGAATGGTCCTGGAAGAGGGAGGGGGCCTGGGTGTCGCCTGTCGTCGTTGTTGCCTGTGCTTTTGCCGTAGGGGTTGTTCTGGGCGAGTTTTGTTACAACACCTCTACTCCTCCGACGGCTCTGGCCGCCGCTCTGGTTTTCCTGGTCGGGGGAGTATGGTCTTACCTGAAGGGGAAAAGGGGTTCTTATTACTTCCTACCCCTTTTTTTTATGGCCATGGGGTGCTCCTGGGCGGGGATGGGGAAGGTGCCCTTCCCTCCTTCACTGGAGCCCTTTGTTGATCATTACGTGAGAGTAGAAGGCGTTGTTGCGGCCGCGCCTGCCTTCTACCCCAACCGGATGGTCCTGGTGCTCGATGATCCTGTTGTGGTGCTGGGTGCGGAAGAATGGCGGGGGCCGGGAAAAATTCAGGTTGTGTTTTATTCCGAGAAAGGGGATTTTTCCCCTGAGGAGGCAGCACAGAGCTTTTCTGCTGAAGGTGCGGGAATTCTGCCGGGGGACAGAGTAAGGGCTGAGGGTACACTGAGGCTGCCCTCGACGGCGCAGGATGAGGGTGAGTTCGATTACAGAGCCTACCTGGCTCGGCGGGGGATTCTGGCCGAATTGCGGGCGCTGTATTTGCCGCAGGTTCTCCCCCAAAGGGAAAAAGGTTTGTGCTACCTGTTAAAAAGGGGACCGGCACTGGCACGCCTGCGCCTGGCGGATGGAATCAGAGAAGCCCTGCCTCGGGACCAGTCGCTCTTTCTTGAAGGGATCCTTTTCGGTTCTCGGGAGGGTATCACAGCCGACGACCGGGAGATCTACCAGCGCACCGGGGTGATGCACCTTTTCTCCGTTTCCGGCCTCCACGTGGGCTTTATTTTTGCCTTTTTGCTCGCCCTGTCGGGAATGCTGCGGCTCGGCCGCGGCGCCTCCTTTCTCCTCGTTGCTTCCGGTGTCTGGGGTTACGCAGCAGTGATCGACTTTGCCCCGCCCGTGACCAGGGCGGCGGTGATGGCCACTGTAGGTCTTGGTGCCCACTACTGCCGGCAGCGCAAGGATCATACCGCTTCCCTGGCGCTGGCTGCCCTGGCCGTTCTCCTTGCCGACCCGGCTGCCCTTTTCGAGCCCGGGTTTCAGCTCTCTTTTGCCGCCACCTGGGGGATCCTCTACCTGGCGGCCCCTTTAGGAGACAAGCTGCCGTTTCCTCCTCTATTGCGGGAGATGGTAACGGTGCCCGTGGCCGCTCAGCTCGCAACCCTCCCTTTGACTGCTCTCTATTTTCAGCAGGTGGCAGTTCTCGGGCTGCTTGCCAACGTTCTGGTAGTGCCTCTGGCGGGGCTGGCCTTGTTTTTGGGGATCGCCGGTGCGGTTCTGGCCCTGGCTGCCCCTGCCGCTGGCAGCCCCTTCTTGGTCTCTGCGGGGGCGCTCTCCTATCCCATTAAGTGGCTTGTCGGGCTGGCGGCGGGTATTCCCGGTGCGGCCTTTGCCGTTCCGCATTCTCCCTGGTGGGTTGTTGCCGTCTGGTTCCTGCTGCTGGTTTTGTTCGGCTGGAGCCTTCAGCACGGTTTTACGGTTTCTTTCCCTCATTTCCGCTTTCGCTCTTTCCCCTCCCGCTGGACGCTGCCTTCGTTCTGCGGCCTGGTGCTGTGCCTGCTTTTCATGTGCTGGGTGCCGGGGTGCCGATCACAGCAGCTCGAGGTGACTTTTCTCGACGTCGGACAGGGGGACGCCGTTTTGGTGCGGACGCCGGGTGGGCGCAGCATGCTGATCGATGCCGGGGGGAGCCCTACCTACGGCAGCTCGACATTCGATCCCGGCAGGGAGATCGTGGTTCCCGCCCTCTGGCGCGCCGGGATCCGCCGCCTCGACCTGGTCGTGAATTCCCACCCCCATGAAGACCATCTGGGGGGGATACCTGCCGTATTGAGGAACGTTCAGGTGGGGGGATTTGTCGTTCCACCTCTGGAACATCCAACACCTTTAACTCTCGAGGTGCAACGCCTGTTACGGGAAAAAGGGATACCTGTTTATCAGATCAGGGCCGGGGCGCAGATCAGGCTCGATCCCGCTTTAAGGATTGCAGTGCTCGGCCCTCCGGAGCGGCTTTACAGGGGAACGCGCAGCGATCTCAACAACAATTCTCTGGTGCTGCACCTGGTCTACGGGGAGGTCTCATTCCTGCTGACAGGGGACCTGGAGCAGGAAGGCATGGCCGGCCTGGCGGCTGCAGCAAAGGAGGGTTGCCTGCAGGGTGGCCTGGCGGCTACCGTCTTGAAGGCTCCCCATCACGGCAGCCCCTACAGCACCTGCCCGGAGTTTGCCGACGCCGTCCGACCTCAGGTAGTAGTGATCAGCGTCGGCCGCAATTCCTTCGGCCACCCTGCCCCTTCCACCATCCGCTTCTGGGAGGAAAGGGGGGCTCGAGTGCTCCGCACCGATGAAGCAGGAACGATAACCTTCAGGACGGATGGGAAGAGGCTGGAAATAAGAGGGCTAGAGCAGTAAGATGAGCAGAAATGGGGTGATCAGGGTCAGCGCTGCTCCGCTGCAGAAGGCCAGGACAGCATGCTCTTCATTCAGGCAGCGTTTCATCATGGCCAGGGTGGTATCCATGGTCGTTGCTCCGCCGAGGGCGATGGGGGCAAGACTGGAGATTCTGGCCAGCAGGGGGCTGAGCAAAAAGGTCAACACCTCCCTGATGAAGTTGGCCAGAAAGGCGATGAACCCCATCTCGACTCCGGAATTCTGTGATACCAGGGCCATGGTCAGGGAATAATACCCCATTCCCCCTCCGATTGCGCCGCTGAGGCGGAGATTAGAGTGGGTCAGAAAACCCGCCAGAACTCCTCCGATGATGCTGCCCGCCGTGATGACCAGAGGCAGGAAGATGTAAAGGGATTTACCAGGTATGTTTTTCAGCCCCGTGATGCCGTCTTTCAAGCCCACACCCACGCTCACATAGATTGCGATCAGGGACAGGTTGATTAACGGTAAAACCAGCTGCTCCGGGGGGCGCAACAGGAAGCCGGTGGCCATGCCGGTTCCCAGAAAAGCAACCACCGCCAGGATGGAGAGCAGCTCTCGCCGCAGATCCTGCCCCTGAGAGATCCCGCCGCCAGCTCTGGAACCCCTGTCGGCGTCCGAGAACAGCGAGCCCCAGAGAACAACCAGGCCGATGCTTGCCGCAGAGGAAAAGAGACAGATGACAAGGGAGGTCAGGCCGAGCCGGGGGATGGATGCCAGCAGTTCCTGGTTAAGCCCTATCCTGGTGCCGAGCCCGAAGAGCAGCAGAAAGAGGGAATAGTTGAGCAGGCGTTCCGACCATCCCTTGATGTGCGGGGCGATCAGGGCGCCTGCGGCCAGACAGATAAAAGGCATCCACACCGGTGTTTCACCTCACATTGAGTATTATCTCACTTGCGCCGTTCCCTGGCTACCCCTTCCTGCCGGGCTGCATAAGGATACCGCCGGCAAACGGAGCATCCCCTCTGCCACCTGAGACTGGCGAAGGCTTCTGATACCCGGTTTTGCCGGGGGTAGGGGGCCACACCTTCATCTCCGTTCTACAGCTCACCTTGCCGGTCGGTAGCCGCCCAGCAATTTTATTTTTGAGATAAGTCAAACATCAGCCCCGGGAGGCATAACTTAAAATAAAATTTGGTGACCTTACGGGAGGTTCAATAAATGATGGACGTTGAGGAACTGCTGGCCGTGCTGAGAAAAAAGATCCAGGAAGGCGGTGACTTCCCGGAGCCTGAAGCACGAGTGAAAACACCTCCGGGGGCTGTGCAGTCCGGAGAGCAGGCGGCCGCCCTGGCCCGTCTTCAACAGTTGTTGCCAAAGGCAAATCTGCCGGAGGAGGGGGAGATCCTAGGCCTGATCAAAGAGATGACCTCCGGGATGAGCAGCGATGAGAGGCAGAGGCTCTACGAATTCATCGACCGGTCTACCCGGCAGTTGGGGTTTGGTGAACTTTCAGCGGCCTTCTTGAAGATGCTGGACGATATGGACGATAATGGTTAATAGAGGGGATTTCGCTTGGAGGTAGAATTATTTAAAGGGCAATTCTTTGCCATTTGCTGATCGTCGCCGTTTATTTCTTCAGCTGGGGAGGGGCCGGAATTGCCGGTTTTCAGCTACTATCAAGCCAGGAAGGCTCTTCAGGAAGGAAAAATACCCCCTTTTATGTTCCTCCACGGAGAGGAGTGGTTCCTGGCGCGGGAATTAATTAGGCTTGCCCGCAGGAAGCTGGAGGAGTGTTGGGGGTCAGTCGAGTACCTGGAGTGGGATGAGGACTCTCCGGCCGGGGATGTCGGCATCTCCCTGACTACCCTCCCCCTGGTCGGTGGAGGGCGCATGGTGGTTGTCGATTCCCCTTCCCCCGCTGCCCTGGAGTCTTATCAGAGGATCAAGAACTCCCGCTTGCTGGCCGTTTTTATCTTCCGGCACGGGTTGAAAAAAGATGACGGGCTGGTGCACCGGCTTGCGGAGAGCGGTTGGGTGGTCGAGTGTGCCCCGCTCAAGGGAAGAGAGCTGGAAAGGTGGATGCAGGCGGAGGCGGAGTCGCGCCAGAAAAGGCTCACCCGCACCGCTGCGGAGTACCTGCGTTTTTCGTGTGGGGACAACCCGGCGCTCATCAGGCACGAACTGGAAAAGGTCTCTCTTTACTTGGGGCCGCGGGTGCGGGAAATCAGCACTGCTGCCCTGCAGCAGGTGGGCAGCCGCAGCATCGGGCGCAGCATCTTTGATCTGGTGGACGCGGTTGCCGCCAGAAAAAGGGGGGCGGCCGGGGAGATTATGAGAGACTTGATCGGTCAAGGGGAGTCTCCCGTACGCCTTTTAGCCCTCCTTTCCCGGCATTTTCTTCAGCTGCTGGAGGCGGCCTGGCTTCTGAAAGAGGGGGTTTCTCCCGCCGCTCTGGCAGAGGTGATGAGGGTTCACCCCTATGCCGGCAAGAAGCTGCAGCAGCAGGTCCGGTTCTTCACCCTCCCCGAACTGGAAAAAGCCCTCGATTCCTTCCTGGAGATCGACCGGGCGGTGAAACAGGGGCAGGGGGAACCGGTTCTGCTTCTGGAGTCGCTCCTCGCCGAGATCTGCCGCTGAAATAAAAAAACCCCTTGATCTGGAAGGGGTTCTTGCTGAAGTTATTCGTCATCAGGCCAGAGCCTGGTTCAGCTTCCGTGCCAGCTTGGACTTTTTCCGGTCTCTGGTATTGGGGTGAATAACTCCTTTTGTGGCGACCTTATCGATCAGGCGGATTGCCTTTCTGTAGGTTGCCTCTAAGTTTTCCTTGTCCCCTGCCGCCAGAGCTGCCTCGAACTTCTTGATGGCGGTCTTCATGGCCGACTTGTAGGAGGCGTTGCGCAGTTGCCGTTTCCTGGCGGTTTTTGCTCTTTTGATTGCCGATTTGGTGTTTGCCATTTTCTCACCCCCTTTGGTGCGGAAAAATCAAGCCAAGTATGATGCTATCACGATTTCCCGGGAATTTCAACCCCGGAGGGAGAGGTTCTTTTGATGGGGTTATTCCCATCTTCCCGGCAGAGGATTGAGCCCGCCGGCCTGCCTAGCCTTTACGTTCCGCCGGGGGTGAAAAATTTCTGACGGACCCAACGGAGGGGGCGGTCGCCCTGGTTTTTTCTGAGGGATTGAATACCGGTTTGAAACCGATCGACTTAGGCGGACCGCGGCTGCGCCTGCTGGTGGTCAGCCCTCACCCCGACGACGAGGTGCTTGCTGCGGGGGGGACCATTGCCCGCGCCGCCGCGGAGGCCTCCGTGCACGTGGTGTTCCTGACCAGCGGGGATGGTTTTGGCTGCGGAGTCAGGTTGTCCCAAAGGGTTCTCTGCCCCAGGCCTGAGAATTTCCTTTCCTACGGGCGGGAGCGCATGGAGGAAGCCCGCCGCGCCCTCGGCGTCCTGGGGTTGTCCGAAGAGGACATCACCTTTCTCGGCTACCCGGACGGCGGCTTGGAGGGGATCTGGACCGGCAGCCGGGCATATCCCTATACTTCACCGTTTTCACACTGCAGCACGGTGCCCTATGAAGACGCTTTGTCTCCCGGTGCTCCCTATGTGGCGGAGAGCATCATCTGTGATTTGGCGAAGGTCATGGAGCTGTTCCGGCCTACGGTGATCCTCCTTCCCCATCCCGGGGATACTCACCCCGACCACCGCTTTTGCGCTTTGTTTACACTGACTGCGGCGGCGCGGGAGCGCAGGGGGGAACCCCGAATACTGCAGCTTTTCGCTTACCTGATCCATGCAGGGATCTGGCAGGTACCTCCCGTGCTTTGGAGGAAAAAGGCCCTCAGGCCTCCCAGGAGGTTTCTTAAGCGGGATCGCACCTGGTACACCCTGGCGGTGGAGCGGTGCTACTTGAATCTGAAAAGACAGGCCCTCTTGGAATACCGAACCCAATTGGAGATTGTGCCGGTGTTCATGAAAAATTTTCTGCGCCCTAACGAGATCCTGAGCGGTATTGACATCTCCCTCCTCGATTGCCTCTCACCGGTATGGCGGCCACACGGGTCAGAGGTCGCTGTCGGTCATCCCCACGGCGGCAGTTGAGCTGCTGCGGTAACAGCCGCTATCCTTATTCTCCCCTTTAAACGCTTCTGGCAGCGAGTATGGGGATTTCCGGATTATCCTTCCAGCAGCCCTTTTGGCGGACAGCCGTTTCATTGGAAAGAAACAGGAAATGAGAATTTGTCGTCGCTGTGCCGGTCTGCACTTCGGTCGACCGGTAGGTAAATCTGACGGCTGCCGGATTGGCGTGACGGCTGTTTCCGCCTGGCGACGCGCATTTTGCTTTCCCCGGTGATATTTTGGCACATGCTGGAATATCGTTGTTATGTAGGCGTTGTAGAGATTGAGGCAAGGGGTGGTTGACTTGTTCCGGAGAACTATCAGGGGATACGCCTTGAGCCGCTACCTGTCCGTAGCCGTTCTCTCCTTCTTCTGTGTTATCGGCTGGGGAATCGGGGAAAGCCCTTCTTTGGAGCAGGTTCTGGCTTTCGGGCTGGCTGGGCCGGAGAGCGGGGAGTTCGGGAGCGATCTGGCCGGCACTTTCCTCGTTGCGCTGAGCGGCGTCGACCCCTGGTATCCCCCTGACGTTTTAAAAAAGGGGCTTCCCAGAAGTGCTGACTGGTCGAATGCCGTAGCTGTGGCGGCGCAGCCCCTTGAAGAGCCGGCGGAGAGTGGGCTGAGCCGCGAGGGGATGGTCGAAGAAGACAGGCCTTGCGAGGTAGCCATCTACCATACCCACAACGCAGAAACTTACATTCCTCTACACGGGAAAAGCAAGGTGGAGGGGGAAAACGGCGCGGTAAGCGCGGTCGGGAAGGAGATCGCCAGCTGTCTGGAACAAGAAGGAATTAAGGTGGTTCACGACCTCACCATTCACGATTATCCCGACTTCCCGACTTCCTATATTAAATCTGAGGTAACGGCTCGAAGGCTGGTCAGCGAAAACCCGGAACTCAAGGTGCTGATGGACATCCACAGGGATGCCGGGATACCCAGGAAGGAGACGGTTTTCGTGAATGGTGAGGAGTCCGCCCGGATCATGCTGGTGGTGGGCAACGGCCGGCGGCTGCCCAACCCCCACTGGCAGGAGAACTACGCCTTCGCCCAGAGGATCGCCAATCTCCTTGAGGAAAAGTATCCGGGAATCGTTAAGGGCGTGCGCCTGAAGGATGGACGCTACAACCAGCACGTTTCCCCGAGGGCGATCCTGGTCGAGGTGGGGAGCGACAAGAACACCCTTCAAGAGGGGCTGGTTGCTGCCCGCTGTCTGGCTTCAGTGCTCGCCGAACTGATCCGGGATGAGGGCCTCAGCGGCGGCTGACGGCTGGCTGTCCCGTTCTGCTGATAGGTGGATCCGATATGAGTTTTGCTGCAAGGCCCTGGGAAGCGAGAAAGCTCTCCAGCTCTGCGATCACCTCGGCCAGGTTTACCGCCACGGCTTCTCCCGCCGAAATCGGTCTTCCGAAGGGGTAGCCCCCCTCCCTCTCCGAACTCTCTCTGGTAGGAAGGTTTTTTCCCTTCAGCCACTTTCCCGCTACCTGCGCAGGGGAGTGAAAACAGAAGTGGTGGTCGTCGTAGGCAATCTGGAACTCGTAGAGGCTGAAGTAGCCTTCATCTCTCTGGCAGTGAGCGCATCCTCCGGTCATCTCAGCAAATTCCAGGTAGGTTCTCTTTTCCTTGCGCGCCCGCCTCCGGCAGTCCGGGCAGAGGCGGATCCGATCGCGGCCGGGGATAAAGTATATTTCCAGCCCATCGGCTGCGGTAAAAGAGGCAGACATGGCTTTCAGAACCTGCTCCTTGAGGTCGTAGAGGTAGGACTCACCGGCTTTGGCGTAGTGGTTGAGGTGGTAAAGGTAGTAGGCGGCGCGGAGAAGCCTCCCGCTTTTTTCCGGCAGGTCGGCAAGAGCCTGGAGAAAGCGTTCCTTGCGAGCCCTGGTGCGGTGCAGGGCACACCAGTTTCGCAGGCGCTCCCGGGCTGCGTCCTTCCCCCATCGTGCTCCTTTCTCCCGGTCCCACCCCCTTAAAATGGAGGGTATCTTCTTCCGTACCCGGACGACCTGATCTTCGCTAAACAGGGGCATAACACCGTGCTTGAACCTGGAAATAGCAACCACATCGAGGTAGCCTTCGGCCACCAGCCGGTGAACCTCACGGGGCGTAACATTAAGCTCGCGGCAGACATCGGCAGTTGTCAGAGCATTCCCGGCAAACTCCTGCATGTTGCTACCCCCCGCTTCTGTGGTGTATTCGACAGGTTGAAATGTCCTGAACATAATTTTATCTCATAACCACCTGATTGTCGCCCCCGGTAAAAAATGCCAGGCAGTTTTTCCAAAAACGGTCGGCCGTTCAGAACTTGTATTAATAATGCCGCCGAACTGGAACCGGAATGGGTCCACCGTCCACCTCCGTGCAAATATCCGGAACGGCCGACCGGGAGGAAGCCGGAGCTCGGCGGTGCTGTCGGCGGTTATAACCCCCCAGGAACGGAAAAAATAGTGATAAAACATTGCAGGAGGTGTAGGCATTGCAAAGACCTGGTCGCTTTCTGCTCATTGCCGTGATTCTGCTGGCGCTAGCCGGGGGGCTCTTTCTGACCGACTACAATATGCGCCGGCTGCAGGGGTCGGAAGAAGGTTGCCTGACCATTGAGGGGGAAACCCTCCGGCAGGCTGCTGTGAGGGCTTCTGCCTGCGTCGCGGAGCTGATGGACGACTGCCGCAGTTGCCTCCAAGAGGTAAAGGAAGTCTTGACCGACAACTTCAGGAAATGACCGCATTTAATCAGCTTCTACTTATCAGAAAGGTGGTTTGGGAACCGGGCTCTTGAGAGGAATGCGGGTGGATATGCGGGCAATTTACAAATTTCCTGCCAGAATGCCCCTGATTTCAATCAAGGGATGAATGGCGGCTTGGTTTATACTTCCGGTTGTGCTATAGTTTAAGCAAACCGGAGGAGAGGCCCAAATGCAGACGGTAACTCTAAGAGTCAAGCTCCTTAAGCCCAACAAAGGCAAACTGGAGAAAATGAGCCGAATGCTAGAAACCTACAGGCAAGCATGTGCCTGGTTTCTGGAACAAGCAGAAATTCTCAATACTACCAGCCGTACCCGGTTAAACCGGGAAACCTACCAGCGAGCGCGTGACCTTTTCGACCTTAATCGGG
>JAALLR010000044.1_pt1 | contig 46960 bp, 53 predicted proteins | sample 7245931 | NCBI WGS metagenome assembly JAALLR01 (sample SAMN13049201, study PRJNA578106) | oil field metagenome | isolation source: filtered produced water from oil reservoir B9 | place: USA:offshore Texas | collected 2016 | reverse complement strand
TTTTGTTTGCTAGCATTCAATTTGGATGTGCCCCCGTTCTTTTCCTCCTACAACCAAAACGTGCCTTCCTGCTTGCTTAATTCCATCTACCCCTATCCCACACTTTTTATTATAGAGCCCGCGGTACGTTGACACCTTGTAGATAATATGCTATTATTTTAGAATGTCTATTGGAGCAGATGTTGATGTGTTGCAACGCTGGCTGAGGTTTGAAATACAGGCAGTAAGGGTATAATGTAGTTATCGCAACCAATAAGTCCGTTTTTGTGAAGAAATCGGTTTTAACTTTCTTTTAAGGTGAGGGATGGCGGATGGCTTATCCAAAACCGATTCAGGTGGGACGGAAGGTTCGGTGGAGTTACGGGCGAATTTCTGAAGTTCTGGAAATGCCCAACTTGATTGAGATTCAGCAGCAGTCTTACGAGTGGTTCTTGAAGGAGGGCTTGAGAGAAACTTTTCGTGACGTCTCTCCGATACAGGACTTCACAGGCAATTTGAGCCTTGAGTTCATCGATTATTCCTTGGGTGAGCCCAAATACAGTGTTGAGGAGTGTAAGGAGAGGGATGTCACTTATGCCGCTCCGCTGCGGGTCAAAGTGCGCCTGACGAACAAGGAGACGGGGGAAATCAAGGAACAAGATGTGTTCATGGGTGATTTTCCTCTCATGACGGAGAAGGGGACTTTTATTATCAACGGGGCGGAACGGGTGATTGTCAGCCAGCTCGTACGCTCTCCTGGTGTTTATTATCATGTTTCTGGAGACGCCTCCGGTAAAAGAACCTATGGGGCAACCGTCATCCCTAATAGGGGTGCCTGGCTGGAGCTGGAAACAGATATCCACGATTGCATCTATGTGCGCATAGACAGAACGCGCAAGCTTCCGGTAACCATCCTCATCCGCGCTTTGGGGTATTCCTCTAATGAGGATATTTTGAATTATTTCGGCGATGACGAATTCTTAAGAAACACTCTTGAGCGGGACACCACCCAAAACCGGGAAGATGCCCTCGTAGAGATCTATAAGCGGCTGCGCCCCGGTGAACCGCCTACCATTGAAAGCGCCCGGGCGCTGCTGGAGGGACTCTTTTTTGACCCTCACCGCTATGACCTGGGTCAGGTGGGTCGCTATAAGCTCAACAAGAAGCTGAAACTGGATCCCGAAGCTCACAACAGCAGATGCTTAACACCCGAGGACGTCCTGGCAATTATCGACTATTTTCTTAAGCTGATAAGGGGTGAGGGCACTGCTGACGACATCGATCACTTAGGGAACAGGCGGCTGCGCTCTGTCGGTGAGCTTTTGCAGAATCAGTTTCGGATCGGGTTGGCGCGCATGGAAAGGGTTGTCAGGGAGCGAATGACGATCCAGGACATGGATACCATTACGCCGCAGGCCCTTATTAACATCCGTCCGGTTGTGGCGGCCATTAAGGAGTTTTTCGGCAGCAGCCAGCTTTCTCAGTTTATGGACCAGACCAACCCGCTGGCGGAGCTGACCCATAAGCGCCGCCTGAGCGCTCTCGGCCCGGGAGGATTAAGCAGGGAGCGGGCGGGTTTTGAAGTACGGGATGTGCATCATTCCCACTACGGCAGAATGTGCCCGATCGAGACGCCGGAAGGCCCCAACATCGGTTTGATCGGTTCTTTGAGCACTTATGCCCGGGTTAACAAATACGGATTTATCGAGACCCCTTACCGAAAGGTGGATAAGGAGAAGGGGATCGTCACCGATGAGATACATTATCTGACTGCTGACGAGGAAGAAGAATATATTATTGCTCAGGCGAACGCTCCTCTCGATGAGGAGGGGCGCTTCACTACACCGCGTGTTGATGCCCGGCGCGGCAAGGAGATTCTGGTTGTGCCCACCTCAGAGGTGGATTATATGGACGTTTCCCCCAAACAGGTGGTCAGCGTTGCCGCCGCCCTGATACCTTTTCTGGAGAACGATGACGCCAACAGGGCCTTGATGGGCGCCAACATGCAGCGCCAGGCGGTGCCGCTCTTGCGTACCGAAGCGCCCCTGGTGGGTACCGGCATCGAGTACAGGGTTGCCCATGATTCAGGCGTTGTGGTCACCAGTGAAGAGGGAGGCGTTGTCGAGAGGGTTACTGCCGACGAGATCGTTATTAAAGGTGACTCCGGCAAGAAGAAGACTTACCGCCTGACGAAGTTTGCCCGCTCCAACCAGGGCACCTGCATTAACCAAAAGCCCATTGTCAAGAAAGGCCAGCGCGTTGAGCGCGGTGAGGTGATTGCCGACGGCCCCTGCACCGCCGGGGGAGAGTTGGCTTTGGGGAGAAACGTCCTGGTGGCCTACATGCCGTGGGAGGGCTACAACTTTGAGGATGCCATATTAATCAGCGAGAAGCTCGTTAAAGAAGACCTTTTTACTTCCATTCACATAGAAGAATACGAGTGCGATGCCCGGGATACCAAGCTGGGGCCGGAGGAAATCACCCGGGACATCCCCAATGTAGGGGAAGATGTTTTGAAAGACCTTGATGAAAGAGGGGTCATCCGTGTTGGAGCCGAGGTTCGGCCTGGGGATATTCTGGTGGGAAAGGTAACCCCTAAAGGGGAAACCGAACTGACGGCGGAGGAGCGTCTGTTGCGCGCCATCTTCGGCGAGAAGGCGCGGGAGGTGAGGGATACCTCTCTGCGGGTACCGCACGGCGAGTCCGGGCGGGTGGTTGATGTGAAGGTCTTCTCCCGTGAGAATGGGGATGAACTCCCTCCCGGAGTCAACAAGCTGGTGCGCGTTTATGTCGCTCAAAAGAGAAAGATTTCCGTGGGGGATAAGATGGCGGGAAGGCACGGCAATAAGGGGGTTATTTCGCGGATTCTCCCCGAAGAGGATATGCCCTTCCTGCCCGACGGAACGCCGGTAGAGATCGTTCTGAATCCGCTGGGAGTTCCCTCCCGTATGAACATCGGCCAGATCCTCGAGTGCCACCTGGGCCGGGCGGCTCAGGAGCTGGGGATCTACACCGCATCTCCGGTATACGACGGAGCGGTGGAAGATGACATTATGGATACCCTGGAGCGGGCAGGGCTCCCCAGGGACGGCAAAACCGTACTTTATGACGGACGAACAGGCGAGCCGTATGATAGTGAGATAACTGTGGGTTATATCTATATGCTCAAGCTGGCGCACCTGGTAGACGACAAGATCCACGCCCGTTCGACCGGCCCTTACTCCCTGGTGACCCAGCAGCCTTTAGGGGGTAAAGCCCAGTTCGGCGGGCAGCGCTTCGGCGAGATGGAGGTCTGGGCGCTGGAGGCGTACGGCGCCGCCTATACCCTACAGGAGATTCTGACCGTCAAGTCCGATGATGTTGTCGGAAGGGTTAAAACTTATGAGGCTATAGTGAAAGGTGAAAATGTGCCGGAGCCGGGAGTCCCGGAATCGTTTAAGGTGTTGATTAAGGAACTGCAGAGTCTCTGCCTGGATGTGCGCGTCCTTTCGGAGACTAACGAGGAGATCGAAATAAAGGACGATGATGACGATATCGGCGAAACGGCAAGGGAGCTGGAACTGGATCTGGGGCGGGAGAGGAGCGCTGTCAAGGTCAAAAAGGCCACCGCTCCTGCCTTGGATGAAGCTGAGGGGAAAGATGAGGATGAAGAAGAGACTGAAGATGAGCTTGAAGGGGGAATAAGCGAGGAATCGGATGCCGAGTCAGAGGCAGAGCTGCCGGATGCGGAGATCGATGAAGAACCCGACTATGGTGAAGAGGCATCCGATTATCCGGATGACCTTCTGTTAGATGAGGAAGAGATTGTAGGCGGGAGATCGAGGAAGGTGCACCTCGAAGCAAAGGGAAGGAATTCCGCCCTTGACCTCCCGATCGGCGAGGAAGATAATTAGTTCTAAACGGCGTGGAGATTGAGAAAGGAGCGATTTTCTTTGCCGGAAGCAGAAGTCAGCAATCAGATCTTTGAGCGTATCCGGATCGGCCTTGCTTCTCCGGAGCAAATCCGGGCCTGGTCTAGTGGGGAAGTGAAAAAACCGGAGACCATCAATTACCGCACACTAAAACCCGAACGGGACGGACTCTTCTGTGAGCGAATTTTCGGTCCTACCAAAGACTGGGAATGTCACTGCGGAAAGTATAAGCGTGTTCGTTATAAAGGCGTTATCTGTGACCGCTGCGGGGTGGAGGTTACCCGCTCCAAGGTGCGGCGGGAAAGGCTGGGGCATATTGAGCTGGCGGCACCTGTATCCCATATCTGGTATTTTAAGGGGATCCCCAGCCGCATGGGGCTTATTCTGGACATGTCCCCCCGCTCTCTGGAAAAGGTTCTTTACTTCGTTTCCTATATAGTGCTCGATCCGGGTGACGTCCCGGGCCTGACGAAGAAGCAGTTGCTGACAGAATCTGAATACCGGGAACTGAAGGAGCAGTACGGCAACCGCTTTCGTGCGGGGATGGGAGCCGAAGCCATCAAAGAGCTGCTGGAAGAGATCGATCTGGATGAGCTGTCCGAAGAATTGCGGGCGGAACTCCGGGAGTCTACAGGTCAGCGGAAGGTTCGGGCGATTCGGCGCCTGGAAGTGGTGGAGGCTTTCCGGAAATCGGGTGACCGGCCGGAGTGGATGATCCTTGAGGTTATTCCGGTGATCCCGCCGGAGCTGCGGCCGATGGTGCAGCTGGATGGCGGCAGATTTGCTACCTCCGACCTCAACGACCTTTATCGCAGGGTAATCAACCGCAACAACAGGCTGAAGAGGCTGCTGGACCTGGGAGCTCCTGATATCATCGTCAGGAATGAAAAGCGGATGCTCCAAGAGGCAGTCGATGCGCTTATCGATAACGGAAGGCGCGGCCGCCCGGTGACCGGGCCGGGAAACAGGCCCTTGAAGTCTCTCAGCGATATGCTGAAGGGCAAGCACGGTCGTTTTCGCCAGAACCTCCTGGGAAAGAGGGTGGACTACTCCGGGCGTTCTGTGATTGTCGTCGGGCCCGAGTTGAAGCTTCATCAGTGCGGTCTTCCCAAGGAAATGGCGCTGGAGCTCTTTAAGCCTTTCGTTATGAAATGCCTGGTAGAAAGGGGCTTTGCTCACAACATCAAGAGCGCCAAGCGCATGGTGGAAAGGGCGCGTCCTGAGGTGTGGGACGTTTTGGAGGATGTTATCAAGGAGCACCCGGTGCTTCTCAACCGTGCGCCCACGCTGCACAGGCTGGGGATTCAGGCTTTTGAGCCGATACTGGTTGAGGGTAGGGCGATCCAGATTCACCCCTTGGTCTGCACAGGCTATAACGCCGACTTCGACGGTGACCAGATGGCCGTTCATGTTCCTCTGTCTGCTGAGGCTCAGGCGGAGGCTCGTGTTCTCATGCTTTCGGCTCACAATCTCCTCAACCCGAAGGATGGGCGTCCGGTGGTTGCTCCCACCCAGGACATGGTGCTCGGCTGCTACTACCTGACCATTGACAAAAAAGGTGACCAGGATAAGGGTAAAGTAAAATACTTCCGGGATGCCGATGAAGTCATCTTTGCCTACGAAAGCAAGGAGCTCGACCTGCATTCCCACGTCAAAGTGCGCTACAACGGCAAGATCATCGAGACGACTGTGGGCCGGCTGATCTTCAACCAGGTGATCCCGCCTGAACTGGGGTACTATAATGAAGTTGTGGGGAAGAAAAAGCTGGCCGAGATCATCCATAAGTGCTATCGCAAACTGGGTTACGGGCGAACAGCAAAGCTCCTCGACGGTATTAAGAAACTGGGGTTTACCTACGCCACGAAGGCGGGGATTACCGTGGGGGTGACCGATGTCACCATCCCTCCTGACAAAGAGGAAATCATCGCCAAAGCCGAAAGCGATGTTGAAAAGGTAGAGCAGCAGTACAGAAGAGGGCTGATTACGGAAGATGAGCGTTACGAGAAGGTAACCGGGATCTGGAAGAGGGCCACCGATGAGGTGACCGATTCCCTGCTGGAGCACCTCGATCCGATGAACCCTATCTACATGATGGCCATTTCCGGCGCCCGGGGCAATATCCAGCAGATCCGACAGCTGGCCGGAATGCGCGGCTTAATGGCGGATCCCTCCGGTCAGATTATCGACCTTCCCATCAAGTCCAACTTCCGGGAGGGGCTGACGGTACTGGAGTACTTCATCTCGACGCACGGAGCCAGGAAAGGGCTTGCGGACACTGCCTTAAGAACGGCGGACTCCGGTTACCTGACCCGGCGGCTGGTGGATGTTGCTCAGGATGTCATCGTGCGGGAGGATGACTGCGGCACTACAGAGGGATTTATCGTCGAAGCCATTAAAGACGGGGATGACGTCATCGAGTCCTTAGAGGAGAGGATCATCGGCAGAACGGCCTTAAAACCGATTGTCCATCCGGAAACCGGTGAGGTGATCGTCCCGGCGGACGCGGAGATCACGGAGGAGGATGCCGAACGCATCGTCGAAGCCGGGATCAAAAAGGTGGAGATCCGCAGCGTGCTCACCTGCCGGACTCGCTACGGAACCTGCAGGAAGTGCTATGGCAGAAATATGGCTACCGGATACCCTGTGGACATCGGTGAGGCTGTGGGCATCATGGCTGCTCAGTCTATCGGGGAACCGGGGACCCAGCTTACCATGCGCACTTTCCATACGGGTGGTGTTGCCGGAGAGGATATTACTCAGGGTTTGCCGCGCGTTGAAGAGCTGTTCGAGGCGCGTAAACCCAAGGGGCAGGCCATAATTGCTGAGTGCAACGGCGTCATCAAGATCAGGGAGGATAAAGGGAGGAAAGAGGTCGAACTCCTGGGTGAGGACGGAGAAAGGCATGTCTACCAGATCCCCTTCGGCTCCCGGCTGAGGGTGGAAGATGGTGACTATGTAGAGGCCGGACAGGAACTGACGGAGGGGTCCATCAACCCCCACGACCTCCTGCAGGTAAAGGGTGTGCGCGCCGTTCAGGACTACCTGCTCCGAGAAGTACAGCGCGTTTACCGAATGCAGGGAGTGGATATCAACGACAAGCATATTGAGGTTATGATCAGGCAGATACTGCGCAAAGTCAAGGTTGAGGATCCTGGGGATACAGAGCTGCTCCCCGGGGGCCTCATCGATGCCTTTGAGCTGGAGGACGAGAACGCCAGAGCCATTGCCGAAGGGAAGAAGCCGGCAACAGCCAAGCCGGTGATCCTGGGAATTACCAAGGCCTCTCTGGCAACGGATTCCTTCCTCTCGGCGGCTTCTTTCCAGGAGACAACGAGGGTCTTGACCGAAGCTGCCATCAAGGGGAAGATCGATCCTCTGCTCGGCCTCAAAGAAAACGTCATCATCGGAAAGTTGATCCCGGCGGGTACGGGGATGTCCCGCTACCGCAGTATCAAGGTATACAATCAGAAGGAAGTGGAAGATTCCGAACAAGCGGGAGAAGAAGCTGGCACTCCTGCGGGCCGAAAGGCGTCCGGAGCAGCGCTGGAGGAAGGTAGCGGGGAATTGCAGGTGCCGCACATCAGCTGAGGCAGACGGTGTAGAATTTTTGAGAGGCCGTTCTGCTGCCGCCGGCGCTAATGAAAAGAAGGTTTGCCTTGCCGGCGCGGCAACCTCCTGGACGTTACCGCGCCGGCAAGGGCAAAGATAAATTAATTACGGGAGCAGGCGTCAACCCGAACGTATTTTCAGGCAGGTGTTGACAGGGTTCTTGTCCGGGTGATAAAATCATCATTGTGATTTTGCCCGGGACCATCTCAACTGCTCCCTGTACGTTGAAATCGAGGAGAGGTGAGGGGGATGCAGAGGCTGGCTCAGGCTCGCCGGAGAACGGTGGGAACCAAGCAAACCCTGAAAGCAGTTGAGAAAGGCCAAGCGCGAATCGTTTATATCGCCAAAGATGCCGAAGAGAGGGTTACCTCCCCTTTGATCAGACTGTGTGAAGAAAAGGGCGTGGAAATGGTTTATGTAGAATCGATGCAGGAACTGGGAAAGACATGCGGCATCAAGGTTGGAGCAGCCTCGGCGGCAGTTATTGAATAAGGTTGCCGGAAGGGATGTTTGAATAATAAGGAGGTGTTTTCGTGCCAACGCTAAATCAGTTGGTCCGCAAAGGCCGCAAGACGGAGCGGAAGAAGTCTGACGCTCCAGCCTTGAAAGGCTGCCCGCAGAAGCGCGGCGTATGCACCAGGGTGTATACCACGACACCGAAGAAGCCCAACTCGGCCCTGCGGAAAGTGGCCAGGGTGCGCCTGACCAATGGGATGGAGGTAACGGCGTACATCCCCGGCATCGGGCATAACCTTCAGGAACACTCCGTAGTGCTGGTGAGGGGTGGCCGGGTCAAGGATCTTCCCGGTGTCCGCTACCATATCATCAGGGGCGGGCTGGATGCTGCAGGTGTACAGGGAAGAAATCGCGGCCGGTCGAAGTATGGAACCAAAAGGCCTAAGGCAGCTAAAGTGTAGTCGGGGTAACTAAGCGGGTAAAATACGGAGAAAGAAAGCTGATAGCCTTATCCTAATACCGTACGAAGGAAAGGAGGGAAGTCGAGAGGTGCCACGCCGTGGTAGTGTTCCCAAACGTGAGGTGCCACCAGACCCGTTCTACAACAGCAGGGTTTTCACCAAGTTGGTGAACCAGGTCATGTGGGACGGGAAAAAGAGCATTGCCGAAAAGATCTGTTACGGGGCGTTTGACCTGATCAGGGAAAAGACGAAAAAGGATCCGATGGAGGTTTTTGAGCAGGCGTTGAAAAACGTTATGCCTGTGCTCGAGGTAAGGGCGCGGCGGGTCGGCGGTGCCAACTATCAGGTGCCTGTAGAGGTGCGACCGGAGCGCCGCCAGACTCTGGGGATCAGGTGGCTGGTGAACTATGCCAGAGCCCGCTCCGGAAAAAGCATGCAGGAAAAGCTGGCTGCGGAGATTATGGATGCCGCCAATAATACGGGAGCGGCTGTGAAGAAGAAAGAGGATACGCATAAGATGGCGGAGGCCAACAAGGCTTTTGCCCATTACCGCTGGTAATTTTAATGATAACTACATGATGCAAAATATATACAAAAATATATACGGAAAGGAGGGATGTGTGCATGGGGCGTGAGGTTCCTCTTGAAAAAATAAGAAATATCGGTATTATGGCTCATATCGATGCTGGCAAAACAACGACAACCGAGCGCATTCTCTTTTATACCGGTCGCGTTTACAGGATCGGCGAGGTCGACGACGGCTCTGCAACCATGGACTGGATGGTGCAGGAACAGGAGCGGGGAATCACCATTATGTCTGCTGCTACGACCTGCAGCTGGCGTGATTTTATTATTAACATCATCGACACGCCCGGGCACGTGGACTTTACGGCGGAGGTTGAGCGCAGTCTGCGTGTGCTTGACGGAGCGGTCGCCATCTTCGACGCAGTGGCGGGGGTGGAGCCGCAGTCGGAGACCGTCTGGAGGCAGGCGGACAGGTACGGCATTCCCCGCGTCGCTTATCTGAACAAAATGGACCGCATCGGGGCCGACTTCTTTCGCTCGGTGAAGATGATCCGCGAGCGCCTGCGGGCAAATGCGGTGCCGATACAGCTTCCCCTCGGCAGCGAAAGCTCCTTCAAGGGGGTTATCGACCTCGTTCGGGACAGGGCGATCATCTATCAGGATGAACTGGGGACGAATTATGTGGAGACTTCTGTTCCGGAGGAGCTGTTGGCCGAGAAGCGCTTTTACAGGGAGCACCTGCTGGAGGCCCTTGCCGAGTTTGATGATCAGCTGATGGTCAACTATCTGGAGGGAAATGAGATAACTGAAGACCAGATTAAGGCGGCCATCAGGAAAGGCACCTTGTCCTGTAAGCTCGTTCCCGTTTTATGCGGATCGTCGTTCCATAATAAAGGAGTGCAGCCGCTCATCGATGCGGTTGTGGATTACCTGCCCTCACCTCTGGACGTGCCTCCGGTCAGAGGCATAGATCCGGAGACGGGGGAGAGCATCGAGAGGAAGGTAGGCGACGGAGAGCCGCTGACCGCTCTGGCCTTCAAGGTGCAGACGGACAGCTATGTGGGCAAGCTGGTTTTCCTGCGCATCTATTCCGGATCGCTGAAAAACGGGGATGTTGTCTTTAATGCTACGAAGAAGAAGAAGGAACGGATCGGCCGATTGCTGAAAATGCATGCCAACCACCGCCAGGATGTCGAAAGCGCCCACACGGGAGAGATCATTGCGGCGGTTGGACTGAAAGAGACCGTGACCGGAGACACCTTGTGCCGGGAAGATGAGCCGATAATTTTAGAAGCGATGTCTTTCCCAGACCCGGTAATATCTGTTGCTATCGAGCCGAAAACGAAAGCAGACCAGGAACGGATAGGCACGGCTCTGCACCGTCTTGCCGAGGAAGACCCGACTTTCCGTATTCACACAGATCACGAGACAGGTCAGACGCTGATCAGCGGGATGGGTGAACTGCATCTGGAAATAATCGTTGACCGCCTCTTGAGGGAGTTTCATGTGGAGGCGAAGGTAGGCAAACCGCAGGTCGCTTATAAAGAGACCATCAAGGGTAAAGCCCGGGGAGAGGGGAAATACATCCGGCAGACGGGAGGCCATGGTCAGTACGGCCATGTTGTGCTGGAGATAGAGCCTCTTCCTGCGGGTAAGGGCTTTGAATTTGAGGACCGCACTACAGGGGGGATAATCCCGAAAGAGTATTACGCCGCCATCACCAGCGGAATCAAAGAGGCAATGGAGAGCGGTGTGCTGGCAGGCTATCCTGTAGTAGACGTTAAGGCGGTTCTGGTGGGAGGGTCCTTCCATGAGGTGGACTCTTCGGACATAGCTTTTAAGATTGCAGGAGCGATGGCATTCCGTGATGCAGCTGAAAAAGCCAAAACGGTGCTTTTGGAGCCGGTTATGCGCATAGAGATCACCGTTCCTGTAGAGTACTTCGGAGATGTACTCGGAGATTTCAACTCACGGCGGGGCAAGATCGAGTCGACGGAACTCCGCGGCAACCAGCAGGTGATCAGAGGGCTGGTGCCGCTGGCGGAAATGTTTGGCTATGCTACAGACCTGAGGTCGATTACGCAGGGGCGTGGTAACTACGTAATGCAGTACGATCATTACGCCCAGGCTCCTCAGGACGTCAGCAAGCATCTTATGATGATGCGGGGATACGGCTTCGCTGTTTAAGCGATGATACTATTAAATTTAACATTTTAGAAAGGAAGGATTGAGAGATGGCAAAGAAGAAGTTTGAGCGTACCAAGCCGCATGTGAACATCGGGACGATTGGTCACGTCGACCACGGCAAAACCACTCTGACCTCGGCGATCACCAAGGTCCTCAGCCAGAGGGGATTGGCTCAGGCAACCGAATACGGCGAAATCGACAAGGCCCCCGAAGAGCGGGAGCGCGGAATCACTATTGCCATTGCCCACGTAGAATACGAAACCGAAAAACGCCACTACGCCCATGTGGACTGCCCGGGACACGCCGACTACATTAAAAACATGATCACAGGGGCGGCCCAGATGGACGGGGCGATCCTCGTCGTTTCCGCCGCCGACGGCCCCATGCCGCAGACGCGCGAGCATATCCTTCTTGCCCGTCAGGTTGGCGTGCCCAGGATTGTGGTCTTCCTCAACAAGGCCGATATGGTTGACGATCCCGAGCTGATGGAACTGGTCGAGCTGGAGGTCCGGGAGCTCCTGAGCGAGTACGAGTTCCCCGGCGACGAGATTCCGATCATTGCCGGCAGTGCTCTCAAGGCCATGGAGTGCGGCTGCGGCAAAGAGGAATGCCCGCACTGCAGCGCCATTCTCAAGCTGATGGACGCTGTTGATGAATACTTCCCTGAACCGCAGCGGGACATTGATAAGCCCTTCTTGATGCCGATTGAAGACGTCTTTTCGATCACCGGACGCGGCACCGTTGTTACCGGCAGGGTCGAGCGCGGTGTTGTTAAGGTTGGGGATGAGGTTGAGATCATCGGCTTCCAGGATGAGCCGCGCAAGACCGTCGTGACAGGCGTGGAAATGTTCCGCAAGCTGCTGGATCAGGGTATGGCGGGGGATAATATCGGTGTGCTCCTGAGAGGTGTGGACAGGAAAGAGGTTGAGCGTGGTCAGGTTATTGCCAAACCTGGCTCGGTTAAGCCGCATACCAAGTTCAAGGGAGAGGTCTACGTATTGACCAAGGAAGAAGGCGGCCGCCATACACCGTTCTTCGAGGGTTACAGGCCGCAGTTCTACTTCCGGACTACCGACGTGACAGGAGTCATTAAGATGCCGGAAGGCGTGGAAATGGTTATGCCCGGTGACAATGTGAACATGGAAGTCGAGCTGATTACCCCCATTGCCATGGAAGAGGGCCTGCGCTTCGCTATTCGTGAGGGAGGCCGTACTGTGGGCGCCGGTGTGGTAACCAAGATCATCGAATAAGCAACCCCGGCTTCTTATTTAAGAAGCCGGAAAGAGAGGCGAGGTCTGCTTAAGGAGGGATGAGAGTGGCGCGCCAGAAGATACGCATCAGGCTGAAGGCGTTTGATCATAAAATCCTCGACCAGTCAGCCCAGAAGATCGTGGAAACGGCAAGGCGCACAGGGGCGTTGATTTCGGGGCCCGTACCGCTGCCGACGGAAAAGAGTATCATTACTATTTTGCGGTCTCCCCATGTAAACAAGGATTCCCGGGAGCAGTTTGAGATGCGCACCCATAAACGGCTGATCGACATCATGGAACCAACTCCGAAAACGATCGATGCCCTCATGCGTCTCGACCTTCCGGCAGGGGTTGATATCGAGATTAAACTCTAAATTGCCGGATGGTCGGGGATTAGGAGGTGAAGAAATTGTCCAATGGTATACTCGGCCGCAAAGTAGGCATGTCGCAGGTTTTTGATGAGGAAGGAAAGGCGGTGCCGGTGACCGTAATAGAAGCGGGTCCCTGCTATGTCGTTCAAAAGAAAACTCCGGAGCGAGACGGATACGCCGCCTTACAGCTCGGTTTTGAAGAGGTTGAAGCCAATAAGTTGAACCGCCCCTTGCGCGGCCATTTCGCTAAAAATGGTGTCAGGCCGCTCCGTTTCCTTAAAGAGATCCGCCTTGATAGCGATGCCGTAGACAGTTATGAAGTGGGTCAGGAAGTGAAGGTTGATATTTTCAACCCCGGCGACTACGTAGATGTCCAGGGTGTCACTAAAGGTAAAGGGTTTGCCGGAGGCATCAAGAGACACGGCTTCCACCGCGGGCCTATGAAACACGGTTCAAAATACCACCGCAGGCCCGGTTCTCTGGGGGCAAAGGGGCCTGCGCGGGTCTTTAAGGGAAGAAAGCTGCCAGGCAGAGCAGGCGGGGAAATGAGAACGGTGAAAAACCTTAAGGTTGTCAAGGTTGATCCCGAACACAATCTCCTGCTGGTGCGCGGAGCAGTCCCTGGACCCCGGATGGGACTGCTCCTGATTAAAAATTCGGCGCGATAGCCGGAAAGGAGGAGAAGGAATGCCCAAAGCAGCATTGTTCAATACAGAAGGTGTCAGGATCGGGGAAGTAGAACTCCGGGATGATGTCTTTGGCGTCCCGGTCAATGAGCACGTCCTCCATCAGGCTGTAGTGCGTCACCTGGCCAACAGGAGAGCCGGAACCGCTGCAACCAAAACGCGCGGTGAGGTTCAGGGAACCGGCCGCAAGCCCTGGCGGCAAAAGGGTACTGGCCGGGCGCGGGTTGGAAGCATTCGGTCGCCTTTATGGCGTGGGGGAGGGATCGTTTTTGGTCCCCAGCCCCGCAGCTACCGACAGGCTATGCCGCGCAAGATGCGCCGGTTGGCTCTGAAATCGGCGCTGTCGGCCCGGGCGAATGAGGGAGCCATGATCGTTATCGAAGATATTCAGCTTCCGGAGCCGAAGACCAAAGAAGCTATTAAACTTTTGCAGTCCTTAGACGCCGTGTCCAATACCCTGATCGTTACCGGGACGGAGATGCCGCTGGTAGAAAGGGCGACGCGCAACATTCCGGGAGTGCGGTTGACCCTGGCCGAGCGATTGAACACTTATGATGTGCTGTTGGCTGATAAGCTGGTCTTAACCCGGGAAGCCCTGGACAAGATCGAGGAGGTGCTCGGCAATGCGTAGTCCGCACGACGTCCTCATCAGGCCACTGGTGACGGAAAAAGCGGTGAATCTGGCCCAGGAACAGAACAAGTACACCTTTTATGTGGATAAGAGGGCGAACAAGATTGAGATTAAAAAGGCTGTTGAGGATCTCTTTAAGGTGAAGGTTCTTTCGGTAAATACGATCAACGTCAAGGGGAAGAAGAAGCGGGTTGGCCGTTATGAGGGCCGGACACCGGAACGCAAGAAAGCGATTGTTACCTTAAGACCGGGTGACAAGATCGACATCTTCGAGGGACTGCTCTCTTAGTCAGAGTAATGATTACGGCAGCGGAAGGAGGGACAATGATGGGTATTAAAAAATACAAACCGACATCTCCCGGAAGGCGCCATATGAGCGTGCTTACTTTTGAGGAACTGAGTGATGTGGAACCGGAAAGGTCCCTGATCGAGCCTTTGCGAAAAAAGTCGGGGCGCAATAACACGGGACGCATTACGGTGCGCCATAGGGGTGGAGGTGCCAAGCGCTTTTACCGGGTTATTGACTTCAAACGGGATAAGGATGGGATTCCTGCCCGGGTGGCGACGTTGGAATACGACCCAAACCGCTCCGCCAATATTGCCCTGCTCAACTACGCGGACGGGGAAAAACGGTACATCCTGGCTCCGCAGGGGCTTAAGGTGGGAGACACCGTAATCTCGGGCAAAGATGCCGATATTAAGCCGGGAAATGCCCTCCCCTTACGCAATATTCCAGTCGGGACTCTGGTTCATAATATTGAGATGAAGCCGGGAGGCGGAGGCAAACTGGTGCGCTCGGCCGGGGCCGTTGCCCAGGTGATGGCCAGGGAGGGTGATTATGCCACCATCAGGATGCCTTCAGGGGAAATGCGGATGATCCACGCCGACTGCAAAGCCACCGTGGGACAGGTCGGCAATGTCGACCACGAGAATATAAGCTACGGTAAAGCAGGAAGGAAGCGCCTGATGGGTGTGAGGCCGACCGTGCGCGGCGTCGTGATGAATCCTGTTGACCACCCGCACGGCGGTGGTGAAGGGAAATCGCCGATCGGCCGCAATCCGGTAACGCCGTGGGGCAAGCCGGCTTTAGGTGCCAAGACGCGCAAAAAGAACAAGGCCTCTGATCAGTTTATTATCAAGCGGCGCGCGAAGTAAGTAGCGCCCGAGGAGGGATGCAAGCTTGGGTCGTTCTCTCAAAAAAGGGCCTTATTGTGACCCGAAGTTGTTAAAAAAGATCGTTGAAATGAATGAAAAGGGCGAAAAAAGGGTAATCAAGACCTGGTCGCGGCGTTCGACGATTTTTCCGGAGATGGTTGGCCATACGATAGCGGTGCATGACGGACGGAGGCATGTTCCCATCTACATCACCGAGGATATGGTAGGACACAAACTGGGTGAATTTGCACCGACCCGCCTTTTCCGCGGCCACGGCGCCCACACCGAACGCTCGACTGCGCTCAAGTAGAAGGAGTGAGGTATTGTGGAAGCAAGGGCTGTAGCGCGCTATATCTGGATTTCCCCGCGCAAGGTGAGGCAGGTAGCAGACCTGGTGCGGGGAAAAAGCGTGGCCGAAGCACTGGGAATTTTGCGCTTCATGCCGCAGAGGGCAGCAGTACCCATTACCAAGGTTGTCAAATCTGCTGTTGCCAACGCCGAGCATAACTACAACCTCGACCGGGATGATCTCTATATCAAAAGAATCTTTGTAGACGAGGGGCCAACCCTCAAGCGTTACAGGCCGAGGGCACGGGGTAGGGCAGACCTCAGACGCAGAAGAACGAGTCACATCACGGTAGTCGTTGCAGAGCGAAAGGAGGGGTAAAGTTGGGACAAAAGGTGCATCCTAAGGGGCTTCGCCTGGGTATCATCAAGGAATGGGATTCCAGGTGGTATGCCGATAAGAATTACCGGGAGCTGCTCCACGAGGATATCGTGCTCCGGAATTATCTCAAGAAGCGCCTTTACCTTGCCGGGGTTTCTCGAATAGAGATCGAGCGGGCGGCCAACCGCGTGCGGGTCACTATTCATACCGCCAAGCCCGGTATCGTTATCGGGCGTGGGGGAACCGAAGTAGAAGCTCTGCGCAAAGACCTGGAGAAGCTATCCGGCAAGCAGGTCAGCGTCAACATTGTGGAAGTAAAGAAGCCGGAGCTTGACGCGCAGCTGGTTGCCGAAAGTGTGGCAGCTCAGCTGGAAAAGCGCGTGGCTTTTCGCAGGGCGATGAAGCAGGCTGTTTCCAGGGCAATGCGGATGGGAGCGCAGGGAATCCGGATTGCCGTTAGCGGAAGGCTGGCCGGCGCGGAAATGGCCCGTTCTGAGTGGTACAGCGAAGGCAAAGTTCCCCTCCACACCCTGCGTGCCGATATCGAGTACGGATTTGCCGAAGCAAGCACCCAGTACGGAAAGATCGGGGTTAAAGTCTGGATTTACCTGGGAGAGGTACTGCCCGAGAAAAATCCGGCAGCACAGGAAAAAGGAGATGCTGCAGAAGGGGGCGGAGCTTAAATGTTAATGCCTAAGAGGGTTAAGTATAGAAAGCCGCACTTAGTCCGCCCGAAGGGGAAAGTCAAGCGCGGATGTGAGGTGACTTTCGGTGAGTACGGGCTTCAATCTTTGGAGCCCGGATGGATCAGCGCCCGGCAGATCGAGGCTGCTCGTATTGCCATGACCCGTTACATCAAGCGCGGAGGGAAAGTCTGGATCAAGATTTTCCCTCAGCAGCCTGTTACCGCCAAGCCGGCGGAAACAAGAATGGGCAGTGGAAAGGGAACGCCTGATTACTGGGTAGCTGTGGTGAAACCTGGCCGGGTGCTTTTTGAGCTGGCCGGAGTTTCAGAAGAGGTAGCACGTGAAGCCATGCGTCTGGCAAGCCACAAATTGCCCGTCAAAACCCGATTTATCAAACGGCAGGAAGCAGGTGGTGAGGCCGGTGAAGAAGGTTAAGGAATTGCGAGAGCTGACAGACGAAGAACTGCAGAGGAAATTAATCGACCTGAAGGACGAATTGTTCCGCCTGCGCTTCCAGCTGGCGACGGGTCAGCTGGAGAACCCTATGCGCATCCGTGAGGTTAAGCGTACTTTTGCCCGGGCGAAGACCATTATCCGGGAAAGGGAAATCATGCGTCAGCGCGGAGAGAATATCGAGTCTGGCCTGGGCAGATAGGGGGTGTCGATTTGGTTGAGCGAGCGAGGCGCAAAACGCGGATCGGAAGAGTAGTCAGCGATAAAATGGATAAAACTGTTGTTGTTGCAGTCGAAACTGCGGTACAGCATCCTCTCTACGGTCGAATTGTCCGGCGCACTAAGAAATTCAAGGCTCATGACGAAAACAATGAGTGCCGGATCGGTGACCAGGTGAAGATTATGGAGACCCGCCCTTTGAGCAAGGAGAAAAGATGGCGGGTGGTAGAGATTCTGCAGCGCGCCGATGAAGTAGGGCCGCCTGGAAAGGAGGATGAAGTGATTGATCCAGCCACAGACAATATTGAAAGCGGGAGATAATACAGGAGCCAAAAAACTCATGTGTATCAGGGTTTTAGGCGGTTCTATGCGTCGCTACGCCTCTGTCGGTGATGTTATTGTAGCCAGCGTCAAGGACGCCACACCGGGGGGTATGGTTAAGAAGGGGGATGTCGTCAAAGCTGTGGTGGTCAGGACGAAGAAGGAGATCCGCAGACCGGACGGTTCCTACATCAAGTTCAGCGAAAACGCCGCAGTGATCTTGAGCGACGAGAAAAACCCCCGCGGGACGAGAATTTTTGGCCCTGTAGCGCGTGAGCTGCGCGAAAAGGATTTCATGAAGATAATTTCCCTGGCGCCAGAGGTCCTCTAGGAGCGGAGGTGAAACCATGTCTCAGGTCAAGCTGCATGTTCGCAAAGGGGATACAGTCTACATCCTGACCGGCAAAGACGCCGGCAAAAGGGGAAAGGTGCTGCAGGCCATCCCTTCCCGGAGAAAGGTTATAGTGGAAGGGGTAAATGTGGTTAAAAAACACACCAGGCCGACAAAGGCTCTCCCTCAGGGAGGTATTGTAGAGAAAGAGGCGCCCATTGACAGCTCCAACGTGATGCTTGTCTGCACCAAGTGCGACAAGCCTACCAGGGTTGCCAAGAAACTGGTAGACGACAGGTACTATCGGGCGTGTAAGAGGTGCGGGGAAATTATCGATAAGTAGTGGTTATGGTAAAGGAGGGAGCAGCAGATGGGTCTAAAAGAACGCTACCGCAGCGAAGTCATCCCCCAGCTGATGAAGAAGTTCAACTACCGCAACGTGATGGAAGCTCCCCGTTTGGAGAAGATAGTTATCAATATGGGGGTTGGCGAAGCGATTCAGAACCCCAAGGCCCTGGAGGCTGCGGTGAACGATCTGGCGCAGATCACAGGTCAGCGCCCGATCGTTACGAAGGCCAGAAAATCAATTGCAGCATTCAAGCTGCGGGCGGGGATGAAGATCGGTTGCAAGGTCACCCTGCGCGGTGACCGGATGTATGATTTTATGGAAAAGCTGGTCAACGTGGTGCTGCCGCGTGTCCGGGACTTTCGCGGGGTCTCGGCGAGATCCTTTGACGGCAGGGGGAATTACACCCTTGGCTTGAGGGAGCAGGTGATCTTCCCGGAGATTGAGTACGACAAGATCGATAAAGTGCGCGGCATGGATATAACCATCGTCACAACGGCGAAAACCGATGAAGAAGCCCGGGAGCTGTTGAGGTTCATGGGGATGCCTTTCCGGGAATAAACCGGGATGAAAAAGGAGGGAAATAGGTGGCCAAAAAGTCGCTTATTGCGAAGCAGCGGAGAAAGCCTAAATTCACAGTCAGGGCTTACAACAGGTGCCCTCTTTGTGGCAGGCCACGCGCTTACCTGCGCAAATTTGGAATGTGCCGTATCTGTTTCCGGGAGCTTGCCTCTAGGGGTGAGATCCCCGGGGTTGTCAAAGCCAGCTGGTAAGACGGCACTAAGGAGGTTGAAGAAGATGATGACGGATCCCATTGCAGATTTCCTGACAAGGATTCGCAATGCAAACCAGGTTTATCGGGAACGCGTGGAAGTGCCTGCATCGAATATGAAAAAGTCCCTGGCGGAAATCATGAAGAGAGAGGGATTTATCAAGACCTACGAGGTTGTGGACGACGGCAAGCAGGGAATCTTGCGCCTCTATCTGAAGTACGGGCCGAACCGCCAGAAGGTGATTTCTGGCCTGAAGAGGATCAGCAAACCGGGTCTGCGCGTCTATGTCAAGAAAGATGAGATTCCTAAAGTGCTGGGCGGTCTCGGTGTGGCCGTGATTTCCACGTCCAAGGGCTTGATGACCGATAAGCAGGCCAGGCAGGAGGGCCTCGGTGGCGAAGTAATCTGTTATATATGGTAAGGGAGGTGGCACCATGTCCAGAGTGGGACGCCTTCCGGTGACAATACCGGCAGGAGTTGAAGTAAAGCTCGAGAAGAACCTGGTCGAGGTTAAGGGCCCGAAAGGGAAAATTACCAAGGAAGTGCACCCCGATATCGAATTGTCAATCGAGGGCGATAAGCTCTTTGTCAAACGCCCTTCCGATGAGAAACAGCACCGCTCCCTCCATGGTCTGACCAGAACGCTGGTCCAGAATATGGTGGACGGGGTGACCAAAGGGTTCAGTAAGAGTCTCGACCTGGTCGGCGTCGGTTATCGTGCTGCGAAACAGGGGAAAAAGCTGGTGCTGACCATAGGATATTCCCACCAGGTGGAGATCGAGCCTGAGGAGGGCCTGGAAATAGAGGTTCCTGCGGCCAATAAGGTCGTGGTGAAGGGGATCGACAAGGAAAAGGTGGGAGCCCTGGCCGCCCGGATCAGAAGCGTACGCAAACCCGAGCCTTATAAAGGGAAGGGAATCAAGTACGAGGACGAAGTGGTCAGGCGCAAGGTCGGCAAAGCCGGAGTTAAGGGGAAGTAAGTAAGGGGTGTGAGCACGGATGTCCAAGGAATCGCGCGCTGAAGTTCGCAAGCGCAAACACCTCCGTGTGCGCAAGAAGGTTTTCGGCACACCGGAGAGGCCACGGCTTAGCGTTTACAAGAGCCTTAAACATATTTACGCTCAGGTCATCGATGATACTAAAGGCAAAACACTTGCCGCCGCTTCCACCCTATCCCCGGAGATCAGGGGAGAGGTCAAAGGCAAGAAGAACATTGCCGCCGCTCAGGTGGTGGGACGACTGATCGCCAAAAAGGCTCTGGAAAGAGGAATCAAGAAGGTCGTTTTTGACAGAGGCGGCTATTTATATCATGGCAGGATAGCTGCTCTTGCCGATGCGGCAAGGGAACAAGGGCTGGACTTCTAAAGAGGAAGGGAGGGAGTAATAGTTTTGCGCATTGACCCCGATACGCTTGAATTAACGGAAAAAGTCGTCAGCATCAACCGCGTTGCTAAAGTTGTTAAAGGCGGACGCAGATTCAGCTTCAGCGCCCTGGTTGTTGTAGGTGATGGGCAGGGGCATGTAGGAGCAGGATTGGGCAAGGCCGGCGAGGTGCCGGAGGCGATCCGCAAAGGTGTGGAAGATGCTAAGAAGAACCTGTTGGAGGTACCGATGAGAGGCACCACCATTACTCATGAGGTGATCGGTGAGTTCGGTGCCGGCAAGGTTCTGTTGAAGCCGGCCAGGCCCGGTACCGGAGTGATCGCCGGAGGCCCTGTACGGGCGGTGCTTGAGGCAGCAGGGATCCAGGATATCCTCACGAAATCTCTGGGGTCTTCCAATGCCAACAATATGGTGCGTGCTACTCTAGAAGGTCTGAGGAGCCTGAAACGGGCGGAAGAAGTGGCTCGCCTGCGCGGCAAGACGGTAGAAGAATTGTTTGGCTAATGAAAGGGCTGTGGAACAAGGTCATTTACGCAACAGTGGCCGAGAAAGGGGGGTGAATTTGTGAAACTCCATGAGTTGAGGCCTGCGCCGGGAGCACGGGCAGTGAGGGTGCGCAAGGGGCGCGGCATCGGTTCCGGCCTCGGGAAAACGGCTGGCCGGGGGCATAAAGGCCAAAAGGCGCGTTCCGGCGGCAGCATCAGGCGCGGCTTCGAAGGCGGGCAGATGCCTCTCTACAGGCGTATCCCCAAGCGCGGATTTACCAATGTCTTTCGGGAAGAGGTGGCGGTCGTTAACGTTAAGGATCTGGACCGCTTCCCAGCCGGTGCCGTTGTCACGCCGCAGCTGCTGCGTGATCACGGGTTAGTAAAGAAGCGCGACGTGAAGGTGAAGCTGCTCGGCAAAGGTGAAATCAAGCACCCGTTGACCGTTCAGGTGCACGCAGTCAGCAAAGGCGCTGCTGAAAAGATCGCTGCAGCGGGCGGCAAAGTCGAGGTGATCTAAGTGTTTGAATCCCTGCGGAACGCCTGGAAGGTAGAGGAATTGAGAAGAAAGATCGGTTTTACGCTGCTGATGTTCCTCATCTTCCGTATTGGGGCGCACGTTCCGGTACCCGGTATCAATCCTGAAGTACTGGAAAAGCTTTTTGAAGGCCAGTTGTTCGGGATCTTTGATGTAATCTCCGGTGGTGCTTTCCGGCGCCTGTCTGTTTTCGCCATGAGCATCACCCCTTACATCAATGCCTCTATTATCATGCAACTGCTGACCATCGTTATTCCCCGCTTGGAGCAGTTGTCCAAGGAAGGGGAAGCCGGGAGAAAGGTGATCGTCCAATATACCCGGTACGGCACGGTCTTGCTCGGATTCATTCAGGCCATCGGGATGGCCATTGCCCTTGGACGCCCGATGCAGGGAATGCCTCCGGCGATCAACAATCCCGGGATCGGTACTTATCTTATGATCGCCATTATTCTGACTGCAGGCACCGCATTTTTGATGTGGCTGGGTGAGATGATAACCGAAAAGGGAATCGGGAACGGGATATCTTTGATAATTTTTGCGGGAATCGTTTCCCGCCTCCCTTCAGGAGCGGCGAGCATCCTGCAGCAGTTATCGGCAGGGGTAATACCGATTACCAGCGTCATTATCCTCGTCGTGCTGGGGCTCCTGATTATTGCCGGGGTCGTTGCCGTCAACGAGGGGCAACGCCGCATTCCGGTTCAGTATGCCAAGCGGGTGATGGGGCGTAAGGTCTACGGCGGGCAGAGCACCCATATTCCTCTGCGAGTAAATCAGGCGGGGGTTATTCCCATTATCTTCGCCATGTCGCTGATGCTCTTCCCCGTCCAGATCGCCAGGTGGATCGATCACCCGTGGGCACGGGCGGTGGAATCCGCACTGGGCTTTGGAACCGCTTTGAACTCGGTTCTCTACGCCCTGCTGATCATTTTCTTTACTTATTTTTATACGGCGATCATTTTCAACCCGATGGATGTGGCCGACAATCTCAAAAAGTACGGCGGTTTTGTACCCGGGCTAAGGCCCGGCAGACCGACGGGAGAGTACATCAACCGCGTCCTAACGAGGCTGACCCTGGCAGGTGCCGTTTTCCTGGCTCTGATTGCCATTCTGCCGAATTTTATGATCACCTTTACGAAAATCCCGACTCTCTATTTTGGGGGAACCGCCCTGCTGATCGTCGTTGGTGTCGCTCTAGAAACCATGAAGCAGTTTGAATCCTATCTTCTGATGCGGCACTACCAGGGCTTTATGAAATAAACTGTGGAGTGGAGACAAGATGAGGATTTTGATCATGGGACCGCCGGGTGCCGGTAAGGGAACCCAGGCTGTGAAGATAGCATCATTTTGCGAGATCCCTCATATTTCTACCGGTGATATTTTCCGGGCGGCAATCCGGGAAGGTACCGAGCTGGGCAGGAAACTCAAGGGATACCTGGATGAGGGGAAACTGGTTCCGGATGAGGTTACCGTGGAGGTAATCCGGGAAAGGTTGCAGAAGCCCGACTGCGCGAAGGGCTTTTTGCTCGACGGGTTCCCCCGCACCGTTCCTCAGGCAAAAGCCCTTGACGGTATGCTGAAGGAAATGAATACATCCCTGGATGTCGTTCTGAACATCGAGGTGGCTTCGCAGGTGCTGCTGGAACGGCTGACGGGGCGAAGAGTCTGCCGCCATTGCGGCGCTACCTTCCACGTGGTCTACCAGCCGCCGCGTAGGGAAGGCGTTTGTGACCGGTGCGGAGGAGAGCTCTACCAGAGGAGCGATGACACCGAGAGAGTCGTCTCCGAACGCCTCGAAGTCTACGCCAGGCAAACCGCTCCCCTTCTCGAGTATTATCAGGAGCGCGGCCTGCTCCGAAAGGTCAATGGAGAGCTTTCCATCGACGAGGTCTGGCTGGAAATCGAAAAGATCTTAAGGAGCCTTGTTTGATGATTATTTTAAAATCCAGGCAGGAAATCGCCTATATGCGGCAGGCGGGGCGAATCGTTGCTTTGACATTGCAGGAGCTGGGGAAAAGGGTGCGCCCTGGGGTAACCACAGGTGAACTGAACCAGTTTGCAGATGACTTCATCAGGCGAGCCGGTGGTGTTCCTGCTTTTCTCAATTACCAAGGGTTTCCTGCCAGCATCTGCACCTCGGTTAATAACGAGGTTGTGCACGGGATTCCTGGTTTAAGAAGGTTGGAAAACGGGGATATTATCAGTATTGATGTTGGAGCCTTTTATCAAGGGTATTGTGGGGATTCCTCCTACACCTTTCCGGTGGGAGAAATATCGGAGGAAGCGCGGCGCCTGCTGGAGGTGACCAGAGAGGCGCTGGAGCGCGGGATTGCCCAGGCCGTACCGGGGAACCGGATCGGGGACATCAGCTTTGCGATCCAGAGCTTCGTTGAAGGGCATGGTTATCAGGTTGTCCGGGATTTCGTTGGGCACGGTATCGGAAAGAAGATGCACGAAGAACCCCAGGTGCCGAACTTCGGAAAGCCCGGCCATGGACCGCGGCTGGAACCGGGGATGGCGCTGGCCATTGAACCGATGGTCAATGCCGGAACCTATGAGGTAGCAGTCATGCCCAACCACTGGACTGTGGTGACAAAGGACGGCAGCCTTTCCGCTCACTTTGAGCATACGGTGGTCGTGACCGAGGGACAGCCAGAGGTTCTGACCCGGCTTTGAAAGTGAGGTTGGCGGCGGGATGGAGAGTTCTCTGAAGATCGGCCAGCTGGTCTGCTCTAAGCGAGGCCGCGATCGCGGAAGGTTCTACCTTGTCCTGGAGATAATCAACGAGACCTTTGTTTACCTGGTTGACGGTGAAAAGCGGAGAATGGAAAATCCCAAACCGAAGAATGTCAAACACTTAAAGGCATATCCTATGGTTGCCGAAAACCTGGCTTCCCAGTGGGAGGCAGGTCAGTATTCGGGAAACAGTGAGATACGCAGGGTTATTGCCGAATTTAAGCAAACCCTGCTGAACCAGGAATCCGAAACAAGGGGGTAGAGAAATGATATGCCCAAGTCCAAGCCGAATGTAATCGAAGTGGAAGGTACTGTTATTGAAGCACTGCCTAACGCTATGTTCAAAGTTGAGCTTGCCAACGGGCACAGGCTGCTGGCGCACGTCTCCGGGAAGATGCGGATGAACTTCATCCGGATTCTGGCCGGTGATCGCGTCACCGTGGAGCTTTCACCCTATGACCTGACCCGGGGGCGGATCGTCTATCGTTATAAATAATGTAACCTTCATTTTGATTTTCATGCGTGGCGACGGCAGTCAGGGAGGGAGGTATGGTCCATGAAAGTGCGGGCCTCTGTGAAGCCCATTTGTGAGAAATGCAAAGTGATCAGACGCAAGGGGAAGGTAATGATTATCTGTGAGAACCCCAAGCACAAACAAAAGCAAGGTTAGCTGGTTAGGAGGCTGAAATATGGCAAGAATTGCCGGTGTCGATTTACCGCGTGATAAACGGGTGGATGTGGCCCTTACCTATATTTACGGGATCGGTAGAACCTCCGCGCAGGAAGTCCTACGAAAAACGGGCGTCAAACCGGAAACCAGGGTTAAAGACCTCACCGAAGAAGAGGTCGGCAAGCTGCAGGATGTCATCGATCGCGAATACAAGGTCGAAGGCGACCTGCGCCGCGAGGTGTCCATGAACATCAAGCGCCTGATTGAGATCGGCTGTTACCGCGGGCTGCGCCACCGCAGGGGGTTGCCGACGCGGGGGCAGCGCACGCGCACCAATGCCCGGACGCGCAAAGGCCCTCGCAAAACCGTTGGCGTCCACAGGAAGAAATAGTGAGAAGGGAGGAATAATGTGGCAAGGCCGAAAGCAAGGATTAAGCGGAAAGAGCGCAAGAATATCGAGCACGGGATTGCCCACATCAAGTCGACCTTTAACAATACCATCATTACTATTACAGATACTAACGGCAATGCCATAGCCTGGGCGAGCGCCGGTACTATGGGCTTTAAAGGAACCCGGAAAGGTACCCCTTTTGCCGCCCAAATGGCTGCTGAAGCGGCTGCAAAAGCCGCCATGGAACATGGTATGAAACAGGTTGAGGCTTATGTCAAAGGGCCCGGCGGTGGCAGGGAGGCTGCCATCAGGTCGCTGCAGGCTGCCGGTTTAGAAGTCAACATGATCAAGGATGTAACCCCTATTCCACATAACGGCTGCCGGCCTCCGAAGCGCCGGCGCGTCTGAGCAAATTTTTATGATCAAGGAGGGACAGTAATACATGGCAAGATACACAGGCCCCGTATGCCGTCTTTGCCGCCGGGAAGGGATCAAGCTGTACCTGAAAGGGGATCGCTGCTATTCGGAGAAGTGCGCCATTGATAGGAGAAGCTATCCTCCCGGGCAGAAGGGCTTTGCTCGTAAAAAGATTACCGAATACGGCCTGCAGCTCCGGGAAAAGCAGCGGGCGCGCAGGATCTACGGGGTTTTGGAGCGCCAGTTCCGGCGCTACTTCGAAATGGCGGAGAGGCAAAAAGGGGTCACCGGTGAAAACCTGCTGCGCTTGCTGGAGCGGCGTCTTGATAATGTGGTCTACCGCCTTGGCTTTGCCAGGTCGCGCCCTGAGGCGCGCCAGCTTGTGCGGCATGGGCATTTCACTGTCAACGGGAGAAGGGTGAACATACCGTCCTATCTCGTTCGTGTCGGGGATGAGATTGCAGTTTCTGAGAAGAGCCGGGAGATACCCCTTTTTAAGGAGATTGCAGAAACGATTGCCCAAAAAACACCTCCCCCCTGGCTGGAAGTCGATGCCGAAAGGATGCGGGGGCGGGTGGCCGGAATTCCCGCCCGGGAAGATATCGATGTCCCCATCCAGGAACACCTGATCGTTGAGCTTTATTCCCGTTAATCCGTTCGGGTGGACGGGGAAGGAGGTTGTTGTTGTTGCTCGTCGAGATTGAAAAGCCTCGTATTGAGTGTGTAGAGAAGGACGAGAAGGATACTTACGGTAAATTCGTGGTGGAGCCGCTGGAGCGCGGCTACGGGACGACGCTGGGCAACAGCCTGCGCCGGGTTCTCCTCTCTTCACTGCCAGGAGCGGCCGTAACCTCGGTGCGGATTGAAGGCGTGCTCCACGAGTTCAGTACCATACCGGGTGTGCGCGAGGATACCACCGATATCATCCTGAACTTGAAGGGTCTGGCCCTGAGGATGTACGGAGAGGGGCCTGTGACCATCCGTATTGAGGCCCAGGGGGAGGGAGTGGTTACCGCCGGAGATATCATCACCGGCCCGGATATTGAGGTGGTGAATCCTGAGCTTTATATAGCGACCCTGGAGCCGGACGGCCGCCTCTTTATGGAAATGACCGTAGAGAAGGGGCGCGGGTATGTTCCCGCGGAAAGAAACAAGAAGGCGGAGCATGTAATCGGAGACATTCCGGTTGATTCCATCTTTTCCCCTATTCGCAAGGTCAATTACACTGTGGAGAACACCAGGGTGGGGCAACAGACCGACTACGACCGTCTGATCCTGGAGGTATGGGGTAATGGCGTCCTGACACCCGAGGAGGCCGTCAGTCAGGCTGCCGATATCATCATCAAGTACCTCAAGCTGTTCACCGGTCTGACCGAAAATACCGCCGAGCAGGATCCGGAACCGGAGGAAGAGGTCGATGAGAAGAGCAAGATTCTGGAAATGCCCATTGAGGAGCTTGAGCTATCGGTGCGCTCTTACAATTGTTTGAAGCGCGCCGGGATCAATACCGTCGAGGATCTGACTCAGCGTACCGAGGAAGAGATGATGAAGGTACGCAACCTGGGTAAAAAATCGCTGGAGGAAGTTGACAGAAAACTGGCCGAACTGGGACTTTCTCTGAAGAAGAGCGAGGAGTAGAAAGAAAAGAGGTGAAATGGCAATGTACCGCAAGTTGGGTATGCGGAAAGACCCCCGGCGGGCGGTCCTGCGGAATATGACTACCTCCCTTTTAAGGGAGGAGCGCATCGAGACGACCGAAACCCGCGCCAAAGAAATCCAGCGGCTGGCCGAGAAGATGATTACCCTGGGTAAGCGGGGGGATCTGCACGCCAGGAGGCAGGCACTGGCTTACCTCCTTGATGAAAGCGTTGTCAAAAAACTGTTTGATGAGATAGCTCCCAAATACAAGGAGCGCTCCGGTGGTTACACACGGATTATGAAGACGGGGTACCGCCGGGGGGATGGAGCGCCCCTGGCTTTAATCGAACTGGTCTGACAATTAAAGATCATGCGTCGCGTCAGGTTATGCCTGGAATATGACGGGACGAATTTTGCCGGTTTTCAAAAGCAAACCGGCACCGGACAGCGCACGGTACAGGGCGTTTTGGAAGAAGCTCTGGCCCGTCTCACCGGAGAAGGAATCAAGGTAGTGGGAGCGGGGAGGACTGATAAGGGGGTTCACGCCCTGGGGCAGGTGGTGCATTTTGATACCTGCTCCACCATACCTGTGGAGCGTTTTCCGGCGGCATTAAACGGCATCTTACCGCCCGATTTGGTCGTGCTGAGTGCCACCCAGGCCGATCCCTCTTTCCATGCCAGGTATGGTGCCGTTGGGAAAAGGTACAGCTATCTGATTCTGAACAGCAGAAGGCCCACCGCCCTCTGGCGCAGCTGCTGCTACCAGTACCCCTATTCCCTTGACCTGGCTGCCATGCGCCAGGCGGTCCGGTTCTTTCACGGAGAGCACGATTTTCGGGGCTTTTCGGCTACCGGCAGCAGTGCTCAAAGCACCGTCCGGCGTATTTTTTCTTTTGATATAGCTGAGCAAGGGGATTGGATCTGCTTTTCCGTCACCGCCGATGGTTTTCTCTATAAAATGGTGCGTCTGATGGTCGGTACACTGCTGGAGGTCGGACGGGGGAAAATGCGGCCGCAACAGGTTAAGGAGATTCTTGACCGGGGTGAGCGGGGAAAAGGGGGCCCTGCGCTCCCTCCGCAGGGACTCTACCTGGTAAGGGTTTACTACCCGGGCGAGGAGAACGGAATGTTCCTTGACAGGGTGTGGCCGATTCCCTAGAATAAAAGCTGTTGGAATGGAAATGCCGAAGGAGGTAAACTCTCATGCGTACATATATGGCTAAACGGGGGGAAGTAGAGCGCAAGTGGTATCTCATCGACGCCACCGGCAAGACTCTCGGCAGGCTGGCAAGTGAAGTGGCGCGCATCCTGCGCGGCAAGCATAAGCCGACCTTCACCCCGCATGTCGATACAGGGGATCACGTGATTGTCATCAATGCCGAAAAGGTCAAAGTTACCGGAAAGAAACTTCACAACAAGCTCTACATTCACCACACCGGCTACCCCGGTGGGTTGAAGGTGACGAACTTCGCGACGCTCTTTCGGAGTAAGCCGGAGAGAGTGATTGAGATGGCCGTCTGGGGAATGATTCCCCACAATCGCCTTGGCAGGCAGGTTTTTAAGAAGCTTCGGGTTTACCGTGGACCGGAGCACCCGCATGCCGCCCAGCGGCCGGAAGCCTGGGAAATATCGGGTTAGAAAGGGGGTATGACGCTTGGCGCAGGTACTCTATCAAGGAACCGGCAGGCGTAAAACAGCAGTGGCTCGTGTGCGAATTGTACCAGGTGAGGGGAAGATCGTCGTCAACGGCCGCTCCGCCGAGGAATACTTCCCAAGGCGCACACTGCAGGTGCTGATCCGGCAGCCGCTGGAACTCACCCGGACGGAAGGCCGCTTTGATGTCATCGCTTCTGTTAGGGGCGGGGGAATCACCGGTCAGGCCGGAGCGATCCGTCTGGGACTGGCGCGTGCCCTTTTGAAGGCCGACCCCGACCTCCGCGTTCACCTGAAAAAGGCCGGGTTCCTGACAAGGGACCCCAGGATGAAGGAAAGAAGGAAGTACGGTTTGAAGAAAGCCCGTAAGGCACCGCAATTCTCTAAGCGCTAAACAATTGTCAGTGGCGGATTCACCTTCCGTCACTTTTATTTTTCAAGCCCCTTTTTTGCCGGCTTTAAGCCCGGATAATCCTTCATCTTTCCGCATAACATTTTTAGGGAGGGAAGAGGGGTGAAGGGCTTTGCGGGGTTTTATTTTTTTACGGGTGTTCCGCCTGAAGCGGCAGGTTTTTTGGGCTTTAGTGCTCGCGTTGTTATTTGCGGGGGCGCTGTACCCCTACTATGTTTCCTACCGGGAGCGCCAGGCGATTGAAGCGCTGTCCTGGTCTGTTGCCGGCAAGGTCATCGTCGTCGATCCCGGCCACGGGGGGATCGATCCGGGATGTGTGGGGAAGAGCGGTGTGCAGGAAAAGGATATCAACCTGGAGCTGGCCCGCCGGCTGGCCGTCTTCTTCAACCAGGCAGGGGCAAGGGTGATCTTGACCCGGGAGGGTGATTACGATCTGAGTGACGAGAAGTACCGGGCGCAGCTGAAGCTGCGCCAGAAGGATGATCTAGAGGCCCGGGTTGAGATAGCCAGGAAGTATCAGGCGGATCTTTTTATCAGCATCCACGTTAATGCCATCTCCCTCTCCGACTGCTGGGGCGCCCAGGTCTTCTACCACCCGCAGTCACGGGAGGGCAAACGGCTGGCCGCTTTGATCCAGCGGGAGCTCATTAAAACGGTAGGTGAGAGCTACCGCTGGATCAAGCCGGAAGATTTTTTCGTCCTCCGCAGTGTTGGCTGCCCTGCGGTCATCGTGGAGGCGGGGTTTATTTCCCATCCCCGTGAGGAAACCCTTCTTCAAGACCCTGTTTACCAGAACAAACTCGCCTGGTGCGTTTACGCTGGGGTTGTCCGCTATTTCAGCGGGGAACCGGAACCCAGAGAGCCGGATTATTAATTATCAGGAGACGAAGTGAACCTGGAGGTCGTGCGGGGCTGACGGGAAGTAGGCAGCGGGAGGGAAAGCGGACTGTTTAACTAACCACTTCGGTTCGTTGTCAGATATATTTATCAACATTTGTAAACATTATGGATTAAAAATAACAACAATGTTGGTGGTTGAGTTCAAGAGTCACCGGGAGGTTATTGAGTTGCGGAAGTATTTTGTGAAGCGGGTTGTTTTTCCTTTGATGGAAAAGGTCAAAGGGAATAGAATCCGCCATTATCTAAGGGAACTGCAGGATAGCGAGCGGTACGACGCCGATCAGATCCGCTCCCTTCAGATGGAGAAGCTACAGAGGCTGTTGATACACTGCCTCAAGAACGTTCCGGCATATAAGGAACTGGCCGGTTTGTTGACGACTGTGGAAAGGGATCCCCACCGGGCGCTGGAAGGGTTTCCGGTGCTGACCAAGAGTCACTTCGTGCGGCACGCGGACAGGTATTTATCCGACAACAGCGACAAATCCGAGTTGATCGCCAACAGAACCGGTGGTTCAACTGGTGAACCCGTCCATTTTTACCTGGATAGGGTGACGGTGGAGTATTACGAAGCTGCTCGCTGGAGGGGGTTGTCCTGGTGGGGTATCGAGCTGAGCGATCCCTCAGTGATGATCTGGGGGGCACCGCTGGAGCTGTCGAAAAACCAGAGCCTAATCTACAGGCTTAAGGAAAGATTTCTGAAAAACAGGATCATAATCCCGGCATATGGTCTGGACCCCCGGCAGATTTCCCATTACGTTCGCCTGATCGAATCCTTTGCTCCGGAATATCTTTACGGCTATGCCTCTGCTCTCAGCGCATTCGCCTCCCTCCTCGGGGAGCACAAGCTGAGGATTAAGAGGCCTTTGAAAGGTGTGGTCTCCACCGCCGAAACCCTTTTTGACGAACAGCGGGCGGTTATTGAAAGGTATCTGGGGGGGCCGGTCATCAATGAATACGGAGCCAGGGACGGGGGGATCATCGCCTTCCAGTGCCCTTCCGGGAGCATGCATATATCTGAAGAGAACCTGATCCTGGAGATAATCGACATGCAAAGGGGGAAAAGGGTCGAGGATGGGAGAAGCGGGTTGGTGGCGGTAACAGATCTCAATAACTATTCCATGCCGAGAATTCGCTACCTGTTGGGAGATGTGGCCAGTCTGTCGCCAGAGCGATGCCCGTGCGGCAGATCGCTGCGCACTTTGAAGCGGATCGAGGGGAGGGTCGACGATCTGTTCCTCTCCCTTGATGGTAAAATAGTCCATGGACATTACTGGAACCATATCGCCAGAAATATGAAGGGCATCAGGCAGTTTCAACTGATCCAGCACGACCCGGAGAATGTGACCTTGAAGGTAGTCAAAAGCGAGCTCTTTGATTCATCTGAAGTTAAACAATTTTTGGAGAAGATCGAGGATGTGTTGGGGCCCGTCAGGGTGAACCTGATTTACTGCGATTCTATCGAACCCTCTCCGTCGGGTAAAATAAGATATGCCATAAGGGAGTTTCCACTGCCGTCCAGACGCTGAGATTTTTTCATTTCGAGCGCCTTATCCGAAATATTAAAGGCCTTTTTGGGAAAACCTGAGAAGGAATCTTCTTGCCAAAAGGGAATCAGGTAAATAAGGCTGCTCATTATTTTCCAGGAGGATGGTGAGAAGGGTGTTTGTTTTCGCCGGATTATCCCCACACCCTCCGATAATTGTGCCGGAGGTGGGAGGGGATGAACTGGAAAAGGTGAAGAAGACCGTCAATGCCATGCGCAAGTGGGCCGAGGCCGTACGGGAGGCTCGCCCAGATTCCTTTGTTTTTATCAGCCCCCACGGCTGCTTCCTGCGGGACGCGGTAGGCTATCTCGGAACAGAGAAGATAGAAGGGGGCTTCGCCGGGTTTGGCGCTCCTCAGGTTTCCTTTCAGGTTGCCGTAGATCTCTCTCTGGCTGCCGCCGTTGCCAGAGAAGCGGCCGGGGAGGGGGTAGAAGTGGTGAGTGTCGATGCCGCCGACTGGTACTCCTACGATCCCGGAAGCCTCGACCACGGGATCACCGTGCCGCTCTATTACTTGAAGAGGACCGGGCTGGACCTTCCCATTACTGCGTTCGGGATCAGCCTGCTTCCCTTGAGAACCCTTTACCGGTTCGGGCAGGCCTTAGGAAGGGTGTTGGAAAAGTCTCCGCAGAGGATTGCTCTCATCGCCAGTGGGGACCTCTCCCACCGCCTCCTGCCGGGAGCGCCGGCGGGGTATAATCCGAGGGGGAGCGAGTTCGACCGCATCATCAAGGAGTCCCTGGAGAGGATGGATGTTGAGCGTATTCTCAACCTTCCTGAGGACCTCATTGAAGATGCGGGTGAGTGCGGGCTGCGCCCGATCGTCATGATGCTCGGCGCCCTCAAAGATTATCGCGTAGAGCCGGAGATCTATTCCTATGAGGGCCCCTTTGGGGTCGGTTACCTGGTGGCAGGCTTCAGGCTGCAGGGGAAGCAGGGGGAAAGCGAAGCCGGTAAAGGGGAGAAGCGAGTAGAGGGGCGGCCGGTAGAGAGGTCCCCCCATGTTCGGCTGGCCCGGGAAAGCCTGGAATACTATCTGCGCACCGGAAAGATAATGCCCGTTCCCGACCCAGTTCCCGAGGGGATGGAGGGTAAGGCCGGGGTGTTCGTCTCTCTGAAGAAGCACGGTCAGCTCCGGGGCTGCATCGGAACCGTCGAGCCCTGCAGGGAGAATATAGCCGCCGAGATCATCCATAACGCCGTGGCTGCCGGCGTGGATGATCCCCGCTTCTGGCCGGTGGAGCTGGACGAGCTCCCCGAGATCGATTTTTCGGTAGATGTCCTGACCCCCTTTGAGCCTGTGAAGTCGGAGGCTGAGCTTGACCCGAAGCGCTACGGGGTCATCGTCCGGAGCCGGGGGCGGACCGGGCTCTTGCTTCCGGATCTGGAGGGAGTGGACACCGTCGCCGAGCAGCTCAGCATCGCCCGCCAGAAGGCCGGGATCCCTCCCGGTGAACCGGTACAGATCTTCCGTTTTGAAGTGGTCCGCTATCGATGAGGAGGATGGCCGGTGCAGGAAGCAAGGTACTACGAAAAGCTGGATGAGGATAGGGTCTGGTGCCACCTCTGCCCCCAAAACTGCAAGATTGCTCCCGGGCGCCAGGGTTTTTGCCGGGGGCGCCAGAACATCAAGGGAGTGCTTTACACCCTGAACTACGGAAAGATCACCTCCTGGGGGGTTGACCCCATCGAGAAAAAGCCGCTCTATCACTATTACCCGGGTGCGAACATCTTCTCCGTGGGCACCTTCGGCTGCAACTTCCGCTGCGGCTTCTGCCAGAACTGGGAGATCGCCCACGGAGACCCCGCCTTTCGCCAGGTAACGCCGGAAGAGCTGGTTGCGATCGCCATGGAGGCGCGGGAGCGCGGCGGGTCCATCGGTATCGCCTATACCTATTCGGAGCCTCTGATCTGGTATGAGTTCGTTTATGATACGGCGGCGAGGGCCCGCGACAAGGGGCTGAAAAACGTCCTGGTCACCAACGGGTACATCCAGAGGGAGCCGTTGGCAGAGCTTCTCCCCCTGATCGACGCCATGAACATCGATGTCAAGGGCTTTACGGAGGGCTATTACCGGGAAATCTGCTCCGGAAGGCTGGAACCGGTCCTGCGGACGGTGGAAATGGCAAAAGAATTCTGTCACGTGGAAATCACAAACCTGCTTGTCGAGGGGAAAAATGATGGTGAGAAGGAGATCGCCTCCCTTGTGGATTGGGTTGCCTCTCTGGATACCTCCATTCCTCTTCACTTTTCCCGCTACTTCCCCAACTACAAATTCGACCAGCCCCCTACCTCCCTGGAGGTGCTGCTCAGAGCGCGCGACATCGCCCGCCGCAGGCTGAAATATGTCTACATCGGAAACGCCTGGGAGCTGGACGCCAACGATACCCTCTGCCCTCAGTGCGGACATCTCCTGATAGAGCGCTCCGGATACGGAGTTGAGATCAAGGGACTTGCTGGCGGAAGGTGCCGGAAGTGCGGGGAAAAGCTAGAGATTATTAATGAGCGCTGACCGCCGTTGCTCCTTCTTGTTGCTGCCTTGTCTGGCCCATCGGGGCTTTTTTTCCTTCTGGAAACCACCATGCCGCCGGCACCAACAGAGGAACGAAAAAAGGGGTTATCCTTATCGGCGCAGCGACCTGACGGAGGTTGTTACTCGCCCTTGACGAAGGAGCAGCAAACGGCAGCCGAATCGAGATAGGCCTTTTACCCTCATGACGGCGCCTTCGCAAAGGGCATTCTTTTCCCTCCGCAAGCCCGGTTGCTTTCTGCGGCATTCTGTTTCGCCGAAAGTCTCTGGCCGCTTGTTCCCCGGTAAAGGGCGGGTTAAAAAATGCCGGTGTCGCCGCCGTACCGGGAGCTGGAATAAGTTTTAGTTTCTTAAAAAGTTGCTTAAGTTTAATAAGATACGGTTGTATTTTTATGCAATGGTATGTATAATAATAAGCAATGTTTTGTAGTAGACCGCCTGTCTTTAAATATAAACCCTGCTGGGACTTCTCTTTCTGAAAAAGCGCTGTTTGACGTTCTAAGCCGGGGCTCCGGTAAAAGGCTTATCCTGCGGTTTAGGAGTGTCGCGAACAGAAGGTCTAACCTTGATTATCAGAGCATAGATAAGGGGAGAATGGGATTATGGGTTTGAAAGCAGGAATCGTGGGAGTGACCGGCTATGTCGGGGAGGAGTTGGTGAGGATCCTCTGCCGGCACCCGGAGATAGAGGAAATCAGGGTGGCCTCGCGGGATTTTGTGGGGGAGGCCCTCGACCGTGTTTTTCCCCATCTGCGCGGCCATGTTGATCGGGAGATTTGGGGTATGGAGAAGCTTCCGGATCTCGCAGCGTGGGCAGATGTGGTGTTTCTGGCCCTGCCGCACGGGGTTTCCGCCCCCGTGGCCAGGGAGGTCCTGAAGAAAGGGAAAAAGGTGATCGATCTAGCTGCCGATTTTCGCCTTCCCGATGTGGAGCTGTACGAGAAGTGGTACCGAGTGCCGCACGGCGCCCCGGAACTGTTGAAGGAGGCCGTCTACGGCCTGCCGGAACTCTTCCGCTCGTCGATCAGCGCGGCGCAGCTTGTGGCCAATCCGGGCTGCTACCCCACCAACGCCCTCCTGGCCTTGGCGCCGCTTCTCAAACACGGGCTGGTCGACCGGTCGACGGTGATCGTTGACTCCAAATCGGGGGTTTCGGGGGCGGGAAGGTCGCCGAGCCTGGGATGCCATTTCCCCGAGTGCAACGAAAATATCAGGGCCTACGGGGTGGGAGTGCACCGCCACACACCGGAGATCTCCTATTATGCCGGCGTCTTATCGGGCGGCCGAGTCGACGTCTTCTTTACCCCTCACCTGATTCCGGTAACACGGGGGATTTTGAGCACCGTTTACGCAAGAATGGAGCGCCCGATGGATGACGCATCCTTAAGGCGGATTTACGAGGAGTTCTACGCCGGTGAGGCCTTTGTGCAGGTTGCGGTCGCCGGGGAATGGCCGGAAACCAAGTGGGTCCTGGGAACGAACAGGTGCTTCCTCGGAATCACCTCCGGCGCAGAGAGGCAGGCCGTTGTTGTGTCCGCCATCGACAACCTGGTAAAAGGGGCGGCGGGGCAGGCGGTGCAAAACATGAATCTCATGTTCGGCCTTCCGGAGGTGACGGGGCTTACAGGACCGGGGCTGTACCCTTAAAATCAGGCGGATATCCGGCTGCTGATTACTTATGGCCGTGCCAGGCTTTGATTGAAAATCTATCAGGAAAGGGGGTAGCCCGTATTCCCGGTAGCAGGTCCCAAGGGTCCAATCTCTTTCCCGAGTCGGGGCCGCAATGTAGTAGGATTTAGTGTTGTTGACGGGAAACGGGAGTTGGCTTTGTACGGTAAGAAATGGGAATTTGTTTCTGGTGGTGTAACGGCTCCGGAGGGTTTTTTGGCCTCCGGTATGGCGGCAGAGGTGCGTAAAAGGGGAAGGCGCGACCTGGCCCTCCTTTATTCGGAGGCACCCGCTGCGGCCGCTGCGCTCTTTACTCAAAACCAGGTGCAGGCAGCACCGGTGCTGGTGACGCGCGAGCACCTGATGCAGACGGAAGGGCAGGCCCGGGCTGTCGTTGTGAACAGCGGTATTGCCAATGCCTGCACCGGTGAGCGGGGGCTTGCCGACGCCCGGCGCATGGCGGAGGTGGCCGGGGAGGCTCTGAAGGTGCCTCCGCAGCAGGTTATTGTTGCTTCCACGGGGGTTATCGGTGAGTATCTTCCCATGGAGAAGATTGAGGCAGGCATCAGAAAGGCCGCCCTGGCCCTCTCCGTCGACGGTGGAGGGGCTGCCGCGGAGGCCATTCTTACGACCGATACCACTACCAAGGAGTGTGCAATCCGGCTGCCCCTGGGCGATAAGGAGGTAGCCGTCGGGGGGATTGCCAAGGGTTCGGGGATGATCCACCCGAATATGGCGACGATGCTCGCCTTTATTACAACGGATGCGGCGGTAGAAGTGCCCGCCCTGCAGCAGGCCCTGCGCTGGGCGACCGACCGCTCCTTCAATGTCATTACAGTCGACGGTGACACCAGCACCAACGACATGGTGGTGCTCCTGGCCAACGGCAGGGCGGGAAATTCACCCCTCACTGCCGGCGACCCGGAGTTCACCCTCTTCAGGGATGCCCTCCTGGCAGTCTGTGTGGAGCTTTCCAAGATGATTGCCCGCGACGGGGAGGGAGCCTCCAAGCTGCTGGAGGTGCGGGTTAAAGGGGCACCAGGCGAAGCGGAGGCACGCAAGATTGCGCGAGCCGTGGCCGGCTCCAACCTGGTCAAGGCCGCCATCTTCGGCGAGGATGCCAACTGGGGGCGGGTCCTCTCGGCTGCCGGTGCCTGCGGTGTTCCCTTCGACCCGAACCTGGTGGATGTTTTTCTGGGCGATCTTCAGGTGGCGGCCCGCGGGAAGGGCCTTGCCTTCGACGAGGAGAAGGCCCGCTCGATCCTGGCGCAGAGGGAGGTGACCATCACCCTGGATCTGCACTCCGGAGGTGGTCGGGGAACGGCCTGGGGCTGTGACCTTTCTTTTGACTACGTGCGCATCAACGCTCACTACCGGACTTAGAGGGAGGGGAGAGGGATGGTCCTGACTCCTTTGGAAAAGGCATCGATACTCGTGGAGGCCTTGCCCTATATCAGGAAATTCTCCGGACAGACGGTGGTCATCAAGTACGGCGGCAGGGCTATGATCAGCGAGGAGCTGGAACGGGGGGTGATCACCGACTGTATTCTGCTGAAGCTGGTTGGAATTCATCCGGTTATCGTACACGGGGGCGGGAAGGCCATCGACGAGATGCTGGAGCGACTCGGGATGAAGACGGGGTTTGTGCACGGCCAGCGGATCACCGATGAGAAGACCATGGAGGTCGTGGAGATGGTGCTCGCCGGCAAGGTGAATAAGGAGATCGTCACCCTGATCAACCAGCTGGGCGGCAAGGGGATCGGGCTCTGCGGAAAGGATGCCGGTCTGATCACCGCCCGCAAAAAGACCATTCCTGCACCCCCGGGGGAAGAGCCGGTCGACCTGGGGTGTGTGGGGGAAGTGGAGAGGATCAATCCGGAGATTATCGAGACGGTCAAAAACGAAGGCTATATACCGGTGATCGCCCCCATCGGTGTGGGGGATGACGGGAGGAGTTACAATATCAATGCCGACTATGTGGCGGGTGCCGTTGCCGCGGCTTTAAAGGCCAACAAACTGGTGCTCTTAACCGACGTAGAGGGAATCTTTGTCGACAGAAGTGACCCGGGGAGCCTCCTTTCGGTGATCAGGGTTGATGAGGTGCCCGATTTGATCGCCAGGGGGATTATCGCCGGGGGGATGATTCCCAAGGTGGAGTGCTGTGTCCATGCGCTCGAGAATGGGGTCGGGCGCACCCACATTATCGACGGGAGGATTTTGCACTCCATCCTCCTGGAGGTCTTCACAGATGAGGGTGTCGGCACTATGGTGGTCAAAGAGTGATTGGGAAAGGGGCTGAAGGTTGTGACTGGGGAGCAGGTTATGGAGATGGGAAAGAGGTACCTGATGCAGAATTATGCGCAGCTACCTCTGGTCGTCGCCAGGGGGGAAGGAGCCCGGGTCTGGGATGCCGAAGGGCGTTGCTATCTGGATTTCGTGGGGGGAATCGCCGTCAATTCCGTAGGTCACTGCCATCCCCGGGTTGTGGCGGCCGTCAGGGAGCAGGTGGAGCAGCTGATCCATTGCTCCAACCTTTACTGGTTTGAGCCGCCTGTTGAGCTGGCCCGGGAGCTGTCAGCTTTAAGCGGTCTTGACCGCTCCTTCTTTTGTAACAGCGGGGCCGAGGCCAATGAGGCGGCGATCAAACTCGCCCGACGCTACGGGTATGAGCGCGGCAAGGAGAATCCGGAGATCATCACCTTCACGCATTCATTCCACGGCCGGACCCTGGGGACACTCGCGGCTACCGGTCAGGAAAAATTTTCACAAGGGTTCACCCCTCTGCCTGCCGGTTTTCGCCACGTTCCCTTTAATGATGTGGGAGCGCTTTGGGAGGCGGTGACGCCGGATACGGTGGCTGTCCTGGTAGAACCGGTGCAGGGGGAGGGGGGAGTCTATCCCGCTACCGGTGAGTTCATGAATGCCCTGGCGGAGCTGCGGGATAAGGAGGGCGTTCTGCTGATCTTTGATGAGGTGCAGTGCGGGCTGGGGCGGACGGGGAAATTTTTTGCCTTCGAGCACTACGGGGTGCGCCCCGACATCCTCACCCTGGCCAAGTCCCTGGGCGGGGGGCTGCCGATCGGCGCTGCGGTGGCCAGAGAAGAGATCGCCAGGGTATTCCGACCTGGCGCTCACGGCTCCACCTTTGGGGGGAACCCGGTGGCCTGTGCGGCAGCCGGGGCCGTCCTCGAGGTGCTGCAGGAGGAAGGGCTCGTTGAGAGGGCGGCGGAGACCGGGGCTTACTTCAAAAAGCGCCTGGAGTCCCTCCGGGAGAAGTTCCCCTGTATCCGGGAGGTGCGCGGGGTCGGCTTGATGCTGGGAATGGAGCTGGACCGGCCCGGCCAGAGCCTCGTGTCCCTCTGCCAGGAGCGGGGGCTTCTCGTCAACTGCACGGCGGAGAAGGTGATCCGCTTCCTGCCCCCCTTAGTCATCGGGAAGGAGGATGTGGATCAGGCGCTGGAGATCGTGGAGCAGGCCCTGGAGGTTTTTCTTGCCGATGCCTGCTGAGCCGGGAAGGCACCGGATAGTAGAGGAGGCGGGGGCAAGAAGAGATTTTATTCGATTTTAATCAAAGGGGGAAGAGAAGGGTGACCGCTGTTTATCTCGACCAAAGTTTGAAAGGGCGGGATTTTCTGACCATATCGGATTTTACGGCGGAAGAGATCAGGTTGATTCTGGATGCTGCTCACTGCCTGAAGAAGGAGCTGAAAGAAGGGGTCCCGCATCCGGTTCTGAAAGGAAAGACCCTGGGGATGATCTTTACCAAACCCTCTACCCGGACGAGGGTTTCCTTTGAGGTGGGGATGGTGCAGTTGGGTGGGTATCCCCTGTTTTTGAGCGCCCAGGACATCCAGCTGCGGCGGGGGGAATCGCTGGCGGATACGGCGCGCACTTTGGAGCGGTACCTGGATGGGATCATGATCAGGACCTTTGCCCAGGATGATGTGGTGGAGCTTGCCCGTTATGCCTCCATCCCGGTCATCAACGGGCTGACGGATCTTGTGCATCCCACCCAGGTGATCGCCGATCTGATGACCGTGGAGGAGCATAAGGGCAGGCTGGCCGGTCTGAAACTGGCCTTCATCGGAGACGGAAACAATGTCGCCCACTCCCTTCTGGAGATCTGCGCCAAAATGGGAGTGCACATGACCATTGCCTGCCCGCCCGGCTATGAACCGGACTCCGGGATTCTCTCAGAGGCGCGCTCCGATGCCGCCGCTACCGGCGTGCAGCTGGAAGTGACGGAGGATCCGGTGGAGGCGGTCCGGGATGCGGATGTGATTTACACCGACCTCTGGGCGAGCATGGGCCAGGAAGCAGAGCAGGAACAGAGGGCGAAGGTCTTCCGGCGCTACCAGGTGAACAGCGCTCTTTTGAAAAAGGCGGCCCCTGATGCAATCGTGCTTCACTGCCTGCCCGCCCACCGGGGTGAGGAGATCACCGATGAGGTGATGGATGGGCCGCAGTCCGTTGTCTTCGATGAGGCGGAGAACCGCCTCCACGCTCATAAGGCGATCATGGCTCTCTTGATGTAGCGGCAGGGGAAAGCCTGTCGTTATCCCCTATTGCCTGATGTTATTCCCGGCGTTCCCGGTTACCCGCTTCTTAAAAGTCAAACCTTTCCCTCCGGGAGGTGCGGGGAAGAGAGATGAGAAGTGCTAATTGGGTGCCGCTTATTATGAGGATAATCGTTTGAAGACTTGACTACAACTTTAAGCTGAACTGAAACCTTAATAGAAACCCTAATAGAATCAAAGGAGGTGCAGGCCCGGTTTCCGCCCTGCTTATTGGTGCGGGCAGCGGGGTGGGAGCACGATCCCCTACCGGAGGGCTGCCGGGACCGCCCCGATTCCGCGGAGGCCGGGCGTCAGAATGCAGTTAAAAAAGGTCGTACTGGCGTATTCCGGAGGGCTGGACACCACTGTGGCCATCCCCTGGCTGAAAGAGAACTACGGCTGTGAGGTCATCTGTTTTGCGGCCGATGTGGGTCAGGATGAAGAGCTGGACGGGCTGGAGGAGAGGGCGCTCAAGTGCGGCGCCAGCAAAGTGTATATCCGGGACCTGACCAGGGAGTTTGTGGAGGATTTCATCTTTCCCACCTTGAAGGCCGGTGCCGTTTACGAAGGCTACCTTTTGGGGACCTCCTTCGCCCGCCCGTTGATCGCCAAGCACCTGGTGGAGATCGCCCACCAGGAAGGAGCCGATGCGGTTGCCCACGGCGCGACGGGGAAAGGGAACGATCAGGTGCGCTTCGAGGTGACGGTGCAGGCACTGGACCCCGATCTGAAGGTGATCGCTCCCTGGCGGTTGTGGGATCTCAAGTCCAGGGAGGATGAGATCGCTTACGCCCGCTCCCGTGGGATTGAGGTGCCTGTAGCCGAGAAGAGGCCCTACAGTACGGACCGCAACATCTGGCACCTGAGCCATGAGGGAGCGGATCTGGAGGACCCGGCCAATGCCCCGCCGGAGGACCTCTACCTGCTGCTTACCCCACCGGAGAAGGCTCCGGACAGGGCCGCCTTTGTTGAGATCGGCTTTGAACAGGGGATCCCCCGGAAGCTGGACGGTAAGGAGTACGATGCGGTTTCTCTGGTGCGCGCCCTCAACAGGCTGGCCGGGGAGCACGGAGTAGGGATCCTGGACGTCGTCGAAAACCGGTTGGTGGGGATGAAGTCGCGGGGCGTTTACGAGACCCCGGGGGGAACGGTGCTCTATGCGGCGCACCGCGCCCTGGAGAGCCTCACCCTGGACCGCAACACCATGCACTTCAAGGAAATCGTCGCCCAGCGCTATGCCGAGCTGGTCTACGACGGGCTCTGGTACTCACCATTACGCGAGGCCCTTGCCGCCTTTGTGGATGAAACCCAAAAGACCGTCACCGGAACCGTTAAGATGAAGCTTTACAAGGGGAGCTGCGTCCCGGTGGGGATTACCTCACCCTATTCCCTCTACCACCAGGGGATCGCCTCCTTCGGGTACAGTGAACTGTACGACCACAGGGATGCCGCCGGTTTCATCAACCTCTTTGCCCTGCCTTTAAAGGTGCGGGCTCTCATGAGGAAGGAAGGGAAGTGAGGTTGTCGGGCAGCGGAGGAAACCGGATGAAAGGGAGAAATCGTTTCACCAGTGAGGAAATCAACCGCATCAGGGAGCTTTTGACTCGAAGGAGCCGGGCGGACGCAGCCGAACAGCAAAGGATTACAAAAGAACTGAGAAGATTGGGCTTTTACATCAGTGATTATGATCCTGCCCGGAGGGGGTTCGGGGTTGCCGACCTGGATGACCTTATTGGGCGGGGGGTAATCTCTATTACCGGCGATCCCGCAGAGCGGGAAGAAGGGGAGGAGAAGCCGTTCAAGCTTTGGGGAGGGCGCTTTACGAAGGGGACAGCAGATGAGGCGGCGGAATTCCTCAATTCCCTCCCCTTTGACCTCCGCCTCTACCGGGAGGACATCCGGGGCTCCATCGCCCACGCCCGAATGCTCGGGCGCCAGGGGATTATTTCCCGGCCGGATGCGGACGCCCTGATCCGCGGCCTTGAGGAGATCTTAAAGGAGATCGAGTCCGGCAGAATCCGGCCGGAGCAGAGCGGATGCGAGGACATCCACTCCTTTATTGAGGAGCGCCTGGTGGAGAAGGTGGGGGATGCGGGCAAAAAGCTGCACACCGCCAGGAGCCGCAACGACCAGGTGGCCACAGATTTTCGCCTCTATCTGAAGAGGGAGATCCAGGTGTTGGAGAGCCTGCTCAGGGAACTGATCTCCGCCCTCATCGGGCGCGCCCGGGAAACGAAGGAGGTCATCATGCCCGGATATACCCACCTGCAGCGCGCTCAACCGGTGACCTTCGCCCACCACCTGCTCGCCTACTGCGAGATGCTGCGCCGGGATCACGGTCGCCTGCAGGACTGCCTTCGCCGGCTGGACCTCTGCCCTTTGGGAGCGGGAGCCCTGGCGGGGACGACCTTCCCGGTGGACAGGGAGTATGTCGCCCGGGAACTGGGATTTCAGGGGATCTGCACCAACACCCTGGATGCGGTTTCCGATCGGGATTTCGCCGTGGAGTTCCTCTTTGCGTGCTCCCTCATTATGGTTCACCTGAGCCGCTTTGCGGAGGAGCTGATCCTCTGGTCCAGCGGTGAGTTCGGCTTTATCGAAATGGATGACGCCTACACCACCGGGAGCAGCATCATGCCCCAGAAGAAGAACCCCGATGTGGTGGAGCTTGTGCGGGGGAAGACGGGGAGAGTCTTCGGGCATCTGATGGCGATGCTCACTGTTCTCAAGGGGCTCCCCCTGGCCTACAATAAGGACCTCCAGGAAGACAAAGAGGCGGTTTTCGACACGGTGGATACCCTTAAAGCCTGTGTCCGGGTGATGATACCCCTCGTGGAAACACTCGAAGTGAGGCCGGAGCGGATGCGGGAGGCCGCCGCCGGGGATTTCACCAACGCCACCGACCTGGCTGACTACCTGGTGCTCAAGGGGGTGCCTTTCCGGGAGGCCCACGGCATCGTCGGGCAGGTGGTCTTAAGGTGCATCAAGGAAAGGAAGAACCTGAGCGACCTGCCCCTGGATCTTTACCGGGAGTATTCACCCGCTTTCGGCCCCGACCTTTACCAGTATATCGATATTGCAGCGTGTGTGGCGCGGCGCCGTCTCATCGGTGGCCCTGCACCTGAGAGCGTGGAAAAGGCCATTCAAGACTTCGAGCGGTGGCTCGAGGAGAACCGAAAGGAGCGCCGCTGACTAATCTTTCGCTTGCCGGAGATACGACCTGTAGCTGGAGCTGTCAGGGAACGGTCGGTGTTGCCGCATTTTATCTTTCCTGTTAAGATATTAAAAAGCTACCGGGCACTGCCTGAGGAGATATTCGGACTTCTGGCGGCAGCTTCGGCCGCTCCTTGCAAGGATTGACGTCCGATCAAGCTGTGGCTGTTCCTCCCCTCCCGGCGGCGGGAAATACAAAGCCGGTTCCGGGAATGAATACGGCCTGAAATGCCTTTTCCTACCTCTAACACACTTAACTCCATCCGCTTAAGGGGATTAACCTCTTCCGGTATTGGAGATCGCCGGGGAAAATGTCCGTTTGGCAGAGGGGGTTGTTATAGCCCCCGGTAGCTTGACGGAGTGGGGGGAACAGGTGCAAGGAGCAGTGCATAATTATTAGGCTGGGCAGACCCTCACGCCGCCTGGGGCGGCACCAACAGAGCACGAAAATACCCGACGGGTCTACCGGCGAGCGACCTATGGAAGGCCGGGTAACAGGACGGGCGAAGCGAGGATGACAGGTCGGGATGCGAGTACAGACACCTATTGAGCTGCGATGGAATGGATTTGCTGCGAGGCCAAACGCTGCGATTGGCAGAAGCAGTTCGCAACATGTTACGCAGCATCCCAGAGCTGTCCCGAAGCGAGCCGTCGTCCTGTCCGGCCTGGAATCGGGAGTCGAGCGGTAGACCGGTAGGGTATGCGATCTATTTTCATGACAAAAAAGGGAACGGTCAGGCCATGAATCATAAATTGCTCGCGAACCGTTACGAAATTGAAGAGGAGATTGGGCGCGGGGGTATCGGCACCGTTTACCGGGCGCGGTGCAACTTGCTGAACAGAACCGTAGCGATCAAGGTCCTGCATCCACACCTTTCCAAAAACGAAATCTTTCGGAAACACTTATGGCAGGAGGCCCGGGCGGCGGCGGCGCTATCCCACCCCAATATCATATCCATTTTCGATCTGGTTCAAGAAGGGGAAGACTATTTTCTGGTAATGGAATATTTTCCGGGGGAAAGCCTGCGGGATCTGCTGCAAAGGGAAGGGCCGCTGCCTCCGGAACGGGCGGCGAACCTGATGGCCCAGGTCTGTTTGGCTCTGGCCAAAGCTCATGAGCAGGGCATTATTCACCGCGACATCAAACCCCATAATATTCTGGTTAACGCCGCCGGGCAGGTCAAGGTGGCGGATTTCGGCCTGGCGGCAAATATCCACGATTCCTCCCTGGTCGATCAAAGGGGGGTGTTGATCGGGTCGGCTCCTTATCTGGCTCCGGAGAGGATCCGGGGGGAAGAAGCCTGTTTTCAAACGGATATTTACAGCGCAGGGATCGTCCTTTACGAGCTGCTGACCGGAGCCCCTCCGTTTGCCGGCAGCTCCCTGCAAGAAATCACCGACAGACACCTGTACGAGGAGCCGGTTCCGGTAAACGAGATCAACCCTCAGGTGCCGCCGCCGCTGGCTGCGGTAGTCCGGAAGGCCATTGCCAAAGATCCTGAGCGGCGTTACCCCACTGCCCTCTCCCTGGCGGGGGCACTGAGGCCCTTCTGTAAAAGCGGGGATGAGGCTGCTACCCGGATCCTGAGCCCTGCAGGAAGGGCTTCCCGGGTAAAGCCTTCTCCTTCATCGCTGTCGCGCCGGGCATTGCTGTCCAGGCCTCTTTTCATGGCGGGCGCCGCTCTTGTCTGCCTGGCCTTTCTGCTTTTCCTCTGGTATTATCGGGCGGGCACCGTCGTGCCCCGGGTTCAGGGGCTGACCTTTGCCGAGGCTTCCAAACAACTCGCTGCAGCTGGTCTGTCCGTCCGTCTCAGGGGGGAGCAGGACGGCGGCAACCCGGAGGAAGGGAGGATTGTTGCCCAGTGGCCGCCGGCGGGGAGCAGATTTATTAAGGGCCTTCCCGTTTTTCTCACGGTTGATTCTTCACGCCTCGTCACGGTGCCCGACGTCAGGGGATGGCCGGCGGCAGAGGCGGTCAAGGAGCTGCAAAAGGCGGGTTTTCGGATTGCCGGAAACCCACCTGACGGTGTCGTCGCGGCAACCGATCCTCCGCCTCGTACCAGCCATCCGGAGGGGACTGTCGTTGAGATCTCCGTCAGAGAAGTGGGATCTCCGGGAAGAAAAACGCTGGTCACGGTTCGACTCTTGCAGAGTTCGACCGTGCGCCTGGAGGTAGAGGACGGCGCCGGCAGGCGGACCGCCTACCAGGAAAGGATGGAGGCGGGGGAATATAAGATCCCGGTTTATACTTATGGCTCGGGTGTTGTTTTCCTCTACATTGACGGCCGACTGGTCAATTCGATTTCGGTCGGCTGAAACGATCCGGGAGGGCGGCAGTAACCAGGCGCAGCCGCTGCGGCGGCAAGCGGGCGGCCTCCTCCCGGAACGGAGGTAAATCCCCTGCCAGCTCCGTTTTTGCCCGGTGAAGGCAGGTTAATGGAAATGGTAGTCCTTTTAAGGTGTTGGAAAAGGCAGTTGGTTTAGAATGAGAAGGTGATTCTCTTTGAAATTACTGCATACCGCCGATGTGCACCTGACCCCTGGGGCGCCGGAGAGGATGGATGCCCTCCGCACCGTGTGCCGCATGGTGCAGGAGCTCGCCTGTTCCGCTCTGGTCGTTGCCGGGGACCTCTTCGACAGCCCGGAGGCCGCCCTTGATTTACGGGCGGAGGTAAGGGAGTTACTGGAGTCGGTGGAGGGAGAGGTTTTTATCATTCCCGGCAATCACGATGTGGAGGCATTTCGTTCCGGTGAATATTACGGGAGGAACGTGCACGTCTGCAGCGGGCCGGAAGCTTTCAGGTGGGAGGTGGATGGCGTTCCGGTCATCGGGGTTCCCTACCTTCCGGGGAGAGAGGGGTGGGAGGCCCTGCGGCGGCTGGCCCTGCGCCAGGAAAGCTCTCCGCTGGTAGCCCTGGTTCACGCCAATTTTTACAGCTCCTCCCTATCTGCCTGTTACTTTCTAAAAGAGGACGGGCACTCTGGTGCGGCCTGCCTGTGGGACCGTGACTTCGAGGATTTCCCCCCTTCCTATATTGCCCTTGGCCACTGGCACAACCCGACGCTTCCGGCGTTTGCCGTGAACGACGTCCGGGCCGCCTACAGCGGTACCCCCTACCCGCTGGCCCGGGGGGAAACGGGGGAGCGGCGGGTTTTTCTCGTCGAGGTTTCTCCTGAGGGGGTCTTCCCGCAAGGGGTGAAGATCCCCGGGGT
>JAALLR010000043.1_pt1 | contig 49128 bp, 44 predicted proteins | sample 7245931 | NCBI WGS metagenome assembly JAALLR01 (sample SAMN13049201, study PRJNA578106) | oil field metagenome | isolation source: filtered produced water from oil reservoir B9 | place: USA:offshore Texas | collected 2016 | reverse complement strand
CCGGGCTCTTGGGGCTGGCGATCGTCTATAACACGTCGGTCATGGCCTTCAACGAGCGGCAGCGGGAATTGGCCTCGATGCGGATTCTCGGATATTCTCAGGGGGATGTGGCGGGATTGCTGCAAAAAGAGACCTGGATCCAGGCGGTATTGGGAATTGCCCTGGGATTACCCGCAGGCAAAGCTACCGGTGCGGCGTATGTATCCAGTCTCAGTACAGAGCTGTACAGCTTTCCGGCCGTTATTTACCCGCGCACCTATTTGATTGCCACCGCGGCAGCTCTGATTTTTGTCTGGATGGGGCAGCGGTTTGCGATTCGCAGAATAGGCAAGCTGGATATGGCGGAAGCACTGAAAAGCGCCGATTAAGGGGAGGGCGGAGATGAATAAAAAAGCGTTGGTTGTGGGTGTGCTTGTTCTGGCCGGTATAGCAGCAGCTGCAGCCTTTGTTCTGGCCGGCGGAGGGCAGCAGGTTGAGGTGGTCAAGGCCACCCGGGGTGTTCTCACTCTGACGGTGGAGGAGACCGGGTACGTTCAGGCGGTCAACGAGAGCCAGGTACAGGCGACTCAGGCAGCCCGAGTAGCAGAACTGCTGGTGGAAGTGGGAGATGCGGTGAAGGCGGGAGAAACCTTGATGCGCCTTGCCAATCCGGAACTGCCAGCCGCTGTGGAAACGACGCGTTCTCAGCTGCTGCGGTGTGAAGCGCAGCTGCAGGAGGCCAGGTTGAACGCCGAGCAGCTGCGGGTGGAGCTGGAACAGGCGGAGGAAGACCTGGCCAGAAAGAAAAGCCTGCTGGATTCGGGGGCGCTTACCCGGGTGGAATATGAGCAGGCCGAACTGGAGGTGACCAGGTTAAGAAACAGCCTGCTGCGGCAGGAAGCGGTTAGAGAAGGATTAAACAGTGAGCTTGCCGGTCTTCGTAAGATGCTGGCGAGCCAGGAGGAAAAGGTTCGGGAATTACAGGTGGTCAGCCCGATCGACGGGACGGTGCTGGATCTTCCGGTAAAAACCGGGCAGGTAGTGTCGCCGGGCACTTTGCTTGCCCAGGTGGGTTCGGCAAACCACCTGGAGGTCAGGATCGAGCTGTTGAGCGACGACTTACGGAGGGTTAAGGAAGGCCAAATTGCCCGGATTACCGCTCCGGTGCTTGGTGAGCGCGTCCTCACCGGGAAGGTCAGCAAGATTCACCCCCGCGCCTATGAACGGACTTCGGCCCTGGGAGTGGTTCAGCGCAGGGTTCCGGTGACGATTGCTCTGGATGAGAGCGGTAATTTAAAGCCGGGTTATGAGGTCAGGGTGTCCATAGAAACCCTTCGCAAGGAGGGAGTTCTCCTGCTTCCTCGGGAATCCGTGCGGTTGGCCGCCGACGGGAGCTACCGGGTTCTCGCCCTGGTGAAGGGCCGTATTGAGGAACGGCCTATTCAGGTGGGGGAGAAGAACCAGCAGGTGGTGGAGGTAATCAAAGGGATTAAACCCGGCGAGAGCGTGGTCAGGGACGGAAGCCAGGATTTGAAGGCTGGGACGCGGGTCAAGCCGGTGCCGGCCAGCAGGTAGCCGGCAGGTTCCAGATCCCTTTGATTACGGTCGGCCTTTTGATTCCGTTTCTTTCCACGTAATCGATCACTACGGCGGTCCACCTGTGTTTTTCGAATTTGCAGTTGTTGACCCAACTCCCGATTCCAGGCCGGACAGGACGACGGCTCGCTTCGGGACAGCTCTGGGATGCTGTGTAACAAGTTGCCTGTCCTGTTACCCGGCCTTCCATAGGTCGCTCGCCGGTAGACCCGTCGGGTATTTTCATACTCTGTTGGTGCCGCCGGATGCGGCGTGAGGGTCTGCCCTATTATTCCTTCTGGACTCACCGACTAACTTTGAAAGAACCTTAACGTTTCGCCTTCGTCCAGGAGAACTGGCAACCCCAATTCACATAATGAGCAATTTTGAAAATTTAGTTATTTGGAGCGACGGGGATTTCTAAGTAAAAGGAAACACCCTTTTTTTCTTCATTGACAGCCCATATTTTGGCATTATGCAAAGCAGCAACACGCTGGACAACAGCCAAGCCGAGCCCAAACTCGCCGTTGGGCCCTCTTTTGAATTTTTGAAACAGGGTCTCCATGACTTCTTTATCAATATGTGGCCCGTCGTTCCAGATGCGCAGTAGAGCATTTTCGTTATCGTTGCTCGGACAGGATAGAGAAACTGTGATTTGTTCTTTGGCATAGCGGATCTGGTTATCAAACAAATTTTCCAAAGCTACCTGCCATTGCTGCGGATCTCCTTTAATCTTGGTGGGAGAAAGCTTCAACGACCAGTTCACCTCACTGCGAAGCCAGCGCATCTTTTCTACCACTTCTTTGATCAATTCGCTTAATTCAAAAACTTCCCCTTCCGTTCGGTGTGTAGCCAGGTAATCGAGCTTAGTCAAATAAAGAAGATTACGAATAAGCGTTTCCAGCCTTTTCGCTTCTTCTTCGATCACCTGAACTGTGCTTGTTAAATCCCCTTTGGGATAAATTCCGTCCAAGATCGACTGGACATAACTCCGAATCACCATCACAGGGGTTTTCAGCTCATGGGACACGTGCTGGAGAAACGACTGCTGAAGTTCATCTTGCTGAATTAGCTGTTTTCGCAATTGCTCTATGGATTCCCCTAACCTGCCGATCTCGTCTTTGCGCTGCAATAAGATGGGTTCCTGCCACTCGCGATTGGCAAGCTTTTTCACCCGCTTTTCTAAAGCAACCAGCGGGTTTGACAAGTATCTTGCCAATCCAAGAGCAGGGAACCAACTAAGCAAGAAAACCAAACTCATTATTAATAGTAACTTCCTAAAAAGGGTTTGAACCAAATCTTGGCGATACGAGTCCCACATATAGGAGACAAGAAAAATCTCTTCTCCCCAAATTTGGCTCCTTGTTACCACATAAAAGAGTTTCCTGCCGGCAACTTGTCCGCTGTCTCTCCGGCTATCTTTGGTCTGCTCTCTTATCTGATCCCTTACCTTATTTAGAAATTCTTGGGGAAGCTGAGGACCGCGAAAAAAAATGAAACTTTCTCTTTCAGGGACAAATATCAAATGATTGACTGCACGAATGTCATCCAGCGGTTGGCCTTGGTTGGCGAAAAGACCCGCCTCCCAAATCTCTCTGTTAAGCTCGGTTCGGGTAAACAAAAATCGTTGGGCGCTTTCGATAGTAGCATAAATTTCTTTGGTAAAAAAGTCCCGCAAGATCCAGGGGAAGAGAACAGACAGCAATACGGAAATGCTCAAGGTAATAGCTGCAAAGACTAACCAGATTTGCAATGACAACGGAAGATTTTTCATGATCTCACCATCCGGTAACCGTAGCCGTAGATCGTTTCGATGCGCAGTTCGGGCATTTTCTTGCGCAGGCGTCTGACCAAATCGTCAACCACCCGTTCTGTTCCGAAATAGTCTGCACCCCAGATATGATCGAGTATTTGTTCCCTTGACAATGCTTGTCCTTGATTTTTGGCAAAGAAAAGCAAGAGGGCGAATTCCTTGGAGGTCAACTCGACGATCTCTTCACCCAGCTTAACTGTTCTGCTGGCTTCATCAATGAAGTAGGGTGGAATTGTGAGGACTGGGTTTCCGCTCTGTTTCCCGGGAGGCATGTACACGCGCTCCAATAGTTTCCGGGTGCGGATCACCAACTCGCGGGGTAGAAAAGGTTTCGGCAGATAATCGTCACTTCCCATTTCCAGGCCAACGACGCGGTCGATATCAGCGTCGCGGGCAGAGATAAAAATTATCGGAACATCCGGGGAAAAAGCTTTAATTTCTTTGATAAGGTGGTAGCCGTCGATATCAGGGAGCATAATATCCAATATCCACAAATGGGGAGGATCGCTGATGGCCTGTCTTGCTGCTTCTCCGGTTAAAAAGGGAAAAACCTGCCACCCTTCTCTTTGTAAGTAGGTAGTAAGCACAGAATTAAGATTTTCATCATCCTCCACCAAATAAATTCGAAAAGTCATCTTCTGACCACCTCAGCTTAGATTATAACAAAAAGGACGTGCTTTTCTTGACACGTCCTTTTTGATGAAATCCGAAGAGTTGGATTGAGGGGAGGCACTAAATTTTTAACTGTCGAGCTCTTTTAAGGTGCACTCCAAGCAATCAGATGATAGAGGAGGCATTAATTTAAGTTTCTAATTGAGACTGTTCCTGCCGCAATTGCTGGATCTCTTCCCGGAACTGCTCACGTGTTATCTCTCCGTTCTTCAGTTTTTCTCTCAGCTCTGCGATCTTCTCCTTGACTTCGTCGGGGAGATCGGCCGGGATTCCTCTTCCTCTGAACTGGAACCTTTCAGGCAGGATCTGCTGCATCTCTTCACAGAACTGCTCGCGTGTTATCTCTCCATTCTTCAGCTTCTCTCTCAGTTCTGCAACCTTTTCCTTGACCTCGTCAGGAAGATCCGCAGGGACTCCTCTTCCTCTGAGCTGGAACCCCTCAGGCATAATCTGCTGCATCTCTTCACAGAACTGCTCACGTGTTATCTCTCCGTTTTTGAGCCTCTCTCTCAGTTCTGCGATTTTGGCCTTCACCTCATCAGGAAGTTCACTTATTTTTTCGAGCCACCCGTTTCTAGATTGCTTCTGTTCGGCAACTGCTGCTCCCCCCGAGCTTTTCCCAGCATCTCCACTAGTAGCTGCGAACGCTACCGTAGACATCGAAAGTGCAAGGATAAGGGTTATTGGGATGATGGTTTTTTCCAGTTAATTTGAAACCACCCCTTTCACAATTATTTTCGAGTGCCTCCCGCATCGATAGTATGTGACAGAAATGCGGAAGAATTATAAAAAGTTTATGGGAAATTGTTAAATCCTTATCTCAGACAAGATATCCGTGTTCACTTTCATGTTTCATAATTTCCCATAATTTTTTCATGGTTTTTCCACATTTCACCGGTAGAATTTCTCAAGAGCATGTTCTTCTGAAGCTGTTCTAGATCACGGTACCCGTTTAGGGAATTATTACCAAAAGGGGGTTTAGCACCATTAGAGGTAGCAGAAAGGACTCTAAAAGGCTTGTGTTGCCTGAATTAAGCAATGAGGTGGTGATATGAAGAACAACAGAATTGCTAGTTTCAATAGTTTGCTGTTAATCCTGATTTTCTTACTTTTTTCTGTATCAACCATGAGCTGTAGCAGTGGCACGGAAAACCAAAAAACAGAAGGCCAAACACAGAGCAAAGCCGAAAGTCTCGTCACCAGTGAAAATATCGATGTTCCCAGAGAAAAACCGGACCTGATAGGTAAGGTAAAAGATATTGTTGGTAATGAAGTGACAGCTTACAAAGTTGAAATAGCAGAGGCAACTGAGCAAGAGACTCAAGAAAACACCCTAAAGCCGGCAGCAGACGAAACGAACCAGAACAGCCAAGACCTCAGGAGAGCAAACAGACCCTTCGACCTGAAGGTAACTGAAGAAACCGAAACGTTTATCATCCCTGTAGGCACTCCTATAGTAACAATGCAAAGGGGAACTAACGAAATCAAGACAGTTGCCCTAACTGAAATAAAGAAGGACCAGTTACTGCGTGTCTGGAAAAAGGACGACACAGTTATATTTGTGCAGGTAATGAGCAGCAGTAGTGAAAGGTCAACGAGCCAAAATGGAGAAGCGACAGATAGAAAGGGTGGAGCAGAAGGCCCTCCAGGAGGCCCACCATTAGGTCTTCCCTTGGGAGGTCCACAATGAGCAAAAGTCCTAATAAGTGGATCATCGATGCCCGGAATATTGTTAAAGTATACCAGAGCGGCTCTGAAGAATTGAAGGTTCTTGATAATATCAGTTTAACCGTTCAAGAAAACGACTTTGTCGCCATTCTAGGACCTTCCGGATCAGGAAAATCCACTTTACTAAACATACTAGGATGCCTGGATCTTCCGACTTCTGGACAGTATTTTTTGGACGGAATTGATGTCCTTAAAGCCAGGGATAATCAATTAGCTGAGATCCGCAACAAGAAACTCGGGTTTGTTTTTCAACAGTTTAACCTTTTACCCAGGTTAACCGTACTTCAGAACGTTATCCTTCCTTTGCTCTATCGGGGAGTGAACGAAGACGAAGCTGTTGCTTCAGCCAAGGAGAAGTTGAAACACCTGCGGCTAGATCATAGACTAGATCACCGACCTTTCCAACTATCAGGAGGAGAGCAACAAAGGGTAGCCATTGCCAGGGCAATCATAGGTAACCCTCGTTTGATTCTGGCAGATGAGCCAACCGGAAACCTGGATAGCAAGTCAAGAGAAAATGTCATGGAAATATTTCAAGAACTTAATGGACAGGGGAACACGATAGTAATGATTACCCATGATCCTGAAGTGGCAGAGCAGGCAAAAAAGGTGCTTTACATCCGTGATGGTAAAATCCTTGAGAGTGATCGGAAGTCTGGGGGTTAAAAGTGTGGTTCAGCTAAAAGGCAACAAGCGCCTGTGGGCCCTTGTAATTGTGATCGTGTTAGCGGTAATCTCAACAACTCTGTGGTTATTACAACAAAGTAAAAGTGAGAAAGAAACAGTCCGATATGAGCAAACGAGAGTAAAAAGGGGTGATATCCTCGTCGGGTTCGATTCTGATGGCAGCATCGAATTTTCCAAAGTTAGCCTAAGGTTCAACGTCAGTGGCACAATTTCTAAGATATTGGTTAGTGAGGGAGATAAGGTTAAGAAAGGTGACTCGATTGCCAGACTGGACAGTCAGGATTACCAGAACCAATACCAGTTGGCCTTAGCCAACCTCCAAAAAGCTCAGGAGGAAAAAACAAAAAGCCTTTTAGATTACGAACTCAAGATCAAAAACCTCGAAAACGAATTGCAGCAACTAAAAGACGAATACCAGGAGATGGAAGCTCTACCTGAGGCGTACTCTGCCAATGAGATCAAAATAAAGAAAGCAGAAATAGAAACCAAAGAGTTGGAATATCAAAAACTGCTCAAGGAATATGAAATGCTGAAGAACCAGGAGTTAAGCGAATACGAACTCCAAGTAAAAATGGCCAGAGATAATTTGGAAAATACAATCTTGTATGCACCGGTTTCAGGTGTTGTCCTGGGTTTGTCAAAAAAAGTGGGGGAACGCATCACCGAGGACCAGGACTTCGCTACGATCCACGAAAATAACAAAGTCCAAGCAACAACAGATGTGATCGAGTACGACATCAGTCAAATCGAAGTCGGACAGAAAGTATATGTGACCGTCGAAGCCCTGCCTGACCAAAAGTTTGTGGGCAGAGTAAGCAAAATAAACTTTCTGGCATCTGATGATTCTTCTGGTTTAGTAAATTACAGTGTTGTTGTCGATATTGAGAATCCCAGTCCTGAATTGAAAGACGGGATGACCTGCGTGATTACCTTTGTCAGAAAAGAAGTGCAAAACTGCTTAATAGTGCCGTACGAGGCCGTTAAGATGGTCAATGGAAAACAAGTTGTGCTGGTCGTTGATGAAAATGGTCAAATGGATGAAAGAGAGATCAAGACAGGTTTTACAGATGGTAACAGTGTCGAGGTTCTAGAAGGCCTTAAGGAAGGCGAAATTGTGGCTTACCCGAAAAGGGGTTGATTGATTTGAAGATGAAACACCTGCTTAAATTGGCCTTAATTAATATTTACCAAAACAAAACCCGGACCTTCCTGAGTACACTGGGAGTGATTGTCGGGACAGCAACGATCTTTTTGGTGATCGCCATCGGCAAAGGTGGAGAGGCTCAGGTAAGTGAACAGTTCTCCAAACTGAATGTTGGGGCAATTATAGTTCGGTCCGCCATGAGAGGAAAAGTGGTGGACCCTTTAACCGAAAAAGATGCCGAGTTGTTTGCCCAAAGTGAGTACATCGCCAGTGCTTTTCCGGTTCTGTTCGGAAGCGGAGACATCAGCTATGCCAATTATTCTCAACAAAGCGGTTTTATCGCGATTTATCCTGAGTTTCAGGAAAAAAACAATTTAACAATTTGGCAGGGAAGGCCGCTTGGTGATGAAGATGAAAAAAATAGAAACAAGTGCGTGGTTCTAGGAGCCGAATTGGCGTATGTGCTCACTGATGGCAATCCCTCGGAAATACTAGGGCAAACCATAACCATTAATCACCGCAAATTTGAAGTAGTAGGGATATACAATCGGGTAGGGGATTCTGGCTCAGGAATGATGAGTTACGATGATTCTGCATTTTTGCCCTACACGGTAGGAAAAAGGTATCTGTTGGGTAAAAGCGCCAATCCCACCATTTTCGTCCAGGCAACAGAGCTGGAGACAGTGCAGCTAGCCATAGAGGATATAACAAATGTCCTTAATGAGACCCATCGGATGGGGGGAGCAGAACAATTTCGCATCTTAGATGCAGGAAGCAGATTGGCAGCAGCTCAAGAATCAGCCAGGACCATGTCTTTGCTGTTGTTGGCAGTAGCGACAGTGGTCTTGATCGTAAGTGGAATCGGGATCATGAATGTGATGTTTGTAACAGTTAAGGAAAGAACCAAGGAAATCGGGATCTTGAAAGCTATTGGTGCCAAGAAAAGGGAAATACTAAGTCAGTTTCTTCTGGAGGCAGTGATTATCAGCCTGGTGGGGGGGGTACTAGGAGTTGTCTTCGGTTATTTTGCTGTTCCCCTGCTCGAGTTTCTTGACCTCCCTGCTCTCCCTTCAGTAACTGGTGTTTTATTAGGATTGCTCTTCTCTGTAATTACAGGCATCTTCTTTGGGTTTTATCCAGCCTTACAGGCTGCTGGTTTGAACCCAATAGAGGCTTTAAGATATGAGTGAGAAAATTGATTTTAGTGTTGACGCTACTGTTTGTGTTAAGTGGTTATACTTTCGGATACGCTTCAGAGAATATTACTTCGGATGGTTCAGAGAACGTAATTACCTTAGAGCAAGCCAAGGAGCTGGCCAGGAAAAACAGCAGAAACCTCAAAAAGTACGAAATCAACACCGAAAAAGCGAGATATCAACTATACCAGATCGAAGAAGAATATGGAGATGCCGAGGATGAATATGACTATCTAGTGTACAGGATAAACAGTCTGAGTGAGGAATACTCTGAACTTCGCTCTAAATTAGCAGAATTAAATGAGGGCGACACATCAGGTGACATTAGTGTGGAAGATATCGAAAAAAGGATGGACGAAATCCAAAAAGAAAGGGATTCTCTTTGGGAGAGGATAGATCAGCAGGCCGATGTTGTAGAGTCTTTATCAGAGCAAAAAGAGAATGCAGAGAACCAGTACGAGGATGCAGTTGTCGAAGAAGAAAACTTTGAGAAACAGCTAGATTACATAGTTGAAGAACTATACACAACAATACTGAAACAGGAGAAAAGTTTGAGTTCCTCAAGTAAAGAGTACGAGATAAAACAAGTTTTGCTTGAAATGGAGAAAACAAAATTGGAACTCGGCAGGAGCACCCAATACAGGGTAGACGAGTTATCGGCCGAGTTGGCAACTGTAAGCAACAGGATAGAGGAATTGCAAGACTCGATTAATGCATCAAAGGGAAAACTGAACGACATCATGGGGAGAGATTATGATGCTGAGTTAACCCTGGTTCCTTTTGAAGTTCCCGACAGCACTGAAATCCCTGATGTCGGAACATTATCATCAAGGGCTTCTCAAGAGTATCACCAGATGCTCCAGCTCGAAAGGGAAATTGAGCAGAAAAAAGAAGACCTGGATGATGTTGACGAAGACACTTACCAAGATGAATTATTGGAACTGGAAATTGAAGAATTAAAACTCCAGTTGGAAGAGGAGAAGTACAAGGTGGTAGAAGCTGTTAAGAGTCTGGTGGCAGGGTTCGAAGCCAAACAGAAAAACTATCAACTGTCACTGGTTAATTATGAGAAGGCGAAGAAGAATTATGAGTGGGACCAAAAAAGGTTCGAGATGGGGCGAATTTCTAAACTGGAGTTGCTCCAGAGTGAGCTCAATTTGTTGACCAGTGAAAGTGAAAAAATTGCTGCTGAGTATGATCTCTATTTAGCCAGGCGCCTTTTAGAGTTAGCAGAAGGTGGAATACTATTATAAGTGTTCTTCTTTTACAAGAACGTTGGCGTCATATATAACAGTATCAGATTTTACGAATTTTTGATAGGGTGTTGTCTTTATATTACCAATGCTTCTCAAGGAAAGTTCTCCGAATAATGATCAACATGCAGGTATTTAGTGATAAGTGTCGAAATTATAGTCTTAAAATTAATACTGCTCCGAGCCTGCTCACCCGAGTGGATAAAGGGGATCAGGCCGTTAGGGTATACCTGGAAACGGGTATGCCTCCCAATGTGGAAAGGAGCCGTTAATTGAAAACACGAGGACAAAGGCTGTTCTCCGGCTCTTTGTCCTTATTTAATTAAGCCCGCAGGCTCTTTTCTGCGGACTTTTTTTCGGGTGGCGGGTTAGGAGAGAAGGGAGGGCAGTCTTTATTGTTGATTGTCTAAGACGTTAATTTATCTGAGTTGTTGATTGTCAAAAAAAGGATTAGGAGGTTGTAGAAAGTGAAAAAATATTTATCTCTGTTTCTCATTTTGTTATTGGCCAGTAGTTTAACGGTCATGGGTTGCAGCTCCGATCAGCCGGCGGGCCCATCACCGTCGGAAGAAGAGGCTGCGAATGATGATCTGCAGCGGTTTGAAGGGCAGCAACTCAATCTTTTTGTTGCTGCAGGTATGAAAAAGCCTATGGATGAGGTTATAGCTGCTTTCCAGAATAAGAGCGGGGCGACCGTACGCGTAAATTATGGCCCTTCCGGAGGGCTGTTTGCCCAAATTGAACAAGACCAGCCTTGTGACTTATATTATTCGGCCGATTGGATCTACATTGAGAAATTAGAAGAAGCCGGAAAACTGGGAAAAAGTCTGAAGTTCTTAAAGGATAACCTGGTGTTGGTAGTGTCTTCAGGGGGACAGGCCAAGGTGAAAAGCGTCCAGGATCTGACCAAGCCCGATGTCAGCCTGGTTATTGCCGATCAGCAGGCGCCGGTTGGGGTTTATGCAGAGAATGCACTGCGCGCCTTGGGTTTGATGGATAAACTGGGAGATAACATCAAGGCTCGTCCCAGCACAGTTAACCAGATAGCCATCATGGTCAAGGAGAATCAGGTGGATGCCGGCCTTATATACAGCAGTGTGGCTAACGCAAATGGTCTGGAACCCGTAGAAACAATTGATGAAAAATACTCCGGTGAAATTGTCTTTGGTGCTGCTGTTATCAAGGGCGGAAATACAGAATTGGCCGAAGCTTTTATGAATTTTGCCAGGGAAAACGCATCGGTTTTTGAAAAGTACGGATGGAGGGCTTATGAATAAGGCAGTTATCAACTGTGTCTTTTTACCGTTATTTTTCTTGCTTGTTGTTTTTCCGGTTGCGGCTCTCGTAATTAACCTTGATATGCAAGGTATTCGGGCGACATTGGCTGATTGGTACTTCTGGAACAGTCTCAAAAACACGGTAATCGCTGCGGCTCTGGCTGCAGCCCTTGCCGTCGTTGTAGCCATCGGCTTTGCATATTATTATCTGTTCCAGCGGGATTCCCTTATATACCGGATAGCCAATCTATTTAACGATTTACCTATTGCTCTTCCTCATACGGTGGCAGGTCTTGCCTTACTGCTGGCTTTTGGGAGAAATACTCTGGGGTTTATCGGTGAGACGGGAGCCGCCTTTACTCTTGTTGCAGTGGTATTGGCAATGTTTTTTGTTTCCTATTCGTTGGCGGCACGGACACTGGTATCGGGTGTCGATCAGATGGAGAGAGAGGTCATCGATGTAGCACGAACTCTGGGGGATAACAGTGCTCAGGCCTATTTCCGTGTTGTTTTGCCGACGATGGGAGAAGCCCTGTTTTCCGGTTTTATCCTGGGTTTTTCCCGCTCTATTAGTGAGTTTGCCGCAGTTATTATGTTCGGTGGTAACCTGCCCGGTACCACTCAGGTACTGGCGTCTTATGTCTTTACCAAAGTAGAAGTAGGGGAGCTGGACATGGCGGTTACAGCAGCTGTTTTTTGTGTTTTACTCTCCCTGTTAATTGTGTCATTGCTCGGTTTCAGGAGGGTTAAACATGCTTAAACTAGAAGGTATCAAGAAGAGTTACGGCAGGGAACGAGTGCTGGACGATGTTTTTCTCGAGGTTGATTCGGAAATTAAAGCGCTTATCGGACTTAACGGAAGCGGTAAGTCTACCTTACTGAAAATCATCGCCGGGATCGTGCCATTGGACCAGGGAAAGGTATGGTTTGACGATAATGAAGTCACCATGCTGCCGCCGGAAAAGCGCAACGTGGGTTACGTTCCGCAGCACCCGGCACTGTTTCAACACCTGACGGTAGAAGATAACATCCGCTATGGAATGCGTAATGGAAGAGGAACGGAAGAGAGCTTTCGGGAAGTGGTGGAATTACTGGACCTGCAGGATGTGCTGCAGAAGAAGCCGGGTGAACTCAGCGGCGGCTATCAAAGCAGATGCAGTTTGGCCCGCTCCCTTGTTCCTCGCCCCCGGGTTATGCTCCTGGACGAGCCGTTAAATGGAATGGATACGGCACTCAAGGAGAAAATGCTCCCTGAGTTCAGAAAGGCGCTGAAGGCAGCAGGTGTCCCGGTTCTCTTCGTAACCCATGATGCAGGAGAAGCAGAATTGATAGCAGACAGTTTTGCGGTGATCACCGGCGGTCGGGTGTATTCAGTGAACAGCTGCCGGGAAGCCTTCGAGTTGATGCGCAACCACAGCTGAGCTTGCAGGGGGAAGTGTTATTTTTAAGCCCGCCTGCTCTTGTCTAGACGGCCGGGCTTGCTTTTAGGAAAACTTCCAGGCCGGGAGTTGATCCGGAGTTCAAAGCTGCATCTTTTTTGGGTCGCTTCGGGTAAGTTGAATATGAGATAATACCACCAGAGAAGAAAAGGAAATCGGGAAGAATTGGGCGAAAATTGGGTATAACTTTGTTTATTTTGAGGAGGACTTATCTATGAATATAGAAAGGTTAAGAGAGAAAAAGGAGGCATACAGGAAAGCTGTATTACGGCTCAAAGAGGCTTTGGATGAGGACAGCTCCAATCCTTTGCTTTATGACGGAGTGATTCAGCGCTTTGAATTTACCTATGAATTGGCTTGGAAGTTGATGAAGGCTTATCTTGAATATGAAGGTATTGCGGAGGTTAGTTCGCCGCGGGCGGCTTTTAAAGAAGCATTCGCAGCGGGGTTGATCTTTGAGGGAGATGTCTGGATTGATATGATAGGCGATCGTAATTTGGCGGCCCATACATATAACGAAGAGATGGCAAAGGAAATTTACGGCAGGATTAAAGAGAAGTATTTTGAACAGTTCGTTGCTTTTGGCGCCAAGATGGCGGAGGTGACCAAATGAATTTCGGACTGCCGCAGCATATCCTGCAGGCAATTATCAAAGAACTGAAGAAGAGGGAAAATATAACCCGTGCGGTCATCTTCGGATCCCGGGCGGCGAATAATTATCAATACAATTCTGATATCGATCTGGCCGTCTACTGTGAGGGGAAACTGCCCTCCGGGCTGTGGGTGGATTTGGACGAGGCGGCGGGGATCTACAAAATCGATTTGGTGGACATGGACGGCCCCCTTGATGAAAAGCTGCGCCGGCGCATCGAGGAGCAGGGGGTGGAGATTTACAGGCGTCGGTAGCCGGGCTTTTCTAAAATTTTATCTGAGTTAACGGTTTGTTTACAATTTTATTATAATTGCCGGTTATACTGTGGACGGGAAAGGAAGGCCGGTGAAAAGAGCTAAGAAAGGAGGGAAGGCTGCCTCCCGAGATGACCGGCAGACTTTCTAAAAATAGGGACAAAAGGGGATGATGCCGTGAAGAGGAAGAGACTGCTTATTCTGACAGCTGCTTTGATTCTGGTGCTGGGGATAGCCGGGGGAGCATTTGCGGCCGCTTCCAATGACAGTACGCCCCCCGGGAACGCTGACCAGTGGAAACCGCCGGTATTGAGCGTAAACCCCACCGACGAACAGTTGAACAAACTGCGGGAGCTCAGAACCGAATGCTTCAACGAGACTCAGAATATACGCAGCGAACTGCAGAAAAAGGTGTTCGAATTGAGGAACCTTTATCTTGACAACAATCCGGATCAGGAGGAGATAGCGTCCAAGAGGGCCGAGATAGATGAGCTCCGCAGCCAGCTCCAGGATACCAGGGAAGAATACCGCCGGCAGATGAGCGAGATCTTCACCCAGGAGCAACTCGACCAGCTTGGTCAAATGAGAGGGTGCGGCGGCTGCCTGGGTGTGGGCTGCGGTATGGGCTTTGGAGGTAAAGGGGGACGTGGTCCCGGCTGCCCGTGGAGGGCACAATCGCAGTCAAACACGCAATAGGATAACTCCTGGGGGGATAACCTTCGGCTTTGCAGAGGGATGGTTTCGCCTTCCCTCTGTTTCGCTTTTTCTGCGGCTGAAAGCGTTGTGCAGCTGCTGACGGGTTGCGTTCGTTCGTATTCAATTTTTTTGGGCGTGGCAGTAGGAGAGATGAGGTCGTCTGCGCCACTCATCGCATTGCTGGCTGGGGTCCTGACCTCTGTTACCCCTTGCGCCTTATCCAGCGTTCCGCTTGTAATCGGTTATGTGGCGGGCATTGGCAGTAACGATCCGAAAAGGGCATTTCTTCTGTCATTAACGTTCGCTGTCGGCATGGCAGCAACGTTTACTGCGCTCGGTACAATGGCCTCACTGTTCGGCAGGTTGAATGGGAGTGTCGGGCCAGGTCTTCCCTCTTTTTCCCTGCCCCGTTTCTTTGCCCGCCGGGTTTTTTACCCGCCTGATACTGATGGTAATTATGGTTTATACCCGTACGCAGGCCAGATTTCTGCCGCCAGGCTCCGCAGGCGCTTCCGATAGCAATAAGGGTCCCGGCAGGCTGCCTCAAACAGAAGGCGCGCTTCCGGTCGGTGCCTGCGGATCACAGCCCTGAGATTGGATACGGCCGCCGGGTAGAAATTTAAGGGGTCGTAGCTGACTTCGGGGACGCCGGCCGCTTTTGCTTTTTTGAGAATGGCGGCCAGGTTTTCCTCGGTATCGGCCAGACCGGGCACTACCGGAGAGATGAAGATCCACGTCCTGATCCCTGCTGCGGCAAGACGGGCGAGCGCCTGGAAGCGGCGCTTGGGGGGAGCTGCTCCCGGCTCCAGCAGTCTGGCCAGCCGGGGGTCGGTGGTGGTGATCGTCAGTCCTACCTCTATCCGGGGGAGCTTTTTTAAAAGGTCGAGATCCCGGAGCACCAGGTCGGATTTGGTGAGGATCTCGACGGCCAGGTCCGTACCTGAGAGCAGTTCCAGGCAGGAGCGAGTCAGGTGGTATTTTCTTTCTACAGGCTGATAGGGATCGGTAACACTGGAGAGGATGACTCGCCCGCGTTTGCCCTTGCGCAGCTCCGCGTTCAGACGATCTGCGAAATTCACCTTGACCTGCACGAAGGAACCCCATTCCTCCGGGATGTCACAAAATCTTTTCATAAAACTGGCGTAACAGTAGAGACAACCGTGACCACACCCCGTATAAGGATTGAGACAGTAATCGATGCCGGGAATACCGCAGCGGCTCAAAGCGCTGCGGCATTCTTTTTCGGTAACCAGCACGACCTCCCGCTCCCTTTCCCGATAAAGTAAAGCTGTTTCTCCCCTTCTATGTTAGCATAATGGTTGGAGATTTACCCGATTTCTTAAAAAGGAGACGCAGGCCGTGACCTGCGGCCTCCTGCCTTACAGAAAGACGGAAAGGCGGTGAGAGAATGATTGGGGGAAGGCCAAAAATCGGCGGGGAAGAGGCCTTGTCGCCGCCGAAGAAATTATTTCTTTATTCAGTACTGCAGCGGTTATAATATACGAAAAATCTGTCAGTACGGGGGAAGCGGTTTGAGCAAAAAGAAAGAAAAAACAGCCGTTGCTATAACGACGATTACCGGTTACAGCCATGCCGGGGAAGGGGTGGGTAGATATCAGGGGAAGCCGGTCTTCATACCCCAGGCGGCCAGGGGGGAGAGGGTACGCTTTGCAATAACCGAAAATAAGAAGGATTTCGCAAGGGGAGCGCTTCTGGAAGTCCTTGAACCGGCCGCATGGAGGGAAAGGGCGCACTGCCCGGCATATCAGAACTGCGGTGGCTGCCAGCTGCTGCATCTCAATTACGAGGAACAGCTGTATTTCAAACAGGAGCGCGTCACCTCGGCCTTAAGGCGGATCGGCGGGTTAAGGGGTGTTTCCGTTAAGCCCGTGCTGGGAATGGATAACCCCTGGCACTACCGCCATACGGCGCGTTTTCACGTCGGCCAGATCGTCGGCCGCAGGGCGGAACTGGGGTTTTACCGCTTCCAAAGCCACATCCTGGAGCAGATAAAAACCTGTCCCCTGTTGCCGGACGACTTCTTTCCTCTGCTGGATGCCGTTGCCCGCTTTTTGGGTGGTCTCGAAGGTGCTTTTAGGATTCCGGCCCGTCAGGTGGTGCTGCGCAAAGGGAGGGCGACGGGTGATTTCCTGGTACAGCTGCTTGCCGACACTTTTCCGAAAGAAATCGACCGGGTGCATCTGAACTCACTGGTGGCCGGGTTTCCGCATTTAAAGGGGATTGTCATCGGCTTGCTCCGGCAGTCGCAAGCCGGGAGAGGAAAGGCGGCGGAGATGGTCATCTTCGGTCGGGATTACTACACAGAGGAGATATCCGGCACCAGCTTTCGCGTCCCGGCAGGAGCCTTCTTTCAGAACAACCCTGCCCAAACGGAAGTTCTGGTCAGAACTGTTTCCTCCTTTTTAGGCCCGCAGCCGCAGCAAACCCTTCTCGACCTCTACTGTGGTGTGGGGCTTTTTGCCCACTCACTTGCTCCTCGGGTGAAGGAAGTTTGCGGTATCGAAGAGAACGAGAAAGCTGTGTCCGCTGCCGTCGAAAATGCCGCCATCAATGGCCGTAAAAATGTCCGCTTTATCCGGGGGAAAGTGGAAACTGCTCTGCCGCGGCTGTTCCGGCAAGGCATCAGGCCCGATGCGGTGATCCTCGATCCACCCCGCCAGGGGAGTGACCGGCAGACCTTGGCCGAAATCTGCAGCATGTCTCCGGAGAAAATAGTGTATGTTTCCTGTGACCCCGCCACCCTGGCCAGGGACCTGGCCCTGTTAGTGGAGTGGGGCTACGAAGTCAGAGAGGTTCAGCCGATCGACATGTTTCCCCATACATACCATGTTGAGTGCGTGGTCTTGCTGCAAAATGTAAAAGATCAATAGAGACCCCAAAAACGGCATCAATACAGGGTTTTCCGGTGGTTGCCAGCGGATGCATGAGGGCTTTATCGGCCTTTTCTTAATCTCGTTGGAATCATCAAAATACTGCCGGATGACAGAATCACTTTCCATGGCATCGAAAAAACTACAGGTTGTATTTACCGATAGAGAGATAATCCTATTCTTGAGATATTCTCCAATTTTGCTCATTGCACAAAATATACTTATTAACGGTATTTACGGTATAATATCAACATGAAGCTCAGCGAATGGGCGAGGAAACAAGGTATCAACTACAAAACCGCATGGAAATGGTACAAAGAACGGTATAATTTATCCGGAATAAAAAGCTTTTCCGCAGTGCAGATTGGGCTGTGGATCCGGCTGGAGTGAAGGCAGAATTGTCAGAAGATCTTGGCGAGGAGGAAAGGCAGTGAATAAGATTGAAAAGGCATTGATGCATGCGCTGTTTGTTCATTTGCATCACAACATCGACAAAGCGATTGACTTTGGAGCGTTCAAGAAGATCAATGACAAGGTGGATGCGGCCTGGCCGGGGGCCCTGCTGGTTGGGCCGGATGCCAATGATGATGCTGCGGTAGTCAAGATTCCGGGGACCGAGACCCTGGTGGCGGCCAAGATGGAAAGCCACTGCAGTCCCTGCGTCCCTCGTCCCTATGACGGGGCGGCGACCGGAGCCGGTGGGGCGATGCGGGATGTTGTTGCCATGGGAGCGCAGCCGATTTTTATTCTGGATTTTATCGGTACCCGTCCCCTGGAAGAAAAGGTGTTGGTAGGCCCCTGTGGTTTTGAGGGAAAGTGTACCTGCGGTAATTGCGTGGAGATGACCAGCCAGGAGCGGCTGAACCTGATGCTTAAAGGCATCAGGGATATGGCCGAAGCTATGGGGGTATTTGTGGCAGGCGGCGGATTTTCCACGTCGTTCAGCGATGTAGTCCCTGCTGTGGTTATTGCCGTCATCGGGAAACAGATAACCGAAAGGCCGCTGACCAAACCGGCCAAATCGGCTGGGGACAAGATCATCATTGTGGGGGAGACCGGTAACGACGGGAACGACACACTGTACAGAGCCGGATTGGTGTCGGAGATGCGCCCGGCTGTGGCTCTCTTTGCGGAAGAGAAGGCGACCATGGAAGCCAGCCTGGCCGCGATCCGCACCGGCAAGATTAAAGCCTGCTCCGACCTGGGTGCGGCCGGAATCGGAGCTGCGGTCTGCGAATCGGTCCGCTACGGAGGGCTGGGAGCAAAGGTCGAGCTCTCAAAAGTTCCCTTAAGGGTGGAGCAGATCACGCCGGAAGAGATCCTGATCTGTGAAACTCAAGGCCGCATGCTCTTCCAGGTAGCCCCTGAAGATGTTGACGAAGTCCTGACAGCCATTCGTTCCCAAAATGTCAAGGGTGAAGTGATCGGCGAAATCACGGACGACAACCGGGCCGTGTTCGAATACCGAGGCCGTATCGTGGCGGTGATTCCCAACGAGCCGTCGCCGGAGCAGTTGCAGGAACTGCGGGAGTAAGGGAATAGAATCACAAGCGATTAAGCGGCCTTTTGCCTGCTGCCGTCCGCTCCGGTACGACCTGGAACGGACGGCTTTTTGGTAACTGACCGGGAAAGAGTCATCGGATGGCTGATGGAGGGGTATGGTTATGTTGCAGAAACTCCGCACCTGAACCCTCAAGCCCTTGCAGCGCAAGAAAGGCGGTATCACGGCAAAACTTTATAAATTCGCATTTTTTATACCTGGCAGGCAGGAAAATAACCCATAAATAGCAAAAACCTCCTGGAAATAAACACAGGATTCACATCTCTAGGAGGTGCACCACCGATGTCGAAACGGTGGCTTAAAGATTTTCTTCGATACATACACAAAGTTTTCCTGCCTGAAGGGTGGACAAAATGGGCAAAAGATAAAAGAAAAGACCCCGAGATAGAACCGGGCACCATTTGGGTAACGCTTTTAATGGGCTTTGTGCTGCAGATCCAGAGCCTGGAAGAAAGCCTGGAAGAATTAGAGCGAAGGGCAAGAAATAGTTTTAAAAAGCTCTTACCCAGAGGGCAGCGGCCGCCCTCGGCGGATACCATACGACACAGCTCGATTGGGATGGAACTGACTCCGATCAAAAAGCTGTTTGCGGCAGTAATCAACAAGGCGCGCCGCAGCAAGATGCTGCCGTCGATCGGCTATTACCGGGTAGCGGCCATCGACGGCACCGGCCTTTTTTCCACCCGGAGCCGCTGCTGTCCTATCTGTCAGGAAGTACATCACTAAGACGGGACGGTCACCTACGAACACAAAGTCGTCACCTGCCAGATAGTGGGCGGCAAACCGCCGCTCATCTTAGGTCTTGAGCCGATTTTGCCGGGGGAAGGTGAGACCACCACTACCAAGAGGCTGGTGGAATGGCTTTACAAACACTACACGCACTTTGCCGACGTAGTGGTGGTTGATGCCGGCTTTGCCAAGGCCCCATTCATCAATTATTTGCTCAGCAAAAACATCCACATAGTAGTCCGCTTAAAAGATGACCGCATGCACATAGTCAGGGACGCAGAAGGGGTATTCAACCGCCAGGCACCGGCCGATCAAAAGCGTGAGGGCAAGACCTCCACCACGCATAATGCCTTTAAAAGAAAGGAAAAGGCTCTTAAACGAGCTCAAAAAACCACCTGCGCGGCGAATTTTCTGCATAAATAGCTGCTGGTTGAAGCAGAAAAGGCGCGGCTTTCCGGCAAGAAACAGGAGGCCGGGGTTCTCTATGATGTCACAAAGGAAAAAGCCCGGCAGGAAAACACAAAACCCGTTCTGCCATTTTTTCGTTATACCAGGGCTTCCTGCTCCAGTTTGATGCCCGCCTGCAGCATGAAGTTGATGACATCAAAAAAGACGGCATATTCCTCCTGTTTTAAAAGCTGCTCCAGCCGCTTCCGGTATTTAGCGTCGAAAGTGTCGGCAAACCGGGCGTTCTCCCTTAATGTTGCCACATCCATGTGAAGCGGTTGCAGCTCGGGGATGAGGTTTTTCAGGTAAACGAAGATCTGAAAACCGCCCAGGTCCAGATCCCCCCAGTGGTAATAAGCGGCCTGGGGGGTATGCTTCCGCAGATGGTTATAGATTTTTTCTAAAAACAGGCGCTTCAGCGGACTATAGAAACCGGCCAGGTAGACCACCAGTTCCCGCTCCGGCCGGGTGTTTTTGATGTATTCCAGGTATGCCGCCTTGTTCTCGATGGTGACCACCCGGTTCACCGGCAGCCTGGATACCTCGAAATTTCTGATCATTTCCGCGTTCATCGATGCCCCATAACAGAAGGGGGAAAAATCGATCACCTGCCCGTGCAGATCGATCACCAGCGGGCCGAAAAAGGAGAGTTCCTCCGATGTTTTGAGCAGGCCGATGTGTTCCAGAACCTCTTCGTCATCCATGTCCCGGCCTGGGAGCAGATAGTTTTTGACAATGGTAATAAGGCGGCTCCGGATCTTTCTTTCAAATTCCTTGCTTCCACCCAAGTAACGGCGGCTGAAGATCCGTTCTAAAAGCTCATCTTCCCCTTTCTGTTCTATCCCTTGTAGCGCCCTCACCAGGAGGTCGAACTTTTCCTCTTCTCTGGGCAGGTATCTGGGCATTTCCTTCTTTTCCTCGATTTCCTGCAGCATCTCTCTACAAAAATCTTTGATCCAGGGTGTGGTAACTTGCTCCCTGAGCCTTTCCAGCTTGCGCCGTGCTTCTACCAGAATGTCCTTTTTCCCTTTCCGGTTGACGAGGGCATAGGCTTCGGCGACCGTCTCCAGGTTCAGAAACACCCGGGAGATGATATTGCCCACCTCGAACTTCATCCATTCCACGGTGATCAGCCCCCGCTGCTGCAGCTCAAGGGCGGCGTGGTGGATGGCCTCTTTGACATCGACCCTCTCGATGTCGTAGAGGGGAAAGTTCTTCTTATCGAACTTCAGCGCCACCCGCCTGTTTACGCGAGCGTTGCCCCGGAAGTGCCGGCTCTGCTCGTATTTATCGAGCAGCAGGTTGATGATAACGTTCTGGTAGTTCATCTTCATCCTCCAGTTTTCTGGGGTCGAAGGCGCGGACCACGGTGATGTTATTCAGCCTGGTGACGCAGAGCGTCCGGTCCACCAGAGGGGCGATGTCACCGATCTTTTCTGTGGGGGCGCAGATCACCGCCTGCAGGCCGAAGCTGCGCAGCAGTTTGATGCTTTCCTGGATGCGCTGGTGGTCCATCTTGCTGAAGGCCTCGTCAAAAACGATCAGTCTCAATGTATTGTTTTTGTTTCTGTAGCGCTGCTGGAGCCGGTAAACCCGGACGAAGGAGGCCAGCACCGAGATGTAGAAGGGCGTCTGGGTCTCCCCTCCGGATTTCTTGGTGATGGTTTTGGAAAGGCGGGACTCCCGCCCCGATTCATCTTTCGAAATCAGATCGAACTGCAGGTAGGTGCGGTAATCCGTGAACTTCTCGATGTTCCTTTCCAGTTCCGCCCTCTGATCGGCGCTGAGATCCCCTTCACCCACATCCACGATCTGTTTGAACAGTTCGTCGATGGCGTCTCTGTGTTTTGCCTGGAAGGCCTGGGAAAAGAGGTTGTACCCCTCAAGGAGCATGCTGTCGGTGATCATGTCGTAGAACCTTTTGTAGTTGGGGTTCGGCTTGATCTCGAAACGGTAGCTCTCCCTGCCGAAGGCAACGTTTTTCAGGGCGTCATTGAGTTCTTCGATCTGCCCCCTGACCGTGTCGATATTCTGTTTCAGTTTGCTGATGAAGTCCTCCTGGAACTGTTTTTGGGCCTTTTCCCTGGCGTCCTTGATCTTGGCTTCGTACTCGGCCAGGTGGGTATCCCTTAGTTCCGTCAGTTCCTCGTCAAAGGGGGTGTTCTCCGGAAGGTTGATGTCGTAGGACATCTTGTAGTCCCGGTTGTAATCGGAGCGCGCCCTGACCAGCTCCTGCCATTTCCTTTCCGCCTGGTTTTTGGTTCTCTCCAGCTGGGAATGAAAGGCCTCTATGATCTTGCGGGGGGAGCCTCTCTTTTCCATTTCCTTCAAGAAGCGCGGCTCACCGGTTTCCCGGATCCACCCGGCGTCGTATTTTTCGTCGATCCTCTGCTTGCAGTCGGCCCGCCGGGACTCTTCCGCGGGGATTTTTTCTTCTCTGATGGCGTTGTTTTCGTACTCCAGCTTGTTATTCTCCCTTTTCAACTGCTCCCGCTGCTCTTCAACAGCTGTTCTTCGTTTTTCTACCTCTTCAATTTCCCGGTCCAGTTTCTCCAGATAGCTGAGGTCGATCCTTTCCAGAGCCTCCTGCACCTGCCGGCGTTCCCCGACCAGGTCCTGGTAGGTTCTCAGCTGCTGCAGGCTGCCGGTGATGTGGGCGATGGTATCATCTCCAAGGGGATCTATCTCTTTCAGCCCTTCCAGCACCTCGAACCTAAACTCGCCTTTTCTTATCTCCTGGTTGAGCCCGGCCAGCTCCTGTTCCTTGATTTCGATCTGTTTTTTCACCGCCTGTTTACCGATGTAGGGGACCTTCCACCGGTCGGGGTTGATCTGTCTGGCTGTAAAGTTATGGTAGAGCATGCCGGTGGGGGTGATGGCCGTCCGGTATTGGCGCAGGTCCTCCACCCGCTCGCATTTTATCACCCGGCCCAACAGGTAGTCGGCGAAAACCCTTGCGTATGGATTGTCTGTAACCACCTCTTCGGCGAGGCTGCCCTGCTTCACCTTGGGGTTCAATTCCTGCAGCTTTCCTATGTCCACGAGGCCGATATCGTAAAACTGGCGCTCGAATTTCAGCCGGTCGTAGACCTTCAAAGCGGCGACGAAATACTCCGGCGGTACCAGCAGGTAGAATTTTTGGGTGTGCAGGTAGCCCTCCAGGGCGTCCTGCCACCTTTTGTCGCGAACCTCGATCAGCTCGCAGAAGATCTCCACCGGTACCTCTTGACCGTACTGTTGTTGCAGTTGATTTTTGATTTCCCGGCGCAGCTCCAGGAGTTTCGCGTCATAGGGTTTGATGCCCTTTTTTAAATTGGCGATTTCACTTGCCAGTTCTGCCGCCCGTTTTCTGGCGGCTTCCAGCCGTGATCTGGTGTCAAAGTAGAGGGCATCGACCTCATTGCGGAAGGCCTTCATCTGGGATCTGATCTCCTGCAACCGCTCGGCATCAAGTTCTCGTTGAGTTTCCGGACAAATCAGGCCGTCCGGTTTGATGCCGGACAGATAAGCTGCTTCCCTTTGCAATGAGGCATAGGCATGGGCCTTCTCCGGGGCGATATGTTTGGCGTAATCCTTGAGCGCCTTTTTCCAGGTGTTGCCTGTACGTGTTATCAGGTCGGCCAGTCCCTGGCGGACCCCGTCGAGCTGTTTCAGCTGCGCGGTCAGGTCATCCAGCTGTTTTTTCAGGCTTTCTGTTTTCTTGTACAGGTCGGACTCGAATTTTTCCTTGAGAAGGCGATCCCTTTTTTCATCCAGCTTTTTTATTTCCTGTTCCTTTTTCTCTAGTCGGGCGGCAAGGCTGACCATTTTTTCGTTATTTTTCCTGATTGCTTCCCGCAGGGCGTCGATCCTTTCGACCGACTCCTGCAGCTGTGCCCTGTCCATGAGATAGGACTGCTGCAGCAGGCGTCCCTTTTCAATAAGGTAGTCCTGGTACTTCGCTGAGATAACGGTCAGGCGCTCGATCCGTTCCTTGACGAACCCCGCTTCTAGTTCCAACTGTTTATAATGGCGGATGTTGGCCTGCATGTCGGAAATGTCGATTCTGTTGCTGACATCACAGACGAATTCACAGATAAACTTTTCGATGTCCATAATCGGAGAAAAGGGAACGGCTTTCTTGAAGAGGGTGAAGAATTTGTTGTTCAGGCCCCCCATCTTCCCTAGAAAGGACTCCCTGTAGCTCCTGTTGCTGTCGAAAAACTGGTATTTGATCTTTCCGGTGCTGTTGAGGTGATTCCTCAGGGTATGGTAGTCCATTGGGGTGTTGTTGAGGATGAACTGGTGCTCGGGGAGCGGAGCCTCCAGGAGGAAGAACTTGTGAGTGGGGTTGTCCTCTCCGTAGACATCAAAAACCACACCGAAGCAGAAGCTCTTTTTTTTGATGGTGTCGAAGAATTCCGCCACAATGTAGCTGGAAAAGACTCCGTCTCTCAGGTAGATAAACCCTGTCCCTCCATCATCGGCCACTTCTCCCCGCAGATAGCCTTTCAGGGTTCGCTGGGAGTAGTCGTTCGCCGCTTTGTTAAAGAAGTTTCCGCTGGTGTCCCCCAAGAACAGCAGCTGGAGGGCATCGATGATGGTGGACTTCCCTGAGGCGTTTTTCCCCGTTAAAAAGTTGATGCCGGAGAACTCGATCAGTTCCCGCTCGATGTAGTGCCAGTTGATGAGAAGCAGTTTTTGCAGCAGCTTCATCCCTTATTCCTCCGCCTCCGGAAGTATTTCTTCCGTGTCCTCCTCTTCATCATTTGCATCTACCACTGCCAGCTCGTAGATTTCGCTGATTTTTTCGTTGGTGACCACGAACAGGATGGAAGGGTAGATGATGATTCCCGTCTCCGGTTGGGTGACATCGCTTTCCAGGCGTTCGATAATCTGATACCTGCTCAATGCCCCAAAAGCGTTGAGCAGATCCCTGTTGGGCGGTTTTTTGTCGATCAGACCGAGGTTGATCATCTTTTCGACGACCTCTCCTACCGAGGTGGTAATCTCCCGCTTTAAAGACAGCTTCTCCCGCTTCTCTTCATAGATGAGCCTCAAGACGTAGAGGATGAGGGTGGTTCTTTTATCCAAGCGCGCCCTGTTCAGGTCAAAGCGGTTGTAAAGGGCGATCACCCCATAGTTGTTGTCCTTTTGCAACTCCCACCCGGAGAGGCGCAGGTATTGCCGGAAGAGTTCCAGGTGTCTTTCTATGAAGCGGTAGTCCGGGTTCAATTTAAGGCACTTATCTTTGCTGCTGTACCGGTCCCTGACGATAAACGTCCTGCTCAGCAGTTGATTCGCTATTCGAATGAACTCTTCCTTTTCGGTATGGGTCAGCTGCTCGTATTCATCAAGCCACATGGGGCAGCCTCCTTTCTGCTCAACCGCATCATGGGCAGCCTGTATCCGTTAACCAGCAGGTAACCTGGGAGAAACTCGATCCGGTAAAAGGCCGCGGCCTCATCGTGCTTCAAGATTCCCAGTATGATCATGATAAAGTCTTCATCTCCCCGGATGATCAGGTCGCCGGTCTCGATCACCTGCCGACCGGCAAACTGCCGCTCCATGAAGTTCATGATGCGCCTGGTGCTGTAGCTGTTCTTAACCCGGTTCAAAAGGTCGTCCAATTCCTTCTCCAGTAAGGCGTCGTCAACTGCCTGGGACATCTTGAGCGGTTGCCCCGGTTCCCTGGCCCTTGGCTTTTGCCTGCTGTAAAGGGAGGCTTCATCCAAAAAGCGTTGGGGGAAAAGGTTCAGGGACTCCTGCATCATTTGCTGCAACCTGCTTTCTTCCCCTTTTTCCCCTGCTGCTTTCAGGATTTCCACCAGTTTGCCTTTGATGCTGCGGTCGGTGTTCAGCAGATACTCCATCTTTTCCACTGAAGCCCGCGTATAAGCGGCCTTTTTTCTGTCGATCTCCTTGAGAAGGATGTCAATCCCTTCGTAGACGCCGATGATTTCCTCGATCATCACGATGGTTTCTTCTAGTAATGCATCTTCATCTTTGTCCTGCCTGCGCCTCCGGGCGGATGTCACCAAAAGGTCGAGTATTGCCGGGTCGGCAAGCCAGCCTTTTAAAATATTGATGATCGGGGTTTTAAAGCGCGGCACGGAGTCAAAGGTTTTCAGTGGATGGTAAATCTTATCTTCAATCATCTCTTTAAAGCTGTCGAAGTGCTCTTTCAGTATCCCCTTAACCTCGGTCTGATCCAGCAACGCCTGGTGGTAACGCCGGATATTGTTGAGCAGGCTTTTCAGTTCATCCACCAGCGAGTTCGTGTTTTTATACGCCTGGATCAGGGCGTTGTATGTGTACATATCCCTCTCTTCATTGGCCGTCTTCAATAAAGAGTAGGTGGAGTAGACCAAAGAGTTGTATTCCCTGGGTGTTGTATCCAGCAGATCGTGGAGGGTGTTGAGGATTTTGATGGAGTAGTCGTACAGCGTAATCTGTTCCTCAAAGGAATCGGTGGCGTATTCCAGGGCGATCCAGCCGGTTTGGTGGAACTTCCGGATGAGAAAGTGAGCCAGCGCAGACAAATTGCGCTCCGGTATCATCTCTTCACCCTCCAGGTCCATCTCCATGATTTTGTCTTCCAGCTCTGAAATGAGCATGGACACGACCTGGTCCTTGGTGAGGATCATCTCCTGTTTATAGGCTCGGTGCAGCACGAACAACCCGTCCAGATAGGTTTCCTTGTTTTTGGAAGATAAAAGGGAAAACAGGTTTTCGGGGATTACTTGAAAAAGGCCCACTTTACCCCTCCTGCAGCCGGAGCTTACAGCAATATTCTATCATAACTGCGGGAAGGCGGGGTATGGCGTGCGCTGGATGCCGGGGAATCTTCTTTTGTTCAATTATTGATTCTCGTTACCGGCGGCATTATTTTTGTTGCTGCATAGAATATGGCAGATGACTTTTCGGGTCTTGAGGCCGCTTTTTCTTCCGGGGGGAAGCATCCTTTTGAAGAAGAAAATGCAAGGAGTGATGAAAGTGCAGGAAAGAAGACCACCTTGCCCGTCCGGCCGCTACTGGCAGGTGAGGGCCGGCGATACACTTTATTCCATCGCCCGGCAGTTGGGCACTACATTAGATGAGCTGTTGCGCTTAAATCCGGGGGTAGACCCCTCGAATCTGAGAATCGGGCACTTTCTCTGCCTGCCGGAGGAGTTCCCTCCCTGCCCTTCAGGCGTCTACTGGGTGGTGGCGCCTGGGGACACCCTCTACCGGATCGCCCAGGCGACAGGGACAACTGTAGATGCGCTGCTGAAGGCAAACCCGGGAATTGACCCCTTGAACCTCCAGGTAGGACAGAAGATCTGTTTGCCGGGATAATCGTTTCAAAATTCGCCTGATCCCGGCCGGGATCAGGCCTTTACCTTTAGTGTGGATGTCCCTTTTTCTGTCAATAAGATGACGCACATAAAGCGCGGATTGTGTGGCGAATTCGTGTTCCCCTGGTTGGTGGTCGGATTCTGGACATCTTTCGGGGATAGGGCCATGATTATCGTTTTGAGCTGTGGAAGGAGATATCTGAGATCCTTCAAGAACTCCTCATTAATCAATTTGTTATTGTTTATGCTTGTTTCGATTTGCAGCTTCTTGAATGCCCAAAAAAATGGCGTTGCCTGGTACAGCAGGAACGGTCTTTTAATATTAAAAGAAGGCCTGCTATCAACCTCAAGGGTGCAATTAATTATTCTGTGTGCCGGACTGACTGCTGAGAACGGATTTTTTTGAGGTGGTATAATGTGATAAGGATTTATTATATTTCAATTATGGTTAAAACCGCCGGTCTCACCACGTACTTCTGGCCGGTGGATCGTTTGATACCCGGCACGGAACATGGCGTGGACATTGCCGGGAAAGCGGCGATACCTGGGGGTGTTGATGATGTTGGCCAAGATAAAGAACCTTGATTTACATCTGGATTATCTGCGAAAGTGGCTCCTGATCGCTACAGCTATTGGAGTGGTGGCAGGGGTGGGAGCCATCGCTTTTTACGAGGCCATCCATTGGTCTACCTACCTGTTTCTCCAATTGGGGGTCGGTTACACTCCGCCCGCGCCGCTGGGCGAAGGGAAGCTGGTAGTGACGGAAATCTCCCGGCGCTGGATGATTCCGGTAGTGACAACCTTGGGAGGGTTGTTAAGCGGACTGATCGTCTTCCGGTTCGCCCCGGAGGCCGAAGGACACGGTACTGACGCTGCGATTGAAGCCTTTCATTACAAGGATGGGATCATTCGGGCGCGGGTGCCTCTAATCAAGGTTATCGCCTCCGCCATCACTATCGGATCAGGCGGCAGTGCTGGCCGGGAGGGCCCGACAGCGCAGATCGCCGCCGGATTCGGCTCCCTTATGGGCCGGTTGCTCAAACTCAATACTGACGACCGCCGCATCGCTCTGGCTACGGGGATCGGCGCCGGCATCGGGGCGATTTTCAAAGCTCCGTTGGGTGGTGCGTTGTTGAGCACCGAGATACTGTACCTGGAAGGTTTTGAAATCAAGGCTCTGGTGCCGTCTTTCATCGCCTCGCTGATTGGTTATACCATCTTTGCATCTTATGCAGGTTATACTCCCGTCTTCGGCTGGATGTCCCAGCAGGTGTCTTTTCACCCGATAACTCTCCTTTACTATTCCCTCTTGGGTGTATTAGGCGGCCTGATCGGTATTCTTTACGTGCGGACTTTTTATGCCACCCGGAACTATTTTAGGGAGCTTAACATGCCCAAATGGTTGAAACCGGCTGTAGGCGGCCTGCTGGCAGGCATTATCGGGCTGTTTTTGCCCCAGGTGTTGGGTATGGGCTACGGCTGGCTGCAACTGGGCATGCTGAATAACCCGCTGCCGCTGACCATAACACTGCTGCTCATTTTTGCTAAGATCCTGTCCACCTCCTTGTCTATTGGTTCCGGGGGCAGTGGCGGAGTATTTGCGCCCGGCCTGTTCATCGGAGGCATGTTGGGCACAGGCCTGTGGCAGTTGCTGCACAGAGTTGTTGCTTATGTGCCTGCTTCTCCTGCGCCCTTTATCGTGGTGGGAATGATGGCCCTGTTCGGTGCTGTCGCCCGCGCGCCGTTGGCAGTAATGTTCATGGTGGGTGAAATGACCGGTGGCTATGCCTTGCTGGTGCCAGCTATGATCGCGGTAGGGATTGCCTATGTCCTGGTGGGCAACAACACCATTTACGAAAGCCAGGTGCCTACACCGGCGGATTCACCTGCCCACCGCCTCGACTGCTACTTTCCGCAACTGGAGAAGGTAATGGTTAAAGAGGTTATGAGCACCGATATCCCGGTGGTAACTCCACGGGATTCCGTGAAGTACTGCTGGGAAATCCTAAAAAGGAGGAAGCTCAATGACCTGGCGGTGGTGGGCGGAAAAAACAACGCTCAGTTGGTAGGGGTAGTTGCTAAAGAGGATATTGTTCGCCTTCCGCTGCAGCAATGGCAGACAACATTAGTCGGCCAGGTAATGTCAGCCCCTCCAGTGGTGGTTGCACCGGAGGTGACTCTCGACAGGGCCCTGACGCTTATGGCCGACAACGATATTGCTTTTTTACCGGTGTTGGCCGGGGGTAAACTGGTTGGTATGGTAACCAGGTCCAGGATCATCCGCCATTACCTCCTGGCTGTGCAACGGGTAAGCGCCTAAGGGGTCTTCGGGATATCAGGTGACCCCTTAGGTGGCATGTAGCCCGGACAGCAGATTGTCTTGAGAAATTGCCCTTTCGCACTGGACAGGGATGGCGGGGGCAGAAGATTTCCTTATTTAGTAGACCGCCATGCCGCCGGCGGCGGCACCAACGGAGGAACAAAAAAGGGTTTATCCTTGTGGGCGCAGCGACCTTACGAAAGTTGTTACTCCCCCTTGATGAAGGAGCGTAGCGAGCAGCCGAATCGGGACAGGCGGCTCTGCGGCAGGGATGCCGTCGTAGGATCCGGTCGGCTGTTTATCTGACGACAAGTCTTAGGACGAGTTGAACCGAAAGATCCGGGAGCAAGCCCAAGGATAAACCGAAACGTGTTTTCAGGGGGGCTCTCTTTATTTGGCGGCTTTGATATAAGAAGCCGCAAAGGCACCGTCGATGCTCTCCCATTCCGCATCGGTGATCTTCACCCTGTTTCCGGCCAGAGACTTTAGCATTTCTTTTGTGTAACTGCGTACCGGCTGCACTTCTATTTTCTGAAAACCGGCCCGGGACAGCATTTCCCGGCAGGTGTCGATATGCAGTGCACCGGCTATACAGCCGACCCACATTTCCGTCATCTTTCTGATGCTCTCAGGAACTTCTTTGAGGGCGAGGATATCCGCAATTGCCAGTCTCCCTCCCGGTTTCAGAACACGGAAGACCTCCCGGAAGACCTTTTCCTTATTCTCGGAGAGGTTGATCACGCAGTTGGAGATCACCACATCAACGGCCTCGTCGGGAAGAGGGATCTCTTCAATAAAACCCTTCAAGAATTCAACGTTGGTTGCTCCCATCAGTTCCTTGTTTTGATTGGCCAGTTCCAGCATTTCCTCGGTCATGTCCAACCCGTACACCTTGCCGCTTTGGCCGACGTAGCAGGATGCCGCCAGCACATCAATCCCCCCTCCGCTGCCCAGATCCAGCACCGTTTCCCCTTCCTTTAACCCGGCAATGGCCAGGGGGTTGGCGCAGCCCAGGGAAGCATTGACGGCTTCAGCCGGTAAACCGTCGAGGTGTTCTTTGTAAAGCGATTCCGGATCGACGATGGGCGTGCAGCAAGACGGCCCGCAGCAGCAGGAAGATTTGCCTTGTTGCAGTTTGGCGGCGATTTCACCGTAGTAATCCTTAACCTGATCTCTTATCTCTTTGCTTTTTTCACTCATCACAGTTCCCCCTTCTTAACAGCAGTGTTCGTTTTGTATGGCTTTGATGAGCAGTTCCAGGCTTTCCAGCACCTGTCTTCTCTTATCTTGAGGTAGAGCTTGATAAATGTTCCGGTAGCACTCCGCCATGCGTGATTCGATAGCGGACAGCATTCTGCTCCCGGCTTCGGTCAATCCGATTTTGACGTAGCGCCGGTCCTCCGGATCCTCTTCTCTCTTGACCAGGCCATGCTCGACCATTGTGTTGACCGTTCTGCTGACCGTGCTTTTGTCCAACCCCAGCAGTTCGGCCAGATCGTTGAGGGAGAGGCACCCTTTTTCGCCTATTGCAACAAGAGCGTGACACTGGCTGTAGGTTATCCCGCAGCAGGAAGACTCACTTTTGTCGAGCAGCCCGATTTTCCCGGCCAGCAGCCGGAGCAGTTGACGCAGGCGAAGCAGGTCGCTAGAAGTATCCAAAAGATCACCTCCTGCTAATAATTGTACTACACAACAGATGTAAAATGCAAACGGCCCTCTTCCTCTGGGCTTCTCTTTTGATGACTTCATCGAAGGGGTGGAGAGGGAGGTGATCACCATGGCCTTTCAGCAGTACGGGAGCTCTCGCAGGGTTGCCAGGGCGTTGAAGATCAGCCAGACCAAAGCATCACGGCTGATCCGGAAGTACTGTAGCCAGGCTTAACGAGAAATTGCTCCTCTCTTATATTTAGGATTCTTTTCCGGGCAGTTTTCCCTCTCTTCAATGAGCCGGTTTTGACTCATTGAGTTGAAACTGGCTCACTTTTAGGCCGGCTGGGGGCAGCGGCAGTTTGCGATCAATCCAGTCCGGGCGCGGTTTTGCGGCGCTCCTCGAAATCTGGCACGGTATTTGCATATTTAAATAGCCGGTGTGGTTCCTGCGAACTGGTTCGCAGTAGACCACCATGCCGCCATCGGCGGCACCAACAGAGTATTAAAATACCCGACGGGTCTGCCGGCGAGCGACCTATGGAAGGCCGGGTAACAGGACAGGCAACTTGTTACGCAGCATCCCAGGGCTGTCCCAAAGCGAGCCGTCGTCCTGTCCGGCCTGGAATCGGGAGTCGAGCTAGACCGGCGGGTGAACTTGATGTATTTTCATAGCAGGTAAGGATAGCTGAGGGGACTTCTCTTAGGTACGGCGAAAACCTTGGGAGGGAATAATGTGACGAGGAGAAACAAGAAGGCAGGTATAACTTCTGTAAATGGATTTGGGCTGAATGTCTTTACAGAAGACGAGTTGGATATGATTCACTATGCCACATTGGAACTGTTGTGGGATACCGGAATTAAGGTTGAGTCCAGAGAGGCTTTCGAAATATTCCTGGGCGGTGGGGCAAAAGGGGAGTGGCATGGGAGTTACGGTATAGTAAAGATTCCATCTTACGTAGTTGAGGAGTGCATCCGCTGGGCGCCGAGAACGGTGGTTTTCTACGGGAGAGACGCTGAAAAAGATTACGCAGCAGAGCCCGGGCGTGTGGGATTCAGCACCTTTGGTGAATGTGTCCAGATTATCGACCCGGAAACAAAAGAGGTCAGGAGGTCGGTGAAGAGCGATCTCGCTGGGGCTACTTTGATGTGCGACTACTTGGACGAAATGGTCGTGGTAGAACGGGCTCTCTGTTCTTCCGACCAGTATCCCGACACGCAGCCGCTGCACAACTACGAGGCAATGGTCGCCAACACCAGCAAGCACTGCTTTCTCGGCTTCGGCAGCGGTGAGAACGCCAAAAAGATCATTGCAATGGCCGCGGCATGCGCCGGAGGAATGGATAAGTTCCGAGAGCGACCCATTGTCACCGCTTTCGTCTGCCCCACCAGTCCTTTAACACTCGTTCAGAACTGCTGCGATGTTATAGTTGAGTGTGCCCGGGGAGGCGTTGGGCTCGCCATCATCCCAATGGCTCTTTCCGGCGCTACGGCACCGGTAACGCTGGCCGGAACTATTGTGCAGCACAATGCCGAAGTCCTAGGTGCTCTTATTCTGGCCCAGCTGACCAGAAGGGGCACCCCCTGCACCTACTCCAGCTGCAGCACGATCATGGACTTGAGATTTACTACCACAGCGGTGGGTGCCCCTGAATATGGCATTATCAGCGCCGGGCTGGCCAGGCTCGCCCGGTATTACCGGCTGCCCAGTTGGGTGGGAGGCGGCCATTCGGACAGCAAGCTCCCCGACGCCCAGGCCGCCTACGAGTTTTCGCTCACTGCCGCAGTGGCGGCTCTGGCCGGAGCAAATATCGTTTACGGCGCCGGTTGCCTGGAGTCAGGGCTGACGTTCGATTACGCCAAACTGCTGATGGACGCCGAGCAGATCAGAAACATATTTCAGGTCCTCAAAGGGATCGATGTGAGCGATGAAACGATTGCCTTGGATGTTATCAAAGCTGTGGGCCCCGGCGGCGAGTTTATGACTCATCAGCACACCTTCCGGCACATGAAGGCCATGTCTATGTCCGTTCTGTTTGACAGGAGGAACCGCGCCTCCTGGATGGAGCGAACGAAGGGTAAGGACCTGACGGAGAGGGCCTACGAAGAGGCGAGGCACGTTTTGGCAACCCACAAGCCCGCCCCGCTTCCGGCAGGTGCGGCCGAAACCATGAGAACCATTATCGAAGAATATGAAGCGGAGCTCAAAGCCAGAAAAGGAAACTGAGGCTTTGTACTTGATCTTGGCATGGAAAGGAGGGGGTGCCGACCCCCTCCCGGACAGCGATTCCCGGACGTCGGTTCAGCCGGAGCCTTTTTTCATCCTCTTGTACCGTCTGGTGATCTCCGTAACGGCCGTTTCCGTCGGCATCCGTTCCCCGCTGGATCCGGAGGCGTAACCGGCGGCGTCTGTGTGTAGGAGTGAGTATTCCGCAGTTTCGACGTCCTTGAAGGGCCCCCCGTGGGTGAGGACTATGATCTCGGGGTTCACTTCCCGGGCTGCCCTGCTGATTTCCCGCACTTGCCGGGCGGCTTCTTCCAGGGTCTGGGCTTTTTTAGCCCCTGTCAGCCCCCCGGCGGTGACACCGACGATGGCGCCGATGACATCCGCTCCGGCAGCGGCCATAACCCGTCCCTCCTCAGGGGTGAAGGCCCAGGCGACGGTAAACACATCCTTTTCGTGAGCGGTTTTGATCAGCTCTACCTCCCTGGAAAAACCCAACCCAGCCGCTTCCAGTTGGGCGGCGAATTCACTGCCGTAAATCCCCACAAAGGGCTCATTGGTGATCCCGGAGAACCCCATCCCCAGCAGCCGGTCGATAATAGCCCCCATGTCCAGCCTGGGGTCGTGGGCGCCGACTCCTGCGATGCAGGGGGTTTCCTTGACGGCGGGAAGGACTTCCGCGGCCATCCTGATAACAAGCTCGTTGGCGTTTTCGTAGGGAAGCCAGGCCAGTAAAGAGGGCTGTGCCTGCATCCGGTAGTAGGCGGTGGAGTAAACGGCGATGATATCCGCTCCCCCCAGTTCGGCGCACCGGGCCGTTAGTCCGGTGCCTGCCCCGAACATCAGGAGGGGACGTCCGGCATCGCTCTCTTTCCGCAGGCGTTCCAGCACCTGCCGGCGTGTGAAGCTTTTGGCCACCGGGACCGCACCTCCTTTCTCCCGGTTGACTGAAGAGATGTTAAAATTTCAGTACGTAGGGGAGATCGTGATGGCTCCCCTTCCTCCATTTGCCGGCCAGCATCTCGTCGAGCAGCTCTGCCATGAGATCGGCGAATTCCGGTTCGTTCAGGTGCTTGTCGACGAGAAGCACATCCAGGTTCGGTTTGTTTCTGTCGATTACCTTGCGTAAGGCGGCTACGAAATGGCCGGCCCGCAGTGACCATTGGGGATGGTCGGGGTCGGAAGCCCAAACCGGCCCCGGCCCGGGGCCTGCCCATCCCAGAGCCTTGTTGGGAGCGGGGAGGTCGCAGGCCCCCCAGCCTCTCATCGGCACGCAAAGGACGGTGGGACCCGTGGCGGCGTTGAGCTTGTTGGCGATGTGTTCGCCGACCTTGTACGCCTCCTCTGCAGAGACGCCGACGCAGGTTACGGTGGGGTTGTGGATGTAAAGACCGCGGCCTGGCTGGTCCGTTTCTTTGAGCAGTCTTTCGGGAACCGTCTCCTTGGGCCCGAAGTTGATCAGGTCGAGGCCGCCGGGGGCGACGACCTGGGGAATACCCATCTGCGCTGCGGCGGTCAGCCGGTCGGGGCCTGCATCGAGAACACCTCCTAAAAGGTGATCTCCGATCTCGTGTGTTGTGATATCCAACACGCCGACGATGTAGCCGTCCCGGATCAGCTCTTCCAGCGACCGCCCGCCGCTTCCCACGGCGTGGTTGATCAGGACGTCGTAACCCTTTTCCTCAAAGTACCGCGAGGCCCGCAGCACACAGGGGGTAGTTACCCCGAACATCATGCACCCGATCAGGGGGCGTTCCTCACCCGCCTCTAGCTCGGGTGCGCTTGCCATTCCGACAACGGCGCCGGCGGCGTTGTTGAGGATGCGGCGGGTCACTTTATTGAGCCCGGCCTCGGCGATAGGGTACATCATGCAGATGTCCTTGGTGCCCACATAAGGGCTGACATCCCCGGAAGCCATGGTGGTCAGCATCAATTTGGGGATGCCGATGGGGAGCGACTGCATGATGCGGGTGGCCATGCTGGCGCCCATGGAACCACCGTAGGCGATCATCCCGTCAAGCTTCCCTTCCTCGAGGAGTTCGGCCGCAATCTTTTTGGCGCCCTCGACGATGATATCGGATGCCTTCCCGCGGTCCAGGGAAAAGACCTCCTCTTTGTTGCGCCCGATTTTCTGCAGCACTGCGCCCACACCGATATCCGCCCAGCCGACTTCATCTCCGACGCTCAGTTCCAAAATGGTCGGTTCCCCTCCGGCAGCCTTCACCCGTTCGGCGAGGTACTTGATTTCCTGTCCTTTGGTGTCGAGGATGCCGGCCACGAGGATCTGTGGTTTTCCGGTCACCTGGTGTTCTCCTCCTTTCGTGATCGATTTATGAAGCAGCAGGGAGATCTGGCGATGAGAATGGGGACTACTTCCGTAGTGTTGAGCCTGCTGCACAACTCAAGATCTACCGTGCGGTTGATCTCTTTGAGGCGCCGGCCGCTGAAGGATTCCGCGAAGGCTGCCATGATGTCCGGGTAGGATTGATAGAGCCGGCCGGCTGCCTGAGCGGCGTCGGATAGGGTGACTTCCAAACCATCTTTTTCTGCGAGCAGGCGCAGGGTTTCCACAAGGTATCCTGCGCAGAAGGCATCATCCAGCACAAACTTCCCCTTTTCTCCGGCGCAGACGATGCCGATGTCTGTAGAGTATCGGCGAGAGAGTTCCAGCGCGCTTTGGCAGCAGGCGCGGGCGTTGAGGAAGCACCCTATCAGCACCGCCGGAGCGGAGGCCACCGCGGCAACAGTTCTTGTGCCGTTGGTGGTGGTGAGAACCGCAGCCCTGTCACCCGGCGGAAAACCCTCGACCTCGCTGGGGGAGTTGCCGAAGTCGAATCCTCGGACTGTGAGGCCGTTGCGCTCCCCTCCCAGCAGGAGCCCCTGAGACCGCGCCAGGGATCGGGCATCGGCGACCTCTTCGACGGTGTAAACCAGCCGGCATCTCTTATCGAGCAGGGTGACGATGGTGGAGCTGGCCCGCAGCACGTCCACCACAATGCAGGCCATTTCCAGAAACTCCGGGGAAACCTCCGCCGGTGCCAGAGCAACATCTATCGTCAGCTTATCTCTTCTCATTTCCAGTCTCCCTGTTCCTTACGTTCCTTTCCTGATTGCTTCTTATAAGGTCCTCTTAAGGTTAGCTTCTTCCTATTTGAGAGGGATGTCCTTAAACTTCTTGACCGCCTCTGCCAGGGGCTTCTCCACGGGAATCCGCTCGATGCTGGACGCTCCCAGGAACCCTACGGCTTCCGTGTTCTTGTAGATGTAGGCCGTGTCTTCAGGAAGGGCAATGGGGCCGCCGTGGGCAAAAATGAGAACATCGGGGTTCTTCTCCCGCGCCGCTTTGGTCATTTCGTTGATCAGGGCGGCGGCGCCTTCCAGGGTCATCTCTTCCTCTGCGTATTTAGACCCGATGGAGCCTCCCCTCGTCAGACCCATGTGGCAGATTAAAACATCCAGCTTGGCTTCCCCGACGAGCGCCGCCTCTTCGACGTTGAAGGCGTAACCTAGAGTGAAGAATCCCAGCTCGGAGGCGAGTTTCAGGGCTTCGATCTCCTTGCCGTAGCCCATTCCGGTGTCTTCCAGTTCCCTGCGGAATCTCCCGTCGATCAGGCCGACGGTGGGGAAGTTCATCACACCTGAAAAGCCCAGCTCCAAAAGGTGCTTAAGGTACGGCCTCATCTCCCGGGTGGGATCGGTTCCGCAGATGCCGGCGATCATCGGCGTTTCCTTCACGACCGGCATGACGCGGTTGGCCAGATCGATGACGATCTGGTTGGCATTTCCGTAAGGCATTAATCCGGCCAGGGACCCGTTGCCGTCCATCCTGTAGAGGCCGGAGTTGTAGACCCCGATGAGGTCGGCACCCCCCCGTTCGGCGAACTTGCCGGAGATCCCTGTTCCCGCTCCGGCGATGATCACCGGTTTTCCCTCGGCGATGGTTTTTTTCAGCCGCTTCAGTACCTCTGCCCTGCTGTACTGCTTCGCCATGTTAATACCTCCTCCTTTGGATTTTATTGTTTGATTTCGAAAAGGGCCTGCTCCTCATCTTCCATGAGGCCCCAGGCCTCGATGGCGCTTTTCAGTTCGGGATGCTGCTCCGCCGCTTCCCGGAGGGGGATTCCCTGCAGGGCGGCATCGATGGCCTGCCGCATGGCCTTTCCTCCTGCTACCGGCCCCATGGGGTGGCCGTGGATGGCTCCACCTGCTCCCAGGATGCAGTCTTTCCCCAGGTCGCGAATAATGGCAGGCACGACGGCCGGCATGACGCCTCCTCCTGGCATGGGGAAGGTCGGCTTGAAGTGGAGCCATTTCCCGAGAAGATGGTGCCCGATCTGGAGATAGCGCTCCCGCAGGAAGGGGAATTTTCCGAAGGGGCTGGGGTAGACCACGATATCCGCGCCGGCCAGGCGCGCCAGTTTCCCCAGGATCAGATAGGAACTGAGCCCGGAATAGGGGGATTCGTACATGGTTCCGGCAAAATCCAGATGGGCGAGGATGGGAACATTGATCTCCGGGTCCTCCGCTAAAGACTGGAGGGCGGTGATCCCCGCTGTGAGGTAGTTGATCATCAGGGCGTTGGCCCCGGCGTCAAGGGCGCGCTTGGCGTTTTCTTTTACTTTGTCCGCCCTGTCGGTGATGTTGACGGTGTAGAGGACCTTGTTGCCGGTTTCTTCATAGTAGCGCCTGGCTTCAGCCATATAGAGCTTAACCCTTTCCACCATCGGGCAGAAGGGGGGATCGGCGATCAACTCATCGTCTTTAACGATATCAACTCCTCCGCGGATTGCCTGGGAGAAGAGCCTGGCTCCGACTTCAGGGGTGTAACCTGTGCACGGCTTGATCATGTTATTCAGGAGAGGACGCTCGGGGATTCCCAGCAGTTCTCTGATCCCCTGGGTGCCGAATTTGGGCCCTTTGAAGGATTTAAGAAAGCTTTTGGGGAATTTCAGGTCCAGAAGCTTCAGCTTCCCCGACATGGAAATGTTGCCGATTACCGTGCTGAGGAGCATCGGGATTTGGGGGCCAAAGTTCACGGCGGGGTAAGCCAGCTGGAAGATGAACTGTCTCGCTTCCAGGTTACCCGGCACTTCGAATTCGTGACCGGGGACCTCGTAAATGCCCACCACCTTGGCGACGTGCTTTTCCCGCATCTCCGGCGTTTCCTCGGGAACCGGTACCCAGGTGCCGGTCGTCTGCTCCACGGCAATGGCGCTGATTTTTTTGACGATATCGGCGCCCCTCCCCGTTTCCAGATAATAGGTGGCGATCACGTACCCTCCTTCTTCCTCGATTTGCTCATGTAGGGCGAGCATGGCAAGTTCGGACATACTGTTCTACCTCCTTGTACTTTAGAGTTAGTATGGTTTCTTTTTAGTAAAATAAATCGCGATCTCCAACAGCTGTAGTAAAACGGAAGATGCTGGCAGCCGGCCGAAGAAAGCAAAAAATCCCACCCTCCAGGCGAACAGCCCGTTAGAAGGTGGGACTCACTCTCCTCTCTTGTCCCAAACAGCCTATTCAATTTCTGGTACCGTCGGTTGCGGTATATCCGATTTACCTAATTCTATCTTCCTGAAGGAAAATCCTCTTTCTTGAAAAGAAAATTTTTTAGAATTTCTTCCTCAATATATAAATGTCAAATAACTTGCCTAACTTGCCCGGGCAGAGTGTTAAAGCTTCAAGTTCCAGAGAGCATCAGCGCTTGTGTTTACGGCTACGGCACCTGTTTTAAGGATCGCCATGACCTCCTCCGGGGTTTTGACCAACCCCGCTCCTATTAACGGCTGGCTGAAGTGCTGCCGGAGGAACGGTATCACCCTTGAGGCCATCATCCCGGGAAGAAACTCGATGAAATCGGGGTTGGACATCTGCAGGACTTTGAGACCGCTTTCGAGGGAAGGGGAGTCATGGGCAAAGAGGCGGTGGATGGTGATCAGATGCTCCTTTCGCCCCTCGGAGATCAAATGGCGGTTCGGCGTGACGATTCCGTCGGCTCCGGCCTTTTCCTTTAAGAACCTGACTGCCGCAGCATCACGGCCCAGCCCGTCGATCAGATCGATATGAACCAGGGCCACCTTGCCGGCCCTGTGCAGTTCCTGCACCAAGGATTCGATGTTGAAGATGCTCCCGGAGGAGAGCAGGGCTACCCTGGCGTTGCTTTTCAATAAGAAGGGGAGCTGTTCCTCCCGTCTGAGAGAGGGAATCACGGGATGGTTCTGGAGCAGATTCAGGAGCTGGGTCTTTCGTTCGGTGTGAGCCACGGCATCCACTCCTCGAAGAATGACCGCTTTTCTCTTTGACGCATTCGAGAAAAGAGAGTTATGGCAATTGAGAAGGTCTTGCTCTTATTGTATCACGAATTTCACCGCAGTTCAGAAAAAAGTGCGCTCCCCAATTCACAATCAATCTGCCGCACCTTTCTCTCCTTTCCGCACCAGGACGCTGGCAACGATATTGCCATCAGCCGTTATTCTGGTGTTGCCAACCTGAAAAACGTAGGAGGGGGATTTTTGAAGCATCTTCACCGGCATCCCCGGAAGGATGCCCAGCGCCATCAGCTTGTTCAGGATGGCGGGGTTATCTGTGGCGATTCGGGAGACGATCCCCTGTTCTCCGCTGTTCAGCTCGGCCAGCAGCATCTCTTGACGTTGATAACCGTGCTGCTCCATCCACCGTCTTTTCCCGGCGCCCCACCGATTCCGGTGCCGGTACCAGCGCCTGAAAAAGCTCTCTCCGGGCACCTCATAACCGCAGTTGGGGCACTTCACCTTGCCGCAGCCGGCCTTAAAAGGGCAGGCTGCGCAGGGGCGCAAACCCCCTTCGTTGAATTCATATCCGCAAAAGCTGCACTTCACCGAGAACCATCTCCCTCCCAGTGTTCACTTCCCAGAAGGCTGTCCGCAAAATGTATCGGAGCTAACGCCGGTTTCAAAGGGCGGACAGGGGCTTTCTATACTTCTCTTCCCACGATTATAACTCCTCACGACTTTTTTCATAGGGAGAGCCCCAGCGTGGTGAGGACCAGGTTGAGGACAATTCCACAGAGAAAGGCAAATGGGAAGATAAACCCGGCGATGGCTAAAGCCGTTCTCCAGCCCCTCTCCTTGAGCATAATGGCAAACTGGGCGATACAGGGCACAAAAAGGGTCAGCGTCACGGCTGTGACCACCAGTTGAACCCCGCTCAACGCCCCGCTCTTTTGGAGGTCGTAGAGCCCGGCTGCCCCGTAGTCCCTGCGGAAGAAGCCGAAGAGAAAGACCTCTGCAGCCTGGGAGGGAAGGCCCAGGGCGTGCATGAGAGGCGCAGCGCCGTTGATGATGGCGTCGAAGACCCCGGTGATCTTGCCCGCCCAGATAAGCACGCTGGCCGCGATGAAAAAGGGCACTATCTCCATAAAGTACCACTGCATGCGGGAAAGGGTCTTCTCCAGGATGTTGGCGAGCCGCGGCACCCTCAGCGGGGGGAGTTCCATGTAGAATGCCGGCCCCTCCCCCGGCATGACCTTTGCCGACAGGTATCCCACCAGCAGAAAGACGAGAATAACGAAACCCGCCCAGGTCACCAGAGCCGCCGGCCTCTCTGCCAGCAGGCCGAGCATTACTCCGAGTTGGGCGGAGCAGGGGATGGCCAGGGCCAGCAGCAGGGTGGCGATTATCCTCTCCCTTTTGGTCTCCAGGGTCCTGCTCACCAAAGTAGCCATGGTGTCGCACGCAAACCCCAGGGTCAGAGGGATCACGGCTCTGCCGTTGAGGCCGATTTTTTTAAAGACAGCGTCCACCAGCAGGGCGAGGCGCGGCAGATACCCCGAGTCTTCCAGCAGCGAAAAGGCCAGGAAGTAAGTGCCGACAATGGGGAGGATGATGGCCACGGCGTAGCGAAGGCCAAGGGTAAAGATTCCGTAGTCAAAGGCCAGCAGGGCGCGGATGGACGGCCAGGGGATCGTCTCCGCCACCAACTGGTTGATCCAGGGGTTGATGTATCCTTCGAAGAGCCTTCCCTCGATGAAATCGACGAGCGTTCCCGCTCCGAACTGGCCGACGAATTTGTAGAGGCCGAAGTACATAATCAGCAGGAGCAGGGGCACGCCTGTTAGCGGCCGGATGGTGATGCCGTCGAGCCACTTATTAAGTCGCGACCCCTTCACGGGAGTGTCCTGCACTACCTGAGAGAGGATGGAGTTTGCATGTTGCTGGCGCTGCAGGGTGATCACGTAGCGAAGGGGTTCCCTGTATTTTTCCCTGGTGCTCCGGATAACGTTGAAGATTTGAGGAAAGTTGGGCTCCCTGCTCTTGACTGCTTTGAGGACTTCTTCGTCCTCCTGCAGCAGGAGCAGGGCGATCATGCGCCTGGAGAAGGCGTAGCGGGCGCGGAGGAGTTTTTCGATCTCCGTCAGGGCTTTTTCAATGGTTTCGTCGTAGCGCAGTTTAAAGCCCTGGTCAGGCAACACGCTTTCTGACATATTCTACTACCGCCTTCTTTAGCAGATCTAGACCATGGTGGCTGGTCGCCGCCGTTCCAACGACCGGAATGCCCAGGATTTCAGACAGCCGGAGCAGGTCGATCCGCCGTCCCATGGCCTCAGCTTCGTCCATCATATTGACGGTCAGTATTACCGGCAGGCCGGCCTCCAGCAGCTGTAGGGTTAAGGGAAGCATCCGTTCCAGGTTTTTGGCGTCCACAACATGCACCACGACGTCCGGTTTTTCCCGGAACAGGAGGGTTCTCGTTACTCGCTCCTCTTCGGTAATAGGGAAGAGGGAGTACATTCCCGGAGTGTCGACGACCTCGTACACCTCCTGATAGAACCTTCCTTTTCCCCTTGTGACCTCCACCGTAGTTCCCGGATAGTTGGAGACGGTCACGTAGGAACCGGTGAGGCTGTTGAAGATGACGCTTTTACCCACGTTGGGGGAGCCTACCAAAATTAGCTTTTTGGTTTTGCCGTTTGCTGGCTTTTTATCTGATCGCAGCAGACCGGCATTCCCACGAAGAGCCGGGTTTTCTTTTCTTGCGGTCACATCGAATCTCTCCCGATAGTTTTTGTGGGGGGCTAAATGAGAATTATTATCAATTATTATATCCGTCATCTCTTCCCAAAACAAGGGGCAAATGGGAAGCTCTGTTGCCTGCTTTCGGAAATTACAACACAATTTTACCTTAGACTTCGATTATTTTTATTTCCGAGGGATTGTCCACTTTTATAGAAAAGGAATATCTTTTTGATGATCCTATACATGACTTTATGATAATGTTTCTCAATTGTCAATAGCCGAGGAACGCCGGGTCGCTGCCGAACCCCCGGCCCTCTGAATGGTGCCTGCCGGTTTGCCCAGGCGTTCTTTTTACCCTCCGGCAGTGCCGTCTGCTGGTTTAAAAAGGTGCCCTGTTGTCGGGAGAGGAAGGGGTAGATAGAGGGTAGAATAAATAAGGTATAACCTGAACGGCATTCAAGCGGGCGCGCCCGGTTGTGGTAAGGATTTTTGATTGGGGCTGGAAACGGTGATGATCACCGGCGACCACGAGCGAACCGCCGCGGCCATCGCCCAGGATCTCGGCGGCGGTAGAGAAATCCGACTGGGTGTTGCTTGAGAAGCTCTGACAAAAGGAGGAAGGCGAGAGATGCGTAAGGCTGAGGTTTGCTTTTGGCTGGATTGTGCCCTTTTTCTGACGGGGGTCGGACTGGCCTTATCCGGATTCGTCCGCTGGTCTATTTCACCCGGAAGTGGATGGGGATACGGCGGTGGCCGGTGGTCTCATCCCGAGTTTATTTTTCCGTGTGTTACCTGGTTAAATATTCATAAGTTCCTTTCTATAGTTTTTATCTGCCTGGTCGTCCTCCATATTGCGCTGCACTGGGATTGGGTGGCAGCTATGTTCCGATCTGTACTCCGCAAATAAATGCTCCAACAAAAGAGGGTTGCAATATCATCTAGAATTGTTATAATATAATAGAACAATATGACACATCTTGTTCCTCTACCGAACGCTGTTCTTTCTACTGGTGTCTTTCGCATAAAAAGGCAACTTTTCTTTGTTGTTGTTTCAAATGGCATTAGAGTTTGCATTCCCTAATGACTGATTGTTCTCCCGCTTATTCTTTGTAATATCAAAATATTACAATTGTTGGCTGTAGCCAAATGGCAATTTGGCCTGTGGCCCTAGATAAGGCGCCAATTTATTGACCAATTAAAGGGGGTGAAACCGGAGAAAAACAGAAGGAGAAGTGTTGAAGTCTGGAAAGGAGCGAAAACTTTAGGCTTTAAGGAGGTGCTTCCGGAGCGAAGTGTTGTTATTGGTCTGCTTCTAAAACAGTTGGAGTGTGTTCAAAAGGGAATTCTCCAGTGGAAAAACCGAATAAAGCAAATTTTTGGGGGTGACGTGATGCCTGAGCTCCAAACAAGTTGGGGTTGGCTAATTGCTATTTACCTTTTTCTGGCCGGTATTGCTGCCGGGGCTTACCTTTGTGCATTTGTTTCCTGGTCCAGGTTCGGCGGGGATAATTTGATTACAAGAGTGGGTATTTTACTGGCAGCCCCGTGCCTGGGACTGAGTATTCTGTTTTTATTCTTTGACTTGGGCAATCCCGTCAATTTCCTGAATGCTTTTCTGCGTCCGTATAGTTCAATGATTTCCGTAGGAACATGGGTATTGACTATCTTTTTCATCATTAGCGGCATTCAATGGCTTAAGTGTATAGCAGCCCGCGGGAAGACTCTAAGTGAATGGAATTGGGTCTGGTTCGTGGGATTTATTTTTGCCGTTTTAACTGCTTTTTACACAGGTGTGCTGCTTTGGGAGATGAGAGGTATCCCCTTCTGGAACACCATCCTGATTCCGTTCCTCTTCCTGACTTCTGCCCTTTCTACGGGAATTGGCGCGGTATTAATAGGCGCAATAGCCTACTCTCAATGGAAGAAGAGCGGGCGGATGGAGCCACTAAACTTACACTATCTCTATAAGCTCGACCTGTCCCTAATCATCATTGAAGTGGCGATCTTGTTCATTTACCTGTTAGCTATGGGGCAATCCTCCCATCCTGCCGCTGTCAACTCAGTGCGAATGCTTCTGACCGGTTCTCTGGCTCCCGCATTCTGGATCTTGGTGATCGTCGTCGGGCTGGCGCTGCCGTTTTACATGGAATGGAACCTCTATCAAAAAGATATCAGCAAACATTTGAGCAGTGCGCTGGCCGCCGTGTGTCTGCTGGTTGGAGGTTTGACTTTGAGGTATTTGATCTTGTCTGCAGGCACGCTGGAGACTTTTAGGTTATTGCTCTAAAGGAGGTCAATAACATGGGAGAGGTTAAATTGAGGAGAAGAGAATTCCTGAAGCTAGGCGGTATCACGTGCCTTGCATCGACATTGATTGAACCCTTGAATAATCTGGTCCCCTTCACCAGTTTTGCGGAAGCTGCCGAGAGCGAGGAAAAATACAACGTCACTAAGAAAATACCCCAGGTTTGTGCCCGTGCCTGTGAATGCGACTGTGCCTATAATGTTGTAGTCGGAGTGGACAAAGCAACGGGGATTGAGCGCGGGATCACCATCGAAGGTAGGCCTGAGGACCCTGTCTCGAGAGGAAAATACTGTATTAAGGCCTTGGGGTTTGTCGATTCCATGTACAACCCCGACCGGCTCCTTGTGGCCTTGAAAAGGACAAACCCCAAGCGAGGTGTTGACCAGGACCCCGGTTGGGTGGTTGTCTCTTCGGAAGAAGCGTTAAACGAGATCATCGAAAAGATGAAGCAGTATAAGCGGGAAGAAATGGTTTTCTGTTCTCCGGGAGACCCTTACACCAACCGCCTCTGCCGCTCTCTTGGCGTCAGGAGAAGTGACCAGAGAACCGAATGTTTCGGCACCCACTATTATCTCAACTCCCTGATGATTACCAATCCTCCGAACAAGTATTATTCCAGCACATATACGGTCACCCATTCATTGTGGGGGTTTGATTACAGCAAAACCAAATATATGCTGTGGTTCGGCTTCGACTCTTTTTCCAAGTGCGGCAAAGCGGGCATCCTGAACCACATAGTCGAGGGCAAACGGAACGGAACCAAGATCGTCGGTTTCAATCCCCTGAGGACCCCCCTGGCCGACGGGATCATGGATGAGTGGTATCCCATCAAACCGGGTACAGACCTGGCCGTTGCCCTGGCCATGATCAAGATTATGTTAGATGAAAAGATATATAATCTTGATTTTGTGAAAAACTATACGGATGCCGCTTCACTTATTGATGCCGACAAAAGATTGCATATAACCGGTTCTGATGGTAAATGGATGGCCTGGTGTACCGAACACAACAGGATGGAGCCCATTGATGCCTGTCATGCCCCGGCACTGGAGGGCGGGCCTTTCACCGTGACGGTAGACGGCAGGGAAGTCCAGGCCGTACCCGTTCTGCAGATATTGCAGGAAAACGTCAAGGAGTGCACAGCCGAGTGGGCGGCGGGGATCAGCGATGTGCCGGCCGAGGCTATCACCCGGGTTGCGAGAGAATTTGCCGCCGCTGCACCCAACGTCTGCATTCCCAACCTGAAGCGGGATGCTGCAGGCCCGAACTACGCCAACAGCTGGCGGTTGATGCATGCCATCAATGTTCTGCACGCTCTGACCGGTGCCTTCGACCGTGAGGGTGGGGTTCTCTTCCTGCACGATGTGAAAATCCCCTGGCTGGAGGATGTCGATCCCCCTGCCAAGCCTTATCCGCCTCTGCCGGAAAAGGCACCAGACTACAGGCATGAGTTTCCGGTGACGGAAGAAATCTACCAGAAGAAGGACTTCTCTGCCCCCGGCCACTACGGGATGATCGGTTATGGGCTTTATAAGACCGATATGACGAAGGTTGTTGTCTTCAAAGGCCCGCATCGGGGGTTGGCAGCTCTTATCCAGCCGCAGATGATCGAAAAGGCCCTGGAGAAGATGGACCTGGTCTGGGACTGGGATCTCTATCTCGACGACATCGTTTACTGGTGTGACTATGTGCTCCCTGCGCCTCATCAGTTTGAAGAAGGCAAACTGGACATCCGGCAGTATTATCCCAAATATCCCTGTCTGGTCGGTGGAAGCCCGGTCCAAAAGCCACCCGGAGACTGCATCGGCTGGGGTACCATTGCCAAGAAAATCGGGCTCGCTTTGGCTCCCGAGTACTGGACGACCGATGGCAGCGGGGATCCGGAGAAAGCTATTCAGGGGAATATGAATGATGCCGCCCTGAAGGCCGTCGGTGCAGCGGAAAACGCAGAAGAGTTTATGACCAAGAAGAACGGCATCTGGATCGATAAAAAGCCCTACGAGAACTACAGAACTTTAAGGGAGATCGGTTATGGGAGGCCCAACGGGCGGGTTCGGCTCTATATCGATGAGTTTGCCAGGGTTTCCCATGAGCCCCTGCCGAAGTGGGCCGACCGGTGGACCGTGCCGGAGGGGGATTATAAGTTCTCCCTGCTGGTTACCCGTGCTCCCTGGCATATGCACGCCGATCCCAACTTCATCAACAACAAGGCTTTAAATATCCTTTCAGAGAGGAACTACATTGATTGTGTCTGGATCAGCCCCGATGCGGCCAAAGAGTTAGGGCTTAACGAGGGCGATCCCGTAATCGTAGAAACCAATCCCAAATACATGAAGGACCTCCCTCGCCCGGTGAAAGCCAATGTCCATATAACCGATAGAATAGCCAGAAACGACTGCATTCTGCTCTTCCACGGTATGGGGCATCGCTCCAAGTGGCTGAAACACGGCAGATGGGGCTACCGGGACGGCGACCTGATACCCCAGAAGGACCCCGAGGTCGGCAAGCAGCATGACCCAACCGGTATGGGCTGGGTTGAGGATGTCTATGTCAGAGTTGTCAAAGCTTAAGGGGGTGGGTTAGATGGGAAAGTATGCCATTCTGTTAGATACCAGGTTCTGCACGGGCTGTAACACTTGTTTTTATAAATGTGTTCAGGAAAACAGGCTTCACGAGCTTGCGGAGCAAGGGATTACCAGGACGATGGTTTTTATCAGAGACAGGGGGATGTATCACCACAGGTGCATGCACTGTGAAGAGCCCTCTTGTGCGGCTACCTGCCCGAGCGGTGCTTTTTACAAGACGGCGGAGGGGATGGTGCTCTACAATAGTGAGCCCTGTCTCGGGTGTAAGAGCTGTGTAGTGGCGTGTCCTTTCAATATTCCTCAGTGGAGTAAGGACCGGAAAGAGATTGTGAAATGCACGATGTGTGTCCATCGGGTCCTTAAGGGAGGGCAGCCGGCCTGTGTAGAGGCCTGCCCTACCGAGGCCCTCGCCTTCGGGCCTTATCAGGAGATCGAGGGAAGAGCCGAACAGCTAGCTGCTGAAAACGATCTTCACATCTACGGCCTTGAGGAAAACGGGGGAACGAGTCTTATAATCCTCACTAAAGAAGACCCTGTAGCCGTCGGTTATCCCGATGTTCCCAAGAAGGTGACGAAAGCCAGAGGACCGAAAACCGTTGTGGGAGCTGCTGCAGTGGCCGCACTTGCCTACGCCGGGATTAAGAAGTACAGTGAAAGAAGAGCAAAAATAGAAGGTATGAACAACGGAAAAGATAACAGGTAACAACACAGTCGGTCGGCTTTGTGGACGCCTCAATGAAGGGAGGGTTGCCGGGGGGCAGCTTTCTTACGGATACTGCTGCTCCCCGACTGCTTATGATCACCAAGGAAAATTTTAGACTTTACTCTTATTCGTTCCTTTCCAAAGCCCTTGATTATCCAACTTCCGACTCATTAAAAAAACTCGTTAATCCGGAGCTGATAGAAGCGCTCGCTTCTTATCAAGACACCTTAAAAGATGAGGAGCCATCTGCTTCTCAACTGAGAACTGCACTTAGTGATTTTCGGTCTCAAATGCTGGAGGCAGCTCATCTTTACAGTTCTCAGGAATCTTATCTTCTTGAACTGCAAAAAGAGTATACACGGCTCTGCCACGCTTCCAAACCGAGACTTTTACCGCTTTTTGAGTCGGTATATAGGGAAGGAAAGTTGCTTCAGCAGTCGACGGTAGAAGTTGCCAGACTCTATCACCGGGCAGGCTTAAAATTATCCGAAAGTTTTTCCTTACCCCCGGACCATATATCCCTGGAATTGGAATTTATGGCTTACCTCTGTTCTCAGGAGATTGAAGCTATTGAGAAAAACGATGCCCTTGCACTAAACAAAGCGAAAGAACTGCAACTGAAGATGCTCACCGAACATTTACGCTTCTTCGTCTTGGCCTTTGCCCGGAGGCTTCAAGAGCATGCTTCACTGAATTTTTATCGGGCAGCGGGAGATTTCTTGGAGCATTTTATCGATTGGGAGCTGAGTTGTCTCTAAATATCTGCTCAGGCAATTTGAATTCCATTGGAGAGGCCCTTTGTTTTAGCCTGCCATGAAAATACGTTACGGTTTATCCTTGCGCTTGCTCCCGGATCTTTCGGTTTAACTTGCCCTAAGACTTGTCGATAGATAAGCAGCCGACCAGCTCCTATGCGCCTTCCTTGGCGCAGAGTCGCCTATCTCGACATCCTGTCTCGATTCGGCTGCCGTTTGCTGCTCCTTCGTCAAGGGCGAGTAACAACCTCCGTCAGGTCGCTGCGCCGGCAAGGATAAACCCTTTT
>JAALLR010000041.1_pt1 | contig 50413 bp, 52 predicted proteins | sample 7245931 | NCBI WGS metagenome assembly JAALLR01 (sample SAMN13049201, study PRJNA578106) | oil field metagenome | isolation source: filtered produced water from oil reservoir B9 | place: USA:offshore Texas | collected 2016 | reverse complement strand
GGCTTCCTTCGGATTCCACCTCGCGATGGACACCCTTGCCCTTGGCTAGCAGACTCGTGCTGCCTCGCCTGCAGTGGACTTTCACCACCAAGTTAACGCCCATGCCGGGCGCACATCAATTAAATTGCCCGGCATAATGCCGGGCAGTTTTTGCGGGAAAACGCTCTCGTCTCACCGCTACTCCTCTTCTGCGTCTTCGCCTACGTAAACACCCTCTTCAAACTGCGCCGCTTCCCTGGGGATTTTTTTGTTCATGGCCTTTTCAATCCTCTGCAGGATCCTCTCTTTTCTGTCGTTGAAAAAGTTTAGAAAATCGTCGGCATAGAGATATTCCGGTGAGAGAACATGGGACTTCAAAATATTGTGGAACTCCTCGTCACTTACCCCGGCATGTCTTTTTATTCGTGCCAGATACTTGCTCGGCGCCTCCCCGCTCACGATGCGGTTGGTGCGGCCGGACAGAGGAGTTTTATTGATGATGCAATTATAATCGTCCTTGCTGATGCCGTTCTTTTCACACCAGGCCACGGGGAAAATATGGTGAATGTCGATGGACTCGGAAAAATAGGTGCTGAAATCGATTTTCGTTGCCGAAAGCCAGTCTCTGGTTTGGTCATCCATAAGCAGGGCGTAAACCCCCTTGTAAGCGGCGCTGTTCCTCGTCCTCAGTGTATGCAGCCGGGAGGGAGAAAAATTAGCATCGTAAACGGTTTTAGGCTCGGGCCCATCATTTTTTATCCAATCGACCACTTGAGGCAGATCGAGGGCATAACGGGTCTCGTTTGCCGAACCGTAAAGTTCTCCGAAAACACCACACCAGTACCACTGCATCAACTTCTTCTTGCAGCTTACATTATCAATTTCATCGCCTAAAACCGCTATAATCGCCGACATCGGAATCAACTGGGTATTGTAAGGCAGATCACGGGCGGTATAGATATGATTTTCCGAAAGTATTTTGGATGCCTTGATGAAACCCTGAACAACGGGATCTCTATATTTGCGATAATCCGCAAGTGATAGATTGAGCATATCTTTGCGCTTACAGCTGACGGCGGGCAGCTCCTCCTCCGGGACATTTTGTTTTGCCAGCTCGACCTTCCGGTTATATGTCGCCAGCAGGGTAACGGCCTGGATAATATCCGTATTGCTCACATTGGCAAGCAATCTGTACTCTTTGAACTCCTCTTTTATCTTCTGCCAATCCTGTTTTAAGTCGAATTCCTCAGCGGCAAAGCTCGCCGTCAACAGTTCGAAGACCGTCAGGGATACCCCGCCCGTATTCACCTTTTCAAAAACCTGGCAGACCGCTTCTTTGGGGTTTTCCTTTTTCATGATTATTACCGGAAGCATATACTGTTTGAAACTGCTGATAATCCTCTCTTCAAACTTATCCCAGAAAATCGATTTTTCTCTGTCGTACTGCCAGTACTCATTAAATTCCCGTCTCCACACACTGTAATCATCGATCATGCAAACCGGATACATCAGGTTCTGAAATTCCTTTTCTTTCGTCGATAGATCAAGGACGATGCGTCGCCCAAAGTCCTCGGTTATTTGCTTCTTTTCATTGACAGATACAATGGCCTCTTCAAGATCATAATTGTCATCCATCGCCTTAACCATATCGATATAATACCAGCGCTTGATTTCATAATTCTTTTCATTTCTCGTGGTGACGATCTCGTTGGTCACAATCGTCTGGTAGAGTGAAGTGATCCGCTGCTGCCCATCAAGGATGAGCAAATCGGGCTTTACTTCATTGGCAAGCTTTACACCTTCCACGGGTTTGGTTTTGAATCTGACGTTCTCATTTCCGGTTTCCAGGAGCATGACGGCACCGATGGGAAACGACTTGGCCACACTGGCAAGGATTCCTTTAATGCGGTTGTCATCCCAGATCCATCCCCTCTGAAAATCCGGCAACTGTATTTTCCCGCTGTGCACATCTTTCAGGATTTCAAACAAACTCCTCTTGGTCGAATCAAAGGTTTCCATAACCGCCACCTGCTTTCTAAAACTTAATACATAAGATGATTGCAAGCACGATCAACAAGATAAATATTATTATATTGAAAAGTTTAGCCTACACTATCCGTTACAAACAATCTTAATAGCCCCACAGGAGCCACGGGCAACCAAAGGACAAAATCCCCGGCTTTCCTATTTCTCCTTCCCAACACGCATTTCCTTCCACCTCTCCTGAACAACAGAAAAAGAACCCCGCAGGAAAGAGCATGTTGGTTCTCCTGCAAGGGTTATTGCCTTCTGCTAAACCGTCCTCTTGTGATTACGATCTATAGTGAACTATAGTGAAGGCTGAACTCTTCCATTCCAAAATTTAGCGGATCTCGAACCCCATTATTCCGGCGGTCTCGATCCGGACCATTCGCTTGCACTTAGGACACTTGATCTCCCTGCTTTAAGGGCTCCTCTCCGATCCCCCGGCGCAGAAAACATCCCGCGGCGGATACGTTCCCGCATCTTACTGGTTTCTCGATGCATCCCCGGACGAAAAGGTCTATGAGGAGTCCATGTACAATCCGGAATTCGGAGCAGTTCTGACTCTCCTTACGGCGGAGGTCTAAGCGGCCGCCCCACCGCTTTCTGCCGGGGAAAAAGCAGCCGGAGATAAAGCCGGCATAAGTTAACCAGCTCAGTTATAAATGGCGAAAGGGATCGGTCTTGACCCGAGAAATCACCACTTCCAGATCACAGCCGGCCTCCTTAGCCCTGCCTTCAAGATAGCCAGCGATGGCAGGAACGACGACCCGTTCTGTCCCGTAGTGTCCGGCATCCACTAGGGCAATCCCCCGGGCCAGGGCCTCCAGAGCTCCATGGTGCCTGACGTCCCCAGTTACATAGACGTCGGCGCCGGCCCTTACGGCGTGCTGCAGCAGAACCATGGCGCTCCCCCCGCAGAGAGCAACCCTGGAGACGGTCTTGTCGGGTTCCCCTACGAACCTGACGGCGTCCAGCTCCAGGCATTTCTTGACATGCCCCGCAAAGGCGGCCAGCGGCATTCTTTCAGGAAGCCTGCCCACCCTTCCCAGGCCGGTTTCCTTCCCGCGGTTTTTGAGGGGGTAAACATCATAGGCGACCTCCTCATAGGGATGGGCAGCAATCATCCTCTGCAGGACCTCAGGCAGCTTCCTTTCGGGGACGATCGTTTCGATCCGCAGTTCCCCGACCTTTTCCAGCCTGCCGGTCTCACCGATAAACGGGCTCGTCCCCTCCAGGGGGCGGAAGGTACCCGTGCCGGCCACCTGAAAGGTGCAGTCGGAATAGTTGCCGATCCACCCTGCGCCTGCGGAACACATCGCCCGGCGCACTTCATCCTCATGCCCCTCGGGAACAAAAACGACAACCTTGTAGAGCTTTTCCTCGTGAGTAGACAGCAGCAGTTCCACATCGATCAGACCCAGGCGCTCCGCCAGGATGTCGTTGACTCCCCCCGGAGCTGCGTCCAGGTTGGTATGGGCGGCAAACAGGGCAATCCCTGCCTTGACCAGCTTGCAGGCGAGGGAGGCGGGATAAAGATCGTCCCTGAGAGACGTTAGGGGATCACGGAACAGGGGGTGGTGGGAAACGACCAAATCGGCGCCGACGGCGGTCGCCTCAGCAACTACCTCATCCGTAACCTCCAGGGTTACCAGAAGCTTTTTTACCCTCTGTGACGGTGACCCAACGAGCAGCCCGATCCGGTCACCCTTCTCGGCGAACTCGGGCCTCGCCCATTCCTGCATCCAATCGATAACGGTCCGGCATTCAACCGGCATCTTCAATTACCCCCTTAATAAATTCAATTTTCTTCTTCCATTCCTGCCGCATCTTCTTGGCTGCGGGCGTACGGGCATAGCGCAGAGCTTTCAAAACGCTCTCCATATTCTTTATCTTCTCCTGGAGAAACGGGACGAGCAGGGGATGCCTTTTCTCCACCAGACGCGGCCCGATCTCGAGGAGCTGGTCATCCTCACTCCCGGCATCAGAGGAGTCGAAAGGACGGGGCTCGGCAACGATAATCACGTAAAATCGCCCGCCTTCCAGAACCAAATCCTCATCCACGAGCGACCAGTTATTCTCCAGCAACCAGCGGCGCAGACAACCGGCCGCGCTCTGGGGCTGGAAGACCAGGCGCCGCGCGGACTTGAGAACGTCAGGGGAGGCGGCGAGAATATCCTTGATTTTTACCCCTCCCATCCCGGCAATCACGATCACGTCAGCCTCTCCCGGCTTCAGCGGCTGCAGACCGTCACCCTGCCTGATCTCGATTAACGCATTGAGTCCGAAAAGAAGAACGTTGGCCTTCGCCGTTTCCAGAGGGCCGGGATAGAGGTCGGAGGCGATCACCTTTGGGCAAATGCCGTTTTGAATCAAAAAAACGGGCAGGAGAGCATGATCCGTACCGATATCGGCAGCAATGGTGCCTTTAGGGATAAAACCGGCAATCCTGATAATCCTCTCCGGTATTTTCAAGAGCGTTCCCCCTTCTTTTACTGAAATCCGGGGGGGCAGGCATCATCGACTGCATCATCAGGCAGGGGATGACGAACAACAGAGGTTTAAGCGCGCCGGTAATCTGCCCGAACATACGTGCTGATACCGCCGCGCGGCCGAAATTCGGCTTCCACCGTCAAAGAGACGGGGTTTAAAAGCTTGACAAGGTCCTCTTTGACCCTGTTTACAACATGCTCCTGGAGAATCCCCACGTTGCGAAAGGAATTCAGATAGTACTTCAAAGATTTGAGTTCCACCAGCTTATCTCCAGGCACATAGGTGATCGTCAGTGTTCCAAAATCCGGCAGCCCGGTCCAGGGGCATACCGATGTAAACTCGGGATCGGTGTAAACCACGTCGGTTTTGCTCCCCGGGTACTCAAAAGGAATGGCTTCCAGAACTTCTGTAGCGATGGTGTCGTAAGAATCGACATCCCAGCGCCGCGCGTATTTATCTTCCACTTTCTGCTCCACCGGATACTCTCCTTTTTATATAAGATTTAGGGATCCAGCATAAACAATGCATTCACAGCAATCCCATTTTTCCCCGGCTCCAGACCAAGGGGCGCCGCCCTTCCAGGAAGGTCGCCGCCACCACCTTCCCGACGAAGATGGTGTGATCGCCGGAAACCAGGCTGTCAACAAGCCTGCATTCAAGGTTGGCGAGGGCGCCCTTAATTCTGGGGACACCAATCACCTCAGCCGGCTCGGTGGGGAGTCCCAGTTCCTTAACCTTGTCCACATCCCGACCGGATTTCGTACCGCAGAAAAGGGCGGTCTCTTCATCTCCCTCACCCATGACGGTGACCATAAACTCCCTTGATCTGACGATCATATCGTGAATGAAGCGCTGTGGTGCAATGGAGACCATTACCTGAGGAGGATCCCCCGATTCCTGGCAGATCCAGGCAACGGTGGTGATATTGTGTCTATCCCCATCCTTCGCCCCGATCAAGGCTACTGGAGCGGGTAGTGTTTGCAGTGCTTGACGGATTGCGTCCATGAGCAGAAAACCCCCCTTTACAGGCTTCCCTATACAATTTTAATTAACTCTGGAAGAAGATCAAGCAATGCGGGCATCACCGGCGGAAACCCTCGCCCAAAAATCCGGCACCGTGCCCACCTCGAAAACTCCGGTTCCCAAAAACCGCCCCGGCCATTTCCGTTCGCGGCTAATTCCAGGCCAAAGAGGAGAACATCCTCTCGCCGACCCCTTTCAATTTCTCCGGGAAGGCCGTCCCTTCGGCAACCAGGGAGATGCGCAGAAACTGGCTGCTCTCCCCCTTCTTCTGCAGGACGTAATCCCGACCGGAAACGTGCCTGCCGTCCTGAAGCTGCGCCACCCAGGAGACGAGAAAGCCCTGATATCTTTGATGGCTTATTTCTCGGTGCTCAAAGGAGGTAAAGTTATAGGTGCTGTTCATCTTGCTCCGCCTGATAAAGCCTTCCGGGTCAGCCACCCTCCAGATCTGGATATAGCCGCGATAGTTGAGGGCATCATCCTGCAGATAAGAGTTGAGAAGCAGCTCACCGCTGCTGTAATAGTCCTCGGTGACGGCAGTGGTCGCCGGAAGGGAAATTCTTAAAGGCACGTCCTGATAGCGGTAACTCTTCATCTCAACTTCGGGGGCAATCCGGTTGGAAACGGCGGCGATCACCCCCGATTCGGCACCGATGGCAAAGAGCAAAACTCCCAGCACGCCGGATATCGTCAGAAACAACAAGAGCCTCTTCCTGATGTAGATCATCCTCTCACCCCACCTTTTTTGTAACAATTTAATGGAGAATAACTCCGGTTATGCCCGGCAGTATTTGTTAGCGGGATGGGCAGCATGGAGGGCGGCTTTTCTGGCGCCCGCAGCAGAGCAAGAGAACGACATTTACCTCAAGCAGGTGAAGACAAGGCTGGATAGAGCCGCTTGCCGGAAAGGAAAGCAAGCCGCAGGGCAGTTTCCAGCGCGGCCGGCGACCGGTTGCTAACGGCTAACTGTCGGCAGGGCTGGTTCCAGCCAGGCCAGGTGCCAGCGCCGGGATGATCCGAAACATTTTTCCTAAAGGCCTCTTTAAGAAAAACAAGAAACCGGCCCCTCGAGGAGGGACCGGCGTTCTTCGACCAAACCGCTATTTGGTCACATTGACGGCACAGACCTTGGCAGCACAGACCTTCAGCTCCGGAATCTTAGCAATGGCATCGAATTTCGGGTTCGTCAGCCTGTTTATCGGTGTCTCCGCAAAGTGGAAGGAGGCGAAGACGACACCCGGCGGCACTGTATCCGTTACCTTAGCGGTGATCTCTATACTCCCGCGCCGCGACTTCACCTTGACTTTATCCCCATCATTGATACCCAGGCGTCCGGCATCAGCGCTGTTAATCTCCAGGTAATCGGCAGGCATGAAGTCGTTCAGAACGCCCTTCCTGGTCATGGTGCCGGTATGGTAGTGGTACAGGCGGCGGCCGGTGCTGAGGATAAAGGGATACTCCTCGTCAGGCTGCTCGTCCGGCGGAACGTGCTCCACAGCGTGGAACTTGCCCAGGCCGCGGCTGAACTTCTCGGCATGCAGGAACGGCGTCCCCGGATGATCCGGCGTCGGGCAGGGCCACTGGATCCCCTTCTGCTCCAGGCGGGAGAAGGAAATGCCTCCGTAGGACGGCGTCAGGCCGGCGATCTCGTCCATGATCTCCGCCGGTGATGAGTAGCTCATCTGGTAACCCATGGCATTGGCCAGCCTGCAGATGATCTCCCAGTCCGCCAGGGCCTCTCCCGGCGGCTCTACGGCTTTCCGCACCCGCTGGACGCGGCGCTCGGTGTTGGTAAAGGTACCGTCCTTCTCTGCAAAGCAGGCGGCGGGGAGCACCACGTCGGCATACTGGGCAGTCTCCGTCAGGAAAATGTCCTGAACCACCAGAAAGTCGAGCTTTGCCAGCCCTTCAGCCACATGGCCGATATCGGCGTCGCTCAAAACGGGGTTCTCACCCATGATGAACATCGCCTTGACGTCCCCCTGGGCGGCGGCATTCATCATTTCCCCGACGGTAAGGCCCGCTTTCTCGGGAACGGTGCAGTTCCAGGCCTTCCCGAACTTCTCCCGCACCGCCGGGTCGGCAACGCTCTGGTAGCCCGTCAGAACGTTGGGAAGGGCTCCCATATCACAGGCTCCCTGAACGTTGTTCTGGCCGCGCAGCGGGTTGACGCCCGTCGACTCCCGGCCGATCTGGCCGCAGAGCATGGCCAGGTTGGCCACCGCAAAGACGTTATGCGTTCCACAGATATGCTGGGTCACACCCATGGTGTAGAGGATGGTGGCGCGTTCGGCTCCGGCGTAAGCCCTGGCCACTTCTTTAATCTTTTCCGCAGGGATTCCCGTGATTCCTTCGACATATTCCGGAGTGTATTTGGCCACGGTTTCCTTCAGAGCTTCGAAGTTTTCAGTGCGGTTGTTGACAAACTCCTTGTTCCAGAGATTCTCGTTGATGATCACGTTGGCCAGCCCGTTGAAGAAGGCTATATCGGTACCCGGCTTCAGCTGCAGATGCTCGGTCGCCATCAGGGCAAAGTCCGTCTCCCGGGGATCGACCACAACCAGCTTTGCCCCGTTGCGAACGGCCTTGTTGACCTTGTAGCCGATCACCGGATGGCATTCCGCGGTATTGGTACCGCAGGCCAGGATGAAATCGGCTCCGCTTATTTCATTAATAGAGTTGGTCATCGCTCCGCTCCCGAAAGCTGCCGCCAGACCGGCGACTGTGGGAGCGTGTCAGAGGCGGGCGCAGTGATCGATGTTGTTGGTACCGATCACCGCTCTTGTGAACTTGCTTAACAGGTAGTTCTCCTCGTTGGTGCAGCGGGCCGAACTGAGAACAGCTATGCTGTCGGGGCCGTACTTATCCTTTGTCTCTTTCAGCTTGGCAGCAACGAGGTTGATAGCCTCGTCCCACGTTGCCTCTTCGAATTTTCCGTTCCTCTTGATGAGGGGTTTCCGCAAACGGTCTTCGCTGTGGATGAACTGGTAGCCGAAACGCCCCTTGACGCACAGGAAGCGCCCGTTGACATCCCCTTCAGGGTTGCCGGTCACCCCGATAACCCTGCCGTCCTTGACGTTGAGGTCAATGGTGCAGCCGGTGCCGCAGTACGGGCAAACCGTCTTCACCTTCTGGACCTCCCACCTGCGGCCCTTTCCGATCATCCCTTTCTCGGTCAGGGCACCGACCGGGCAAACGGCGACGCAGCTGCCGCAGTAAACGCAGTCGGAATCGATCATGGGGGTATCCATAAATGGTGCCGGTTTGGTCCTAAAACCGCGGTAGGCAAAATCCAGGACGCTTCTCCCCACGATCTCCTCACAGGCCCGGATGCAACGGCCGCAAACGATGCACTTATTCATGTCGCGGATGTAAAAGGGGTTGCTGTCTTCAAGGGGGTAGCTGTGCTTCTCCCCACCGAAGATATCCCCGGTCACACCGTACTCGTAGCAGTATTCCTGAAGCAGGCAGTCCCCGCTTTTTTCACAGGTCAGGCAATCCAGGGGGTGATTGGCAATAAGGAGCTCCAGTATTGTCTTGCGCGCTTCTCTGATCTGGGGTGTATTCGTCCTTATCACCATGCCCTCGGTGCACGTCGTCACACAGGAAGCGGGGAGATTGCGCATATTTTCTATCTCTACGACGCAGAGTCGACACGCCCCAACCGGAGTCAGGTCCGGGTCATGGCACAAGGCCGGGATTTTAATCCCGATGGACTGGGCGGCTTCCAATACCGTTGTGCCCTCCGGGACCTGTACCGTCTGTCCATCAATGGTGACGGTGACAAGAGCCACTTTTCTCACACTCCTTTTCCCCTATGATACCTTACAGTCGTAAAACGGCGCCCTGATTACACTTCTCAAAGCAGGTGCCGCACTTGATGCACTTCTCAGGATCGATCTTATGGGGCTCTTTCTTTGCGCCGGAAATTGCACCAACCGGGCAGGCTCTCAGGCAGCGCCCGCAGCCGATGCACTTTTCCTCATCAATACTGAATACCAGCAGTGCGGTACAGACATGGGCCGGGCACCGTTTGTCGAAAATGTGGGCTTCGTACTCATGCCGGAAGTAACGCAGTGTGGAAAGCACCGGGTTGGGTGCGGTGTTTCCGAGACCGCAGAGGGCAGTGGATTTGATCACCCGTCCCAGCCGTTCCAGGGTCTCGATATCCTCGGGAACCCCTTCACCGTTGCAGATGCGGGTGAGGATCTCCAGCATCCGCTTCGTTCCCTCCCGGCAGGGGGTACACTTTCCGCAGGACTCAGCCTGAGTGAAGTTCAGGAAGAAGCGAGCCAGGTCGACCATGCAGGTCGTCTCGTCCATGACGACGAGGCCGCCGGAACCCATCATGGCTCCCGCCTGGATCAGCGACTCGTAGTCAACGGGTGTATCCATCAGTTCGGCAGGTATGCAGCCACCCGAAGGCCCTCCGATCTGGACACCCTTATACTTTTTGCCCCCAACTATACCGCCGCCGATTTCGAAGATGATTTCCCTTAAGGTAATTCCCATCGGCACCTCGACAAGACCGGTGTTGTTCACCTTCCCGGTCAGGGCGAACACCTTGGTCCCTTTGCTCTTTTCGGTGCCCATGGCGGCGAACCAATCTGCCCCCCTGGCGATGATCACCGGCACATTGGCATAGGTCTCCACGTTGTTGATGTTGGACGGCTTGTTAAACAAACCGCGCTGCGCCGGGAAAGGCGGCCTTACCCGGGGCATCCCCCGCTTGCCCTCGATGGAAGCCATCAGAGCCGTTTCCTCGCCGCAAACAAACGCTCCGGCCCCTTCTTTGATGTGCAGGTTGAAGGTGAAATCCGTTCCCAGGATGTTTTCCCCCAGCAAACCGAGCTCTTCCGCCTGGGCAATGGCGATCTTCAACCGCTTGATGGCCAGCGGGTATTCGGCACGGCAGTAGATGTAGCCCTCCCGGCACCCAATGGCATAGGCGGCAATCGCCATCCCCTCGATCAAGCTGTGGGGGTCGCCCTCCAGAACGCTGCGATCCATAAAGGCACCGGGGTCACCCTCGTCGGCATTGCAGATCAGGTATTTGAGGTCCCCCGGCGAACGGCGGCAGAACTCCCACTTCAAACCGGTGGGGAAACCACCACCTCCACGGCCGCGCAGCCCGGAACGCTTAACCTCTTCGATCACCTGTTCCGGAGTCATCTCAAAAATCGCTTTTTCTAAAGATTCATAGCCCCCTCTGGCAATGTACTCCTGAATTTTCTCCGGATCGATTGAGCCGCAGTTCCGCAGGGCAACACGGCACTGCTTTTTGTAAAAATCCAGCTGCTTGTAGGTCGGAATTCGGGTCTCGTCAACAGGAGCCTTGTAAAGCAGGCGTTTGACAACACGGCCGTTTATCAAGTGTTCGCTTACGATTTCCGGAACATCTTCCGGTGTCACCCTGACGTAAAAGGTACCTTCAGGATAAACGATCACCAGAGGGCCCGTCTCACAGAATTCGTGGCAATCGGTCTCAACAAGTTTAACTTCCTGTTCCAGTTTGTTTTTTTCGAGCTCCCTTTTGAAGGCTTCCCGAACCTGCTGGGAACCCGCAGAAGTACAATTCGTACCCCCACAAACCAGAACATGGGCTCTGACCAAGTGCACCTCAATCCCTCCTTCCTCAGAAAATCCGCTAGATCTCTTCAAAGCGGGCTATTGCCAGGTCTTCGACGATCTTTCCGTGCATAACGTGGCCGACGATGATCCTCGGCACATCCGACGGCTTGACCTTCCTGTAGGTGATGCGATCCTCTCCGGGCCGCTGTACGTCTACCAGCGGTTCCTGCTCACACATCCCTATACAGCCCGTTTGAATGACATTAACCTGCAGGTTGCGCTTGTTGACCTCCTCGAGAATCGCCGCCATTACCTCGCGCGCCCCCGCCGCAATACCACAGGTTCCCATTCCGACGAAGATGCTGGTCTTCTCCATGCTCCGTTCCAGCATCTGTTTTTTGGCTTCCTCACGATACTTAATCAGTTCTTCCCTGCTTTTCAGCTTCATAGTGCCGCACCGGGTCTCAACCGGCAAACGCCGACCTCCACGACCCCATCAGGATCATGGCGGAACCTGGTGTCTTCACCTCCCTTCGCGAGTTAAGAGGTTGAAAAACTATTGATACCGCTCGACAATACCCTTCAACTTGTCCGGAGTCAAGCGCCCGTGAGTATCGTCGTTGACCATGATGACCGGAGACAAACCACAGCAGCCCAAACAGGCAACGGTCTCCAGCGTAAAGCGCAGATCCGGAGTCGTTTCCCCATTGCCGACGCCGAGCTCTTTCTGCATCTGCTCAAAAATCCTGGCCCCGCCGCGCACATGGCAGGCCGTACCAAGACAAACCCTGACGATGTTGCGCCCGCGCGGGCTGAGGTGAAACTGGGCATAAAAAGTAGCGACCCCAAATACCCGGCTTGGAGGCAGCTTCAACTCCTTGGCTATCCGCAGAAGCACCTCTTTCGGCAGGTATCCGTAAATGCTCTGTGCTCCCTGCAGGATCGGAATAAGAGCCCCTTTCACACCACGCCACTTCTCAAAAAGCTGCTGCAGTTCCTTTTCCTTCTGGGCATCCCCGGCAGGTTCCGCACAGCAGGCTTCAGACATATGATCCCCCTCCCTTCTCTTTGCTTTAAATAACCTGTTGCCAGGATCATCATCCTGACAACAGGGAACAACCGTCTCCGTTAACGGCAGGGCATTATAAAGTCTTCCGCTCACAACTTCTTTTCCGACCCGCTCACGGGAGCAGATCGGGAAAGCTATTGAGAATTTCGGAGCCTAACCCTATTTTCTTTAAGAAATCTATTCGACAGGGAAACGAAAAAACCTCCTGGAATGATGAAAAAACCTGCAAAGTATTTCCGATCAGTTAATGGTTAATATTACCGCTTGATTTATTATGTAAACAATGCCACAATTACAAAAAAATATGCCGAATCCGCACAAAAAAACAAAACTGGGAGCAAAGTGCGGTACGGGGGAACCGTTTTCGGGCAACGCCCGTCCGGCGTGCCCAGGGGTGAATCGCTGCCGGAAGCTTGCAAGTCCGGTAGCGTAGGGACAACCTTTCAACCGAACCCATCAGCTCACCCCGGAGGCGAAGAAAGGGAGGAAGAGCTTTTGAGAGTATCGTTTCGCAAGCTGCTGTTGTCTTTAGTCGGTTTGGGTTTAGGTGTTCTCTCTTTTGCCGGCGTCGGACATGCCGCCGACTACCACATCGTTGAGCCAGGCGATACCCTCTACCTGATTTCCCGCGATTACGGACTCACCCCATCTGATCTGATGCGGGCCAATAACCTTTCCGGCACCTACATCGAACCCGAACAGATCATCGTCATCCCCGACCGGTACACGGTCAAAAGCGGGGATACCCTATACCTGATCGCCAAAGCTCACGGCACCAGCGTCGACGCCCTGATGTCTCTCAACAACCTGAAGACTGACAGCATCTACCCAGGGCAGGTCCTCCTGCTCCCGCCGGTGCCGACAGTCAAACCCGGAAAAACCTACACCGTAAAGAAGGGGGATACCCTTTACCTGATTGCCAAAGCTCACGGCACCGGCGTCGACGCCCTCATCTCCCTCAACAACTTAAAAACAACCTATCTCGAAGTTGGACAGATCCTCACCCTGCCGGAGACGGGGGATGACGGCAGCAGCCCAAAACCGGGTAATGGGGCCACTTTTCAATACACGGTGAAGAGCGGGGATACCCTTTACCTGATCGCCGTCTCCTACGGGACAACGGTGGATGCTATCATGTCTCTCAACAATCTCCGGACGACGGAGATCTACCCGGGACAGGTTCTCACCATCCCGGGAAACGGCGGCGGCAGCACGCCCTCCGGGACCTGGTACACCGTTCAATATGGGGACAGCCTCTATCTGATCGCCCGGGCCTACGGTACAACAGTTGAAGCGCTGATGGCGGCCAACGGCCTCTACTCCACGGAGATCTACCCGGGTCAGACCATCCTGATTCCGGGAAGCCGATCGGGCCAAACGAACCCGCCCTCGCGTGGCAGCTACAGCGTCTCGCAGCAGGAGGCCTACCTGCTCGCCCAGCTGATCACGGCTGAGGCCGCCGGAGAGATCTTCGAAGGACAGGTCGCCGTCGGCGCCGTAGTGCTCAACAGGGTGGCCGACCCCAGATTCCCCAACACCATTACCGGGGTCATCTACGAGCCCTGGCAGTTCGAACCGGTGATGAACGGCACGATCTACACCACACCGGACCCCATGTGCATCCGGGCTGCAGAGGCGGCCATCGCCGGGTGGGACCCGGTAGACGGAGCGCTCTTCTTCTTCAATCCGGATAAGGCCTACGGAGGGTTCTTCTCCACCCTCACCTACGTGAGAAGAATCGGCAACCACGTCTTCTACAAGTAGCAACACCGGAAAATTCAGGAGTCCGGCTTAACCAAATCGATTATCTTTAACGAAGGAAGGCCTTTTCCTCAAAAATGAGGGGAAAGGCCTTCCACTTCCTTGCTCTTCAGGTGACGATCTCCACCTTCCCTCTGGTGCAACGCCGCAGTTCCCACCAGGGGCGCCCGAGGAGGTCTCTTCCCCACCGGTCAAAGGCAATCCCGGGAAGCAGCACGAGATCGAAAATATCACCTTCCTCCTCGATAACTCTGTTGAGCGCCCTGCGAAAATCGGAGAGGGTAAGGAGACCCGCAGAGGCGATGGAACCGCCAAAAAGGACGCTGGGAACGGCGCGGATCTGCACCTGCGCCCCGGAACGGCACAACTCCGGAAGGAGGCTTTCCAGGCGCGGCCTGCCCCATACTGAAGTCAGCAAGAGCGCATTCCCGGCCCGGTTGTTCGCGATCACACCGGCAAGCCTTTTGACCAGATCCCTATCGATGTCGTAATTCATAACGACTCCCGGCGCTTCCCCCCTCCCTTTCCGAAAAGAAACCCGCCCCCTGCCCTCAATGTCGAGGACGGGGCACCTCAACCGCTCGAGCAGCCTGTAAGCCTCAACCCGGGAGCGCACATCCTTACCGCGCACCCTCTTTATCACATCCCCTCTTCTTACACCCGCAGCGGCGGCAGGCGATCCCGGAATGACCCCTTCCACCTCAGCTCTGAAGGGTTCTGCATCTCCCCCCACCGAAGTGGGCTCCAGGATGAGAGGTGTTGCCGAGAGGGCGGCCTCTTCCTGCACGAACACCTGTAGCCGGCGGTACATCTCCTGCGGCGGGAAGCGAAGGAAGCGGGGAGCGCACCTCGTGAAACCGGGGAGAAAAAGGCGCACCGTCCTTGCCCCGTTATCCCGGAGAAAGCGCCAGCTTCTTCTGAGGTCGTCCCACCCCACCAGGTGCGGGCAGGCAACAATGCTCCCGTGATAGGGCACTCCCAGTTCGGCCATGCAGGATGCCGCGGCGAGAACGCTACCAGAATCATCACCCATCAAGATCCGCCTCCCTGATGGTGTGGCGCTGTTCAGCGAAAGGTTGACCACTACGGGCTGCAGTTCAGAAAGCCGTTCGACCCCGACACGGTTGAGCAGTTTTCCGTTGGTGGTAATCTGTATAGGTGTGTGCGGATAATATTTGCGCACCAGCTCTACGATCTTCCAAAATTCCGGATGCGTCAGAGGTTCGCCTTCACTGATCCGGGAAGCGGCTTCTCCGATGATGATCTTGCGGCGTGGATTTAAGAAGGGAATCAGCCTCCTGACCAGGGGGAGGGGGAGAGGAGGAACGGAAAAAACCTCAACCCCCGGGGGATTTTGGGCATTGCTGCAGAAAAGGCAGCGCAGATTGCAGGTTGAGGTTAAGGGAAGGATGTTTTCATAACGAACCGACTGCATCAAAACCACACCGAGCACCGGGCACTTCCTCCATTCAAACGGCCGCGCAGTAGCCCCCTCTTCATCACTCGCCAGATAAGAATCTGCCCGCAACGGCATCGGCTGATCACGCTGCCGCGGCCGGTTCATTCTAGCTGCCTGCCCCGTCGGGCGGCACAGCCTTCGCGGGGCAGCCTTTTCAAAACGAAATAGAAGACAGCACCTGCCGCCGCCAGGGCTAAAGCCGCCAGAGATGCCGTTACCGGCCCACCGGTGATCTGGGCGTTCTCGCGCAGAAGTTCAATTCCTGCCCTCAAAAGGCCGTAAAGAATGAGAAAAAGGGAAAAAATCTGTCCCTGAAAGCGGATACCCTTGCGGGTTTTCCATTCCAGAAAGGCAAAGATCAGCAGTCCCGCCAGAACCGAATAGAGCTGCGTGGGGTGGCGCCGCAGCGCGTCTACTACCGGGAAAACCACACCCCAGGGGAGTTCGGTGGGTCGGCCGTAGCAGCAGCCGTTTAAAAAACACCCGATGCGGGCCACCGCATAACCCAGGGCCAGAGCCGGCGCCACCAGGTCGAGAAAACCCAGGACGGGGATTTTCGCCTTGCGCAGGAAAATGACGGCCGCTAATAATCCCAAAATAAAGGCCCCGTAAAAGGCCAGCCCCCCTTCTTGCAGCATGAAAATGCGCCCGGGGTGTTCCAGATAATAACGGGGGTCATAAAGTAAAATATAGGCGAGGCGGGCACCAATGACCCCGGATATCACCGTGACCAGGACCAGGTCGATAACCGTTTCCGGGGATCCCCCCTTCCTCTTCACCCTGCTCATCAAATAAAGGGTAGCGGCGATAATTCCCAGGGCAACAAAAAAACCGTAGCTGTAGATTTTAAAATTACCTAGCTGAATAAGAACAGGTCGCATGACAACCCCACCCGCCAATCAATATGCTGAAAATATCCACATATCCACAAAGTTATCCACATGCTATGGGGATACCTATGTGGATTTTTCTGCGGCCTTTCGGAAGGCACCCTTTCATTTATCCCCAAAAGTAACAGGGCCTAGGTTATTATGTCTACCACCTGGGACCCGCCCGGGACTGCTCCTAAACCTTTATTCACAAGGCACCAGAGGATAATGAGCGAACGCCTCCTGAGCCAGGGACGCCCTGTGGCCTGCCAGGTAGTGATAATATCCAGCACAGGCCACCATGGCTGCATTATCCGTGCAAAGCCTCTTCTCCGGGAAATAAAAATCCAGCCCCTCCTCGGCCGCCCTCTTTTCAAAATGCCGCCGCAGAGTGGAATTGGAGGCAACCCCTCCCGCCAGGGCGACTTTGCCAACGCCCGCCTTTTTCGCCGCCAGGAGCGTCTTTTCGACCAGCACGTCCACAATTGCTGCCTGAAAACTCGCCGCAACATCCGGCAGGTAAGGAGAGGTGCCCTCTTCTCTGAGCCGGTTAAGATAATTCATCACAGCAGTCTTAAGGCCGCTGAAGCTAAAATCCGTACTGCCCTCCTCGAGCCAGGCTCTGGGAAAGGGAATTGCACAGGGGTCTCCACCGGCCGCCAGTTCCTCCAAAGCAGGCCCACCCGGGTAAGGAAGCCCAAGCACACGGGCAATTTTATCAAAGGCTTCACCTGCCGCATCGTCCCTCGTTGCGCCGAGCAGCCGGTACTTCAGGTGATCCTGCAGGAGAATAAGGCTGGTGTGCCCCCCTGACACCACCAGGCAGACGAAGGGCGGTTCCAGCTCCGGATGGGCGAGAAAGTTGGCATAAAGGTGGGCTTCCAGGTGGTGCACCGGCACAAGGGGGATCTTCAAGGCATAAGAATAGGCCTTGGCTGCAGCAACGCCGACCAACAAGGCCCCGATTAAACCGGGCCCCACAGTGACGGCCAGACAGCTGATGCTGGAAAAGCCAAGGCCAGCTTCTTTTAAGGCTTCATCCACGACAAAGGTGATCCTGTCCAGGTGCTGCCTCGAGGCGACCTCGGGAACGACCCCCCCGAACCGCCTGTGCACCGCTATTTGAGAAGATATAACACTGGACGCAATCACACGCCCGTCCCCGACAACGGCGGCTGACGTCTCATCACAGCTCGTTTCGATGCCCAGTACCCAGGTATCTGGCATTCTCCTGTCTCCCTTAATTCCAAAGCTTAACGAAAAAAATCACAAATCCTCGTCTTCTCGATTGAACTCCAGGTCGTCCGGGTTCTTGCCGGTATCCGCCGGCCAGTCCCCGGCAATCCGCCCGGCCTTCTTCTTCCCCCGCTCTACGGGGAGTTTTTCTGCGCCTGGCACCAAAGCCACCTCCATTCCGGGTTTTTAGGGTTATTATGCGCGTCTTAAGAAGGAATTATCGATCGGGGCGCCAGGCCAGGCGCTCCAGGAGGCTCTTTGGCGACATCTTCCTAACCTCCTCAGCAGGCACCTCCACCCGGATATCCAAACTGAGGAGATCGCTCTCCCGGACTTCAGGTATAAATTGGCGCGGCAGGTGCAGGACGACTCCTTCGTCACCGAGGAGCACAACCACCTGCTCACCCTCGATTCGGTCAACTACCCCCCTGATAATCACCCTGGTCATCCTCCTCCCGGTTTTCCCAACCCCGCAGTTGGAGCAGCATCACGTAAGCGTCTTCACGCGTCTCCGCATAGTAGTTTCTGCGGATGCCGATCTTCCGAAATCCCAGACTGGAGTAGAGCTTAATGGCAGGAATATTGGATACCCTCACCTCGAGAACCATGGTGTCAACCCCATGCTCCCTGGAGTAATCGATCAAGAGGTTCATGAGCATCCTGCCGTAGCCGCAGGACCGGTACTCAGGGGCAACGGCAACGGTGGTGACGTGAGATTCCCCGGCAAACATCCACATGCCGGCGTAGCCGATAATTCTCCCCTCCAGCAGGAGCACAAAGTAGTGGGCGTATTTATTCTCCAGTTCACTGAGAAAAGCCGTTTCGGTCCAGGGAGCAGGGAAGGAACTCCGCTCGATCCGGAGCACCTCATCGAGATCCCCTTTTTCCATATAACGCACCGCAACGCGGTCAGCTGTCTTTCCCATCTGATCGACACCGTACAGCAGGTGGTTTGACGTAAAGAGCACGTACCGCTCCCGGGTCCTCTCCCCCCTTTTCCTTTAAGATTTTCAGTCCCATCACTGCAACCAGTCCGGCCCGCGGCCACATCCGGGAGGGATCGGCCAGGGTAGCTCTGTCATCCAGGTACTCCCGAAATACCTCCCAGTATTCCAGGGCACCGTCCCCTGTGAAGGTAACCCCGGCCACCAGCTCCTTGCCGAGCCTCTGTGCCAGTTCTAACGGCCTGAGAGCCAGATAGCCGCTCAGGCGCTTGATACCTGCACCTGAACTGACGTAAAAAGCCGTATACACCTCATCCCTGCGGGCACACAGCACCGGGCAGATGAGCCCGCTTGTGCCCTGAAGCCCGCGAGCCAGGACATCCAGTGTGGGGACTCCCGCCACGTTCTTGCCGGTGGCATGGGCAAGCGCCTTGCAGGTTGCGAGGCCTACCCGTAAGGAGGTAAAAGACCCTGGGCCGACCGCCGCTGCGTATCCGTCTATCTCTTCAAGAGAACAATCGAGTCCCCGGAGCAGAGAGTCGATCAGAGGGAGCAGATGCTGCATATGCCCCTGTTTCGTGGTAAGGTCGAACTCCCCCAGAACCCCATCCTCTTCCGCCACAGCAACTGAAACCAGCTGGGTAGAGGTTTCTATTCCCAGGACGCGCATCGGTCTGCCAACTCCTTTACCAGCCCTTCATAACGGCTGCCATGGGGAATAAAGCGGAGCACCCGCTCGTTTTCCGCCCGGCCGCGATCGATTGCCACCTCCAGGTAGGTCGCCGGAAGAGCTTCCGGGATTCGGTTCCCCCATTCGATGAGAATGACACCACCCCTGTAGAAATAGTCCTCCCAGCCGATATCCTCAAGCTCCTGGTAGGAATCCAGGCGGTAGAAATCACAGTGAAAAACCGTCAAACGGCCGCGGTATTCCTGAACGATGAGAAAGCTCGGGCTGGAAACGGTGTCCACTACCTCCAGTCCGGCGGCGGCCCCGTGTACGAACACCGTCTTTCCTGCTCCCAGCTCACCAACCAGGGAAACAGTATCACCGGGCTTAAGGAGCCTGCCCAGCGCATACCCCACTTTTTCCGTAGCCGCCGGGCCGGAGGACCGGAACTCCCACAAGGAAACTCACCACCTGCAGTCTTGAGGTTAATTATATCCTTAATCAGCATCGGCAACAAGAATCAGGCCCATTCAGGTAGATCCGGGGCAGCCTGACGCTGAGCATACACAGCACTTCGTAGCTGATGGTGCCCAGCTTCTTTGCCAGTTCCTCGGCGGTAATCTCCTCCTCACCCTGCCTGCCCAGCAGGACCACCTCATCACCCTGCTTCACATCGGGAATATGGCCGACATCTACCATCAACTGATCCATGCAGATCCGCCCGACGACAGGAGCGCGCACCCCCTTGACGAGAACCTCGCTCTTGCCGGATAAAAGCCTGGAGTAGCCGTCACCGTAGCCAAGAGGCACTGTGGCGATGCGCGTCCTCTGCCTGGTGACAAAGGTGCCGCCGTAACTGATTCTGCTCCCTGCGGGGACCTCCTTGACGAAGGCCAGGCGCGCCTTCAGGCTCATCACAGGCTTTAGGCTGATCAGGTCATGCCTGACGTGGGAGGATGGGTAATAGCCGTAAATGGCGATCCCCGGCCGCACCAGATCCAGATGGGTGAAGGGAAGGTCGAGAAGGGCAGCGGAGTTGGCGCAGTGCTTCCACCTGATGAACAGCTGGCGCGCCGCCAGTTCTTTCAGCAGGCACTGAAATCTGGCGAACTGCTCCTCCGTATAGGACTTATCCTCCTCATCAGCCGTCGCAAAATGGGTGTATATGCCCTCCACCTCGAGCCCCGGCAGCCGGGCCAGGCGGCAGATCACCTCCAGGGTGTCCCGGTTCGGGTAGAAACCGAGGCGCCCCATTCCGGTATCGATCTTTATATGGACCTTTGCCCTTTTTCCCAGGCGACGGGCGGCGGCGGCCAGGGCCACGGCGTCCTCCCAGGCCGTCACCGTCTGGCTGACGTCATTTCGGACGACATCTTCGGCGTATTCCGTCGGGGTATAACCGAGCACCAGGATGGGAGCGGTGATCCCCTTTTCCCGCAAGGCCAGGGCCTCCTGCAGCAGGGCAACGCCCAACCAGGAGGCACCGCTCTTCAAAGCCGCCCGGGAAACCTCTTCCAGCCCATGCCCGTAGCCGTTGGCCTTGACGACGGCCATAACGGCCGCACTGGGGTTGGCGACCCGGCGCAGCTCCCGTACATTGCTGCAGAGCGCCGACAAATCGATCTCGATCCAGGCGGGGCGCTTCATCCCCTCCAGCTCCGTTTCCGGCGGGCCAGCAGCTCCAGCACGACCGGGATCTCCTCCAGCAGGTCACCGGCCACCAGCCCGGCCATCCCCTTTTGCCGGGCGATGCGGTCGGCCACCAGCCCGTGGATAAAGGCTCCGGAAAAAGCGGCCTCAACAGGGGCCATCCCCTGGGCCAGCAACCCGGCCACCAGCCCCGCCAGCACGTCTCCGGTGCCCCCCGACGCCAGCCCCGGGTTTCCGGTGGGATTGATGAAAACCGGGCTCCCCGGCGCCGCGATAACCGTGCGGGCACCCTTGAGGACCACCGTTGTTCCCCACTCCCTGCTCGTCCGCACCGCAACACCGATGCGGTCGTACTGAATCTCCCCTACATCCGTTCCGCAGAGGCGGGCCATCTCCCCCGGGTGAGGGGTAAGGATCCAGCGCTTTCTGCGCTCCGCAAACAGCGGATCGGTAAGAATTCTCCCGTCGCGGGCCAGAATGTTGAGGGCATCGGCATCGAGAACTGCGGGCAGGTCCGTCCTTTCCAGAAGCTCCCGGAGAAAGGACGCCGTTCCCTCCCCCTGCCCGAGGCCGGGGCCAACGGCCAAGACGGTTGCCCGCTCGAAAAGCCCTTTCAGCGCGGCCCAGGCGCCGGCGTCAAACCCTCCATCCCTTCCCGGAGCCGGGAAGGTCATCACCTCGGTCAGCTTGGCCGCAGCCACGGGGTAGAGTTCTTCAGGCACAACTGCCGTCACCAGCCCCGCCCCGCTGCGCAGGGCGGCATTGCTCGCCAGAGCGGCGGCACCGGTATAGCCCCGCGTCCCGCCGATCACCAGCACGTGCCCGAAGTCCCCCTTATGCTGGGTGGGAAGGCGCTCGGGCAATGCCGCCGCCACCATCTCCTCATCAACCAGGTAATAGTTTCCTCCTTCTTCCGTCTTTAATTCCGGAGGGAAGGAGATGTCACCGACGACGACCTCTCCGGCATACTGCGCACCCGGCTCGAGATAAAGCCCGATCTTGGGCATCCCCATGGTGACGGTGACCTGAGCGCGCACGCAGTCTCCGGCGACGCGTCCCGTATCCGCCTCCAGGCCCGACGGCAGGTCCACCGCCACCACCGCTTTCCCGGCTTTATTGACAAGCCTGATCAGCGAAGCCACCGGTTCGCGGGGAATACCGCGAAAACCGGTTCCGAAAAGGGCGTCGAGAACGAGGTCGGTGCTGGCAAGCATCTCCTCGACCTCCCGGAGCCGTTCCGGCTCCAAAACCCGCAGGGGTATTCCCATCTCAGAGACGATCTTTAAATTCACCTCGGCGTCGCCGCGGTAGGAGTCCGGGGGAGCGGTGATCAGGACCTTTACTTCCGCGCCCCTGTTAAAAAGGTGCCTCCCCACCACGAAGCCGTCACCGCCGTTATTCCCGGGCCCCGCAATGATCAGGATCCTTTTCCCCCGGGCATTATTGTCCCAGAAGCGCTTCAGGATCACATCGACGATGCTGAGCCCGGCGTTTTCCATCAGAAGCAAACCGGGGATGCCGAAGCGCCGCGTGGCCTCCCGGTCGAGTTCCCGCATCTCATCGGCCTGGACGAGTCTCATCCGATCCCCCACCTTCTCTTAAAGAATTGCCGTTTTTCCTCCCCAATACCAGCACAACAGCACAGGCATATTTCCTGCTGTGCGTGAGGCTGACCGGCAGGCTCTCTACCCCGCACCCTCTGGCGAGCCGGGCGGCCTTTCCCCTGAGGGCGATCTGCGGCCGCCCTCTGTCCATGACAACCTCGATTTCCCGCCAGGGCACCACACCGGGCAAAACAGGGCTTAAAGCCTTCCGGACCGCCTCTTTAGCCGCAAAGCGGGCGGCCAGGGATGCCCCCGGCCTACCCCGCCCTGCGCAGTATTCGAGTTCCGCAGCTGTATAAAGGCGCTCCCGCAGGCGGCGCCACCTGGCCAGGGCGCTTTCCACCCTGGCAATCTCGATCACATCGATACCGATACCTAAAATCATGATTTCACCTTAGCACAAATTATGGCAACTTACAAGTTGCTCCTGCTCTGCGTCCAACATGCTGTATGAAACTACACGCGACATAATATGATGCAGGTGCCTGTCACCGAGAGGAGGCAGGCACCCGGCACCATCAAATTCTCCTGCTCATGCGGTTTGGACCAACCTCACCTGAATTATATCACTGTTTCGCTGTTGAGCAATGGAAAAACAGGACGGAGTTACTCTTCCCGGCACATTAAGATTGCAGCGGATAGGCTCATTCAGCTAACGCTTTTTTGCTCCAAGCAGGGTAAGCCTTTCCTTCAGCGGGGGCAAGTAACAACATTTATATTTTAATTGCCACGCTTGCACCTTCCTCAATGGCATCGATTGCTTTTCTCGGCCTGGAGGCATCACCTATTACATACAGTTCCGGCACTTTTCCCTCCAGTTGCGGTTTTAAATCGTTAACAGATTTGGCGCCGACCGCAATTACGATGGTATCAAAACCTGTTAACTGCTTTTCCTGCCCGCCTTTTTCGACCCTAACACCATCCTGTAATATCTCGATTACTTTTGTGTTCGTCTCAATCCGGACCTCATGCCTCTTTAAGCGCAGAAGCAGGAAATGCTTTACCGATTCCTGGACATCTTCCGCAATTTCCGGCAGCGCCTCTACAATCGTCACTTCGTGCCCGTGTTCACCCAAAAAGTCTGCCGTTTCGCTGCCTACCAATCCACCACCGATGATCAAGACTTTTTTGCCTGCATCTTTTTTGCCCAAAAGTATGTCAGTAGCAGTTACAACCTTTGGATTATCGATTCCGGGAATTTCCGGAATGCTCGGTTCCCCGCCTGTTGCCACGATGACGACATCCGGCTTTTCTGCCAGGACCTGTCCGGCATCAGCCCGAGTCCCAAACCTGAAGTCAACCCCGTACTTTTTACCCATATAGGTGTAATAATTAATCGCTTTGGTCAAATCCTGTTTGGCGGGGGCGATGGCTCCCACTCTGAACTGGCCCCCGGGAGACTGCTCTTTCTCGAAAAGCACTACATTATGTCCGCGGGCTGCGGCTATCCATGCAGCTTCAAGGCCGCCCGGCCCCCCACCGACAATAACAACTTTTTTGGACTGTGCGGCGGGCTCAATTTTCATTTTGTATTCTCTACCGCAGAAGGGGTTTACCAAGCAGGAACACTTCATTTTATCGGGGTTGAAGATATAGCCGATGCAACCCTGGTTGCAGGAGATACAGGGTGATATTTCCTCGATGCGCCCCGCGGCAACTTTATTGGGAAGTTCCGGGTCTGCGAGGGATTGCCTGCCCCAGGCAAGCAGATCTGTTTTGCCCGTCCTGATGGCCTGTTCGGCCAGGACGGGGTCGTTGATTCTGCCGACAGCTATTACCGGTACTGACACCGCTTTCTTGATTTCACCGGCATTTGATAAATTAAAGCCCGGAGCCACATCCGGAGGGGGTACGATATACGGCATGCTGGCATAAACACCAACCGATACGTGCAGTGCGTCTATCCCCGCATTTTCAACAATGGCGGCAACTGCTGCCGACTCATCAATATTCCTCCCATCTACTACTTTCTCATCGGCGCTCATCCTGAAGATAATCGGGAATGAGCCCCCAACCTTTCTGCGCACATTCCTGATGACCTCTACCGGAAACCTCATCCTGTTGTAGAGGGAACCGCCGAACTCATCTACCCGTTTATTGGTGTGTTGTGACATAAACTGAGCCACCAGATAGCCGTGGGCACCGTGAATTTCTACGGCATCAAACCCTGCTTCCCGGGCGCGTGCTGCAGCATCGCCGAACTTCTCAATCAATTGATAGACCTCTTCGATAGACAGTTCTCGCGGTGTTTCCCGGGTGACAAAACAGGGAACAGGAGATGGGGCCACAGGCTGCTCTCCTCCTAAGATAGCAGAGGATGTCTGGCGGCCCGCATGGTGAATCTGCACTGCAATTTTGGTGCCGTAGCGATGTACAGCATCCACCAGTTTTTTGAAACCGGGTATAAATTTATCGTCCCAGAGCCCCAATTGATTGGGTATAGCTTTGGCTAAAGGCTCTACTCCTGTTATTTCTACGATCAGCAGCCCCCAGCCGCCCTTTGCTCTGGCTTCCCAATAGGCGATTAATTCTTCGCTTACCGTTCCATCGGGGTTAGCCAGGTTGGTGCCCATGGGGGGAACAACAAACCTGTTGGCAACCTCCATAGTTCCTATTTTGATTGGAGAAAAAAGCAGCTGAAAATTCATTTAAATCACCCCGAATAATAGTTTTTTCGGGGTTATTATTCGTAAAACTGAAGTTTTTATGCTGGCCAGACTCCTTTATCAGAAGAAAAGCAAGCAATCGTTGCCGGGTATACTGCAAAGCAGACCGTTCGCAAAAGTACACTACAAAGTACACTACATTGCAGATCAGCCAGCATCGTCGGTGAACTGAACTGACATACGGAGGGGAGAGCCCCCGAACCGAATAAAAAAAGTCCTGTCGAGTGGAAACACTCAAACAGAACTATATTAGAAAAAGGCCGGAGGTGGTGATATCAGACCGCTTCTTCCGACTTTACCAGCTGATCCTCTTCTTCTGCAGTCAGGATCTTGTTCAAATCGAGCAGGATCAGCAGCCTGTCCTCCAGTTTGCCGACCCCCTGCAGGTAATTCGCCGTTATCCCGGCAATAACTGCAGGCGGCGGTTCGATGCATGCCTGGGGCAGGCGCAGCACCTCGGAAACCTCGCTCACGATCAAACCGACCGTGTGACCGTGGATTTCCACGACGACGATCCGGGCCTCCTCGGTATACTGCGCCGCCCCGACCTCAAATCTCTTTTTCAGGTCAATGACGGGAATTACCCGCCCCCTCAAATTGATGACCCCCTCAATGAAGGGCGGGGATTTGGGTATTCTGGTTGGCTTGCTGAAGTGAATGATTTCCTGTACCTGGGTAATGGGGACGCCGTACTCCTCGTCTCCCAGCCGAAAAACAACGAGCTGGATTTCCGCATTTTCGTTCGCCATCTGTATACCCCCGAGAGGTTCACCCCCTATAATTTGATTTGCCTTATAAATTTCAATAGTTCTAACAAAAGCGGCCAATTCCTTCTTTGACCGGGCTTCAACTCCCGCTTCGGGCCGGATAAATGAAAACGCCGCCAGCGAGCGGCGCAAGGACTAGATATTGAACCTGATATTCAGAATATCGCCATCCTGAACGATATAGTCCTTTCCCTCCAGCCTGAGCAGACCCTTTTCTTTGACTTTGTTCATATCACCGAGCCTTTCCAGGTCCTCAAATTTAACGACCTCCGCCCGGATAAAACCTCTTTCCAGATCCGTATGGATCTTGCCGGCAGCCATGCGGGCGGTGGACCCCTCCTTGATGGTCCAGGCGCGCACCTCGTCCTCTCCGGCAGTAAGAAAGGATATCAGGCCAAGATGCCTGTAAATTGCTCTGGCAACCCTGTTGATCCCCGGCTCCTCGATCCCCATCTCCCGGAGGAACACCTCCCTTTCCTCCGCGTCGAGCCGGGCGATCTCGGCCTCCAGCGCCGCACAGATTGTGAGCACCGGTATCCCTTTGGTCGCGGCGTACTCCCGCACCTCCGCCCCGCCAGGGAAGTGCCCCTGATGCATCTGGTCTTCGTCGATATTTACCACGATGATCATGGGCTTCATGGTTAAAAAGCCGAGGGAGCGCACGGCCTTCCACTCTTCTTCGGTAAGCCCCGCTTCCAGCAGCGGCTTCTCCGCCTCGAGGGCCTCCTGGCAGCGGCGCAGGGCAGCCTGCTCAACCAGCGTCGCCCCCTTAACTTTCTTGGAAGCAGCAATCCGTTCCAGCCGGGTCTCTACCATCTGCAGGTCGGCCAGGAACAACTCGACGTTGATGGTGTCCAGGTCACGCACCGGGTTCAGGGTCCCATCAACATGGGGAATTGCTTCGTTGCGGAAGGCACGCACAACGTGGATCAGGGCATCCACATCCCGCACCGCGGCCAGGAAAGCAGCACCTGCTCCCCGGTTTAATCCGGGAACGTCGATCACCTCCAGGGTGGCCGGCGTAACCTTCCGGGGATGATAAAGCGACGCCAAAAAGTCCAGACGCTCGTCAGGGATTCGGGCCAGGCGGGCGTTGGTCTTGGTGCGCCCGGCAAAGGTCGAAGTTTCCTCTTCGGATTGGGTCAGGACATTAAAAAGTGTGGTTTTGCCGACCAAAGGCAGCCCGACAATACCGCAGGTCAGGGCCATTCCCTGTTCACCTCAACACAACTTAATTCTACAGAATTACCAGGAATAAACAATCCCCCAAAATACCTATTGGAAGCTAAAACAGCAGAACCGCCCTGCTGAGCAGAACGGAGTGGCGCGGCGGCCGCTCTGCCTTAACAGGCCATCTCTAACCGAGCTTCTGCGCCGCTTCCTTTAACATGCGGCGGATGGGCAGGTTGTAAGGGCATCTCTCTTCGCACTCACCGCATTCGAGGCAATCCTCCGGTTTGGCCTTCAGGGCACGGTAGCGTTCGACTGCCCATTCCTTTAATCCGTACCTGGTGTAGTAGCCTTCAAACAGAAACACCGACGGGATGTCGATTCCCTGCTGGCAGGGAAGGCAGTACTCGCACCTCCTGCAGAACTGCATCCCCAGGCTGGCCACCTCGCGCTGCAATTCCTCCCTCTCGGCAGCGCTGAGAGGCAGGGGATTGCTTCCGACGGCGGCATTCTCTTCTACCTGCCGTACGGAGTCCATTCCGGGAATGAGAGTGGACACCGGATATTCCAGCAGATATCGCAGGGCAAAGTTAGCGTTACTCAACGCACCTCCGGCCAGGGGCTTCATAACGATCGCCCCGACACCGGTTTCCGTCGCCAGATCTAAGAGCTCCCGCACGCCGTTGGTTTCGACTGCATTGAAGGGAAACTGCACAGTCTCCACTTCACCCGTTTTCACGACCTTAATGAGCAGCTCTTTAACATGCCCAGTAACTCCGATATGCTTAATCTTCCCCTGATCCCTGGCCTCTTTCAAAGCGGCCAAGGCCCCGTCGGGCTTCAGGACCTTCTCCAGCGTCTCCTCGTCTTTGATGTTGTGCATCTGATAGAGGTCGATGCAGTCCACACCCAGGGCCTGCAGGCTCTTCTCGATGTCGGCGGCCATCCCTTCCCGGTCTCGCGCCATGGACTTCGTGGCAATGATCACCTTATCCCGGTGCTCTTTCAGAGCTACTCCCAGCTTCTCTTCACTATCCGTGTAGCCCCTGGCAGTATCAAAGAAATTGATGCCCAGCTCCAGAGCGCGGCCGACCACCTTTTTCGCTTCCGCGCCGTCAATCCTTTGAATGGGAATCCCTCCAAACCCTACTAAAGAGACCTTGTACCCTGTTCTTCCCAGTTCTCTGTACTCCATTTTTGACCTCCAGTCCAATAAATGGTAGATAACGCCGATCAGCTAAATCTAAAGCTTCTCCCGCTCACGGATCTTCATGAACTCTTTCGTCTCGGCGACAACGACCCCTGAGAGGGCCAAGAGAGCGATGAGGTTAGGAATCGCCATCGCCCCGTTGAAAACGTCGGCGATATTCCAGACCAGCGACAGCTGCCAGACGGCCCCAAAAAACACGGTGATGCTGAAGATCAGCCGGTAGGGGAGCAGCCCCTTGTAGCCCACCAGATAGTAGAAGCACTTCTCCCCGTAATAGGACCACCCCAAGACCGTGGAGTAGGCGAACAAAATGAGTCCTACCGTGACGATCAGGCTGCCGAAGCCGGGGAGAAAGTATTCGAAGGAACGGCTGGTGAGGGCGGCAGCCTGCGCCTGATCAATGGAGGAATAGAGGCCAGCCATGACCAGGGAAATGCCCGTAATCGAGCAAACAACAATGGTATCCAGAAAGGTGCCGCTCATGGAGACCAGGGCCTGCCGGCACGGATGATCGGTTTTGGCAGCGGCAGCCGCTATCGGGGCCGAACCCAGACCGGCCTCATTGGAAAAGACACCTCTAGCAACACCGTAGCGGATTGTGGTGCCCAAAAGGGCGCCAAATCCCGCCTCTTTAGAGAAAGCCTCGCTAAAGATCAACCCCAAAGCTTGAGGAAGTAGATTAACATGGGTGATCAGGATATACAGGCCTGCCAGGATGTAAAAAACGGCCATCAAGGGGACCAGCATACCGGCGACCCTCCCGATGCTCTTAATACCTCCAAGAACGACCAGGGCGGTCAGAATGGCCAGGACAATTCCCGTAGCCCAGTTGGGCACGCCAAAGGTGTCGTATACTGCTCCGGCCACAGAGTTTACCTGCACCAGGTTCCCGATACCGAAGGAAGCCACAGTACCAAAGAGGGCGAACAGAACGGCCAACCACTTCCAGCCCAGGCCGCGCTCGATGTAGTACATGGGGCCACCGGCCATTTCCCCCTTTTCATCGATAACGCGGTACTTAACAGCCAGCACCGCCTCACTGTACTTAGTCGCCATTCCGACGAGGGCAGTCACCCACATCCAGAAGACAGCACCGGGCCCCCCGATGACGACGGCAGTGGCCACACCCACGATATTCCCGGTGCCGATGGTTGCAGCCAGTGCGGTCATCAGGGCTTGAAAATGGGAAATATCCCCTGCGGAGAGGCGGTCCTGCCGGGCTGGCGAAAAGGCCAGTTGGAGTGCGTAAGGCAAGGTAGAAAACTGCATCAACCGCAGCCGTATAGTAAGAAAAAGGCCTGTCCCAACGAGTAAGACCAGCATCCAGGGCCCCCAAACAAAATCGCTTAAAAGACCGACAATACCGCTCAATGCTTCCATGGTACCGATTTTCCTTTCCCTTACAAAGCGTATATTTATCGTGTATAATCGATACTTCCGCCGTCACGGCCAACGCCTGGATACCAGGGACGGCCGCCTTAAGCGGCGGCCCAAACAGCCGCCATTCTAGCTAAAATTTACTGCAGAACATCTTCTTATAGTATAACAAAAACATTTTCCTTGTGGAGAAAAATAACAAAAAATATGCGGCAGGTAGTCCTCTTACCTTGCCGCAGCCTCATTCGTTAATATGATCCCCTTCTTCTGAGCAGTTCCCTGATCAAAAGGATCAGGATCAGCGGCCTCAGCAACCCTCCCCTTCCCAACTGCTCGGCGACATATTCTCTTTCCGGATAATCACTGCCATGATCCGCCAAAACCCTTCTGTAAATGTGGTCGGCCATCCGCTCCACACCCGCTCGCGACGGATAGGGGTATAATTCGGGATTCGAGGGATTGTCGTGCATCTCGCACATCTGTTTGATCATCGGGTAGAGGCGGTAATATATTTCGGGGTACATGGAATCCAGGGGTTCAACCGGATAATGCATGCCCAGTTGATCACCGATTGGCTCCACCGTGCCACCACCTCCTTGGGGAAGGAACAACTCTTTTTTTCATATAATATAGTTAACCGGTCGAACTGTTACTTTCCAGAAACATTATTTCCCGCTTGGAAAAGCCGGTCACCGGCATCTCCCAGCCCCGGTACAATAAAGGCCCTTTCATTAAGACCGGGATCAACGGCGGCGGCAACGATCTGGGTGCCGGGGAATTCCTTCCGCACCCTGTTGATGCCCTGCTCCACCGCCAGGGCACAGACGAGAGTAATCTGCTCTTCTCTGTAACCCTTTGCGGTGATCATCTCCAAAGCCAGGACGCTGCTGTTTCCCGTTGCCAGCATCGGATCGAGTAGAAAGACATGGTCAAAATCATCCGGTGCAGCAGGAACGGCGTCCAGGTAGGAGCGCGCCTTAAGTGTATCCTCGTCCCGGGCAACCCCGGCTCCAGGCAGCAGCGTAAGAAAAGCTTCGACAAATCCCAGCCCGGCCCGGAGGATGGGAACCAGCAGCAGCCTTTCTTCAACAACTGAGCAACACGATGCCCTCACACCGAGGGGCGTAACAACAGCACCCTCCACCACATTCAGCCCTTCGGCGGCCTTAACGGCCAGCAGCACTCCCAACCGGAATAAAGCCCTGCGGAATTCGGAGCTTTTGGTCTCCCTGCTGCGCAGCACCCGCAGGCAGCTTTCTGCCAGAGGATGTCTTAAAATCACGGGTTCTCTCAGCAGCATAACACCCGTCCGCCCTTTCTTCGTGGTATAATCGCCGTTGCGGCGTTAAAAAGCTTCTTCATCAAGTGTATTTTACCCGGAAACACCGCCCCGCTTTTTAGGGGCTTTCAACCAACAGAGGGGATCAAGTATAATAGCTCTGGATGCCGGTTTTAGAATAAAAACGAATCCAGAAGAGGAGGAAGGAAACACCTTGATTCAAATTATCACCGACAGCGCAGCCGACCTGCCGGACGAACTGGTCAAAAAGCATGGCCTGCGGATTGTCCCTCTTACCGTCACTATCGACGGGGTAGAATACAGAGAAGGAATAGACATTACGACGGAGGAATTCAATAAAAAAATGGTCTCCTCCAAGACGCTGCCCCGAACCTCCCAACCGGCGGCAACCAGCTTCGCCAGCGCCTTCCGGGAACTGGCCACAAAGGGGGAACTCATCTGCATTACCATCTCCTCCAAGCTGAGCGGAACCTATCAGTCCGCCTGCCTGGCCAGGGAGATGTCGGGCTGCGATGTGGCCGTTTTTGACAGCCAGGCGGCAACCCTGGGACAGGGCCTGCAGGTCATCAAAGCGGCCGAACTGGCGCAAAAAGGGTGGTCGCGGAACAGCATTATTGAAGAGCTGAAGCGCTACAGAAACAGCATGAACATTTACATACTCCTCTACACCCTGGAGAATATCGTCAAAGGGGGTAGATTGAGCAGGTTTCAGGGCGCCCTCTCGAAGATTTTGAATATCAAGGTTTTGCTAACAGGAGTAGAAGGGAAGGTAGTTATGCTGGAAAGAATCCATGGGAGAAAGAAGGCCCTCCACCGGCTGCTGGAGAGAATAGCTGAAAAGCTTCAGGGCGCGCATAACTGCTCCCGGCGCTTCGGCATTTCCCACTGCCAAAACCCTGCGGACTCCGAATTCCTAAAAGAAGAGATCGAAAAAAGATTTCCTTCCTCCGAGGTCATCATCAATGAAATGGGGCCTACGATCAGCACCTATGCCGGAGCAGGGGGATTGGTCGTCTCCTTTTAGGTGCGACAATAAAAGAGATTTCCATCCTCAATCGAATAGGTGATCAGACCCCCGTCATTAAGGTGCTTAATGAACGCCGAAACGGTGGATAAGAGCAGGTGGTATTCCATCAGGTTCATCTTTAAGCCGTTAACAATCACCAGGTTCTTCAGGACTTCCTCCCTGCTCAAGGGGCGGTCGAGAAGCTTAAGGATTTGCTGCAGGTACTTATCTATATTGGCCAGGTTTCTGGCAACCAGGGACGCCATTTCCTCCCGGGAAATTATCCCTTGTTCGTCATGAGCGATCAGAAAAGAGCTGGCATCGATTTCCCGCAGGTAGTTTAAGGTCGCCACGCTTTCCTCGACGTCGAAGAGATAGGGGAGGGAGTATTTATCGAGGGTGCCGTGGCTGAAAACGGAGTCCCCGACAAAACAAACCCTCTCCGGGGTGATGACCCCGATCTGCCCCCAGGTGTGGCCGGCAAGAGGGATTATTTCAAAGGTTTGATCCTGAAGCCGGATGGAGCCCTCCTTCAGGACGACATCTACCGGGAAGCGCCGGGGGCTGCGCTCCAGGCCGCGCAGGGGTTTGGCCGAATAGAGCATCACGGTCAGCAGGAACGGGTTTTCCATGAAGATCTTTTCCTTTCCCGAAGCGCAAACCAGGCAGTCGGGATAAGCCTTCTTCAAGTAAATATTGCCGCCGCAGTGGTCAAGGTGGGCGTGGGTGTTGATGATGTATTTCAAGTACAGGCCGTTTGCCGCCAGCACTTCCTCGATCCTCTTTGCCCTGCTGTTGTTGATTCCGGGATCGATGAGCAGGCACTCTTTGTTCTCGAAGACATAAACACCGCTGTTGGTAGGACCCGGAAGGTAGTAGGTACTCCCCTTGATTCTGACGAGATCCACTTTCAACACCCTGTTCAATCATAACAGATTCTGATCACGAACGACAATCCTTGATGAGGGAAAGGGGGCAAGCAAGTGCCGATAACAACCGTCCTCTTTGACCTGGACGGCACCCTGATCGATTCCATTCCCCTGATCAAGCTCAGTTTTCAACACGTTTTTGAAGAAATGGGAATTCCTTGGGGGAACGGCGAGGTGCTGAAAACCATCGGCCTCCCTTTAAGGGATGTGGCCGCCTTTTATGCCGGGGAACGGGCGGCGGAATTCCTAGAGATCTATGCCGAATTTCAGCGAAAGAATCAAAAAAGGCTGCTCAAACCCTACCCCGGTGCGGAAGAAACCCTCTCCAACCTGCAAAAAATGGGCTGCCGGATCGGCGTGGTTACATCCAAACGCCGCGGCCCCACCCAGGACGGCCTTTCTCTGACCGGCCTTGAAAGGTACCCGGAGGTGGTGGTCACGGTGGAGGATATCAAGCGGCCGAAACCTGACCCGGACGGCATCCTCGTCGCTCTCGAACTCCTGCAGGCGCTCCCTGAAGAAGCCGTCTACATCGGCGACAGCGTCTACGATATCCTGACGGGGAAAAATGCCGGGGTTACCACGGTCGCCGTGGCCTGGGGAATAGCAACCGAGCAAGAGCTAAAAGAGAAGGGACCCGATTTCTTCGTCCGGTCCTGGGATCAGTTGAACCGCCTCTGCACAGCCTTGCTGACAGGTGAGGAGATACCGGCCGGATAAATTATCAATGGCATTTGAACAAGAAAAAGAATTCACGAATGCAAACGGTTGACTTACAGAGCAAATAAGGGCAAAATAAAGACAGAACGAGAAAAATTATAAAAACTAAATATAGAGATGGATGATAGAGGCGCGGCATTTAAGAGTACCTCTGCAGAGGTAAGCACGATGAAGCACAGGGAAAGGAAATGCCGCCGAAGTGTACACCTGACGCTTTAAGGGTGTATGCTGGGTCTGCACAGAATATGTGCAGGACTGTCACAAATATCATCAAATTGTGGAGAGCTATCATTCAAAGTGGAACACACCTACCGTGAGAAGCCTTGAGTGAGATGCTCAAGGCTTTTATCTAGGACCTGCTAAAAGATGGCCTCCAAAACGGCCATCTTTATCATTATCTGCAAAAGGAGGGATTCCCGGAAAGAGCGCAAAGCAAGTGAGCAATCCGTCGCGTTGTTCTGAGCATTATTCTACGAAGGGAGGCGAAAGTCCTGTGTTTCGGCAGCCATGCCCGCTCGTCAGGGAGCGCCGGAGGTGTCCGGGAAACCAGGAGCATATGAAGAGAAGAATTCTGCTCATGAGCGTCTTTTTCACATTCCTGTTTTTACTGACCACCGCTGCCTGTGCCTTTGCTGCGGAGAGCGACCCTGCGGCTGCCAACGCTCAGAGGTACGGGTTCTGGACGCTGCTGCCGCCGCTTTTAGCAATTGTCCTGGCCTTTATCACGAAAGAAACCGTTCCTTCTCTGTTTCTAGGCGTTTTTTCTGGAACTTTCTTACTGGAACTGAACGGCTTCAACATCATCGAGGCATTATTTAAAGGTTTTCTCCTCTTCGTGGACAAGGTATTGACTGCCCTGGCCGATCCCTGGAACGCCGGTATCGTCCTGCAGTGCCTGGCCATCGGCGGTGTTATTGCACTGGTTCAGAGAATGGGCGGCGCTAGGGCGGTGGCCGAAGCCCTGGCCAGGAAAGCAAAGGGCCCGCGGAGCGCCCAGATTGTCACGTGGCTGATGGGGATGTTTATTTTCTTCGACGACTACGCCAACTCCCTTACTGTAGGGCCGGTCATGAGGCCGGTTACCGACAAGCTGCGGATATCCCGGGAGAAGCTTTCATTTATCATCGACTCCACGGCAGCGCCGATAGCCGGTATTGCCCTCATCTCTACATGGATAGGCTACGAGATCAGCCTGATCAAAGACGCCTACGCTTCCATCGGACAAGCAGTTAACTCCTATGCCATCTTCTGCGCCAGCATTCCCTACCGCTTTTACAACATCCTGATCCTGGTGTTCGTCCTCTTTATGGCCTTATTCTTAAGGGATTTCGGCCCGATGCTGAAAGCCGAGCGGAGAGCAAGGGAGACCGGCAAAGTGCTTGATGACAATGCCAAACCGATGGTGTCGACCGAAGCCACGGGGCTTGAGCCCCGGCCCGGGCAGAGGACAAGCATCTGGGACGCCATCATCCCGATCGGCGTTCTGATCTTCGGCGCCATCCTGGGCTTTTATTTCAACGGCTACGGAGCCATCATGAGCGGTGAGGACGAGCAGTTAATCTACTTCCTGCAGACCGCTCCCCTCTCCTTCACCGCCATCAGGGAGTGCTTTGGAGCCGCCGATGCCAGTGTGGTGCTCTTCCAGGCGGCCATCTTCGCCGGCATCGTGGCCATGGCCATAGGGGTCGGCAAAAAGATCTTCACCCTGGGAGAGGCCATCGAAACCTGGGTTTTAGGAGTGAAATCACTCGTCATCACCGGCGTCATTCTCCTTCTGGCCTGGTCGCTGGGAGGGGTCATCAAAGAACTGGGCACTGCCCTCTATCTGACCCAAATACTCTCTGACGCCATTCCGCCCTTTACATTGCCGGCTCTGATCTTCATCCTGGGTTCTCTGATCTCCTTTGCCACAGGCACCTCCTACGGCACGATGGGAATTCTCATGCCTCTGGTCATCCCCTTGGCCTATGCGATCAATCCCGAAAGCGGATATGTCATCATGGCCGTGGGAGCGGTGCTCACAGGAGCCATCTTCGGAGACCACTGCTCACCCATATCGGACACGACGATCCTCTCTTCTATGGGAGCCGCCTGCGATCACATGGCCCACGTCAACACGCAGGTGTGGTATGCCCTGCTGGTAGGAGCTATTACCGTTGTCTTCGGGTATCTTCCTGTAGGGCTCGGAGTCCCCGTTGCCATCGCCCTGCCCGTCGCCATCGCCCTGGTCGGGTTAGCGGTCTACTTTATCGGCCAGCCGGTGGAGAGCAAGGTCCCGGCAGAGATTCTGGAAGGGCAACTGGAAACGGCCGCACAAAAAGAGGAGTAAGAGAAGCTTTTCTCCCGGCATCTGCAACACCGGCCCTCAATTGCGGGGGCCGGTACTTTTTAAGTAAAGCGGCAACACCCGGCTCCGCCTACCTCCCGATCTGCTTTCCCAGGGTTAAGGCCGCCTGGAGCTTCCGGCCCGTGGCCCTCCGGGGAAGGGAAAGGGTGGTGACGGCAATCTCATTGACGGGGACCGCTGCAATTGTATCGTCAGGAACCCTCTTTTCCCTCTCCCCACAATAAGCGATGGCATGAATCACGTAATACTCATCCCGGTGCCTGCCCAGGTAAAGCATCACATGCCCCGGCATGTGCAGGGTCGCTCCAGGAAGCAGCCGGTCGAGCAGGCGTCCCCTCTTTTCCTCCCCGGCATTTGCAAAGAAAACGTCCCTCCCGGGCACGAGCTCCTGTTCCCTGGAGTTCCGGGGGAATTGAAACCCAAAACTGCGGTAAACATCCCTCACAAAGGCCGAGCAATCACGCAAATTGTAGCGCCCTCCCCAGCCGTAGCGCTCCCCCAGCATCTTAAAGGCCTGCCTGATTATTCCGGCACGGGTATAGGGTAAATAGCCCTCGTAGACGTCAGCAACCCGGGGCACAAGCGCCAGTTTAAAGGCCAGCTCCCCGTTTTCCCCTCTCACCGGCAGCTTCACCACGTAGTTGCCGGCGGGTGACTGGTTGTCGACCACCTCCGGGATCTCTTCCGGCGCGGCAAGGGGAATCCGGGAACCCATCAAAAACTCCAGTTCCGAAACCTCCGGTGAACAGGGGTTATATCCCAGCCTCAACCTGCTCCCGGTAACCACCAGGAAGGATTTACTCTCGAGGTAATCAAGCCAGGCCTCCCTGCTGCCGGCCACGGCTAAGTCGGCAGCAGCCACCCAGCCCCTGGAAAAGGAGGCCTGCACAAAGAACCATTCCCCACCGGCGCTCTCATGCAGGACGATCACCGGCTCTGCCGGGTCGAGGGCGGTTTCCTGAAAGAGATCGAACTCCCGCTCCTCCGGTCGATCGGTGATCATCGCTGCTGCAGGAAATACCCTGATCCAGGTAGGCCTCACCGTGCAGGCGTAGCGCACCCTGTTAATCTTTTTGATCTCTTCCAGGTTCATTTCCCGCAACAGTTCTTCCCAAAAGGAGGCCCCCAGCCGGCGCCCCCCAAGATAAAGCTCCTTCTCCGGCGGCTTCCTTTCTTCTAACAGCCGCTTTAGTTCCTCCCCGGCCATCTCCTCAGGGTACGACGCAAGATCCAGGACAATCCCGGAAAGCCTTCCCCTGATCTCCAGATTAAAGGCTGCAATCTCCTCTTCACTGAGGATGACTTCATCGGGGTCGGGCAGTTTCCGGATCCAGAACTCCGGCGTCAGCACTTCTCCGGCAGGCAGTGGAGACCTAGAGCGGCTCCGGCCGGAATCAACACCCCTGTGGCTGCCGCAGGGGAAGAACCCTTCTTTCATCAGTCCACCTCCTGGAAAAATCTTCACCTCTGTTTTAAATTATGACCTAATGCTATAATTTATTTATTGCGCACTGAGGTGATCATGATGATGAACATCAAAAAAGCAGTCGCCACAGGGTTGCAGGAAGGACTGGATACAACCTGGAATCTGGCGAAATTGATCATCCCGATCTACTTCTTCATTACCATTCTGAAAAGCACCCCTTTTCTCCCCATGATCGCCTCCTTTTTCCAGCCTGCACTGGGGCTGGCAGGAGTGCCTGGAGAAGCCGCCGTAGCCCTGATCATGGGGGCGTTCGTCAACGTCTACGCAGCCATCGCCGCCCTTTTGCCGCTCGTGCACTCTCTCCCTTTGAGCCCAAAGCAGATAACCATCATCGCCACAATGGTGTTGATTTGCCACAGCATACCCATGGAAAGCTCCGTCAGCCACAAAACTGGGGTTCCCTTCTGGCTGGTGACCGTACTGCGACTTGCCGTTGCCTTCATTATGGGAATATTATTGAATGTGGTGATGTAACTCATGGAAGCAATTCTCAAAGAAGCCCTTACCGGCAGTATTAACAGCATGCTGAAGATCGCCTGCATCGTCATCCCCTTAATGGTCGCCATGGAGCTCGCCCGCGAGGCCAACCTCCTGGAAAGATCGGCAAAGCTGTTCAGGCCCTTCACAGCGCTCCTCGGGGTCTCCCCGGCCGCCGCCTTTCCCCTCCTCGCCGGCCTCGTTTTCGGTCTGGTGTACGGATCGGGGCTCATCATTCGCTCTGTAAAAGAAGGGAAAATACCTACAGCAGAGAACTACCTGCTGAACATTTTCCTCAGCATTTGCCACGGCATGATCGAGGACACCCTGCTCTTCCTGGCGGTCGGGGCCAGCGCAGTTGTGATCATCGGCGTCAGGTTAGCGGCAGGGGTGGCCATCACCAGACTCCTGGCATGTTTGCTCATCCGAAGGAGCCACACCACACAGAGGCTAGAATTGGGATAGAAGGAAGATATGGCTTCTGATGAGGAAAAACGGGAAAAAAGGCTGGCCGCAGAAGTGCTGAAACGCCTGAGCAGAGTACATCCGGACGCCGGACCGCGCCTTCACTTCTCCAACCCCTATCAGGCGCTGGTGGCCACCATCCTTTCCGCCCAGACCACCGATGAACAGGTGAACAGGGTAACATCCCTCTTTTTCAAAAGGTATCCGGATGTAACGGCGCTGGCCCGCGCCAGTGTAGATGAGGTGGCAGACGTCATCAAGTCAACAGGGCTGTACAGGTCGAAGGCCGCCCATCTCGTGGCCGCAGCCCAAAAAATAGCTGCCGAACACGGCGGAGAGGTGCCAAGCGACCTCCAACCCCTGTTGGAACTTCCGGGGGTGGGGAGAAAAACCGCCAACGTCGTCCTCGCCAACGCCTTCGGCAAACCGGGGCTCGGAGTGGACACCCACGTCCACAGGGTTGCCAACAGGATCGGCCTTTGCTCTGAAAAGCACCCCGAGGGAACGGAGAAGAGGCTCAAGGAGTTGATTCCGGAAAGGGATTGGGGAAGAGCCCACCACCTCCTGATCTTTCACGGGCGCCGGTTCTGCCGGGCGAGGAAACCGGAATGCCCCTCCTGCGTTTTAAGGGACATCTGCAGAAGCTCCCCTAAGGCGCCGAAAGCAAAATAGCATCCCAACGGCCGCTTGGACAACCGGATTTCGGGTCTGTCCACGGCAGAAAGTGCTCCTTCAGGCCACCTTACCGGCCGCTAGGAGAACCGATGAAAAACCTTCAGCTCACTTTGGCATCCCACTTTCCACAGCGACCGCCCCATCGGGCGATCACTTCGCCGTTCTGATAGAACTGCACCACTTCGCACATGTTGGGGCAGCCTTTGCAGATAAAGCTGCGCGCCTGGAATTTGAAATCGGTCACCTCGAACCCCTTGAACTTCGTACCGCCGCCCGTACGCTGTACCGCCTCCCGGGCCAGGATCGCCGCCCCCAGGGCTCCCATCACGGAAAAATACTTGGGAACAATCACCTCCTGCTGGAGGGCCTTCTCAAATGCCCGCTTCATCCCGGCGTTAGCGGCAACACCCCCCTGGAAGGCGATAGGGGGCAGGATTTCCTTCCCCTTGCCGACATTGTTCAGGTAGTTGCGCACCAGCGCTTCGCAGAGGCCGGCAATAATATCTTCCACGCTGTGGCCGAGCTGCTGCTTGTGGATCATGTCGGATTCGGCAAAAACGGCGCACCTTCCGGCGATCCGCACCGGGTTCTCCGACTTCAGCGCCAGTTCCCCGAACTGCTCAATGGCAATGTTCAGACGGGCCGCCTGTTGGTCCAGAAAGGAGCCGGTTCCGGCGGCACAAACCGTATTCATGGCGAAGTCGGTGACGATCCCGTCCCGCAGGATGATAATCTTGGAGTCCTGCCCTCCGATCTCCAAAATGGTCTGCACACCGGGGACAAACCGGGAGGTAGCCACCGCATGGGCGGTGATTTCGTTTTTGATAACATCGGCTCCGATCATAACGCCTGCCAGATGCCTGGCGCTTCCCGTCGTACCCGCAGCCCGGATCACCACATCACCGGGAACCTGGTCTTTAAGCTGCTCCATGCCCTCCTGGATAACCCTGATCGGCTGTCCTTTGGTCCTGATATACAGGGAGGCCAGCACTTCATCTTGTTCATCGATAACAACTAAGTTGGTGCTCACCGAACCCACATCGAGCCCTAGAAATCCATCTCTCACCAGCTATTCCTCCCAGCAGGCGAACTTACGGCAATTCGCTTTTCTCTAGCTTTTTTCTGCTCTCGCTTCCTCTGAAGCAAATCCAAAAAGGCCTCCAGCCTCGTTAAGACACCGGTTACCGCCGTCTGCTCATCGATAAAAATGGTCATGACGGGGATCCCCAACTCCCTGCTGACACGGGGGAGAATACCCTTGGCCACGATCTCGGGGATGCAGGAAAAGGGCGCCAGCTGAATGACGCCGTCATAGCCGTCCCGGGCATAAAGCACCGTCTCTCCGATGCTGTTGATGCCGTGGCCGCCGATCATTTCCCCAAGATAAGGGTGGGCTACTTTATGGATATCCCGCTCCCCGACACTCCCTTCTTTGACGACGTTCTTCTGCGTGTAAGAAGTCAGCCAGATGGAGCGGTTGCTATAAACCCCTCTCTCCCCCAGCAGCTTCTGAATGTAAAAATTCACCGCAGGTTCCAGAACGACGTAAATTTCCCCCACAATCCCGACCCTTAAGGGATCGCGGCTCCTGTCCTGAGGCACCCTGGAGATAAGCTTCCTGGCCTCGTGGCGCGCCTCCTCAATCTCCTCCAGAGTATAGGCCTGGTCGAGCATGGAGAGCCCCTTCTTAAAGGCCTTTTCCGTCTCCCCCTTGGCGGTCTCATAGGGCATGACCTCATACATCAGATATTCTATTTCATCAATGGCTTCAAGCTTGGTATACCCCTTTTTGATCAGCTGCCAGAAGCGGCGCCAGGACATGCGCCGGGGCTTGACCATCTTCAGCTTCTTGATAAAGTCCAGGATATTGGAACGGGGCGGATCGAAGATCAGAACCTTGAAGTTGCACCCGAGTTCATCGAGGATCTTCTGGTGCATGACGCCGTAGTACCCCGCCCTGCAGGGGCCAACGCCACCTGAGGATATCGCCATCTCCGCCCCCATCTCAATGGTTTCCAAATAGGTACCCAGCAGTACCTTGAAGGGGATGCAGGCGAACTCCGGAGCATACCGGACACCCAGGTCGAAGGTCCTCTTGCTGGGTTCCGGCGGGATCACCGGCTCATAACCCAGGTCGCTGATTAACATTTTAAAAGCAATATAAGAGTAGCCCATGTGCGGAAAGGTGATTTTCACTCCAGCCCTCTTCTCCTTTTCAACATATCTACAAAAGCCTCCAGGCGGGTCTGGATGCCCCCGGCCCCTGTTTCCTCATCGATGGAAACGGCAAGAAAAGGTACCCGACCCCGTTCCCGGGCTGCATACTCGAGCAGCCTGTCCAGCATGGCATCAGGGCCGCAGGCAAATGCCGTAACGTGCACTATCCCGTCGACCAGACCTCTGTTCAGGTAATAAAAGGCGGCATGCAGGGCGCGATTGGAATAATGCCAGAACATCTGCTTCGGCATTACCCCTGCTTCCCTCAGCAGCAAACGGGGCGGCACCATTTCGGCGGTGAGCACAGACACCCCCAGGCTCTCCAGGCGTTTAATCAGGTCAAGGTTGGTGAAGCGATCATAGACGGTGTAGGGATACCCCAAAACGGCTAAAGAAAGGCCCGACCGGCCCCTCTTCGCAGCAGCAGTTGGGCGTTTCTTTAACCCCTTCTCTAGGTACTCCATGGCCTTCTCCGGCATATTCCCCTGCAAGAGCAGCTGCTGATAGCGCCGGAAAACACCCCTCGCACGCCAGTAGGCCCGAACGACGGTAGAGAAATTGGCTCCAAACCTCTCTCCGAGCTCCCTGCAGATGCGAAAAAGTTCAAATCTCCCGCGGGCAAGGTCAACCCCGGTATCCAGCACCTCCGGCAGGCCGCTGATGGAGGCTCTGAGGAGGTCGGGAAGCCCCCGGAATTTCGGGCAGAAGGTTTCGGTCCCGAACCTGCGGACGCTGAGCAGGCGAGGCACAAAAAGAAGATCGACCTTATCCTTGATCTCCATGACGTGCCCGTGATACAGTTTGATGGGGATGCAGGCATCATTAACCGCTTCCGCGACCCCGTCATCAAGAGTCTTTTGGGTGGTAGGAGAGGAGACCACCACCTGAAGACCCAGCTCCTCGAAAAAGGTTTTCCATAAAGGATAATACGAAAAATAAGCCAGATACCGTGGAATACCAACCCGGACCGGCACGGCGGCTCCAACCTCCTCAGCAGCTGCAGGAATTTGCTTCGACACCTTTCAGCCAGATATCCAGAAATTGTGCCAGCTCTCTTTCTCCATCTGTATTCTCCCGGTCCTCCGCCATCTCCTTCCAGACAAGGTAGCCCCACAGAGCGGCCAGCAGCGAAAGGGCTATCAGATCGGCATCGAGGCGGCGAAAATCGCCGGCCAACTGCTTTTGCTTGATCGGTTCACTGAGCAGGTCGATAACCGGCCTGGCAATCTTCTGATACATCGCTTCTCTGACTTCGGAGTGGAACTGGGCCTCGTAAAAAAGCAGCTTCAACATTGGAAGGTATTGTTGAATTGAGCTTAACTGATCCTTGATGAGGCTTACTAAAAGCCGGGGATCGCTCTCTCTGCTCTTCCTCTCGATCATTCCGGCCAGGGAAAGCGCAATTTCCGGCTTTTGGAAATTGTTGACAGCCTGCAAGAGAATACCTTGAAGGATCCCCTTCTTGGTGCCGAAATGACGGAAGATCGTTCCCTCGGCCACGCCTGCCTTTTGGGCGATCTCGCTGGTAGTCGCCCCTTCAAAGCCCTTCTCTGAAAAGACCTTAATAGCGGCTTCAATGATCTTTTTTTGGGTACAGTTTACACCGGAGCTCATTTCCGTACGGCGCCTCCAGGGAACTCTTTCATGAGAGTGATTACTCACTCTCAGATTATAGGTAAGAGCGTTGATCTTGTCAACAATTAATGGCATTACGGCCACCTTTGTACCAGGTATGCCAGATGCGAAACATAAGGCACACCATCTTCCAGATTAATTGTTAAGAGAACACTCATACTAAGTCAAGGAGGTGAGAGGGTTGAGGCCAAACCCGTCAAGAGCAAATTTCTTCTTTGATGAATTTGATACCAAGAATAAAGAAGCCACGGAAGAAGCCTCCCAGGATTACCTGAGGCTCCCGGATGTGGAGTGGTAAGCTTAGGCGATGACAGGAGCAACTCACCTGCTGGCCGGTTCTGCCGCTTACATATTACTAAGGGGCAACAAAGTGCTCACACCTGCGGTAGCCGCTGGCTCCCACTTCATCCTTGACGCCATCCCCCATTACGACAACATCGCCTGGAACTTTCCTCTCGGCTTTTTTTCCGTCGCCTTTCTCCTGTACACCGCCTGGCGCTGCAAAGATGGCTTCATTGTATTGAGTGCTCTGCTGGGATTACTGCCGGATGCCAACTGTCATTTCGGCTGGAGCCAGGCTTTAGCCGAACTCCATCGACAGTGTCACTTTACAGCGAGGGGGGAGGTTCCGATCTGCTTTTTATACCTCGAGATCTACTCCTGTCTGATCTATTGTTACCTGGTCATAACCAGGTATCTCCCCCGCACCAGCAGGTCGGGCCGAACCGCGGAGAAGATATTGTCTTACCTGACCGCCGGGCTAGGCAGCTTCCCCGCCCGACTGCACTCCAAACCAGAGATAAATCGTGAGCACTATGTAGTAAAGGAGACCAAAGGCAAAAAAGCCAGGAAGGATGACGGCCTGGAGAGCCTGCAAGAGGGTAGGAATGGTGAGGGCGTAAACAGATATCTTAACCCCCTGCCCGTACGTAAGGCGCCTCTGTTGAAGCCGGGAGAACAGGAGGCACAACAAACCTGAAACGGCAGCAGTACACAGTTTGGCCAGGAAAAAATAGATAAGCCCAAAGAGCACGATAAAAACCGCCGTCAGCTTGAGATAGGGGAGCCACTCCAGCACATCCTTTTTGGTAACCGTCAGGTCCTTGAAATTCGAGAAGTAAAAGATCTGAGTTTCCAGGCTGTTTTTTTGAACAATCTTCGTTTTGGAGACAAAGACGCCGTTCTCATAATCCCGTAAGATGCTTTCATCGGTTTTGCCGCTGGTATCGATCACGATAACACTCTTTCTGCCGCCGTTTTCCTCCTCAAAGATCAGCGGCATCTTCCCGAAGACCTGCAGCTCCCCGTTTTTTAACAGAAAATCCGGTGCTTCCCTGCTGAATTTTTCAGCCAACCTGTCAACTTCCCTGTTGAAATCATAGACGAAGGAGAGCAGCACCGGTGTGCCCAGCAGGAGCACGAGTAAAACCAGGTAGCCGATTACCCGGCTCCAGGGATGGGCGGCAAAACTCCGGTATGCAGAAAAATTGACGGCGCTGTCGTTCATGTCCTTAAAAAAAACCCTACGGTGCCCCTCGGAGAACTCATCCACTTGTGTTACCCCCTCTTGCTGTTCACCCGTCATTGAAAAGGCCGGAGGTTGCCCGGCGGTCTGCGAGATCATGGAACGCCCTAATTCAGTGATGGGTGCCTTCCACCACCCGGACGCCCTTCTTTTCAATGATCCTTTTGATCTCCTCCTTGTGCGGGCAACGGGGATAGTCATCCTCAAGCATCATGCAGGAGGAGAGATGCACTACACTCAGCCCTTGCGGCAGCAGCTTTTCCACCAGCCGCCGCCCCCGTTGCCGGGGGGCCGGGAACCTTCGCAATGGACGCCTGCGGACAGGCACCTGCAACACAGCAACACCATATATTTTACTATAAATTTTTCCGAGTTAGCAGCGGCTAACATTGTTTCCCACTGGTATAAAAAGAAGCAAAGGAGGAAAAAGCGGTGCCGGGAAAGCTCTTGCCCCTTTCACAACTCCCGAACGGCGAAACCGGGAGAGTAGCCCACCTCGCAGTCGACGGCCTCATCAGGCGACACCTGCTGGATCTGGGGCTGGTGACCGGATCCCGCGTAGTAGCGGTCCGCCGCAGCCCCTCGGGGGATCCTGCCGCCTTCAATATCAGGGGTGCAATCATTGCCCTGCGCAATGAGGACGCCGGCCGGATCCTGGTTCATATCGACTAAAACTGCCGGAGGACAGGAGAATGGGATTAAAGTTTCTATCATCCGGGAGCAACGCCCCCGTCAAACCCTCCCGGCCGAAGCCCCTCCCCGGGCGGCCGGTAATTGCCCTGGCGGGGAATCCCAATACCGGAAAGAGCACACTGTTCAACGCCCTGACGGGGCTGAGGCAGCATACCGGCAACTGGCCGGGAAAAACCGTCCTGAAAGCTACGGGGACATATTACTACAGGGACAAAAAGTTTCTCCTGGTGGACCTCCCGGGAACCTATTCCCTGCTGGCAAAATCGGCGGACGAAGAGGTGGCCCGGGATTTCATCTGTTTCGGACGCCCTGACGCCATCGTAGTGGTCACCGATGCCACCTGCCTGGAACGCAACCTAAACCTGGTGCTGCAGGTAATGGAAATCTCCCCGCAAGTCGTGGTCTGCGTCAACCTGATGGATGAGGCCAGGAGAAGAAAGATGCGGGTGGACGTGAAGGGCCTGTCCAGGGAACTGGGAGTCCCCTGCATCCCTACCGCTGCCCGGAACGGTGTCGGGCTCGAAGAGCTGAAAGAAGCCATTTACAACGTAGCGACCGGGAAAATCACCCCCTCCCCCAGGCTGGTCACCTATGCCCCGGAGGTGGAGCAGGCCGCTGCGGAACTTGCGGCGCAGATCCGCCCCTATCTTCCCCGGCGGGTGAATCACCGCTGGGTCGCCCTGCGCCTGCTGGAGGGTGACTATAGCATCGTCGAGGCCATCTGCAGCTACTGGGATAAGGGAGGGGAAAAAGCTTTTCGGAGGGAGGCTGCGGCATGGGCTCGCTGACAACTACCCTATCCTCGCTGCTTGCAGAAATCGACAAAGAAATATCCCCCGCCCGAAGGCAGGAGATCCGGGACTCCATCGTCGGCAGCATCTACAGCCACGCCGAGGCCATCGCCGCCAGGGTCGTCCACTACCAAGAGCAAAAAATGAGTTGGGACGAGAAAATCGACGATGTGCTCACCTCCCGCCTGCTGGGAGTACCCGTCATGCTCGCCCTGCTGGGATGCCTCCTCTGGCTGACCGTCATCGGGGCCAACTATCCCTCACAGGCGCTTGCCGCCGGGCTGTTCTGGCTGGAAGAGCGCCTGACCGCGCTTTTTCTGTCGGCCGGCGCTCCCGCCTGGCTGCACGGGGTCCTGGTGTTGGGAATGTACAGGACGCTGGCCTGGGTTGTCTCCGTCATGCTCCCACCCATGGCCATCTTCTTCCCCCTGTTCACCCTGCTGGAAGACCTGGGATACCTGCCCCGGGTGGCCTTCAACCTGGACCGCTACTTTAAAAAAGCCTGCGCCCACGGCAAGCAGGCCCTCACCATGTGCATGGGCTTCGGCTGCAACGCCGCCGGGGTGACCTCTTGCCGGATCATCGAGTCACCCCGGGAGCGTTTGATCGCCATCCTGACGAACGTCTTTGTTCCAATACTGCAACATACCCTCACTTTCGAAAGAGCAGGAGACATCGACTTTGGCCTCGATCACTAACTCTTCCTTCGTCACGACCACCCGGCGTAACAGCATCAGGATCAACTTCTCACGCTCGTCCCAGCTCAATTCGTCGAAACGTCCGGCCACCTGTTGTGCCAGCTCCAGCAGGGCTTCCAGCTCCTGCTCGGCAAAGAGGGCAACCCGACGCGCTTCTTCGATCTCTTTAAGACGTGCTTCCAGGACGGTTTTTTCCCGCCCGATGTCCTTCACGGCACGCTCAAACATCTCCACGTCAACCAGTCCCCGGCGGTAAGCTTCGAAGGCCCGCTCGCGCTCTTTTACGAGTTGGGTGAAGCGCTTTTGCAGTCTAACGGCCTCTCTCTCTACGAGGTCCAGCGCTTTACTCTGCCTGGCGTCCCTGGCCAGGGCTTCAGGGTCCTCCAGCCATCCTCTAACCCTGGACCAAACTGCTTCTTCCAGGGCATCGGCCCGGTGCCTGTTACCCGGGCAGGGGTCTCCAGGATAACCTCTTTCTTTGTGAACAGACGGCCAGGCGCGAGTACATATATAATACCTGTAGACCTTCCTTCCCGACTTTTTCGTTTTCGAAGTTCCATAACCCCCTATCAGACCGCCGCCACAGATTCCGCAGCGTAGCAGACCGCTCAAATAGTACCGGTAGGTCTTGCCTCCCTGTTGGCCTCTTTTTCTGGCGGTGAGCGCGCGCTGGAGAGTCTCCCACTTCTCAGGATCGATCAGCGGCGGCACCGGTACTCCGATCCACTCTTCCCGCGGCCGGCGTTTTAATATCGCCTTCTCCCCGCGCTGGCGGGCGGCGGCGTGACCTTCGGTGTTATACCTGTTCACGTAGAGAACCCCCATATAGACGGGGTTTTTTAGGATGGCGCGCACGGTCTGACGACGCCATAAGCCCCCTTGTGAGCTGGGAATTCCCTCTTCGTTCAACTTATTAGCGATTTCACTGGAGGACATCCCTCCGATGCACATCTCCACCATGCGGCGGTAGACCGCTGCTTGAGCTTCATCAACCTCATACCTTCCGCCTTCTACGTAGCGGTAGCCAAAAGTCTTCGGGTCAAAGGGCAGCAATCCATGCCGGGCCTTTGCCAATCTTCCCATCCGGCTTCTGGTCCTGAACTTTTCTTTCTCATATTCCGCGATGGCCCCTCGTAAGGAATAAAAGAGCCTCCCTTCGGGGGTGTCTTCCCAGTCCATTGTTACGAATTCAAGCCTGCAGAGGTTCTTCTTCTCAATCAAGTCGGCCAGCAGAAGCTGATGGGAGAGCTTCCGGGAAAGCCTGTCAGGGTCGTATACGATAAAAAAAGCCGCGTCCTTGGCAGCGGCAAGAGCAGCCTGGAGGCCGGGGCGTTCTAAAACCTCTCCCGAAAGGCCCTCGTCCCGGTAGACCTCAACATGATCCGCTCCAAGCTCCTGCGCTTTCTTTCGGCAGAGCTCCTCCTGGGCATCTAAAGAGTACCCGTGCCGCGCTTGCTCTTCCCTGGAAACACGAACGTAGATGACAGCTAACACTGAAGCCCACCTTTTTCCCGCCGAATTATTTCAAGGACCCTGGCAAAAGCAAATCTGCGTGCTTCTGCCAGAATCTGTTGGCTCTCTTCTTTGGTGCCGGTGAAAACCACCTTCACGGCGTATTGCCCCGGCGTTTTAGCTTTCTTCCTGGCCTCTTTCACGCGAACTCCAACACCTCCTCTTTAATTTTACGTAGGAGTCAGATTGTCCTATTGCTTATGGGAAAAACTCCCGAAAAAAGAAAAGGTGCAGTTATTTGCCATCCGGGAAGACAATGTTATCCGAAGTCGCCGTCATTCTTCTGTTGGTGCCCAGGATCGCTGCTGCTATACTGATTACACGTCTCACCATCCGCATCCTGAACCGCCGTTCCCCTGCTCATACTGTTTAATTTTTCCGTGGTAAGACAGCCGCATTACCCATGATTTAATTTATAATAGGACCATGCACCTCACATCGGACATCATAAAGAGAAAGGACCAGGCAGTTATGTCGAGGCGTAATGTTTTCAAAGCGCTGTTAGTTTTAGTCTTTACTGTGTTGTTTGGAACCGCATGGCTACACCAAACGGAAACAAACAAAGCAGCTGATTGGAGCCGTTCTCCCGATCATATCGTCCTCAGCTGGACCGCCGACCCTGCCACGACGGTAACCATCACCTGGCGCACAAGTCCGGACATATTCAAGAGCATGGTCCAGTATGCTCCACGCCAGAATAGCACCGCTTTTAATCTTGTGAGGGGTAGTGTCACTACGTTGAAAACCAATTTGGGTAATTACAATATCCACACCGCCACGCTCACAAATTTGAGGCCGGGTGTCATCTACCTGTACAGGGTCGGGGACGGAACCAGGTGGAGCAAGGTTTACTCCTTCACAACCGAAGCCAGGAACACCGGGCAATTCACCGCTGTTGTCTTCGGCGACTCCCAGTGCAGCGTGAAGAATTACAGGGTATGGCGCGGAACTCTGCTGGCAGCGGTGAAACGGGAAACCCCCCGCTTCATTATTAATGTCGGGGACCTGGTGGATAACGGGAGCGACCAGAAGCAGTGGGAAGCCTGGTTCGCCGCCGGCAAGGGCGTACTGGAAAGCATACCCGAAATGCCGGCGGTCGGTAACCATGAATTTCCCTCATACTTCAGGAAACAGATTCAATCCTTCCTGGCCCAGTTCAGCCTGCCGGAAAACGGGCCTCCGGGGTTAAAGGAGCTGACCTATTCCTTTGACTACGGTGACGCACATTTTGTGATCCTGGACAGCCAGGTCAGCAACGACTCGCCACTCCTTAAACTCCAGCAGAACTGGCTGAAGGGAGACCTTGAGAGGACGAAAAAAAAGTGGAAGATCGTCATCTTCCACAGGCCGCCCTACTACGCCAAAACAAATCGCCCTAATGACGATGTTAAAGAAGCGTTTTGTCCCATTCTCGAAGAAAACCACGTGGATCTAGTCATCAATGGCCACGACCACGTGGTGATGCGGACGTATCCCATTGCGGGCGGCAGGATTGTAGCCCAGTCGAAGGGAACTGTTTACCTGATTACCGGGCGTAGCGGCGAGAAGACGTATTCCGATTTAAGTCAATTCTGGTGGGCACAATACTTCTACAATCCTGTGAACCAACCAACCTACACGGTGTTGAAGTTCCTTGACGGGAGCCTCCGGGTGACCTGTAAAAAGAGGGACGGTACAATACTCGATGCCTATGTGATTGAAAAGAGCAGTTGATGAGACACTGTTTTCTATTTTTCAATTTGCTCCACCACGTCAGCGGTTCGAGATGAACCTTAGCGATTCCCCAGTGTTGATTTCAGCGCTTTAACCGCCTGTTGTTCTTTTTTAATCTCTATGAACCAATAGAACGGATACTGCCACCAAAGAAACAAGCAAGGTCAAGGGAGTATCAAGGGATAAAGGGTTTTCCCTATGGCCGGTGTCAGGCGGGCTGCAAGGTTATATTTGATGCTTCAGCAAAATAACTTTAACCAGAATACATTTTCAGGGAGGCTGAAGCGATGAGTATGGAACCGCCGGAAACAAAGGGATGTGTAACACCCGCTGTTTTTAAGTGCGCTTACCCTGCACCTTACCCAGAAGTACGGGTGGCCGGACCAAACCCTAAATATGCCCAGCTGCTGTTGGAAGATTATGCTGGTATGGTCAGTGAGTTGACAGCTGTAACCCAGTACATCTATCATCACTTCGTGCTGGAAGATGAAAACAGAGAGGTGGCGGATCTACTATCCTGTATAGCACTTGTGGAAATGCATCACCAGGAAATACTTGCTCAAACAATAAAAATGCTGGGCGTTAATCCCCGTTACAGAACCATAGAGAGGAACAACACTGAAAGGTATTGGAATGCAACCTTTGTTTTCTATGGAACTTCTCTTTGTGACCGGCTCGCAGCAG
>JAALLR010000180.1_pt1 | contig 51459 bp, 56 predicted proteins | sample 7245931 | NCBI WGS metagenome assembly JAALLR01 (sample SAMN13049201, study PRJNA578106) | oil field metagenome | isolation source: filtered produced water from oil reservoir B9 | place: USA:offshore Texas | collected 2016 | reverse complement strand
GCAGAGAATGAACTTAAAAACGGATTAAGTGAAGGTGAATATCAATTTAAACTATACGTTAATAATGGAGAAGATGGAGCTGATTTTAGAGAAGATGAAAAAATAGACTATATAACAATAGAAAAGCAAGAACCCAATTCTGACCCTATAGGATTGTTAGAATCTCCCTCAGAAGTTACAGTAAATACTGATTATACAGTAAGTGCTAAAAATTCAGTAGCTTCATACGGACATAAATTTATAAAAGCAGAATACTACAAAAATGGAAGTCTATATAAAACCCTTGAGGGTGATGGGTGCTTAGAGCTTACAGAAAATGTATCTAGCATAACAGAAAATACATACTATGCTATACTAACCGATACAAAAGGAGTTAGAGTTACAACCAATGAAACCACTACAAAAGTAGTAGACAATACCCCTACAAGTGTAAATGCAGAAGTACAAGCACCAAGTATAGTTTATGAAGGAGTACCTTTTGATATTACAACAAGAGGGAGTAAAGTTACTTATGGGACAGAAAAATATTCTCCTAAAAGAGCAGTAGAAGAAGGAATTGCAGATTATGATTTTGATTTTAGTTGTAGTAGACATGGCAAATTAGAAGCAAATGGGGGAGAAGTTTATGTAGAAGAATTAGGAACTCAAACAGTAGAATATGAGCTTGAAACAAAAGACAGTTCAGACATAGCAAATACAAGTTTTAAAGTATTACCTACACCAGTTGCTAAATATGATGTTTATGGAATTAGAAAAGAAAATAGAAAGGTTACATTAGATTTATCAAGTACAATACTACATTCACAATATCCCTTAGATATGGATAAAACTAGAATAGAAATTAAAGACCCTGCAACTAATCAAACAGCAATATTCACGACAAATAGTGCTAGTCTAACTACTAATATAAAAGGACTAAAAGTTACTAATTATGGTAAACTTGATTTGCTATTTAAAAAAGATAACAACTATCAAGTATTTATATACGTAGAAGATACTAGGGGTAAAAGTAGTACAACAGATGGGATATTAAGAATCAAAGATGATGTTCCACCACTAGCAGAAATTATTACTTCTGATGTTCATTATAGACAAGATGATGGTATAGCTAGAATCAAAATAAAGAAGAATGGTAAATCTTTAGATGGGGATCTTCTCACGGTTAATAATCTTAGATATAAAGTTGATACCGATAATGATGGTAGTTTTAGTGATGAAAGTTTTATAAATCTATCTAACAATTTAGTAGAGCAGGAAGTTCAGCTTAATAGAGATAAAGTTGGAAAGATACTACTAGATTATACAGTAAAAGAAGATTTAACTCCTGAAACAATTAGTAGTTTTGTATCAGATAGTGATTATTTATCACATCATATCACAAAAGTTATAGAAGTTAGCAATCTAGCTCCACATACAAGTCTAAATCTAATAAACAATCAAAAGGTAGATTTATTGTTATTTGGGAAAGATGAAGATAAAAATATTATAAATGATAAATTATCAGAGCTACAAACTAACTTAAACAATAATGATGTAGTGGTTAATTTAATAAGTAGCTTAGAAGGAATTTCATTTACTAATAATCCAATTAAATTTTTATCAAAACAAGATTATTCAAACTTAGTATATTCTCAAACTCCAGTACATATAGAGAATGGTTATGTTGGATATATGACAGATAATGATATGAAGGTATATATATCAGATATTGAAACTGGGAGCATCAAAAAAGTTTTAAATACAAATGCAAATTATAAAACAGAAAGATATGGTGGCAGGTATAAACTTGCTTTTAATATTGACTTTTATGATGATGTTGCTTATATATCATATCAAAATGTAACTCAGACAGAAACAATAGTATATGATATTAAAAATGATATTCAGTATACGGTAGATAAAGCAATAAAAATACATGACAAATATAGTAAGTATGGAATATTTAAAACTGGATACGTTGACCATAATTCAACACTAAGAACAAATCCTGATAATAAGCTATATGATGTGTATAATAAAAAATATATTCAGCTAGCAAATTCACCAATAAAAGTTACTAATGATGCAATCTACTATGTAGAACTGTCTAATCAATTAATGGGTTCATATCCAAATACTTATTATAGACGAACTTATAAGCTGATGAAATACAATAGAGTATCACAAGCAATAGAAATGTTAGATAGCTACACTATAGATAGGGCTACTATCTATTCTATATCTAGTGAAACAAGTAATGGTGAATTTTACTTAGTAACTAATTTAGATATAAATGATACAACTAAAAGGTATAATATCTTGAAGATAACAGATTCAATGAAGTTTCAGAACATAAAAACTTTTAATCACAGTGTTGTCACAGAAGATGTTATATATACTGCTATTTTTGGTAACTCACTTATAATAAGAGATAATACTTCTTATTATAAGATAGAAAATAATAATTTAACTATATATGATTTTGATGATAGTTTATATTCCACATCACTAATTGATAATATTTTTAATATATATATTGATGATAATGGATATATATATGAAGTAACTACTTATTATTGGCAATACAATTACGTGGTTAGAAGATTAGATTCAAATTTTAATATAAATTGGGAGTATCAAATAAATTATGACTTTTTTCCTATAGGAGCAGGAGCTTCAGCTAGCTTTTTTGCAAAGCTTGATAAATATAACAATTATAATTATAAAAAATTAAGATTCTTTTCATATGAAGATGATTGGATATATTCATGGTCAAGTAATGGTATGTCAACTGGATCAGGGGGAGTTTATACATTTGACTATATAGGAAATTTTAGTCTCGACACAGACGGAAATGAAAGAGGAACTTTTATTGATAGCAAAGGAGATATGTATTTAGTAGTAGTACCAACAAGTGGATTTAATGAAACAAGAATTATAACTAGCGATATAAGAATTTATAATTATAAGACACTTGAAAAATATCGAATAAATGACTTTAATGGATTTAGTTCAAATGTTAGTTTTCAAAAAGCAGTAAGGTTTTTTAAAGATGATAAGTTTTGGATTTTTGGTGATGTCGGTTTTGGTTATCTAGATTTTAAAGATTTTTCAACTACATTTAGTGATGAGTTAGTTTTAGATGGACAAGGCACAGGTTCTTTGTTTGAGTATTTAGACAATTGCTATATAGATGATAAGTCTAAATATGTAGCTGCTTTTGATAGATCAGATGATAAATATTATGTATATGAGTTCCCGGCTTCTTTTAAGGAAAATTTAATCAATAAAATAAACAATTATACACCAAATAATAATTCACTTAAATATATAACTATTATTATCGATGAATTTCTATCGTTAAGTGATAAAGATATAAACGAAATTGCAAATGTAATAAAAAGCAAAGGATTAAAAACAATATGGATAGGAAATTCAAATAATGAAACAACTGGTAGAGCAATAGTTAATAAAACAGGGGGAAAATATTATATGAATCGCAACTTCCAAACAAAGAAGAATTATATACAAATAAAGTTAAAATAGGAGAACCAATAAGTTTTGATAAATTTTACTTTGACCTAGAAAATGATAACTATGATGCATCAAGCACAAGATGGTACTTTAGACAAACATATGCCCCAAATGGATATTCAGCGAGTGCTAACAAATGGCTTACAAACCCAATAACTAGCTTCGATAAAGCAGGAACGTATTATGTAAGTTGGGACACAAAGGATATTCCTAAACCGAGTGATATAGATTCAAGATTTAATCTTTATAGGAAAAATGCAGTAAGAAATGAGTTGAAAATTGAAGTATCTAGTACAGAACCACCAAAAGAAGTAATAGCTCCTACAATTAACATAGCAATTGAAGGAGATTTAAGGGAAAATCATAGAGTTGACTTCATATTAGATATCCAAAGAGGAACTAAAGAGCTAAATATGTCAACGTTAGACATTTCATTTAATACAACAGACTATCTTCCATATATAAAACCTACCACTACTGAATTTTCAAGGGTATTTAGCAATAATGGAAATAAGACTGTAACAGTAAAAATAAAGGCTACAGATGGAACAGAATACACAGAAACTAAGACCTTTAATATAGGAGTAGATAATCCATCTAATGCTAATTTTAATATAAGTGGTGATGGTAGTAGAAATGAAGAAGGATTTGCTACTTTCACAGTAACAGATACTTCTAATCCTACAGATGATGAAATAGGTACAATAAGTTATTTCTATGAAGATACAGCCTATATTGAGGAAGTTGATGGGAGCTTTAGTCCAAATGGAACAACCTACTATGAGCTAGAGCCAAATGAAGCAGGAGAATTTAAAATAAGTAAGCTAGGGACTACTAATATAAAGCAAGTGGTAGAAGATTATTACTACAATGGAATAGGTCTTGATGGTTATGATTTAGACCAATACAGGCAATTCAAAACCAATGAAAAAATAATACCAATTACAGTAATTAATCAAACTCCTTCACTTGAATATGAAGTATTTCCTAATGTAATTGTAAAAGGACAAAGCATAGAACATATTACAAATGTTACAGATGATACCATAGCAGGTGATGAGGTTGAATATAGATTTACACATGATTATAATTACTATCAAAATTCAGATGGGGAGCATACGTTAAATAATATCATTGAAGATGAACCATTAAAAATTATTAATAAAAAAGGTAAATACACCTTTGAAGCTAGAGTAAAAGATGAAGATGGAGAATATTCAAATTGGGTAAATGGAGGTATTGTTTATGTAGTTAGTGAACCTGTAGCTGATTTTGAGCTTGGTGGAACAGGGGAAGTTGAAGATGATGTGTTTAGGGCAGGAAGCCAAATTGTGTTTAACAATTTAGCAAAAAATGATGATTACGGACAAACAGTATCTAATCATGGAATTAAATATATGAAAATTGAATATAGGAATATAACTAATAATAATTGGAATACCGTATTTGAACTTGATAATTTACCTAATTATTTCTTTACAATCAATATGCCTGTTATAGATAATATTGGAGAGTATGAAATAAAGCAAACCATTATATCTGTTGATGGTATAGAAGCAAGTATAACAAAGAAATTTACGATTATGGATTTAAGATTAGATGCAGAACTTGAACCAAGTACGATATATGCTAGTCAAAGCTATAAGATAAAAGCTACAACATCTTTAGATTGTCAAGGGGTTGTTGCTAAAGATCATAAAGGTAATTGGATTACGTTAAGTAAAGTTAATGAGGATACAGATAATAAATACTATGAAAAGACCATAAGCACCTTAGAAACACTAGCTGATACTGATTACAACATTGAAGTCTACGCACAGTATCCATTTGCTAATGAAGTTAGGGAAGATTTAAATTTAGTAGTAGATACACCAATTACAGTAGATTTAACCCTTAACCCTAATAGGGAAGCTGCAAGTGAAAAAATAAATATTCAAGCAATTACAAATTGTAAAGTAGAACCTGTAGATGTAACCATTGCAGTCGATGGAGAAACACCTTTTGAACTAACTAAAGGGCCTAAAGTTGGCGATGAAATAACCTGGACTGGTACATTTACAATACCAAGCAATAAAAGTGATGGCATATATAATGTAGAAGCTAAGGCAGAGCTTCCAAATGGAAATAAGGGATATGATGATGCAAACTTGACGGTGAATACGCCAATTAATCTTGACCCATATATAAATGATAAAAATTCAGATATAACATTAATAGAAGATGATAACTTTACAGTAAAAGTTAATGCAAGCAAATATACTAAAGAAGTATATGTAAAATTCCCATTTGACGTTATGGACGAAACAGAAACGATAACTTATCCTGCTAATACTGAGATACAACTTGCTGGAACTTTAGGGGATGAAGTATTTACCAAGAATTTATATTTACCTACAAGTGGTTTAGATGAAAATACTACTTATCAAGCTGAGTTTAAAGGAGTAGCTTGTAATAATAAAGAAGAAACCAAAGCATTAGATTTTAAAGCTCTTAGTCTTAAACTTGAAAATTTAAGAGTATATAAAATAGCAGATTTTAATTGGCAAAGCTACTTTGAAAATGAAGATGGAAACCCAACATCATTACAAACCGATGGAATTAAAGTTAAAGATATGCCTATCTTTAGTAATAATGAAAGCAATGGTATTAAGATGGGATATAAAACATACTTCAAGATTGATAGTAAAGGTTTAAGTGGACCTAACGATACTATTAAGATTAATGCTAAATTCTATGGGTTAAAAGAAGATATGACACTTTCAGAAGTAGATGTATGGGTTGAGGATGATAACTCAGGGGAATATAAGCTCTTAGAAAATAGTGATTATAAAAATATAGCAAAAGAAATTGTTTTAGATAGTTCAAGCAGAGAACCATCTGAAATTGATCCTAGCAATTTATCAGCTAATACCTGGAGCTTTGATTACTTTTTACCACCTACAACAAAAGTAGTTAAAAAAGGTGAACCATTAGATTTAATTGATGATAACACCTATAAATACAAACTTTTAATTTTATTTGAAATTATTGGAGAAAAGGAAACAGGAACAACTTATAACTATACTACTAAAGAAAGTAATTGGGGTAATGATAACGGAAGTATATATGGTCAAAACTTACCTACAGGACTTGATTTAGGATATGGAACGAATCATGGAGAAGTATTCTATTATAATTTATATGATAGTTTCTTAGATGATTTTAAACTATATAAAGAATGGTAATTAAGATTTTAGGGCGACAAGTTGTCGCCCTTTTTAATGAAAAATTATCCTGTAAGTTGACATTTTAATATGTTGAGTTATTATGATTTTCTAAAATACTGATTATATCAATATTTGTATAGATTTCATAAATGTCAACTAATGGCTATTAGTTGACATTTTGTTATAATATTAAATGTAAGATATTTAATATAAAGGAGCTTATATATGCAAGATAAAATAAAATATTTAACAGAAAAAGAATTTCAAAAGTTAATTAAAGCTATAGAAAAAACAAAAAATACTGAGAAAGGCAGGTATTGGCTAAGGGATAAATTAATGTTTTTAATAGCTTTTGAGTGTGGCTTAAGAGCTTCGGAAGTGGGGCTTTTAAAGAAGGAATACTATAATCCGATGGCAAATGAATTATATTGTAAAAGATTAAAAGGGAGTAATAATAATACTATAAGGCTAACTAAAAAAACTTCTAATCTACTTAAAAAATATATAAACGATTCAAACAATGATTCTGAGTATATATTTAGAAGTCAGAAGAATAATTTAATAACTAAATATACTCTTAATAAGTTATGCAAAAAGTATTTTAAAATTGCTAAATTAGATATGGGAAAAGCTCACTTTCATACCATTAAGCATACAACCGGTGTTTATTTAGCAGAGCAAGGACTTGACATTAAAGAAGTACAATATATTTTAGGTCATAAAAAAATAGACAATACGTTAATATACTTTCAATTTACTACAAAACAGCAAGAAGAATTATATAAAAAATTAGGTAGATAATTTTTGGTATAATATGACAAAATAAACATGTTGTATTGTGCTACATTATGCAGTACAATGTAATTACATACAGAAATACATGTAACACATTAATTTAGGGGAATAAATTACTTTATAATTATATTGTAATTACAATGTAAGTATGTTATAATAGGTTTAGATAATATGAGGTGGTTAATTATGACGGATAGAAAGATTAAAGACAAACAATTTCAAATGAGAATTAATTCAGAGGACTATGAAATTATCGAAAAAAAAGCTGAAAAACTAGGTATGAGTGTAGCTCAATATTTAATATTTCTAAGTCTTAATGCCGAAATTAATATGAGTATTACTATAAAAAATTAAATTTTATTCCCCTTTTTTAATGTTTGTTGCATATAATTAATGAATAAATTCATAAAGAAAGGAGTGTTTAATTGAGATCGAAAATTTCGTTAGAAAAGGGGAATTGGGTTAGTAAATCCGTTAGATTAAGACCTGAGATGTTAAAACTTTATTATATTATTGAAAAAGAATGTTATATAGTCAAAGATATAAAAAGCGATGAAGTTTTTAATAATATAATAGAAACTTTCTATAAGAATATGAAAAATATAAAGAATATAGAATACAATGATTATGAAGGAACAAGGCTTGTAAAAGGCTTTACTTTATTAGAAAAAAATTTAGATAAACTATCTGAAATAGAAGATTACTTTAATAAAAAATTTAAGTATAAATGTATAGCTATTGAAATTATGATTTATTGGTATGCTTATTTTCATTGTAAATCTAAATTAATAAATGAAAGTGAATTTGGATTTGTTAAATTTTTATAATTATTATTGTAATTTTATTTACACTAAATTAAAATTTATTTATTATAATTTATAAATAAAAACAAAGGAGGACTTTTAATGAATAATAATCTTCAAGTATTTCTACAACTCATGAACGATGCTAAACTTTGGATTTATGGGTTGATTGGTGGTGCTATATTTGTTATTGTTGCTATTTATGGACTTAAATATTTACAAGGTAATGACAGTGAAAAAGAAAATGCAATGAGTAATATTAAGAAAACACTCTACATGGGTGGAGGAATATTCTTCTTAGTAGCATTAGCAATTGAAGTATTTAATAGATTTGCAGCTGCAAATGGATATACTTTACCTACTCCTTAATAAGTTGGTGATACTATGGAATGGTTTAAAAATTTAACATTAGAGACTATATTAGAATTTATACATAAACTTGCGTCTGATTTTATAACAGACGCTTTTAGTTTAATTACATCAGCTATTGTTGATGCTACTGATTTATATAAGTATTATGATATTTCACCTTATATGATCTATATATATGCAATAGCAGGATCATTATTGGTTGTTGCAGTTGTATGGGAAGGCTTCAAACAAATATCTGGTGGAATGGTACATGCTGAAGAAAAATCTTTACAACAATTAACTTTACAAACCATATTTGCCGGTATGTGTATATTTTTATTTCCTATAATTTTTGAGGATTTTCTTTTAAGGGGCAACAATTTATTAGTTGGAATGATTCAAGATATAGGAATAAATTATCAAAGCAATAATGTATCTCAAATGATTATAAGTAGTATGCAGATGACATTTACATATGGTTTTTTGTTTTTAGTATTAGGTATAGGTTTTCTTGCTCTTAGCATTGTAGCAGGAATTAGATATGTAGAATGTGTTATAGCATATATGTTAGGGCCAATTATGGCAATATCACTTGTAAATAAAGGCGAAGGGGCTTCTATATATTTTAGAGAATCAATCGCAATTATTTTTACTCAAACCCTACATATGTTTTTACTTCAATTTTTAATTAACATAATACTTAATTTTAATAATTTATTCAGTATTTGTATTTGTATAGGTATTCTTATAGTTATGATTAAGGGACCAGGAATACTTAGAAAATTTGTTTATTCAACTGGTACTGGTTCAGCAGTTGTTAATGCAGCAGGAGCAGGTGGTAGAATGATGGCTATGAAAATGATGTTTGCTTCATTAAAGGGGTGATAATTTGAAAAGAAGGTATTTGCCGAGACATGTAGACGGAAGAACTATGATACTAATGATGCCTATTAAAAAGTTTATCGTTATAACGCTTCTTTTTTTAATACCAAGTTTAATATATTTCATTACTCATTTAAACCCTTTGATTATGGTTGGACTATTAATTTTCAATGGCACAATTATTATTCTTAATATGGAATTTAACAATAGGGAAACAGGTTTTGACCTACTTAAAGATATGATTAAATACTTAATTCAAGGGGATATTGTCTATGAAAGGAGTTGCAGAGTATTAGATGATAGCGAAAGATTTATTCAAAACAAAAAAGTCGAAGAAATCAGAAGAAAAAAAAGCTCTACAAGTACCGATTAAAGATATAAAAGACTTAGTACAAACTACTGATGGGAAATATAAAATAATTGGAAAGGTTAGTCCAATCAATGCAGAGCTTTTATCTGATGATGATTTAGAATCGGTATACGAGTGTATCTATGCAGGACTAAACACTTTTAGTGGGAAAATAGGAATATATGTTCAATCTGAAAGAATTGATATTGAAGAAAATATCCTAAATATAGAAAAACATAAAGAAACGTTAAATAGTGAGCTTAAAGTTGAACTACTTGAAAGCAATAAAAATTACTTAGAAAAATTGAGAACAAAATCTAGAAATGTATTAAACTTTTATATTGTTCTTGAAAGTGACAATAAAAAATATCCAGTAGCCGAACAGCTTTTAACTGAATCTTTAAGAAACCTAAGTTCAGAGCTTTCTAATGAAAATATGTTTGTAGAAAGGCTTTATGAAAAAGATATAAAAGAGCTATTATATAACAGAATGAATAAGGAAAGTTCACTTGCAGAACCTTTCTTAGACCATTGGGGCTTATATGAAATATTCCCTAAGCAATATAAAAGATATAAAGATGGCAAGCACATAGAAGTAGATGGTCGAATGTATAGACATTTATATATATCTTCATATCCTCAAGAAGTAAATGAGTTTAGATGGCTTAAGAAGATATTTAGAGTTAGTGGAGATGTTAATATTGCTATTACAATGACACCTAAAGATAGGAATAAAATTAATAAAAGCTTATCAAATGCAGTTAGTGAGTACAGGAGAAAGTCAAGGGATACAAGTTTACAGGAGCATGAAAAGATAGAAGCTAAAAACAAAGAAGAATCAGCAATCAAGCTTATAGAAAATTTAAGTAACGATGATAATAACCTTTATGATGTAAATATTACTATAGGGTTTTCAGAAACAGACATTGAAAAACTTAATATACTTGATAATAAAGTAAGAGCTTCAATTAATGCTTCTTTTTGTCAAGCTTCTGAAATACGATACAAAGAATTTGACCCATTTTTTGTTACACTTCCAATTCTTTATGATTGTAAGATAACAAGGGACTATGTTTGGAATTTCACAAGCTCAGATATAGCAAGCTTAATAATATTTGATAGTGCCGAACTTATGGAATCAAAAGGTACTCTAGTAGGTGAAAATGTATCATCAAAAGGGCTTATTATAGTTGATATGCACAATAGAAAAAAATATAACAATGGTCACATGGCAGTTGTAGCAGAAACAGGAGCAGGAAAAACTTTTTACCTTATGCTAGATGCAATACGAAACTACCCTTATGTAGATTATATTATAATGTTTGATATTAAAGGAGATTTTTATTTCCCTTGGGGGAAAAGATATGTTTTTAATCCTGCTTATAATACGATAACTAATCCATTTCATATAAGATTATTTAACAATGTATCATCTAAGGATATACCAGGAATATTGGCAAATAAAATTATGGACCTTATAATCTTTTTTAAGTGGATTATTAAAGACATGAACGCTTTTCAAGAAGCTCTAATTGAAGAAGATATAAGGGATGCTTATAAAAGAAAAGGAATATCTTTTGATTCCGAAAGCTTACATAATGATTATCCTACTCTTGATACACTTGAAGAAGTGATGCTAGAGAAAATTGAAAACAGGGATAATAAATATTCTGATATGGAAGTTGAAAATAGAAAATATATAAGAGCTAGTTTGAATCCATATATAAATGGTGCCTACAGTAAAATGTTTAATGGAAAAACAAACTGGAATTATGACCCATTTACTGTATTTGATATAAGTAGCGTATCTAAAGCAGTACAAAATCCGTTATATGAACTTTTACTTAAAGATACTTGGGCATTTTGTAAAAAAGACGGAACTAATAACCCCGAAAAGAAAAGAGTTTACGTTGATGAAGCCCATGTATTTGCTGATCCTAAAAATCCTATGACTTTAGAATTCATTTCTACAGAAATAATAAAGCAAGGTAGGGGTTTTGGTGTTGACCTTATTACAGCTACTCAGAACATACAAGACTACTTAAGTATAGAAAGATATGGACAAGCTATCATTGATAATAGTTACTTTAAAACCTTCTTTACCCTTGGTGTTAATGATAGGCCAATAGTACAAGAATTATTTGGATTCTCAGAAAAAGAAATGAAAATTCTTAAAGCCAATCCAAGGGGTAATAATAAAGGCAGGGGTATTTTTATTAATGGTTCTCAATCAGTAGAGCTTCAAGTTAGAGCATCTAAAGATGAATTAGAAATAATTGACCCTAAACAGTTTGAAGAATTATATAAAAAACCATCAAAATATAGGAGAACTATATAATGAAAGTTTTAGCTTTGAGGTTTGCAGCGAAAAACTGGAAACCAATACTTATAGTTTGTGCCTGTTTATTTATGACATTAGTATTATTACCTATATTTATGATAAGTGCTTTATTCCCTTTATCAGAGCCGGATTTTGTAGAACATTATAAAGATATAGAAAAAATCGCAGGAATTAATTGGGTAGATATGATAGCTCTTGATACTGTTAAATATGATAATGATTTTGAAAGTTTAACTATAAGTGATGTTAGAGATACTGGTCTTGATTTTTTAGAAGTAACTCTATTTAAGTATAGATGGTATTCTGATCCTGAAGATGAAGATGGTGGAGATTGGGTTTTGGTTTCAGATTTTCCTATAGAATATAATACTAGAACTGAAATTGAGAGTTTGCTTTCTGATTTTGATATATCATTTAGTGATAATTTTGAAGATGTTTATAATGATATAAACTCAATACATGGAAAAACTCAAAGAGAATATAGCAGAAGAACCAGGGAATATATAAAATATAAATATGAAATCTCAATAAACTATAAAGAACTTGACGAATTAACTACTAACTTTGACTATAATAAAAAAGAATGGCTAAATAATATACTAGCTGATAATGTAATACCACAAATGTACTTAGATGATTTTGAGCTTCCGGATCATATTGAAGTTATTGCAAGTGATATGTTTGCTTTAAGCATATTGATAGTGAAGGTAATACCTGGCATAGTAGATACCTTCATTTAAACCAAATAGAAGTTACTGTTGGTGATAATGTAAATCAAGGTGATGTTATTGGTGCTATAGGTAATACTGGGAGAAGTACAGGACCACATTTACATTTTGAGTTATATTATGAAGGAGCAGTTGTAAATCCTATGGACTATTTAGTTTTAAGCTATGATTAATTAGCGACATTTTGTCGCTTTCTATTTATTCTGAACTGTAAATAAAATTACAATAAGGGGGATGTTTATGAGTAAAACTCTTATAATAGCAGAAAAACCTAGTGTAGCATCTAATATAGCCCATGTTTTAGGTGCAAATGATAGGAAAGATGGATATTTTGAGGGGAATGGATATTATGTTTCTTTTGCCTTCGGCCACCTTTTAACTTTATGTGATGCTAAGGATTATGATGAAAAATATGCTAAATGGGAATTAGAAAATTATCCTTTTATTCCAAATGAATTTAAGTTCAAGGTTATTGATGATAAAGGAGTTAAAAAACAGTTTAACATATTAAAAGAACTTATTGAAAAATCGGACCTAGTTATAAATGCTTGTGATTCTGATAGAGAAGGGGAAGCTATATTTTACTCTATCTTTAGTAATATAGGTATTGATAGGCCAGTAAAAAGGTTATGGATAAGCTCTCATACTCCTGCTGATATTAAAAAGGGGATGAAAAACTTAAAGGATAATTCTGAAATGGTTTATCTTCAAGCAGCAGGATATTGTAGAACTATACTAGATTGGCTTATTGGAATCAATTTTACTTCTGTCGCTACTTTAAAATATGGTAATGGTGAGCTTCTTAATATAGGAAGGGTACTTATACCAACTTTATATCTTATATATGAAAGATATAAGGAAAGAAATGATTTTAAACCAAAAGATATATTTGAGCTTAATATAGAGTTTGAAAACAACGGAAATAAGTATGTTGGTACTTATACAGATGGTGAATATAATAAATTTGAAAATATGTCGGTTTTAAGTGATTTAAAGACTAAAATAAATAATAAGGATGGAATTGTTTCTGATAAAAAGGTTGAGATAAGTAAGAAAGGACCAGGTAAGCTTTTTAATCTAACTGATCTTCAAGGGCATATTACTTCAAAATATAATGGCTTTTCTGCTGATAAAGTTTTAAAGATAGCTCAAAAGCTCTATGAAAATAAATATATTACTTATCCAAGGACTTCAAGTAGGTATTTAGATGATACCCAAGTTAATGATATGAAAAGGGTTTTTGATTCTATTACTAAAGATATAGATGTACCAGGATTGAGTTTTAATGAAAAGAGCAGTATTTTTAATAGCTCCAAGGTAGATTCTCACCCTGCTCTTACTCCTACATATATTGTTCCTACAAATTTAAAGGAAGATGAATTTATAGTATATAACGAGATAAAGCTTAGATTTTTAAGTCAGTTTATGCCACTTGCTGAGTATGAAAATACTACTATAATTACTACTATTGATAATTTTAATTTTATTACTAAGGGGAAAGTTTTAATTAATGAAGGTTATTTATCTTTATATGATGATTTTAAAAATAATGATGCTTTATTACCTAATGTAGATATTAATTCTACTTCTTCTTTAGTAGATTCTCATATTAGAAAAAGTAAAACTCAACCACCTAAGAAATATACTGAAAATTCACTTCTTAAGGCTATGGAGAATTGTGGTAAAAATGTATCCGATGATGATATAGAACATATTTTAGAAGGTTTTTCTATCGGTACAGCAGCAACTAGAGCTGAAACGATAAAAAAATTAGAAAGCGTTGGATATGTAAATATTAAGGGAAAGACTATTGATATTACAAAGCTTGGTATTAGTTTAATTGAAACACTTCCTGCTCCTAAACTTAAAGATGTAAATTTTACTGGTATGCTTGAAAAGAAATTAAAAGATATTGAAAAAGGTATTGCTGATAGTTATAAGTTTTTAGATTTTATTAAAAAATATGTTATCAAGATTACTAATGAGATAAAAGGAAGTGATGGTAGCGTTGATCTTTCTTCTTCTTTTTTAGGTAAGTGTCCCGAATGTGGTTCAGATATTAAGGAATCTGATAAGGTGTTTTTTTGTACTGGATATAAGAAGAATGACTGTAAGTTTGCTATTTGGAAAAATGATAAGTTTTTAAATAAGTTTGGTGTTAAGGTTAATAAAAGCTTTGTTAAGAAGGTTCTTTCTGATAAGGATATTCTTATTAAGGGGCTTAAGAATAAAGAAGGTAAAAAGTTTGATGCTTTACTTACCTTTGAGAAAAATGATAAAGGTTATTATAATTTTGGTTTTAGTTTTGATTTTGAAAGGGAAGTTATTGGGAAATGTCCCGAATGTATTTCTAATGTTTTTGAGGGTGATAATAATTTTTATTGTTCTAATAAAGAGTGTAAATTTGTTTTGTTTAAAAATGATAAATTTCTTGAAAGATATAAGAAAAAGCTCACTAAGACTATGGCTAAAAATCTGCTTAAGAATGTTGATAGTAGTTTTAAGGTTAAGGGTTTTTATAGTGTTAAAAAGGATAAAAAGTTTGATGCAAATATTAAGCTTAAGAAAAATGGCCAGTATTGGAATATAGTTTTTGATTTTTAGTTATTTTCTTTCTTTAGTTATTTTGGTCCTATAATTTTTATTTTTAGTAGGTGGTTTTATGTTTGATAGGTTTTTAATGAGTAGGTTTTTTATTGGAATAAGTTTGTTTGTTGGTATTTCACTTGGATTTATTCATTTATTAGTTAGCATAATTTTTTTAATAAGTGATAGATTTTTTGCAAGTGTTTGGAATTACATATTTTTTATTTTTTCTGTAGAATTTTCTAAGTTTTTGATTAGATTTTATAGGGTCGGGCTATCCGGTCCAATCTCAGAACCTTATTAGCTCATAACTCTAAATATTTGAGTGGTCTTATCAGCCCCCTCAAATAAAGAGTTATGGCCACTAAGAACCTGGGATTTCCCCTTCTATCCCTAATGCGTTTTTGGGTTTGGGTATAATTGTTGTGTTACATTGTGGATCTGCAGCTCCTGGAGCTTTAAAAGATTTTGTAACACATTTTAAAAATATTAATATTTTAATTGATGAGTACATAAACTAAGCATATAATAAGAAAAAAGAAGGGATTATCCCTTCAAAAAGAAAACTAAAAAATTTACTATTATTGTGACAGCTAAGGCTACTAAGACTTCATTTAAAAAGGCTAATATTTTTTTCCTGGTTGCAGCAGGAAAAAATTTTATTAGTCTTTTTAAATTGCTTAAAAATCTTCTCATTTTCCCCACCTCCTTCATCTTATATATAAAGTAACACATTAATTTAATTTTGAATAAAAGAACTCTTGACAATTTAATCTAATAATGCTTCTAGGTTGTTTTAGGGAATAATGGCCTGCATAGACGGGCATAGCGTGAAGCAGAGGCGATATAGTCGTGGAAGAGCCAGCGATGGATCGGTGGTAGTCGGTGGTGGGCAGTTACAGAGCGTTAATGGGCAAATAATGACAGAAAAACAAGCTATTTTTCACTAAAAAACAGCTTGTTTTTTGTTTGGATAAAAAGCTTATAAGCTAGTAATTTCAAGTTTTAGAGAGTATTGTGTTAGTTTTTTAAAATATATAGTAGTTATTCCTATTGAGTATAAACTTGTAATGGTGGTACAATATTTAATAAAGGGGAATGTCCAACCCCTTTATAATGTCCCTGCCTGATGGCTCACAACTGGAAACGTTGGAGGAAAAAAATGACGAGAAAAACAATTTTTATTATCTATTTACTTTTTGCTTTAATAGAAATAGGTGAAGCTTTATTGGCCCTATATAATAATGATCCCAACAGTACAATTGCTATGTATTTTGTAAAAGTTGCAGTATGTTTCTGTGTGTCAGGGTTAGCTTATCCATCTAATAATTAGTAAAGCTAATATTAGATTAGTTGCATGAGAAAGGGACTTTTTTTAGAAATACAGGTTGTGGGGCCATCCTTGCAACTGGCTAAAACAAAAAAGTACAAAAGCCATCAACTACATTTGATGGCTTTTGTACTACCTCCTTTTAATTCGGTCTTAGCTTGTTTGAAAGTTGTCCAGGCTTTCAAACCTTCGAGGAAAAATGACTTTCCTTACGAAAAACAATTTTTATTATCTATTTATTATTATAAATTGTTTACTTTACCTTTTTCAAGTCCTAATTGTTGATTTATTTCTAATTTAAGTATTATACTATTCTTATTTCATTTTCTATATTCTTTCCTAAAAATAACAACTCTATACTATTATTTTAATTACCCCAAAAAACTAAGAAATATCTTAAATCTTTTTGGCTTTTAAAAGTCAAATTTTTGTTAAGGTGAGAAAATTTCTTCGCTAAGCTACGAAATTTTCTGTAAACATCTATAAAAAATTGGACTTTTAAACTTTCATGTGATGAAGGGTAGATGCGATGGGGCAGCAGGGATAGATAAAAGAAAACTTTCTCCCCATCTTAGCAATAGTCTATCACATGAAAGACGCTAAAACATTTTGCTCAGGGAACAACAAGGATAGATTGAGAAAAGTTATCAATTAAGGTTTTAATTATTAGCGACAAAATATCGTAGATTAGAGAGTATATATTAAACTTTATTTAAAAGTAATTACAATGTATTGACAATGTATGTATAATTTGATATAATATTATTGTACCGAGGTTGAGGTACTAAAAAAAATTGGGTAGCGACCTATCGCTAAGGAGGACTAACAAATGTCTAAATGGTTTGATGGAATTACAGATGTAAAGGATTTAAAGAAGAAATATTTTAAATTGGCTAAGAAATATCATCCCGATACAGAACAAGGAGATGAAGCGATTTTCAAGGAGATTGTAAACGAGTATGAAGAAAAAATTAAAATTTTATCAGAAGGTGAAATTGATGGATTTAGGGGGATTTTAGATAAGATTATAAACTTTGATATAACTATCGAGATAATTGGAGATTGGATTTGGGTTTCTGGTAATACCTATAACTATAAAAAAGAGCTTAAGGAACTAGGTTTTAGATGGGCAAGAAAGAAAAAAATGTGGTATTACCATGAGGGAGAATATAAAAAAATAAGCCGAAGGACTTTGAGTATAGATGAAATTAAGGAAAGATATAAAACCACAGTAATTAAAAATGGTGGAAATGATAATTTTAGGCCCTTATTGACATAAAGGAAGGGGGTTTCCCCTTCCAATTATTAATATTACATAGTAGGAGGTTTTTTATATGTCTTATAGGGTTGGTTATAGAAATTCTATCCATATTGATTTTCCGGCATTTGAACATGTATTTGACCTTGAAAAATTAAAAAGCGAAGTTGATTGGGCCAATAAATATAAACAAAGATGCTATGAAGCTATAAAGGATATAGATGATTATATAAAAAGGGTTACAGACCATGCTATGAAGGTTGTAAATACTGAATTTGAAAGAGTGATAGAGCTTAGGAGAAGGGAAAGTTACTATGAAAAGAAAGTTTATTATGATGTATTTGTAAATGATGTGCCTAAAATTGATAAAGAGCAAATAAAGGGTAGAAAAATAACTACTGTTGAGGTTGAAAGATACAACTATAAGGGTACAGAAAGACATTTAGCAAAAAGAAAAGCTATAGAGCTAATAAATAAATATCCAAATGCTAAGTTTATCCAAAAAGGTTGTGAGCTTGTAAAATAGAGTGATAAAAAGTCACATAGAAAGGAGGTGAAATAATGGAACTATCTACCTTATTAAATATCCTTGATATATTCACCAGGGGCATTTTTATACCTTTGATATGGATTTTTATAACTGCTCCTTTTTGGGGTGAAATGCAAAAGGATTTTAGAAGATTTAAAATGTTTTTTAATAAGAAAAGAAAAAGAAAAGCAAAAAGAAAAACTGTTGGAGCTTATTCCCGGCCAAAGGTTACATACTCAAACAGTTTAAAACCAAATATTTTAAATTCCTAATTAATTTTACCATAGCACTATTGAAAAAATCAAGGGTTCCTGTTGCCCTTGGTTTTTTATTTTAATTGTGTTACATGGTGGATCTGCAGCTCCTGGAGCTTTAAAAGATTCTGTAACACATTCTTTCTTTAGTTATAATCTATTAGAATTTTAGCGACAAGTTGTCGTATTATGTCGGAAATTAATTAAGATTAAGTGTTGCAAATCCACTTAAATATATTGACATTGTAATTACATTGTGTTACAATATTATTGTACCGAGGTTGAGATACTAAAAAATTGGGTAGCGACCTATCGCTAAGGAGGAAGTTAAATGAAAGATATTAATAAAAAAAATGGTGAGATTTTAAACAATGGCTATACAATAATACATAAGACTTTAAGTTTTGTATTAGCTTTTAAAAAAATCGGTAATTTTATTGAATATGCTACTTGGAGGTTTGCTCCAACAGGTGATACGGTATTCGGAAACTACTTCTATTGCATTAACAAAGCTATAGAAGATTATAAGGAAAGAGTAGTTATAATTGATAGTTATAAAGATTTCGATAGCTGCATTAAAAAACATAGAGATATGTTAAAGAAATATTGCTAAAATATTTTATAGAAAGGAATGAGTACGATGTGTGGTTATTGTCCTGTTTGTGGAAGGCCCTTGGATTGAACAGGTGAGTGTCCTAATCTTTGCAGTTCGCAAGGAAATAAAAAAGAAAAATCCTAATATTTGTTAAATCCTCCTTTTTGGTTTTAGGGCTGATAGACTCAGCCCTAATTTTATAAAAAGTGTAATATCTAAATTATAAGACTTTCATCATTTAAAATCTTTATCTTATGAAAGTCTTATATTATGGGTATTCAAAGGAGGTTGTCTATTATTACTATTTTGATAAAACTATAAACTAATAGGAGGTAATTATATGTTTATAGATAAGGATATAATTAATTTAATACAATCTACAGTTCCTATTGAAGATGTTATTCATGCTACTGGTTATACTGTTTTCGGTACTGGTAAAAGTAAAAGCGTAGATAGTTGTCCAATTTGTAAAAGAGATAAAACGCATATAAAGATAAATTCTGATAAGAACCTTTTTAATTGTTATTCTTCAAGTTGCAATTTTAAAGGCAATCAGTTTCATTGGGTAATGGAAGTTGAAGGACTAAAATTTACTGATGCAGTTTTAAGAGTTGCTGAAATCGGTGGTATTTCTATAGATATAAATAAAAAGGATAGAGAATTTGAAAAAAAGCAAAAGGCACTTAAGGAAGCTATAAATTTTTACAATACCTTTGATAGTAAATATCTAAACAACAGGGGTATTACAGAAGATATAAAAAACGAGTTTAACTGTGGCTATGCTCCTGGAGGAATAGAGTTAAAAAGACACATGAATAGTTTAGGTTATAATGACAAGTTTTTGCTTGATATAGGCTTAATTAGAGAGCTTAAAAATGGTAATTTAGTTGATACATTTTATGATTCAATAATAATTCCTGATATAAGAAATGGAGTAGTTTATGACATTTACTCTAGGTCCGTTGATGAAAATAAAATCAATAAACATATATATTTATATGGGAGAAGAAGCTTTATTGGGTTTGATACAATAAAAAAAGGCAGTAAGCTATACATATTTGAAGCTCCTATTGATGCTTTAAGTTATAAGGTAATGAATAATGAAACTTCTGTAATAAGCACAGGAGGAGCTACTAAGTTTGATAATTCCTATGTTTATCTAATAAAAAAATACAACCTTAAGCCAGTATTCTGTTATGATAATGATAATGGAGGTATAGAAGGCACGATAAAAGCTATAGAGCTATTAAATAAGAATGGGATCGGCTCAAAAGTCCTTAAATTTGATGGTAACGATATGAACGATATATTAAGAAATAACAAAGCTAAAACTATAAATGAGGTTGAAGGAAAAGAATTTTTATATGATTATCAACTTTCAAATATACCTTTAGATTATATATTAAAATATATTGAACAAAGAAAGTCACTATAACCATGAGGGGGATATGAATTGAGTATTAAAGTTCAGATGTTTATAAAACTACCATATGTAATAAAATTGGCAAAAGATAAGGATTATCATTTTTCATTTGAATTTGATGAATTTGAGATTTTTAATTTAAGTATGAGATTTAATGATGTTAATAATGAGAGCATTTATAACGAAGATTATCCCTCCAATTATTGTAGTAACATTGTAATTGAAGCTATATATAAACATTGTAATTATTTAGATTATAAAAAAGAAAAAATTCCTTTTTTAAAAGGCTCAGAAAATCAATTTAAAATCAAATTACCATTAAAAGAAACAGAAAAAATTTTTAATACCATTAATAAAAGATTAGAAAAAATATTTAATTATTTAAGAAACAAAACTAATATGTTTTGGATAGATGAACTTCCAATGAAACCTATAGCTTATTGTTTTGGTGAGGAAATAGAATTTAATTTTTATTCTCCTAATACTGAAATGTCTAAAAATTTAAGATTTACAACAAAGTATACTGATTATTATATGATATCTGAATCATTTAAAAATATAAATGAGGTCGATGATAATATATTTAATAGTTTTAGTGAAGATAAAAACGATGTAGAAATATATAGCTTATATTTACACAAGGCAGAAAAATCGTTGTATGAAAGAAAGCTTAATGATTTTATTATATATTCTAGTATATCGGTAGAATCTTTTATAAGAAGATATATAAATAGAATAAAACCAAAAATGATATAGTTTTTAAAAGAATCATATCTTCAAACTATAAATATTTAGATTTATATTATAATGTATTATTAAAGTATCTCAAAGGAAAAAGTTTAAATGAACTAGATAATACATTGTTTGTATATTTAACTAGGATGTATGAATTAAGAAATGCGATTATGCACAAAGGAATTATAGATAAAGAAGCATTAAAGAAGGTTGGTTTAAGTCATTTAAATAGTATTGACTTTGATGAGTGTAAAAAGATATTAGATAATATAAAAAAGACTTTTTCATTGATAAATAAATTATGAAGGAGGAACTTTATTTGATTGGATTAAAATTCTTAGAAATTGTTAAAACGAATATAAGGACCCTTAGTTTTGTTTTTATGGGATATTCGTTTTTAAAATGTAATGCCAACATAAAATATATGGTTAGTACAAAACCTTTCTTAATAGGGCTAGGATTATTTTTGCTTACATTAGTAATATAATTTATCAGCAATAATACAATTTGTTCGACATTAGTTTTGTCGAATAAAGTCGATTTATGTAATTGGAAAGCTGATATTATCTAAGGTTGAGATAGATAAGAAAAATTTGCATATTGATTATAAAAGTAGTAAAATAAATATAAGGAAAAAACAGAAAAGTTTTCTCACAAATTTAGAGATTAAAAAATTTAATTTTAATATAAAACGTCAAAAAAGACGAAAATCCTGTTGTGTCGTTAGGTTTTGCAGCCACACACAAACAGGATTCCAAGGAATTCTAAAAGCTTTAATAGCTTTTTGTTGTTGTATTTATTTTTATTATAATATAAGTGTTAATCATAGTCAATGGAATTATACATAATTTTATAGTGAATTCACTTATATTATAGTAAAAATTAGATAAACAATAGATTGATTATTAAAGTTTGTAGAATTCCTCCAAAGGTGATATCCTTGGAGGAATTTTATTTTCACACTATGCTACATTAATAAACAACTTAAACTTAAAAGGGTGTATGAGGGCTGCTAAATATTCATTAACTCCCCAGAAATGAATATTTAAAAGTCTAACACTAGACCTTCCAGTTTCTTATTGTCAAAAATCAAAAATATTAAGATTTTCATGTATATTATACACTACTTTATTAATAAATATAACCCATTTTAATAAAAAAATATGCAGGAAGGAGGGGTAAAATGGAAATGCTAAATGAATTTATAAGGCTGAATTACAATAAAAGCTTTACTGAAAAAGCTAAACATAGTCGAGATAAAAAAGTAATACGCTTTACAAAAGATACTCTTGGATGGGGTTATATAACTTATTCAATGCCTGGTGATGAAAAAAGTTTAAATGGTCAAAAATCCTTTAGAACATATCAATCTTTCTTTAGTAATATTGATGATCCTTTAGCAGTATATTTTACTCCTAATACTTTCTGTAGTAGATATAAAAGGCAGTTTGATAAATTAAGATGGCTTAACTCTTTCTTTATTGATATAGATGATAATGAAATTTCTATTTTAGATATTAATGACAGGCTTACAGATGCAGGGCTTCCATATCCAACACTTATTAATAAAACTCCTGGTGGGTGGCACTTGTTTTGGGTTTTCGACGAGAGGATTCCTGCTACTCCTAAAGCTAAATGGCTCTATAACTACATACAAAAGCATATGGCTATTGAACTTGGAGCTGATACAGTAGCCGTAGGAGCAGAAAGAATTATAAGAATACCAAGAAATATACAGTATTTTGATAAGGAAAATACTATACCTTTTTCTGTTTTTGTTGATTGGCTCCATATAAATATAGAAGCTCCAGAGGAAAGACAAGGAAAATATATAAGAATTGATAATAAAAATATATTTGATTCTGAGCCTGTTAAAAAGCTTCTTGAAGGTGTAGAGCATGGCTATACTAATATAGCTTGTTTTTGCCTTGCAGTTTGTTATAAAAATATTGGATATACCTTTGATGAAGTTTTAAATGAGCTTGTAGCATGGAATAAAAGAAATGAAAAGCCTTTGTTATATAAAGAGCTTTTAAAAACTGTTAAAAGTGCTTATAAGAAAGATTATGCTATTCCTGTAAGTAAAATAAAAGAGATTACAGGAATGAAGCTACCACAATCATTTTTTTGGTACAAGCATAAGAAAGATAGAAAAGATAGAGAGCGAAATCACTATGAAGAATGGATTGCTGATATAGTTAATTTTTTAAGAAACAATAATTATAAATGGGAAGGTAGTCAAAGAGAATTAGCTGAATTAATAAATGCTCCAATCAGAAGTCTTAAGGAAGCCTTAAAGAGATTAAGAGAAGGTAAAATAAAGAGCAATATAAATATAAAAGTAGAAGGGAAGGGGAGAGGTGCTAAAACTATTTTAGAGCTTGTTATCCCTAAAGCTATACATATTAATAAGCATAAGATAGCATTTTATAAAAATCTATATATGACTAAAGAAAGAATAACAAAAATGAATAAAGCTATAGGTATTGATGCAAATAATGATTTTACCTTTACTGTTGCTAGAAATAAAGGTAGCCCATAATAATTGTGTTACATGATGGATCTGCAGTTCCTGGGCCTGGAAAAGATTTTGTAACACAGGAAAGAAAGTTTGTTTTTATATTTTAAATTAATGGTGCTATGTGCCAATACACTTAATTCTGTCGGTGAGGTTGGGCGGGGATTTATTTTTAATTTTAGTATGTCTATACATATAATGTTTGTTTTTGTCTATCTTACTTTTACTTTAATACAAAATATTTTCATAAATTAATTTCAAGTTATGTGTTGACATTGTATTTACATTGTGTTACAATATTATTGTACCGAGGTTGAGGTACTAAAAAATTGGGTGGCGACCTATCGCTGAAAGGAGAATTTATAATGGCAAGAAAGAAAAAAGCAGGTATAGGAGCAGTAGTTAATCAACAGGTAAAGCAGGTTGAGAATCACCAAGACCTAGTAAAAAATGATGTGACAGTAAGACTATTAGACCCTAAAGTTCTTAAGGAGCATCCTAAAAATGATGATATTTTTAGAAGGACAGAAGGACAGGAATTTGAAACTCTTAAAGAAAGTATTAAGGAACTTGGAATTTTAGTTCCAGTTATAGTAAGAAAAATTGCAGAAGATTATCAAATACTTGCAGGACATAGAAGAACTAGGGCAGCTATTGAATTAGGGATAGATAAGGTTCCTTGTAGAATAATGAGTGTTGATGATTTAGATGCAGAGCTTATAATGCTTCAAACAAATACAAAGGCAAGAAAACTTAATGATATGGAATTAGCAAGAGCTATAAAAAGAGAAAAGGAAATATATCAAGAAAAAATTAAAAGGGGAGACCTTACAGGAAAAGCTACAGAACATATTGCTAAAGATATGGGTATGAATAGTAGAAAGATTGAGAGATTAGACCAACTAAATAAATTAATACCCGAATATCAAAAGCTTGTAGAAGAAGGAAAAATAGCAACAGGAAAGGCCCAAGAAATTGCTTTAATGAGTGAGGAAGTACAGAAAGCTCTATATAACATGATGTATGAAAGTATTAACTCAATGAAGTTAGCTGAAATAAAAGAGCATAGAAAGAATGAAGAAGAATTGAAGAAACAGTTAGAGCTGATTAAAAAAGAAAATGAAGATAAGGAAAGGAAGATAAAAGAGCTTGATAAAGACCTTTCAGAAATGGTTGAAAATCTAACTAGAATAACTAAGGACAAAAAATCTACAGAAGAAGAAATAGAAAAGGCTAAATCAGAAGTTGAAAGAGCAAAGAAAGAGTTAGAAAAAGCTAAAAAAGAAGCAGGAGAAAATTACTTAAAGGAGCTTGAAGAAGCTAAAAAGAAAATTAAAGAGCTTGAAAATAGAGAACCTAAAGTAATTGAAAAAGAAATAGTGCCGGAAGATTATGAGGAATTAAAAAAGGCTAAACAGGAGCTTGATAAGGTCAAAACTGAATTAGAGGTAAAAGAATATAAGGATTTAGTTAAAAATAAGGTATTAAGTAATATAGATACTTTAAGAAATATTATAGATAATCAAGTTTGTATATTAGATGAATTAGTTGAACAAGTATCTAAAGAAGATGTAAAAGATATAGTTACAAAGTTAAGATATTTAGAAACCAGTATAAGTAATGTAAATAGATTAGTTGAGAAATTAAACAAATAGGTTTTAGGGGGCTTATCCATAAAACCCCCTTCCATTAAAAAATAAGGGTGGCGACCTATCGCTGAAAGGAGAATTTATAATGGCAATTAGAATAGCTTTTACAAACATTAAAGGTGGTATTGGTAAGACAACATCAAGCGTGGCTTTAAGTGTTGGATTAGCTCAAAGAGGTTACAGAGTTTTATTGGTTGATGGAGACCCTCAAGGGTCAGCATCAAGCAATCTAGGAAGAAAAGATATTGCTAGATATTCATTAGCAGATTGTTTTGATGGTATTCATGTTACTAGAGTTATAAGAGATACAGAAATAAAAAACCTGGATATTATACCAAGCAATCTTAACTTGTTAAATACCATTAAGTATTTAGAAAAATCAGAGAGAAGGGTAGATAATTTATTAAATTCAATAATTGATGAAGTAGATAGTGAGTATGACTTTATAGTATTTGATTGTCTAGCTTTCGATAATATACTTTTAACTAATTTATATGTTGCAGCTCAATATCTAGTTGTGCCAGTAAAACTTGATAAACATAGCTTAGAAGGATATGATTATCTTTTAAATAAAATAGAAATAGTAAGAGCTGATCTAAATAATGACCTTGAAATCATTGGAGTTTTGCCAACTATGTATAGACATACAAATTTACATAGAGAAGTGTTAGAAAGTCTTAAAAAATCAGCAGTAGGAGAATTGTTATTTGATACTTATATTAGAACAAGTATTAGAGTGGAAGAAGCTCCTTTCTATAGCGAGAGCATATTGCAATATGCTAAAAATAGCACAAGTGCAATAGACTATAACTCTTTTATAGATGAACTTTTAGAAGCACTTGACCTGGCTTAACCAGGTTGAGTGCAATTAACGACAACTTGTCGCTAAAGAAAGGAGATTGATAATATGGCTAAAATAAGAAAACCTATGAGACTGGATGAAGATTTAGTTGCATTAGTTGAAAAGCATGGTAAGGGAAATAACTTCACAGCTAAGATGGAATATATATTAGATGATTATTTTAATACAATACCTGAAAAGGAGCTTCGAATAAAAGAGCTTGATAGAAGGATAGATGAAAAAATAAAAGAATTTAATAAGTGGACAGATAAAGTGAATAGGTTCTATAAAAAATTTAGAAATCTAATAAATGAAATAAATAATTGTTAGTTAGGTGGTTATTTTATGAGTAATTCACTTTCATTTGATGAAGCTCTTTTAAAGAAGAAGCTCAAAGACAAAAAGATTTTAAAAGCTGAGACTTATAAAAAAGATTATGCTTCAGAGCTTAAATATATGTTAGGTAAGAAAAATTCATATACACTTACACAAACTGAATCAATACAAGAAGGTTATATATCAAATCTTATTGATAATATAATAAGAAATTTAGCTGAGTATGGTTATAAAAGAAAGGTGTTTGTGTGGTTTGAAAAGAAGTTAGATAGAAAATATAATACTTCATATTTAGTGTTAGTTATTAAAATAGGTAGATGCGTAAATAGGATAAATCTATTAGAGCTTATGTTAGAGCTAGAATTAGGCAGTTATTTAGAAGTAGTAAGGATAATATCTGAATCTGATTATGTTATAGACGAATACAGGCTCAATATAGATTAGTTGATTGAAATTAATAGATAAAACTTAGGAGGTTAGTCAATATGAGTCACAAAATTAGTTATGATGATTTGATAAATGAATCAAAGGAAATAAAATCTATGGCCAATGATAAATTAGAATCATTGGCCAAGGGATTATCTGAAATATTATTTTGCATTATTGGGGATAGGTACAATGCAAGACTAGGGATTAATAACGCTATTGAGGTTATGACCTATTCAAAAGAAAAGGATAGGTTTGTAAAGGATAAAAGTTTTTATTTTAAATATAGTGATGATATTGGGTTTTATGTAGTTGATAGCAAGGAGCATATTAATCTTAATGATATAAATGGTGAGGAATTTTATAAAAGGATAAAGCAAATATCAGATTGGATAAGTATATGTCTACCAAGTTATTTGAAAAAATCTTTAGATTCAGCTAAAAAAAGAGTTAATAGTATGATGAAGTCATTTAATAAGCTTGTTAATACACTAAACGATTTAGAAAAAAAAGATTAATAGTGTATATTTCATCCTGGAATAAAGCTTTTAAAGTTTTTGTTTAAATCAAGCGACAAATTTACGTTTGATTTATAATATAAAAAATATTTTAAAGGGGTGTTTTTATGAAAGAAATGCTTATAAAAAAATGGAAAGAGATGATATGCGAGTTTTCTCAAAAACTAAATAAAAAGGAATACCCATTTGACTTATCATCAGATTATAACGGGCTTGAACGTTATTTTTATCTATGTTATGAAAAGGAAATTGCATCGTTAGAGTTGCTAATCATAAAAATAGCTTCTATATGCTTTTTTAATGATGAACAGTTGGGAAAATTGGATAAAGTAGAGTTTATAAATTTATGTTCAGAATTAAGAATTAAGCTATTAGGCATGATTAAAGAAGTTGATGAAAATAAATATGAAGCTATCATAAATAAAGATTCAATAAATTATAATACAATAACTGATTTAACAAGAATTGGAGAAATATTAAAATCTAAAAATAGAGTAGATGAAGAATATTTTAAAAGTTACAGTGTAGGCAATACAAATGAAGAAAACATTATTCGTATCTATAAAGATGGATCAAATCGTAAAAATTTTTATATCAATATTGGTAATAGTGAAAGAATAGCAGAATTAGGTTTTTATAGAACTGGATATACATATAGAGATTATACAAATGACGACTCTTTAATTCAGAGTGTTACAAGAACTATTGATAAAAATGAAGAAATAGGACATTTCGATTTAAGGGGGTATAAAGATAATATAGATGAAGGATGGATAGGAATATACGCTAGATAAAATAATTAAAATTTATTATTTTAAATTGAGGCCAGTATAAAAATACTGGCTATATTTATGACTTTTAAATTGTTGTAAATTCAATATCTTAGTTGCTTTACATTTAATTTAATTTATATTATATTATATTATATAGAATATTTTTAAAAGAAAGGAGCTAAAGCATGGAATATGTTAGTTTAGAAGAAATAGCTAAAAATCTAAACTCTATTTCTTGGGACATTCTTAGTTTATTATCTAAAAAAGAAAACTTATCTTTAGATGATATAAAATCTAAACTCAATTTAAGCTCAATGAAGATTTATAAAGAAATTTCTAGGCTTGAAGGTGGAGTTTTGATTAATTCTAAAAAGGATTCCCAGGATTGGAGAAGGCTTAATTTTAACATTACAGAGTATGGAATAAAGATACTTAAATACAAATAATAATCTTTGGTATTATTTTTTGTTACTTAGTATTACTGTGTATTATTTAGTATTATTAATAAAAAATATTTGGGAGGTCTAATAATGGTATATGAATTTAGAATCGGAAATGATAATGGAAACTCAGAACATGACATTGTAATTGATGGAGATTTAATTCAGCAGCCGAATGTAATAAGAAAGGATAATGAATTGCCTTGGCAAGATGATTATATTAATTTAAGTAGCATAATCAATAATCTTGAAAGTCAATTAATTACAACTATTAATTCCCCTTCAATTAAAGATGCAGGGATGTATTACATAGGTGAATATGCTCTTAACTCAGGTAAACCTGTTGAAAATTTCATAGTTGGACAAGATAAAAAGCATGAGATTGATTTACCTATTATTGCTACTCTTTCTAATATAGCTGCTAAAGCTGTTAAAAAATATTTTAATGAAAATAAGAGTATTCCTGGTCCGGAAACTGAAATTCAAATTAATTGTGATATGGCTACTGCCCTTCCAGTTACTCAATTTAAGCCTGCTACTGCTGAATCTTTTTCTAATAAATTTTTAAAAGGTCCACATAAGGTAACTGTTCATATTGGCCCTAATAGAGTTAATACAACTATAAACTTTACTTTTACTAAAACTCTTGCAGAAGGTTCACCAGTTGTTTTTGCTCTTATGTATAAAGTTGAAAATGGAGAGCTTGTTTATAGAGATGGTAATGATCCTATTTTTCAAGAGTTTGCTAAAACTTATGGAATTGATAATATAGATGGAGAATTCTTTAGAAACTTAAAAATATTACATTGTGATATTGGGGATGGTACAACTGAATATCCTGTTACATGGGGAAATAAATTTAAAAATGAGTTTGTTCATGGCTCAAATCATGGAGCTGGACATGCAATAGATGAAGCTCTACCAGAGTTTAATGAGAGTATTTTCTTACCGGATTCTCCAAGACAGTTTATGTCACAAGTTTTAAAAGATAAAAGCCACAAATTTTATAGTAAAGCTGAAAGAGCAATAAAGGCTCCTGCTGATATGCAAAGTAAACATATTATTAAAAACATTGGTAGTCAATTAAATAAAACTAGAAATGATATAGATGTGATCTGTGTTTATGGTGGAGGGTCTATTCTTCTTAGAGATTATATGTATGAAAAGGTTAAGACTTTGGCAGAGCAAAGAGATATGAAGGTTTTATATATTCCTAAAGAGTATGCAGTAAAATTAAATGCTATCGGTCTTTATAATTTTACTTTCACTCCTATTTACAGAAAGATAAAAGAAATAGCTTTATCTAAATAGTTTAAAGGTGTGATAAAATGGCTAAATTACTTAAAAAGGGTGATGGGTTTAGTTTTAAAACAAAAAAAGATGAAAATGATTTAATTATAGAGTGGCTTAATATTCAAACTAACAGAAATGATTCTTTGAGATATTTGATTGAAGAAGAAATTAAGAAGAATGGATTAAGGAATTTACAGAAGCATATTCCGAGTATAAGAGTTTTAGATTTAGAAAAAAAAGATGATATAAAAGCTGAGCCTGTTACAATAAAAGATAATAAATTATTAAATGAAGAAGAAATTGAAATAAAGGCTGAAGAAAAGAAAGAAGTGACTATTACTAAAGAAGGATTGGATGATAAAGCAATAAGAGAAGTTGTCACTAATGATGAAGAAAAGAATATAGCTGAAAATGTTGATATAGATATTATTGATGAAAGCTCAAAGGTTAATAATGATTTAACTAATGATGAAAAAAATGATGTTACAGATAATGAAGATAATAGAAATACTTCTAAAAAAGTTGTTTTTGATGAAGATGATATTGAATCTTGGATGTAATTATAGGACCTTGGTTAATTCCAAGGTTTTTTGGTCGGGCTATCCGGTCCAATCTCAGAACCTTATTAGCTCATAACTCTAAATATTTGAGTGGTCTTATCAGCCCCCTCAAATAAAGAGTTATGGCCACTAAGAACCTGGGATTTCCCCTCCTATCCCTAATGCGTTTTTGGGTTTGGTTATATTTGTTGTGTTACATGGTGGATCTGCAGCTCCTGGAGCTTTAAAAGATTCTGTAACACATTAAGGAAAAGCATCACAACTTCTTTTGAAGATATGATGCTCTTTTTTTTATTTTAAAAGCAAGAGTTGAACCAACACTTGCAAGAGATTGTGACTTAGTTTTATCTAAGGTGATTGTATTACTTTATTGGCTTTTAAAAGTCAAATTTTTGTTAAGGTGAGAAAATTTCTTCGCTAAGCTACGAAATTTTCTGTAAACATCTATAAAAAATTGGACTTTTAAACTTTCATGTGATGAATGGTAGATGCGATGGGGCAGCAGGGATAGATAAAAGAAAGTTTTCTCCCCATCTTAACAATAGTCTATCACATGAAAGACGCTAAAACATTTTGCTCAGGGAACAACAAGGATAGATTGAGAAAAACTATCAGTTAGGTTTATTATTAGTTAAAAGTTGTTTGTTATTTCAAAAAAATGTGTTACAAATTCACTTAAATATATTGACATTGTAATTACATTGTGTTACAATATTATTGTACCGAGGTTGAGGTACTAAAAAAATTGGGTAGCGACCTATCGCTGAAAGGAGAATATTAAATGGTAAATTTAAGTCTTTTATCACTTAGGGTTGTTAAAGAAAAAAGTGGGAGGTATGATGTATCAAAGAAAATTTCTACTCCAAAGGATGCTTATGATATTGCAGTTGAGGTTTTAGAGTTAGATTCTATGGCAGAAGAAGTTATGGCTATTTATTCGTTAGATACTAAAAATAAAGTAACTGGAATTTTTAAAGTATCTCATGGAAGTCTAAATGCTTCAATAGTTCACCCTAGAGAAATTTTTAAAAGGGCAATAGTTAATAATGCAGCATCTATTATCCTTCTACATAATCATCCGAGTGGAAATCCTGTTCCTAGTAAAGAAGATATAGATATAACTAAAAGAATTGTTGATGCAGGTAATCTTTTAGGTATAACAGTTCTAGACCATATTATTGTAGGAGAAACAGAATATTATAGCTTAAAAGAAAATGGCTATATATAAAGTTAGATGGGGTTTATACTCCATCTATGATAAATATATAAATGGGTAGCGACCTATCGCTAAGGAGGTAACGAAATGAAAAAGATACAATTTATCGGCTCTAAGATAGGAGATATTAAAAAACAGATTCAGGACCATATGAAAGAAAAAGGATTAAATAATGAATATAGTTCATTTAGGGAGCTTATGGGATTATATGATGATGACATAGTTAAAGAAGCTCATAGCGTTGTTGTATATATACATCCTGGAAGTAATGAAGGTTATTTCATAGAAATAGGCACTTTGTCTGCTTGGAATTTTGCAGGGTACTTTATAATGAGATTGCATACATCTTTAGATGAAGCAATAAAGGTGCAAAATGAATTGATTAAAGTTTTAATTTAAAATTTTATTAATTTATAAAAATTTGGGGCTATATGCCCCAAACTTTCTAATCATATTTTGTTGAATACATGGGTAGCGACCTATCGCTAAGGAGGATTAAAATTGAAAATTCTTGAATCTATCAAAGGTACTAAATTAGTTGACTTAGGTTATGAAGATTATTATTTTAAAGCCGAAAATATTCATGTTAGACTTTATAATAAAAGCATCTATATAAGAAATTTAGATAATGCTATGAAAAAAGGTAAAATTGTAAATACTACTGTGATTTACTTGGATAAGACAAATAATTTTAGAACTGATTTAATAAATTACTTATTCGATAAGGAAATTAGTTTTGATAAATTTTGTATAGATATTTGTAATAATATTATACCTTCGGACCTTGTAGACAGATTTAATTGGTACTGTAAAGATGATAAATCATTTAAGGTTTTCAGCCCATTCGTTAAATATAAAAGTATTGATAAATTGCCTAAAAATCCGACTTTAGCATTTATAAGAAAAATTTTATTATCAGATAAGCTTGTAAGTTGTGAGTGTGATACAATATTAACCGATGATTATTATTTTGATTATATTTCTAATTTTGGAAAAGGAAAAATTTGTCCAATGGAATTTGCTAAAGAATTGATTGAAGAACCAACCGGATGGCATGTTGGCCAATTTAAGAAGATTAATGATAATTTATATGAAGTAGATGTTGTTTGCTATTCTTTTAAGTTTAATAAAGTGGTTTTTAGTATATAGGGCTTTTATGGCCCTTTTTTATTTTATAAGTTTCTTTCTTTAGTAATACTCTATAAAAAAGTAGCGACAAGTTGTCGTTGTAATTTTAATGAAATAATATATTGTATTAAATTTATATAAATATATATAAATTTAATTATTTTTTATTTAATGTTTTTAAAAGCCTATTTTACATAAAATTTTATTTTGGTTTATTTATTTCTAATAATACTAAGTAACATTTAATAACACTAAATATTACTTAGTATTATTAAATGTTACACAGTAATACTGAGTTATGTTTGGTATTACTCTAGAAAAGAAGTATACTTTGAATATAGCTATTTCAATGGATAGAAAAATAATTTAACTATTGATAAATATTAAAGTTTAAATATGGTAATATTAAATATTACTTAGTATTACTAAGTAATATTTATGGGTTTGTTAGGACCAAAGGGAGAAAAAGATACGAAGGGAAAGGAGAATTTATTTCTTTCAATAAACCTTTTATCGCTTCACTTCCAAAAGCTCTATTGAAAAAAATAAATTTTGTATTATGGGACCTTCAAATCTTTTAATTAACTTTTTATACGCTTTGCTCCTAAAAACTCACTTAAAAGATTTTCCGGCCCCTTGGGACGGCTCAGGCGAAACAAGGTAGCCTGACCGTAAGGGCAGGATAAAGAGTGGCATTCCTCCACTCTAAAGAGTGCTACGCACTCATATTTTAAAAAGAATACTTGTTTATTTTAAAAGAATACTATATAATATTATTAAGTGTAATGTAATGAATGAAAGGAATATTACTAACTATGAGGGGTGTTAGAATGATAGGAATTAGAAAAGGTATATTTGTTAATGAAAAGCATGAAGAAAACTTTAAAGAATGTTTTGAGATAAGATTTGGAGAAATTAATGATAATAAAGAATATGCTGCTACGTTTTATATTTTGTCATTACCTTTGTTTTTCTCTAAAACTAAAAACAAAATATTAGATGGTGGAATTGATTTTCCTTCTTTGCTTGATGATGACACTTTTAGCTCAGGTGAAAAATATTTAATTAATGTTGCTTATGCTTTATTCAAATCCAATACGATAGAAATAGATTTAAGTAATTTATGTGTTTTAAGTGAAGATAATTATTTGGTATTTAAAAATGCTCTTGATATAAGAAGATATGGATTTAGAATAAAATTCTTTGAAAACCATATATAAAAGCAGGTGATAAAAATTAATCTTATAAAAATTGTAAAGGATAAAATTTATTTTCTTCTTAAAAGTGATTTAATTGATTTTGCACTTCAAAAAGAATTTATAATTAAAGAAAGCCTAACCAAAGGTGAAGTTATTGAAGCTATACTTAGCAATATTACAGATGAATTAGCACTAGAATTAACAAATAAATTTTCAGATAAAATTGGATTTACAGCTAGTGAAATTGAAGAACTATTGGGTATTACAAAATATGAAAGAAAAAAGTGGACCAGGAAGGGTTACCTTAATGTTACTGGCACATATGAAGTAAGGGCTTATGGAAAATACCTTAATTGTCCTTTGTATGATGTAATACAGATAATTAATTTAACTAATGAAGATATTAAGAAGTGGAGAAGTGAAAATAAAGCCACAAAAAAACAGATAAAAGCCCTAGAGCAAGGAAGAAAAACAATGATTGAAAATAGGACTTGCAAAAGATGTAATTCTATTCAAACCCACAAAAACAAATTAATTGATAATTTATGTGTTGAATGTCATAGTCAATTAGAACATTTAAAGTGGCTTAAGGAGCAGAAGCAAAAAGCAAAAGAAAATTTTAAAAAATGGGCCGAAAATAGAGAAAATTATTTGATTCTTGATTCAGAAACAACTGGCCTAGAATCCGATGATGAAATTATAGAACTTGCTATTATTGATTTACATGGAAATACACTTTTTCACTCTATGTTTAAGCCTACAAAACCTATTACTCCTGGAGCTTATGAAGTACATGGGATTAGTAATAATGAGCTTAAAGATAAGCCAAGATGGAGTGAAATGTATAAAATAGTGCATAAAATAATTAAGGATAAAACGCTTCTAATCTATAACGCTGATTTTGATATTAGAATGTTATTGCAGACCAATGATCTTCATGGAGTGTATTTTGATATTCCTAATTATGAATGTGTAATGAAGAATTATGCTTCTATACATAGTTATTATAGTGAAAAATATAAAGACTTTAAATGGATAAGTCTTGAAGATGCTACAAATTGTTATCAGAATCATAGAGCTAAAGATGATTGTTTGTTAGTGTTAGAACTTATTAACAAAGAAACCTTAAAGGGAGTTGGAATAAATGGATAACAAGATTCAAGAACTAGAACAGATTAAAAAGATATTGAAATGGTGGGAATATAAAAAGGACTATGAATATGTAGAAAGAACAATGGAGAAGGGATTTTATGGAATCGACCATGTGATAGAAGAATTTACTAAAGAAATAGAAAAGAGCAATAATCAATATTCAGTACAGAACTGGATTAAGTTTTTAAAGAAGTATGCAGATGAATTAGAAAAAATTCTATTTAAGTTTACAATCAATATTACTGGAACCATAAAAGATAATGAGAATAATAAAGTTACTAAATTTACACTAAAAACCACATCACAGGATGAAGTTTATGCAGATGATATTATCAAAGCATTATCTAAAGTAGGACTAAATGGAGATTATAAAATAGAAAAAGACTTATAGCAATGTGTTACATGATGGATCTGCAGCTCCTGGGCCTGGAAAAGATTTTGTAACACAATTAAGATTATAAATAGGAGTTGAAGAAATTGAAAACAACACAGATTAAAATGGATACCAGTAGACATGTAAGGATGAAGGAATTAGCTGAAAAGAATAATAGAAATATTATAGATGAATATAGGGAAGCTATAGATAATCATATAATGAGGATGGCACAAGAAGAAATTTTAGATAATTCTAAAATTGAAACAATTATAAATGAAAGAGTAAAAAAGGCAGAAGATAGAATAGCAGGTATGCTTGGCCGAACTGGAATGGATACATCTATAGTAGTTATGGGGCTTATAGATTTTCTTGCGAAATTTTTTAAAATTGATAGAAAAGAGCTGTATGATGATTTAAGGAAACGAGCAGCTCAATACTATACAAGGCCCTATAAAAAGTAAATAATATATGTTTAATCAAAATATCATAAACTTAAGGTGGTGCAATATGGAGATTAAAGGTCTAGAAAAACTTAAAGGAATAGATAAGCTTAATGTTAGAGCTTTTAAAGATGAAGAAGGTTGGCATTTAGAAATATTTAAAGAAAAAGAAGGAATATCTTTTAGAAACCCTGTGTTTTGGGAAAGGGACAAAGATAAAGTAATAGTTGACTTAGCTAAAGAAAATAATTGTACTACTGCTGATGAAGTCAGAGCTTTATATGATAAGTTAATGGAGCTTTACCATGAAAATTGGCTTTATGAATATGTTGGTAAAAGGCCAAGTAATGGATTTCACTCTATATGTGATGAAGTAGATAAAAGACAATTAACTTTAACTTTAACTTCACATCAAATTGAAATCATACAAGATGCTTTAATAGGTTTTGGCTTAAATGGATGTAGTGAAGTTAAATGGGATGTTGAAGATGATAGATATAAAGAATATTATGATTTACTTGATATGTTTTTTACGACCAAAAGAGATAAAAAAGAGTTAGAGCAAATACTTAAAGAAAATAGAGAAGAATATTTGAGAAAATAAATTAGCGACAAAATGTCGCATTGACAGGGTGATTAGATGAAAGGTCGAGTTATTGTAAAGCACACAGGAGGACTTTCAAAAATACATAGCGTAAAAAATCATCTAAAATACATAGGTTATAGATCGGAAGAAGTTAAAGAAAAAGGCCACTTTGATAGAGAAAATGATAGAGCAGATATGAATAAATTTATAGACAGGATAAAAGAAAACCCTGCATTAAAACATCATAGAGCAATAAAAGTACAAAAGTTAGTATTTTCTTTAAGACAAGATGATTATGAAGCTTATAAAAGAAGTGGAAGGGATTATAAAAATTTAGTAAGAAGCGTATTAAAAGAATATGAAGAAAAAAAAGGAATGAAGCTAGATTGGATAGCAAATATACATGAAACCGATGGTCACCCTCATTGTCATGTTGCAATTAAGGGTGTAAGTGACTTAAAAGGTGAACGGGGGTATAATAGGATAATCTTAAAGAAAGAAGATTATCAGCAGTTAAGAGAAATATTCAATAATGAAGTTGATAGGCACGCCCTTTATAGGGGAGTAGATTTAGAACATACTTTAAATGAAATGAGCCGAGGTTTTGAAGCGGTAACTAGAGCTATTGTTAAAGAAGCTGAAAAAGAGCAGATGAGAGCAGAAATTGAAAAGAATAGGGGTAGATAAATTTGAAAAGATATGTATTTGTTTTTTTTATAATTTTTCTTTTGGCCTTAATACTTAGTAATTTTTCATTTCTATTAAGAGAATTTATTTATAGTAATTTTGATTTTAGCTTGTTTAATCAAGAAAATATTATAGAAAATATAAAAGACATAAATACATATAAAGTATTTATTAGCAAGCTTGATGTGTATAACTTTTTCTCATATTTTATTTTGATGATTTACTTTATATCATCATTAAACCACTTAATGGGGTATAGTGGAAAAAAGAGTTATGAAAGCTCAGAAAAATATGGATCACATGGTACAGCAAGATTTATGAATAAAAAAGAAATTAAAAAGACTTATACAAAGGATGAAGTAGGTTGGTACTTAGGAAGCATTAAAAAAACTCATTATAAAAACAAATCAAACAAAAACTACTGTATTCATCCAGTATCTAGCCAACTTAATATGCAAATTAATGTAGTCGGTCCTCCAGGAAGTAGAAAGACCACAGGTCTTGTTTATCCAAATATATTTCATATACCAAGGGTATATAAAGCTTTAGATGAAAAAGCTGATTTTGTAATAACCGACCCTAAAAGCGAGCTTTTTTCAAATACATCTGAATATCTTGAAAATATGGGTTATGAAGTAAGGGTGCTAGATTTTATACATCTTAAATATGGAGATTGCTTAAACTCTTTAGAATTTATAACAGAAGAAAAAGAATATATGGAAGTTGCCCAGGGGTATGTATCGGCAGTAACATCGGCCCTTGGAGGTAAAAAAGGTGGGGACCCGATATGGGAAGAAGGAGAAGCCCTGTTACTTGGTGCATTAATAGGTTTTGTAAAGCAGAAATATAAAGATGATGTGTCAAAACAAACATTTACTGAGGTAGACAAACTGTTTAATAGTGAAGATTTAAGGGACCCGGAAAAAGCTAAAAACTTCTTTAAGAAGAACGGTATTACAGGAGCAGCAGAAAACTTATATAATAAATTCTTAGCAGCAGAAGATAAGGTAAGGGCAGGTATATTAATTGGTTTAGGAATTAAATTAAAACTATTTGCATTTAAAAACATTCAGAATTTGACTAATAAATCTACTTTTGATATTAAAAAAATAGGAAGAAAAAAGGACAAGCCAATAGCACTTTTTATATTAATGCCGGATAAAGATAGAACCTATGCTCCAATTATAAATGTAACAATAACTACAATTTTAAATCAGCTTTATAAAACAGCATATGAAACTAACAATAAATTAGAATTTCCAGTTTATTTAATACTTGAAGAAATTGCGAACATAGGAAAAATTTCAGGCTTAAATGAAATGCTTGGTACAATGAGAAGTAGGAGAATATATCCGATGATGATATGGCAATCACTTAGTCAGACAAAGGATAGATACCCAAATGGATGGGAAGATATATTGTCACAATGCGACACCCATATATACCTGGGGGTAAATGATAAGTTTACAGCAGAGTATCTAGCAAATCAGCTAGGTAAAACAACTATAAAAACAGAAGGGATTAGTAAGAAACCCGATAGAATCTTTTCAAATAATAAGCCACAATCAGTATCAAGCAATTATGGATCAAGGAATTTGCTAATGGCAGATGAAATAATGAGGTTTGATAATGACAAACTTATAATAAGACAAAGAGCTAACTATCCATCTATATTATACAAAGTACAGTATAGATATTGGGAAGAAAAAGAAAATATATCTAAGTTTAAAAAATTAAGTGAATTGAAAGAAATAGAAGATACATCTATTAAAATAGAGGAAGCAAACATAGAAGAAGATAATAAAGTATTTGAAAGGGCCAAATTAGAAAAGAACCTACAAGAAAAAGAAAAGACAGAAGAAAAAGTTTTAGAAATTGAATTGGAAGTTGCTGAGGAAATAAAAACAGAAGAAAGAGATATAACAGAAAATGATATTTTTAGTGAAAGTATATTAGATGATAAAGAAGAAATAGACCTGGAAAAAGAATTAGAAAGAATGTAATTTTTTAATATGTATGTAATTTTATTTACAATATTTTTTTAAATAAACTGTAAGTTTATTTACAATTTTCAAGAAACTTAAACAGTAGGTGAATATAATGAATGTGTTACCAATTTTAAAGTCAGATGATACATATAAAAGGATTAAACTTCAAATTGATAGCGAAAAAATTAATTGGGAAGATAACATAAAAGATATAGATGATTTAAGAGAAATGTTTGTTTTTAATACTAATTTTAACTTGGCAATAGTGGATATAAAAATATTTTGGAAAGATGAAGCAGTAGAACTTCTTGAAAAATTTAATGTTCCAATCCTTTACTTTGAAGGAGATTATGAGGAAATTATAAATAAAGTTTTAAAAGTTATACCAAAAGAACCAGTTATAGAAGAAGTTCCGGAAGAAAAGGAAGAAGTACCGGAGGATGATAGACCGGTAAGATATATAGAAAAGCCAATATATATAGAAAAAACTAGAGAAGTTGAAGTTCCAAGATACAAAGAAATTTATACAAGTATTCCTAAAAAAACAATATTCGTAGGGAATCTTTCTAAAAGAGCAGGGTCCACTTTTATATCAACTAACCTTGCTAGAATGTTGTCTTATAACAATATTCTTTCTTTGGTAATAGAACATCCATTATCAGCTCCATATTTATTTGATTATGTAGGTATTTATACAAAGCTTCAAAAATTAAAAGATTCAGAAGAAGATATTATTTATTATTCGTATCAGCATGAGATAAGTAAAGGCAAAAAGATTGAAAAAGACAAAGAATTTATTGATGACGGGATAATATGGATGGCTGCTGATCCAAGGGAAGAAAAAATAAAAGAATTTGACTATTATAAAATGATGAAGTTACTTTATGCAACTAAAAAGCCTAACATCACTATATTTGATTGTGGCGACAAGTTGTCGGACACAAAAACTAAAGAACTTTATAGTGAAGCAGATATGATTTTAGTTATTATTGACCCTATGCCAAGTGATATTTTGCTTAACATGAAGTTATTAGAAGAATATATAGCTCTTAAGGAAGATAAAGGCTTTCCTATTGAGTTTGTAATTAATAAATACACCGATGGTATTAAATTAAAGGACTTAAAAGACATATTAGATATTAAACCTTTATCTTATATTCCTGCTATAGATACAGAATTAATTCATAGAGAAATATATAAGCTAAGATTGCCATTTGATAATGAAGATATAAAAAGTGAGCTTGAAAATCCACTTTATTATATATTAAACAAGTTTATACCAGCTGAATACTGGACTAATACAGAAATAAAACAGAAAGAAAATATATTTACTACATTTAAAAATTTAATTACTAAATCAAAAGAAAAATTAAAAGATAAAGGGGATTAGATAAGATGTTTAAAAAACACAAATTTCTTTTGTTGTTAATAATAGTATGTTTATCATACTCAGGGATTTTATTCTATTACAACAAAATTAAAATACCTAAAGTTATTGAAAAAACTAAAATTGAGCTACAAAATACTAACGAAAATGGAGAAGTAATTACTATGGTAAATGCAGTTATCTTAAAAAATGAAGATGGACTTAAGAAATATACAAAATTAAATGATGAAATAATAAAAGATTACTTTGAGGTAAGAGAAATTCCAAGCAATTTAGCAATAAATAAGCACATAACAAGCACAGATATGTTAAGTAACAAGGTGTTAAAGGAGGATTTAGAATTTAATGAGCAAGTATCATTAAACGATCTAGCAGATGAAAAAAAATGGTTCACAGATTATGAAAGACAGAAAGAATATAAAGTAAAAACTTTAGTGGCAGATACAGTTAAGGAAGGAAACATAGTAGATTTAATTATTAACTATGGAAATGGAGATTATGATGTGATTTTGCCTAAAGTAAAGGTGGAAAAAATCATAAGTCCGTTTAATTCTAAAGATGATGATATAAATAATAATGTTGCTAAAAGAGAATCAGATAAAGATTTTATAGTTATATTCAATATAGAAGATGAAAGCATATATGCAGAGCTTGAACTGGCTAAAGAGCTTGGATATTTTGAAACAAGATTATACATTGATGAAAGTCAACCGGCATCTAAAAAAACATTTGACTACAATAAAGCACTTGAAAAGCTAAATATAACTAAAGATAGAATAAGCACAAAAATTAAAGATAAACAAGAAGAAAGCAAGAAAGAAAATTCTGAGGAAGAAAAAAACAAAATTAAGTTAGTAAACTAAGGGGGTTTTAAAATGTTTATATCAGTAGCAAGTTATAAAAAAGGTATGGGGCAGACGATAACAACTATTAATCTTGCAGCTATATTTAATTACTTAACTAAGCAAAAGTCATTAATAATAGATGAAAATAAAGTGTATAAGGATATTGAATATTATTTATCAGATTCGCACTTTACAAAAGGACTTGATGAATACATAAACCTTAAAAGATGTGGAAGGTTTAAGAGTGAAAATGACCTATTTAGTTGCACTAAAAAAATCAATAAAAGTATTGATATTATGACAGCCAATCAATGTTTAGACATTAATCAAAATGACATAGCAGAGCTTAAAACATATTCATCTAAAGCATATAAAAGTGTATTTGTTGATACTATTGCTTCAAAGTATGTAAGAGATAATATGTTCATCAAGGAATCAGATTTAACAATACTTTTAATTAATCAAGAGAAAAAAATAATAGATGAAATGATAGAAGATAAATTTTTCATTGATAAAAAAGATAAAGTTGTATTTATAATTAATAGATATATAGATGAATTTGATGGAGTTAAGGCTGTATATACTGAAAATGATATTAAAATGGATTTAAAAAAAGCAGGTTACAATGAAGAAAGAGTGTTTAGACTGGATTTTGATATGAATATAGCAAATGAATCAAATGATATGACTATTCTAAATTATATATTTAACAAAAAAAATTATAAAAGCAAATACTACAAACAATTAAATGATATAGCCCATTATATATTAAATAACATATTTAATGAAAACATTGAAAAGGAAGAAGAAAAAAACCAAAATCTTATTCTTAAAATTTTATGGGGTAAGGGTGATACTGCATGATAAATGTATTTAAAAAAATGAGGGCTATATATGATGAAATTGAAGATATATATAAATTTGAAGATAAATACAAGGAAATATTCAAGACAAGTGATGAAGAAACAGAAAAAGATATTGAATCCTTTAAGATAACTAGGGAGCTAAGTATAGGTGATAAGGTAAACAGAAACTATGTAATTAATACTTATACAAAGCTTCTTGAGGTTTATTTTAAAGTAGACCCAAACGAATATATAGACTTTGAAAATCAAAAAAACAATGATATTTATATAGTATTTGAACTACTCCTGGAGCTACATGATATCACAGAATTAATTAAAAAATATAATTTAGACTACGTTATAACGGAAGAAGATATAAGAGCTATAGCAATTAAAGAGCAATCTAAAATAAAAGAGCATTTTGAAAGTAAGCTTAGTAGATTAACATTTCTTGCAAAACTGATATATACAATAGATGATGGACAAAATGTTATAGATAGTTTACAGTACCATAATATTAATGAAGTGGCATTTAAGAATAGGAAATATGTATACATAGCTATAGGCCAAGAAAAATATTATCTTAAATTCTTAAAGTTTTTAGATAATGATGTATTAAAACAAATACAAGCTAGAAATACCAAAAATGCTAGACCAGGATACGATGAACAGAATCCAATAGTAGTTACTAATAAGAACAACTCAAATCGTATAACAGTAGCAGGGTTTAGTAGTACACCAGGAGATAATAATTGGTTTTACAATGAACGTATTTTTAATCTACCTAAAATATCATTAGAACTTCTTAGAGATAAATACAATACTGTAAATCAGCTAATATATGACCTTTGTTTAATAAATCAACATGGTAAAGGTAAATATCTTGTTACTGGTTCTGATATGGGAGTTGGTAAAACCACATTTTTAGTAGCTTTAACTGAAAAAATTCCTCAAAAATGGGGTATAGGTTTACTAGATATGTCTAATGAAACTCAAATGGATGTTAAATTTCCGGATAAGAATATTTATGTGCTTTTAACTAATGCTTACTATTCAATAAAACAGAACTTTGAATTTTTCTTAAAAATGGCAAGGGATATATTACTTGTTGGTGAGATAGTAAATTCAGAGCAAATAGCAGAGCTTATAAATGCAGGACTTAGGATTAATTCAGGTGTAGGTGCTACAATGCACAGTTTTAGTCCTTATGAAGTAGTTGCTAATTGTAAAAACTTAATGCTTCGTTCAGATATGTATGATAGCAGCGAACAAGCTGAAAAGGATATAGCGAGGTGTTTAGATTTTGTATTTCATCTAGAAAGACATAAATACGATAAAAATAGGATTATAGTTGAAAAAATAGTTGAAATAGAATATATAGAAGATGATATATATATTGATGAAGTTTTAAGTGGAAATATAAATGATATGATTAAAAACACTTTGAAAATGGCTCAATTGGCCCTTAAAAAATTTCTATACAGAAGAAGTTATAGATATAAACCTATTATTGAGTTTGACTATAAAAAAGATAGATGGATTCCTAAAAATTTACCAAGCGATGAATATTTTGATAGAATGAGCTTCTTTGTTGAGAAAGAAAAAATAGAAAAGTTTAAAAATGACTTTCTAAAGGAGAAAGAAAAAATATGTTAAAAAACATAATGGAAAAAATACATATTTTCTTTAATAGAATTATAACCTTTTATAGTAAATTTAGCTTTACAGATGTATTCATATTTTTTATGATCTTGATTTCTACCTTCATATTTTTATATATAATATATGATCTGATTAAAAGTAGGAGAAATAAAAGCAAGTTTAGGGTTATAAGAAGAAAGGAAAATAAACTAAAAAAACTTCTTGAAATTATTGAAATTAAGCACAAAAGGTTGTATAAGATTATTAATTTTATAAGTTATAAGATATGTATATACAATAAAAGTTCATTGGATAAAAACAGAGAATATTCTTTGATAATTTTAATATCTATAACTGCTATACTATTCATTTTAGTTTTTTTTGTACTTCCAAGTATAAATCTTATATGGTATGTTTTTTTAGGATATATGATTATAGCTATATTTTTTATATCAGCTTTCTTATATTTTTTATATCTCAATGCTATAGCAAACTTTGACAAGGCACTACCTAAGACATTTAAACTTATAAATTCTAGGTTAATCATAACACATAATATAATAGATTCAATTAAGGCTTCACTTAAGGACTTGGATAAAGGGATACATAGAGAGCTTTTTAGAATGGCAGATGCACTAGATAAAAATACTAAGGCAACTGCTGATAAAGTTTTCAAAGAGCAAAGGGCAATATATAAGAATAATCAGTATTTTATACTTCTTACATACTTAATAGAACAGGCATATTATAAAGGTATAACTAAAGAACTAAAAAAAGAATTTGAGAATATAACTGAAGAAATATTAATGGAAATAGAGCATAAAAGGGATATTCAATCAATTAGTAGGATGATAATATTCTTCTCATTCTTTGTACCGGTATTACTTGTAGGTTTTGAAAAATTCAATATTGAAGTTCTTGGTGATTATGCAGCAAACTTTTATTCATCCCCAGAAGGTTTAACTTTAAAGATAGGTGTTTTACTATCTACAATGATTTTCATAATGGCAATATTACTTTTAGAAAAAATTTAGCGACAATCTGTCGCTAAATATAATTTATTTTTTTAACTTATATGGCGAAATTTGTTAAAAAATCATAATTTGTAATTACTTTTTCAATACTTTATATTTACATTGTAATTACTATGTGTTATAATTAGGTTAGGGGTGAGTTATGGATTTTATAATATTTTTACCTATTTTCATAATGGTTTTAGGTATTACTTATTTTTATATAAAAAAAAATTATCATTATTCAAGGTTTAGAGAGTTTAAAAAAGTAAAAAATAAAGGGTTGTTAAATGCTTTACTATATTTATTTTATAGATACTTAACTCCGAAACCAGGCTCTAGGTTACACAATTTTTATAGTAGGTTTTTAATACATAGAACTATTGATGTTAAAACAATTTTCTTATACAAATCTCTATCTTTAGTAATAGGAATAATTCTTCTTAGCTCTATAAAATTAACTAATATATATTTATATACTCAAGAAATTTATAATAACTTTTACTATAAAGTCGATTATATGGGTACTCAAAACAAGAGTGTTGGTGTGGAAAAAGCTTTTGAGGAAGAAATGATGTACTTTGAAATTGCCAAAAAAAGAATTAATAATGTTATTGAAAAAGATAAGAGTATAGTAATTAATACCATCTATAACATTATTGATTTTGACAATAAAGAAACCGAACTTGATATTGACATATTATCTGAAAAGGTGTATATAAGGCTTTTAAATTATCATAAAGTAAGAAGAATTAATTATCCAATAACCATTTTCATATTAATATCTTTTTACTTTTTACCAAATATTATAGTTTTTATTAAAAACATCTTTACCAAAGTTGATTCAAAAATTGAGCTGATGTTTTTAAAAAAATTATTTATCTTAAATGGGAGCATAAAGCCAGTAAACTTTAGAGATGTTTTAAGTATTCTCATAAAAAATTCTAACTATTATAAAACACTACTTATTGATGTTGAGAGTGCCAATAATAGCAACAAAAATATTGAAAAATTTTATAGAGATAGGATTAGACAATCTAAAGAGCTTGATGAAAAATTGTTCCTTGAAAAATTAGAACAGGCAAACAATATTGACTTTGACCAAGCGGTAATCAATATAAAAAATGAGTTTAAAATTGATAAAAAAGAAAGAAGTAGAAAAGTTAAAAAAAGAATTAAATGGATTGAAATTATAGGTGGAGTAGGGTTTATTATTATTCTTGGATTAACTTTTTACTATCTACTTAAAGTATGGATGGATGTTTACAACGTAAATGATTTTACTACTACTATGTAGGTGGGGATTTCATGCAAGAAGGTATTGTAGAAGCTATTATAACAGTGTTAATATTAATATTTTTAACTGTTGTTGGTGTTCCAATGATTAAAAACAATTCAGAGTTAGTTACAGAAACGTTGGACTATACAGATGATCTAAGTTCTATAACTAAAGAAAGTTTATTAGACCTTGATAGAAATACAATTAAAGGTGGTGATGTGATTAGCTTTATTAGATTTTATAAAGATAATTCTAGTGTGGAGGTGATAGTTAATATAGGAGCTGATTCACATACATATATAAATGAAAATTATGATAAAGATGTTTTTGAGATTAATTATGAAGATTCATTTACTAATATTGTAGAGTATGAAAATGGACAAGTTAAAAGAATAACTTGCACTAAAAATTAATAGGAGGGATTGTTAATGGATAAAGGAGTAATAACAGCTATATTAGTTGTTTTAGCTTTAGTTATAGTAGGATTAGTTATTTATCCACAATTTAATGCGACACTTGATATGTCACAAGAAATGGCTATGGAAAATGAAAGGATGCAATTATTATTACAAGATAAAAATAATGTTAAAGGTTCCTTTGTAAGAGAACAACTGCAAAATGATGCTTTACAAATTACAGTTGATATGATAGATGATAATGATGATTTTACAAAAGCGGCAGGTTCAACAGTAACATCGGGCAATCTTGCAGTTGTTGATGATCAAGCATATTTTAGAAAACAAAAAACAAGAGACGCTAATGGAGAAATAACTGGCTATACGTTTACTCAAATAGATTTATCAAAGACAGAATAATAAATAATAGCTGATAGCTCAATGAGTTATCAGCTATTTTAAAAAAGGTGATTGTATGGGTGGAAAAATGTTACTGATAATAATAGCTTTAGGAATGATGGTATCATTTTTTATTGTTCTTGAGGCTTATAGTTACGATAAAAACGTTGAACTTAATATAGATACTATAAATTATAAATTCCTTGAAATAGTATCAAATCAAGGGATGGTAACTGAGGACCTTTATAATACACTTGAAGAAAGTATATCGAAGTTTGGGGATTTTACTATTGCCTTCAAATTAAAGGTAAAGATAAAAAATGATGTATATGACATTTATTTTGATAAAAATGAGATAATTGATAGACCACTTAAAGTAGGAGATACACTAACTTGTTTTATTGAAAGTGAAGATGAAACCTTAATTGGAAGAATAATAAATTCAGCTACATTAAGTGTTTTTAGCTTAGATGAATATATAACTATGAAATATCAATCAAATTATGAAATGCCTATAACTAAAGATTATGAGTAGGTGCTTATATGTGGAAATTAGTTTTTTTTATATTCTTATCACTTCTTTTGATAGGTTATGTTGTACCAAACATATTACTAATAGATAACCATAATGACAGCATTATAATTGAAAGAACCTTAAACTCAGCAAGTAAGATATTGATAGATTCTTATGATAAAAAAATTACTAATATTGATGCTCTAGCAGAAGGCTATGAAAAAGTTAATATAGATATTGAAATTGATAAGGATAGACTACTTAAACAATTTTACGAAATAACTAAAGGGACAATTGCGGATGATGATTTATATACTGAAATAATTGAGAATATAAAAACCAAAATGCTAGTTTATGAAGATAAGTTCTTCATTTCCTATAACGAGGATTCATGGGGGCCACCATATTTCTTTACTTATAAATACAACGATAAAATTTACTACTTAAACACGAAGAATGATAATGTATATTATTACAATGGTAACAATAAAGTCTACGACACTATTGGGGATATAGGACTTTCAAATATTCAGAAGGACTACATTATTATAGATAAGATAAACGAATACATAAAAAAATACCTTGATGAAGGAAGTTTTGAAATAAAAATAAAAAATGAACATGATTTTAAAGAAGGGTATCAGTATTTCAATGTATTAGATGGACTAACTTTCTTTGTAATATACAAAGAAGATAATTTGATAGATATATGGGATAGGATAAATTATAAAAAATACAATGTTGCAGGTTACACTTTATCTAATTATTAATGTGTTACATGGTGGATCTGCAGCTCCTGGAGCTTTAAAAGATTCTGTAACACAAATAAAATTGAATGCTAAGCGACAAAGTGTCGCTCTCTTATAAATGGAGGTGCAAAATGGATTTATTATATTCATATAATGATCATAACTACAGGGTTGGTAATATGGCCTATAAAATGGCTAAAATTTTAAAACTAGATAATGACTTATGCCAAGACATATTAAAAGCAGGAAGATTACATGATATAGGGAAAGATGATATAGACTCAAATATTATTAATAAACCAGGACCACTTACTAAGGGAGAAAGAAAAATAATAGAAAGACATATATACTATGGAGCAGTAAAAGCTTTGGAAAGGGGTTACAGCTATAATATAGCAAAAATAATATTTCAACATCACGAAAATTTTGATGGGACAGGCTATTATATAGGTTTTAATGGAGAAGAAATTAATATAGGTGCTAGAACACTTAGAATTTGTGATTATTATGATGCTTTGCTTTCTACAAGAAGTTATAAATTAGCATATAGCAAAGATGCAGCATTAGAAACAATGTTAAAAGATAAGAGCTGCTTTGACCCAAAAATGTTAGAAGTGTTTATAAATAATATAAATGAAATACAAGAAGAAAATATTATAACTATAAAAAGGGGGCAAATAAAATGAAAAAATATCTTTCTTTAGTAATAATATGTTTTTTGCTTTTTACTGTGATAGGTAGAGCAGAAATAAGTGAAGTTCAAGTTAAAGTAAATGGCAAACTTATAGAATTTGATGTAAAACCACTTATAAATGAAGATGATAGAACTTTAGTTCCAATAAGATTTATAGCTGAAAATCTTGGTGCTAAAGTGGGTTGGAATCAAGACTTAAAAGAAGTAACAATTACCAAAGACAATAAAACTATAAAGCTAAAAATTGGAGAAAAGAAAGCTAATGTAAATAATGAAGTTATTAAATTTGATACTAAAGCAATTCTTGAAGATGGAAGAACTTTGGTTCCAGTAAGATTTATAAGTGAAACTCTAGGGGTAACTGTAGACTGGAATAATAAAACTAGAACAGTACTTATTGGAGATAAAAATACTATAGAATCAGAAAATAAAATAGTAGTTGAAGGACAAGAATTTGAAGCATATCCAGTAATAGTACATTTCTATAAAGATAATATGAAACTTATTAAAAAAAATGAAGATAAATATTTATTATCTATAAATAAAGATATGTTAGAAGAATTTGGATCATATCAATTTAGATATAATGAAGAAGGTAATCCTGCTGTTTTTAATTATGATATTTTAGCACAAATCTATTTACATGATGAAAAGTATGGAAGTTTAGCAGGAATAACATTGTTTAGCGAAGCAGATGAAAGTTGTAAAGAAGAACTTAAAAATATAGTTAAAGGAATGTATCCACAATCTTATGAAGAAATAGTTGAAACTATGTTTAAATATAAAAAAAATAAAAAAGGATTTCAAGAAAAAATAATGGAGGGAAAATATACAAGAATAAAATATTTTGATAATGGTAGTGTAAGCCTTTATGTTGAAAGAGAGGGTTTTAGATAATGTTGAAGTCTAAAAGACTTATAAGTATTTTTTTGGTAATAACCATTTTAATTACAACCTTTAACTTTAATATATTTAAAAACAATCAATTATCTTATGCAGAAACGATAAATGGAATAGAACAACCTATTGATGAAAGTTTATTTTGGTTTAAAAGTGGAGAAACAATGTATCAAGTTAATTTCCCTAGTGGTGTAACTAGAGATACCACAAGAAATGGAAAAGGTATAAATTATGATATATTAATTGATAAACATATATTAGTTTTTGGCGACAATACAGAAAGTTTTTTTGATAGTATAAGTGGTAATATAAAAGAAAATGGAGAATGGGAATATCTTGGTTATACTTTAAATAATGATAAATTTAATAATGAAGATTTTCCTGAAAATAGAGTAACTGATCCTTGGGAAAGAGATTTGTTTACTACTAAAGAAATGCAAATAAGAGGTTTTGAAAATGAAAATAATCCATTAGTACAACTTGATAAAGAAAAAGCTTGGGAAGCTTACAAAAATATCATGGAGAAAGAAGGTTTTCCAAGCCAGTATAGAAATTTTGAATGGGCAAGTGAACATATTTATCTATTATCATATGGAGGAATAGGAATACAGCCAGTAGGTAAAGTATGGAGCAAAACATCTAGTGGAAGGGTATTCTATGAAACATTAGTTGGTACTTGTGAAATGTTAGAAGTTAAACCTTTAGTTATAGATATAAAAGCTGACTTTAAATTAAATAGTAGAGCATATGAAAATCAAAGTGTAGGATTTAAAGATTTATCAAGCTCAACAGGTTGCGAAATCATAAATTGGAACTTAGAAATAACTAATACATCAAACGGAAATGTTGTTAAGAATTTTTCTGATGCAGAAATTGCAGAGAATGAACTTAAAAACGGATTAAGTGAAGGTGAATATCAATTTAAACTATACGTTAATAATGGAGAAGATGGAGCTGATTTTAGAGAAGATGAAAAAATAGACTATATAACAAT
>JAALLR010000039.1_pt1 | contig 52165 bp, 46 predicted proteins | sample 7245931 | NCBI WGS metagenome assembly JAALLR01 (sample SAMN13049201, study PRJNA578106) | oil field metagenome | isolation source: filtered produced water from oil reservoir B9 | place: USA:offshore Texas | collected 2016 | reverse complement strand
AAATACTCAGGCTACTGCCAAATTTACAGTAAAAAACATACCTTTGCCTAAGGACGATACCGCCGGGGGTCGAAAAAGGACTCAAAGAACTTTGTAAAATATTTCGTGCGTCAGCACTGAGGAGGCGGGGTATCTGTTGCAGGATATTCGCCGCTTGGGGTAGAATGTATTTGTAAGCGTTTAATCAGAAGCGAAAAACGTCTTCCCAGGAAAAGGGGGTGGCATTACATGTCCCAGGAACAAGACCAGCGGTTCGAAGAACGCACCCAGGAGCGCTGCAGCCGGGAGGAAGGGCGCATCCTTCCACTCCTTCCCTTGCGCGGTCTGTTGGTTTTCCCGTACATGGTCATTCATCTGGATGTTGGCCGGGAAAAGTCGGTCAGCGCCATTGATGAAGCAATGCTCCATGACCGGGAAATATTTCTGGTTACGCAAAAAGAAGCCCAGACCGATGAGCCCCAAAGGGACGACATCTACCAGGTGGGGACGATTGCTGAAATCAAGCAACTGCTCAAGCTGCCGGGAGGGACCTTCCGGGTCCTTGTTGAGGGCCTACGGCGCGGGAGAATCAAGGAGTACCTTGCCCAGGAACCTTTCATCAAGGTCATGGTCGAGGAATTTGAGGATAGTTGCGAAATAACGCCGGAGATCGAGGCCTTGATGAGGAGCGTTATCGGGCAGTTTGAAGAATACGTGAAGACCGGGAAGAAGATACCTCCGGAGACCGCCGTTTCCATAGTTTCCATCGATGAACCGGGGCGGCTTGCCGACATCATCGCAGCGCATATCAACCTGCATGTGGGGGACAAACAGGCCATTCTCGAGGCCTTTGACCCCAAGGAGAGGCTGGAAAGGTTGGCCGAAATTCTCTCCCGGGAGATGGAGATACTGGAGCTGGAGCGCAAGATCAACATGCGCGTCCGCAAGCAAATGGAGAGAACCCAAAAGGAGTACTACCTGCGGGAGCAGATGCGGGCGATCCAGAAGGAACTGGGAGAGAAGGACGAGAGGACGGCGGAAGTGGAGGAACTGCGGGAGCGCATCGCCGAGGCCAACTTCCCTAAGGAGGTCGAGGAGAAAGCCCTGAAGGAAGTTGAGCGGCTGGAGAAGATGCCGCCGATGGTGGCGGAGGCGGTAGTCGTCCGCAACTACATCGATTGGCTTTTGGCGCTTCCCTGGTCAAAGGAAACCAGGGACCGCCTGAATCTGGGTAAGGCGGAAGAGATCCTGGAGGCCGACCACTACGGGCTGCAGAAACCCAAGGAAAGGATTCTGGAATATCTGGCCATCCGCAAGCTGGCGACCAAGATGCGGGGGCCGATCCTCTGCTTTGTGGGACCGCCCGGGGTGGGGAAAACATCACTGGCCCGTTCCATTGCCCGCGCCCTGGGGCGCAAGTTTGTGCGCATTTCCCTGGGTGGGGTGAGGGATGAGGCGGAGATCCGGGGGCACCGCAGGACCTATGTGGGAGCGCTCCCCGGCCGGATCATTCAGGGAATGCGGCAGGCGGGAACGAAGAATCCGGTTTTCCTGCTGGATGAGGTCGACAAATTGAGCTCCGATTTCCGCGGTGATCCGAGTTCCGCTCTGCTGGAGGTGCTGGACGCCGAGCAGAACCACGCCTTCAGCGATCACTATATCGAGGTTCCCTTTGACCTCTCCAAGGTGATGTTTATTACGACCGCCAATGTGGAATACAACATCCCTCGTCCTCTGCTCGACCGGATGGAGGTCATTCACCTTTCCGGTTATACCGAAGAGGAGAAGGTCAGGATTGCCGAACGGCACCTGATCCCCAAGCAGGTCAAGGAGCACGGGCTTAAAAGCCACCACCTGCAGATCTCGGAGAATGCCCTGCGCAGAATTATCAGGGAATACACCCGGGAGGCAGGGGTACGCAACCTGGAACGGGAGATTGCCGCAATCTGTCGGAAAACGGCGCGCGAGGTTGTCAAGGATAAAAACTACCAGGTGAAGGTCACGGCTGCCAATGTGGAAGCTTTTCTGGGCATCCCGCGCTATCGTTACGGGGCTATTGAAAAGAAGAGTGAAGTCGGTGTGGCGGTAGGCCTGGCTTGGACGGAGGTCGGCGGCGAGGTGCTGAATGTAGAGGTGAGCATCCTTAAAGGGAAGGGAAACATTATGCTCACCGGAAAGCTCGGCGATGTGATGAAGGAATCCGCCCAGGCGGCCTTCAGCTATGTTCGCTCCCGGGCCTCAGAGCTGGGCATTACCGGGGAATTTCACGAGAAGTGCGACATCCACATCCATATCCCTGAAGGGGCAATTCCCAAAGACGGCCCCTCTGCAGGGATTACCATGGCCACCGCTTTGGCCTCGGCCTTAAGCGGGAGGCCGACCAGGCATGATGTGGCCATGACCGGAGAAATAACCTTGCGCGGGCGGGTTCTCCCCGTCGGGGGCATCAAGGAGAAGGTGCTGGCGGCACACCGGGCGGGGATTAAGACGGTAATCCTGCCTGCTGAGAATAAAAAGGATCTCGAAGAGATCCCGGCCAACGTCAAGAGAAAGCTCAAGTTTGTGCTGGTCGAAAACATGGATCAGGTCTTAAGCGAAGCCCTTCTTCCCGCTCAAGACCACCGGGAGGTACTATCGGGAGGTGTCGGAGCGTAAGATAGGAAGAGGGGTGAGCGCAGATGGTCGGTCGGAAAAGAAGGGGTTCTGCATCCCTGCTGCTGGGGATGGGAACCTCTTTTCTTCTGGTCATGGGTGGGGTTGGCGCCGCCGTTTTCTATGTTATAGCTTCCGGGGGTGCTGACTTCTACCTTAGCCGTTATTTTACCTGGCTCCTTTTCGTGAGTGTGACTTGCGGGGGTATGGTTGCCGGATACAGCGGAGGGGTCGGCTGCTGGGTGCCCGCCGGGAGCATCGGCCTGCTGTGGGGAGGCCTGACGGCATTGCTGTTGACTGCTGCGGCTCCCTCCGGCCCCGGGATCCCTGCTCTCCTTGCTCTTCTGGTTCTACCTGCCCTCGTAAGCGGCACCGGGGCGCTCCTGGCCGCCAACAGGAGGGTGAAAAAGCGTAGGGAGGCCCCTCCGGAAGCAGGATAAAAAGAGAACAATGCCTGCAGAGGGAACGCTCGACGACACCTGTTTCCGGAGCGACTCCATCAGGCTGCAGGGGATCAGCCAGTAAGCATGGAGTTGCCTTGCGGAGAAAAAGGATGATGGGTGGGGTATGAAATGGGAGTGGTGAGGGTCGGTCTGATTCAGATGCTTGTGGAGGAGTCGAAGGAGAAGAACCTGAGCAGGGCGGAGGAGATGGTCAGGGAGGCGGCGGGGCGGGGGGCAGGGCTGGTTGTGCTGCCGGAGATGTTCAACTGCCCGTACAGCAACGAGTTCTTCCCCCCTTACGCCGAGCAGGAAGGGGGTTACACCTGGCAGCGGCTCTCCCGCATGGCCGGAGAAAGGCGGGTCTTCCTGGTAGGGGGATCTGTCCCCGAAAGGGGTGAGGACGGCAGGATCTACAACACTTCTTACATCTTCGATGACAGGGGAAGGCAGATCGGGAAGCACAGGAAGGTGCACCTCTTCGACATCGATGTTGAGGGGCAGTATTTCAGGGAGTCAGAGATCCTGGCGCCGGGCAGCAGGGCGACAGTTTTCGCTACCCCCTACGGCAGGATGGGGGTGATGATCTGCTACGACCTGCGCTTTCCGGAGCTGGCCAGGCTCCTTGTCCAGAAGGGTGCGTTGGTGCTCGTCGTTCCGGCTGCCTTCAACATGACCACAGGCCCCGCTCACTGGGAGCTGCTCTTCCGCTGCCGGGCGCTGGACAACCAGGTCTTTGCCCTCGGTGTCGCCCCGGCACGGGATGAGAAGGCATCTTATGTATCTTACGCCAATTCCCTGATCGCCGACCCCTGGGGAAGGGTTGTCGTCAGGCTGGGTGAGGAAGAGGGGATCCTTGTCGAAGACCTCGACCTGGGTGAGGTGGAAAAGATCAGAGCGGCATTGCCGCTCCTCAAGCACATCCGCAGGGATCTCTATGAAGTGAGGGAAAAACTCCAGGATTAACAAGAAGGCTCAAGGATCATACCAGATTCTCCGGGTTCAGGCCCTCGAGCTCCGGCAAGACGAATCTGCCGTCCTTCCTGACCAGCACCCCGTCGAAGTAGATCTCCCCACCGCCGTATTCGGGGGTCTGGATCAGCACCAGGTCCCAGTGGACGGCCGATCTGTTGCCGTTGAAGCAGTCGTCATAGGCGCTGCCGGGTGTGAGGTGGATCGACCCGGCGATCTTCTCGTCGAAGAGGGTGTCCCGGATCGGCCTGGTGATGTGGGGGTTCAGGCCGAAGGAGAACTCCCCGACATACCTGGCGCCCTCATCGGTTTCGAAAATCCGGTTGATCCGTTCGGTGGCGTTGGCTGTCGCCCGGATGATCCTTCCGTGCCGGAACTCCAGCCGGATGTTCTCATAGGTGAAGCCCTGGTATTGGGATGGGGTGTTGTAGGTGATCCAGCCGTTGACCGAGTCCCTGACCGGTGCGGTGTAGACCTCTCCGTCGGGGATGTTTGCCTTGCCGTCGCACTTCACCGCCGGCAGCCCCTTAATCGAAAAGCTCAGATCGGTGCCCGGCCCTGTGATCCTCACCCGGTCGGTCCTGTTCATCAGCTCCACGAGGGGGTCCATCGCCCGCGACATCCTGGCATAGTCGAGGTTGCAGACACTGAAATAGAAGTCTTCGAAGGCCTCCGTGCTCATTCCGGCTGCCTGGGCCATCGATGGAGAGGGGTAGCGCAACACCACCCACTTCGTCCTGGGGACGCGGATCTCCCCGTGCACCGGTTGCCAGAAGTATTTCTGGTAAAGCTCCATCTTATCCGGGGGGACGTCTGAGAGCTCTGCCGCATTGTCGCCGGAGCGGATGCCGATGTAGGCATCCATATCCCTCATTCTGGCCGCCTCGTATCTGGCCATGAGCCGGATCTGCTCAAGGGTGGCCCCGAGCAGCAGCGCCCTGTCCACCGCCCTGTCCTTGATGGTCACAAATGGGATGCCTCCCGCCCGGTAGACCTGGCGGATCAGCTCCCTCACCAGCGGCAGCTCCAGCCCCACGGCCTCGATCAGGATTTTCTCTCCCGGCTGTAGCCGGCAGGAATAGTGAACAAGGTTTTCGGCCAGACGGCTGACTCTCGGGTTGGTCATTGTGGTACCACCATCCTTACTCAATTTGGTTGCGCGTTCTTCCTGGGCGGTTAGCCTTCTATCGAGCTTGCCGATATCCTCCCAGACACAACGCAATTCCCTCTCGATCTCGGTGATATCCTTTTGTATTTTCCTTTGGCCTTTTTCCCGCTTATCCAGGCGCCTGGAGATGGCATCAAAATGGGTGCCGACTTCGCTTGTGACCTAGTTGAGCTCTCCCTGGAGGTCGTCCCTGACCTGGTTGATTTGTAACTCTAAGTTAAGGCCCTGACCCGGCCGGCTGCGTACCCCCGAGGTGGTGCTTCTGTCTTATTATAACAGAGACGGCAACGCCCAGATATCCCAGGCATTCAGCTTCTTCCCATTTTTCGATCAGAGATATATACTTATATACAAGGATTGCCAAACACTTTTTTGGCGGAGGGATGATGTTCATGAAGGTTGTGGGTATCGTCGGAAGCCCGCGCCGGGGCAGCAACACAGAGATCCTGGTGGAGCAGGTGCTGGCAGGGGCGGCCGCGGCAGGTGCCGAGACGCAGATTTTCAGGCTCAACGATCTCAACATCAGGGGCTGCCAGGCATGCAACTACTGCAAGGAGCACGACGGCTGCAGGCAGAAGGACGACATGACGCAGATCTACGATGCCCTTTTCGCTGCCGACGGGATCGTGATCGGCTCACCGATCTACATGGGCTATTTTACCGCCCAGACCAAGCTGTTTATGGACAGGCTCTTTGCCTTCTTCAGGCCGGGCGTCGGCAGCAGCCTGCCGAAGGGGAAGAAGGGTGTTGTGGTTTACTGCCAGGGCGGCGGTGACGACCGGAAGTTCGTCGAGGCGTTGGCCCGGCGGTTGGCAGGAGTCATGGGGTTGGAGCTGAAGGGGGTTGTAGGCGGCAACGGGATGAACGAATTAGGAATCGTCAGAGAGAATAAAGAGCTGATGGATCAGGCCTTCAGGCTTGGGGAGGAACTGGTCAGTTGAAGGCAAATGGTAAACGGGGACACAAATTCGTCCGCTATGCGGATGACCGCAACATCTACGTAAAGAGCCGAAGGGCAGGACATCGCGTCATGGAAAGCATGAAGAAGTTTGCGGTGGTGTGGGGGGGACGGGGGTTAGCCGCCCCCTCCTACTCGATTTATTTTATTTTCTGAGGCTCTGCCAGATGTTTTTGCAGCCGGTTTCTTTGATCAGGAGGATGCAAAGGGTGCCGATAACCACGGCTATAAAACCGTACATGAAGGTGTTGTGGTAGAGGGCTGTTGCCGCCAGCCCCTCGGCGCGATCCAGGTACATGCCCATGATCGCCGGGAGCAGCGCCGCCCCCAGGAAGCCGCCGGTGTTGACGGCAGCGGTGGAGACACCGGCGATCTGCGGGGGGTTGACCTCTTTGGCGACTGCAAAGGAGAGGATGAAGGTGGCGCAGCAGAACCCCATCATGAACAAGAGGGGGTAGAGGATTCCCTCCGGCGGCTTGCCGCCGTTGACGAAAACGAGCAGGGCCCACGTTGCCAGGTAAATGAACCCGAAAAGCAGCATGGGCTTTTTTCTGCTCTGGATCCGGTCGGAGATCACCCCGATGAGGACGCTGCCGACCATCAACCCGATGGTGGCGACCAGGGCGTAGTTGGCCGCGGCATTCTTGGACATGCCGTATACGCTCATCAGGTAGGTAACGCCCCAGGTTCCTGTAAAACTGACATAGGAGCCGAAGAAACCGGCAAAGAGAAAGAATCCCGGCCAGGTATGCCTGTTGGTGAGCACCTGAATGAATGATGCTGCAGTTAGTTTTTCGGCTTGGGCTTTGTTTTTGCCTCCGGCTGCCGCCGGTCCTGCTTCTGCGGGGTAGTCCCTGATTATCAGGTAGCAGAGCAGGGCAATGAGAAGGGTAGCAAGCCCGATGGCCATGAAGGTGTTTCTCCAGGTGAAGGCTGCCACCATCAGGGCGAGGGGGGTCTGGGCGAGGACGCCTCCCAGGTTGCCCGTAAAGGAGGTGATGCCGGACATAGTGCTGAATTCCTCAGGGCGGAACCAGACGGAGATGATCTTGAGAATGCAGACGAAGACCACGGAAACCCCGATACCTACCAGAAGCCTCCCAAGGAAGGCCAGAAGCACCCCCGGGGCAAGGCCGAAAAGGATGGAACCGATGCCTGCCAGAACGGTGCCGGCGGTCACCGTTTTTCTCGCTCCCCAGGTATCCGCAAGGACTCCTACCGGAATCTGCATGATCATGTAGGCGTAAAAGTAGGTCGCTCCCAGGTTGGCAAAAGTGGTCGCCGATATATGAAAGGCCTCCATCAAATCATCCCTGACGACACCTGCTGCCATCCGGTGAAAGAACACCACAATATAGGAAAGGGCCATGACGCTCCAGATCAGCCAGCGGTAGGCCCCGGCCGTTTTCACTGCATTGCTGTTGCTGTTCAAATAAAAGCTCTCCTTTCCGGCAGAAAAGTATTTCCGGCCGGCCGGCATTTTCTCTGCGGTGAGGTGGCATCCATTTTTTTATAGATGATCACGGTGATTTTGTCAATTAGCAGCTCCGACCTGTCGCTGGCCGCAGCCTGTCGGCTCCTCTGACGGCAGGCCTGCCGCAGAAGTCGCCTGTCTCGATAGTTCACTCTCGATCTGGCCGCTTTGCCGCTCTTTCGTCAAAGGTGGTAACCTCCTTAAGGTGGCTTAAGCCGGTAAGGAAAAACCGTTTTTCGTTGCTCTCTCAGTGCCGCCGGAGGTGGATACGTTGGTCTATTTCAGTTTCTTTTCGCAGAGGGCGCGGGCAATCGCGCAATCGTTGGCCGACCCTGGTTCGGGCGCCCAATGTATGTTAAAATAGGTCTGCAAGATGCGAAAGTCGTGGAGGCAGAAAGTATGGGAAAGCCCAAGTATCCTGTTTCGGCAATTGAAAGGGCTTTGGAGATCCTGATGCTCTTGTTCCGGGAAAAGCGGGAGATGGGAATTACCGAGATCGCCGCTGCCATGGGCCTGCATAAGAGCACGGTACACCGCGCCCTGACCACCCTGCAGGAGTACGGGTTTGTGGAGCAGAATCCGGTTACCAGCAAGTACTGGCTGGGCATCAGGCTCTTTTCTCTGGGGATGCTATACCGCGAGAAGATGAGAATCCAGGACCTCGCCCGGCCGTTTACGGAGGAGCTCGCCCGTAAGTGCCGGGAGGTGGTGCATATGGGGATCCTGGAAAACCAGCATGAGGTCGGCAGGGTTCTCGTGATCGATAAGGTGGAGACAGAACAGATCTTATCCCTGACCCCGAGGATCGGCTCGGGAACTCCTGCCCACTGCTCGGCGATGGGAAAGATGCTGCTGGCCTATCAGAGTGATGAATATCTGGAAAAATTCGCCGCTCAAGGGCTGCCGCGCTATACGAAGAACACCATTACCGATCTGGAGGAGCTAAAACGGGAACTGCGGCAGATAAAAAGGCAGGGTTATGCCCTGGACAGGGAAGAAATCGAAGTGGGGCTCACCTGTGTGGCGGCACCTATTCTCGACGGGCAAGGTAAAGCTGTAGCTGCCGTCAGCGTTTCCGGGCCCGTTACCAGGATAACACCCGAGCGCCTGCCCTTGATCATCAATGACGTTAAGGAAACTGCCGCCAGGATTTCAGAGCAGATAAAGTAAGGCACCGGCGAGGTGGGGAAGAACTCCCGGCCGGGTGTGTTCAAAAATTTTTTAAAAAAATTTTTTTGGAGTGGCAGGAAAAAAAGTTTTCGTGAAGAAATACTGTGAGTGTGGCTAGGGAACGGTGTTCTGATATGCAGAATCAGCTTATTTTTATTAGTTATTATTGGGAACAAGATTCTGTATATTAGAACATCGACGGTTTTCAGTATATTGCTTTTCTTTAGACCTGACAAAATAGCGTGGGGTGGATGTTCCGGGTTATCCGGTCGGCAACGAAGGAAAGGTGGTGGGAGCGGCAATAACAAGGCTCTTTTTTGGGACCAGGCGGTAACCATTTGAAGAGGGGGTACCAGTTTGAAAAGGGAGATCGTTGAAGAACTGAAGGGGATTGTCGGAGAGCAGCACGTCTGTACCAGCTACGAGGATCTTTACTGTTATACTTATGATTCTTCTTCTGTGGAAGTCGACCTCAAAAAGGATTTCCCGGGTGTCGTCGTTTTTCCCGCAAGCGCCGAGGAGATTTCGGCAATTCTGAAGCTGGCCAACCGGGAGAAGATCCCGGTAATTCCGCGCGGGGCCGGCTCCAATGTCAGCGGGGGGAGTGTTTCTGTGGGGGACTGCATTGTGATGGTCCTCCAGCGCTTGAACCGGATCTTAGAAATCGACACCAAGAATCTGGTGGCCGTAGTTGAGGCCGGGGTGATCACGGCACAGCTGCAGCAGGAGGTGGAAAAGTTAGGGCTCTTCTATCCGCCCGATCCGGCCAGCCTGGCTTATTCCACTATGGGCGGTAATGTGGCCGAGTGCGCCGGAGGCCCCCGGGGTGTCAAGTACGGGGTAACCCGGGATTACGTTTTGGGGTTGGAGGTCGTTCTCCCTACAGGTGAAATCATCAACACCGGCGGCAGGACGATGAAGAATGTGACCGGCTACAACATGACGCAGCTGTTTACCGGTTGCGAAGGAACGCTGGGCGTGATCACCAAGATCACCGTCAAACTGCTGCCCCTTCCGGAGGGGAAGAAGACCATGATGGCCGTTTTTTCCGAAATTGAACAGGCCAGTGAGGCGGTTTCGGAGATCATCGCCGGCGGGATTATTCCCACCACCCTGGAGTTGATGGACAACCTTTTCATCAGGAATGTGGAGGAATATGCCCACGTCGGTCTTCCGGTAGACGCCGATGCCCTGCTCTTGATCGAGGTCGACGGGGATAAGGAGGCCCTCGACAGGCAGATCGGCAGGATCGAAGAGGTCTGCCGCAGCCAGGGTGCCGTTCAGGTGCGCGTCGCCGGGGATGAGAAGGAGGCGGCCGAACTCTGGAAGGCGCGCCGGGCATCTTTCGCCGCCGTTTCCCGGGTCAGACCGACCATTATCGGGGAAGATGCCACGGTGCCGCGCAGCGCAATTCCGGAAATGGTAAGACGCATCAGGGAGATTGCCGCCAAATACCGAATCACCATCGGCATTTTAGGGCATGCGGGTGACGGCAACCTCCATGCCACCATTCTGACCGACGAGCGCGACCGGGAGGAGATGGCCCGGGTGGAAAAGGCGGTCGACGAGATCTTTATGGCTACCCTTGAACTCCAGGGCACCTTAAGCGGTGAGCACGGCATCGGCAGGGCCAAGAGCAAGTTTATCGAGCTGCAGCTCGGCAAGGAAGGCCTGGAGGTCCAGCGCCGCATCAAGCAGACCCTGGATCCCAACAATATCTTGAATCCCGGTGTCATGTTTGGAGAGGCTGGATGATTATGAGCAGAGTGCTGGATAGATGGGAAGAGGAACTGATTAAGTGTTCTCGCTGTGGGGCCTGCCAGAATGTCTGTCCCGTTTTCAAGGAGATCGGCCTGGAGTCGGTGGTGGCGCGGGGGAAGATCAAGCTGATCCGCGGTGTTCGCGACGGAAAACTGGATTTAACGGACGCTTTCGAAGAGCGCATGTCCTGGTGTCTGCTCTGCAAGGCCTGTGCGGCCAACTGTGGAAGCAGTGTCAGGGCCGACAAACTGGTGGAGGCGGCCCGCAGGGCATATGTGGCGGAAAAAGGCATGCCCTTGCTGAAGAGGCTCATCTTTCAGTTCGGCCTGAAGAACCGCTGGGTTTTCCATACCGGGATGAGGATGGGGTCCCTTTTCCGGTGGGTGCTGTTCCGCAGAGGACCCGAGGGTCGGGGAATGCTGCCCCGGCTGCCTTTGGGCATTGACAGAAGAAGGCTCCTGGCACCGCTGGCCGACCGGCCGTTGCGATTGCTGTATCCGGAAGTGGTCCCCGTTCCCGCGGCCAGCATGCGGGTGGCCTTTTTCACCGGGTGCATGATCAACTACATGTACACCGATATCGGTTCGGCGGTCATCGAAGTCCTCAAACGCAATGGGGTGGAGGTGGTGATCCCCAGCCTTCAGCACTGCTGCGGCAGTCCGGTACGGGTATCCGGAGATTACGAATCCGCCGTGGCGATGGCAAAGGCCAATATCGATGTCCTCCTCAAGGAAGACTATGATGCCGTCGTCGTGGCCTGTGCCTCCTGCGGCTTGGGGTTAAAGGAGGAGTATCCGGAGCTTCTGGCGGAAGATCCGGTCTATCGGGAGAAGGCCGCAAAGCTGGCTGCCAAAGTGAAGGATTTTTCCGAGCTGGCCCTTTCACTGGGGAACCTGGCGGATGGTATGGGTGAGCTGAAGGTAAAGGTTACCTATCATGATCCCTGCCACCTGAACAGAGGCCAAAAGGTGAAGGATCAGCCCAGGGAGCTTATTAAAGGAATACCCGGCATCACCTTCCAGGAGATGGAGCAGGCCGATGCCTGCTGCGGCTGTGCCGGGTCCTTCAGCCTCTACCATTATGAGCTTTCCAAGCGGATCAACGACAGGAAGATCGATAGTATTGCCGCAACCGGAGCTGAGCTTTTGGTTACCGGGTGCCCTGCCTGCAGGATGCACATAGAGGACGGTCTGCACCGCCGGCAGCTGCCGTCGCAGGCCATCCATACCGCCCAGCTGCTGGAAATGGCCTACCGGGTCGGAGATCGGGAGCAAAAAAATTGAGGAGGCGGCAGAGTGGTGAGGAGCTATCAGATTCCCTATGGCAAGAAGCTGTTGACCTTTCAGGTGCCGGAGGCTGCTGAAACCAGGGAGATCAGGGCGCGTGCGGGCCGCCCTGTGGAAAATGCCGTTGCGGCGATCCGCCGGGCCGTTGAGAACCCGATCGGAACCCCTCCTCTCTCCACGCTGGTGCACGCCGGGGAAAAGGTGGTCATTGTGGTCAGCGATATCACCAGGTTGTGGGTCCGTTCCGATATCCTGGTCCCGGTGCTGGTCGCTATGCTGAATGAGGCCGGGATACCGGATGATGATATCTCCATCGTCTTCGCAACCGGCGACCACCGACGACAGACTCCGGAGGAGCATGCCTTGATTCTCGGCGAGGATCTTACAAAAAGGGTCGCCCTTTTCGACCACGACTGCTTTGTCTCCGACTTGGTGGACCTCGGGGTTTCCAGCCTGGGGACGCCGATCCTGGTCAACAGGCGCGTCTTTCAGGCGGACCGGGTGATCGTCACCGGGGGCATTGCCTATCACCTTTTGGCCGGTTTCGGGGGAGGGCGCAAGTCGATAGCTCCCGGGGTCTGCGGTTATAAAACCATTCAGGGGAACCACTCCTTAGCGCTGAAGGATGCCGGAGCGTCAGGGGTCAACCCTGCGGTGGGGACAAGCAAGCTCTCGGGTAACCCGGTGCATGAGGATATGCTGGAGATCTCCCGCAAGGTGGGAGTTGATTTCATCGTCAATGTCGTTGTCAATGAAAAATCGGAGTATCTGCGCGTTTTAGCAGGGGAGTTGAATGAGGCGCATTTGGCCGGCTGTAGGGTTGTTGAGGATATTTTCGGAATAGAGATCGACAACCAAGCGGATCTGGTGATTGCCTCCTGCGGCGGTTATCCCAAAGATATTTCTCACTATCAATCCATCAAGGCTCTGGACAACGCCGCCCATGCGGTGAAGGACGGCGGCGTGATCATCCTCGCCGCCGAGTGTGCTGATGGTGTGGGGTCAGAACCCTTCCGGAAGTTTTTCAGGCACACCAAGGTGTCAGAGATGCAGGCGGCTCTTCAGGCCAACTTTACCATGCCCGAGTTTATTGCTCTGCGGGCGGCAAGCATTTGCAGGCGCTCCCCGGTCATCCTCATCAGCTCCCTGGGGGAGGAAACGGTGCGCGGCTTGCGGATGATTCCTGCTCACAACGAGGCCGAGGCCGTGAAACTGGCGGGAGAGCTGCTGGGCCGGGAGCCGGAGAGCATTTACATCATGCCTCATGCGGGAAACACCTTCCCGATCTTGAGATGTTAATTCCTGATTTCTATTAGGAGGTGAGACTGAGGAAAGATCTGCCTGACCGGAAAAAGATGGTTGGCGGTAGTTGTTGCAGTAGTTGTTGTGGGAGAAAAGCGGAGTAATTTCCAAATCATAATTGGGGAGGTTGTTTGATGCACGTTATCCCGTTTGTAATCATCTGCATCTATATGGGGCTGCTGTATCTCATTTCCTGGTACTGTACCAAACTGACCAAAGGTGGAGCCGAAGGCTATTTGCTTGCGGGACGCGGCTTTCCGGCAGGTGTGGTTGCCGTAATGCTTGCCGGGCTTGCGGTTGGCGGCGCCTCTACCGTAGGGGTTGCCGAAAATGCCTTTCAAGCAGGGATTTCCGCCGGCTGGTATAACGGAGCCTGGGCGGCCGGCGGTATTGTCGTCGGTCTGGTGGCCGCCGCCCGCTACCGGAAATGGACCATCAGCACCGTCCCCGAACTGTTCGAAAGGTATTACAGCACAGGTGGGCGTGTCCTGGGTGTTATCGCTCAGCTGACGATTCTGATCGTCATCACCTCCATGCAGTATCTGGCGGGTGGTGCCATCCTCGCTGCTTTGCTGCCCCAGTACTTTACCTTCCAGAGCGGGATGGTGGTATCGGCTCTGGTGTTTGTCGGGATCACTTTGATCGGCGGGATGTGGGCGGCCGGTTTGACCAATGTCCTCAACGTCATCGTCATCTATATCGGTGTCGGCCTGGGTGCTATTACCAGTGTACTCCACTTCGGCGGGTTTCAGAAAATAACGGCAGCCCTTCCCGCTACCGGTCAGTGGTTTCATCCCTTCTCCGGTGTTGGGCTGGCCATCATCGCCGCCTGGTTTGTGGTGATGATCACACAGACCTTTTCTGCTCAGGGCCCTGTGCAGATTGCCTTTGCCGCCAAGGACTCCCGGGCGGCCAGGAACGGTTTTCTGCTGGGCGGTCTGATCATATTCCCGGTAGGATTCCTGGCAGCCCTTTTCGGTATCGTCGGTGCCGCCGTTTTTCCGGATATCAATCCGACGATGGCCCTGCCTCAAGTTGTGCTGACCTTAAACCCCGTCCTTGCCGGGTTGACACTGGCCGGGCTGTGGGCTGCCGATGTCTCGACAGCTTGCGGACTCCTGCTCGGCTGCTCGAACCTCGTCGTGGGAGATATTTTAAAACGCTATCTTACACCGAATCTGAATGCCAAACAAGAGGTGCTTATCTCCCGGCTGGTTACCCTGATCATCAGTGTGATCACCTTCATCCTGGCATTATCCGTTGCCGGGATCTTGCAGACGCTGGTAGTGGGGCTGACGCTCACTACAGCATTCACCGTTGTTCTGTTGTTCACCATGTTCTTGCCGAAGATCTGTAAAAAGAGCTGTGCCTTCTGGACCTTGCTGGCGGGCATTGTCCAGTTAGCTGTCTGGCAGTTCGTTCCTGCCACCCACATTGTGCCGCACCCCATTTACCTGGCATGGCCGGTCTGTATTGCGGCTTTCTTGATTACGGCGGCTCTGGATAAAAACCCTGCCACCATTGACGATGCCGTCTGAGAGCGGCGGAACCGTTTTAGGTCTTGAGGTGTTGTTTGACGCGGGGTGACCCGAGGGTGCGTGCCCGCCGGTCACCCCGGCACTAACAAGGGTTAACCGCTGGCAAAAATCCGGTTTCTATCTTCAAGGGGTTCACTTGAGGAGGCCGGAGAGGGTGAGCTTCTCATTCCAAAAGATCGGAACAATGTTCTGTTGACAAGAACCCAATCCGGCCGGAACTTGAAGTAAAAAGGTGACACGAAAGGCAAAGGATGTTGATTATGAGCGAGAAGAGGACCTTCAGACAGCTGGTAATAAATCCAGGATCGACCTCAACCAAGTTCGCGGTTTTTGATAATGAAAGGTGCATTTTTGAGAAGAAGGTGGAGCACGATGCTGCCGAGCTGAAACAGTTCTCCCGTGTGGCGGATCAGAAGGATTACCGGACCGGGGTGGTGCTCAAAGCCCTGGAGGAGGCGGGGATCCCCCTGTCATCCTTTGATGCCGTTGTGGGAAGGGGCGGCATTTTGGGGCCTATGGAAAGCGGCACCTATCTGGTCAATGAGACCATGAAAGAGGAGCTTCAGAACTGCCCCCGGGAGGAGCATGCCTCCAACCTGGGGGGGCTGATCGCCGATGAGATCGCCGCCCGTAACGGTATACCTGCTTATATCGTAGACCCGGTTTGCACGGATGAGATGAGCGATGTCGCCCGGATCACCGGCCTCCCCGACCTGGAGAAGTTCAGCTTCTGCCACGCCCTGAATATGAAGGCGGTTGCCCGCAAGGTGGCGCAGAAGATGGGGCGTCGCCTGGAGGAGTGCAACTTTGTGGTGGCCCATCTGGGCAGCGGCATTTCCATTGCTCCCTTCCGGAGAGGCCGGATCGTGGATGTCAACGGGGCGACCCAGGAAGGGCCCTTTTCCCCGGAGAGGTGCGGGGGGCTCCCGGCCATGCAGCTGATGAAGCTCTGCTACTCCGGTAAGTACAGCTACGAGCAGATGCAGGAAATGCTGATGAAATCGGGGGGTATGTATGCCTACCTGGGCACCAAGGATGTCCGGGAGGCGGAGGAGAGGGCGGCTGCCGGCGACGAAAAGGCGCAGCTGGTGCTGGAGGCGATGGCCTATCAGATCGCCAAAGAAATCGGCGCCATGGCCGTGGTTCTGGAGGGTGATCTCGACAGGATTATCATTACCGGCGGTATTGCCCGTTCCGAGTTCATCACCGGAAGGGTGATCCGGATGGTCGGTTTTCTGGCACCTGTTGAAGTGGTGCCGGGTGAGGAGGAACTGGAATCCCTGGCCCTGGGCGGTTTGCGCGTTTTGCGCGGTGAGGAAAAACCGAAAGTTTACCGTGGGACGAGGAGGTTGGAGGAATGAGCTACACCACATTCCGGGAGATGGCGGAAGAGGCCCGCAGCCTTGGGAGCACGCGCCTGAGCGTTGCCGCAGCCGATGATCGGGACGTGCTGCAGGCCGTCAAAATGGGTGTGGAGGCCGGGCTGGTCACACCGGTGCTGGTGGGGGATGAGAGGAAGATCCGGGACATTGCTGCCGCAATCGGGCTCTCCCTGGAAGCTGCAGAAATCGTCCACCGGCCCGACCCCCAGCTGGCCGCGCTGGAAGCCGTTAAGGTTATCAGTGACGGGGGTGCCGATATCCTGCTGAAGGGAATGGTGAACAGCAGCGATTTTATGAGGGCGGTGCTGCACCCGGATTGGGGGCTGAGGACGGGGAGGATCTTGAGCCATCTGGCAGTGTTCGAGGTTCCCGGTTTTGACCGCCTGCTCTTCAATACAGATGGAGGCGTCAATATCAACCCGGATCTCAATCAGAAGATCGAGATTTTAAAAAATGCCGTCGAGTTTATGCACGCTCTGGGCTGGGAAAAACCCAGGGTGGCCGTGATCACCGCCAACGAAGCCATTAACCCGAAGATGGAATCAACCCTGGATGCCGCCATCTTAACTAAAATGGCCGAGAGCGGGCAGATCCGGGGGGCTGTAGTAGACGGACCACTGGCCCTGGATGTGGCCATCAGCCCGGAGGCCGCCGAACACAAGGGGATTAAGAGCCCTGTTGCGGGGCGGGCGGATCTTTTGCTGACCCCTACCATTGAAGTCGGGAATGTCTTCGGCAAGTCCCTGATTTATCTGGCCAAGGCCGTGATGGCAGGTGTGGTTTTGGGCGCCAGGGTGCCGGTGGTTCTCACCTCCAGGGCTTCCCGGCCGGAAGAGAAGCTTTACTCTCTGGCCATGGCCAGCCTGGCGCAATTGAGAACAGCCCGAAGAGCGATGAAGTGCGGATGACCTTTTAACTACGCTTCGTCCGATCGGATAAAGCGGTAGAATTCGGCAGTCTAAGCAGTTTAATTAGTAGAGAGGGGAATGGAATTGAAAACCAAAGCTGTTTTAACGGGTAATGAGGCCGTTGCCCGGGGTGCCTGGGAGGCCGGCGTCGGGCTGGGCGTCGGCTATCCCGGCACACCCAGCACGGAAATCCTGGAAAATCTGGCCCTTTACAAGGGCCCGGAAGTTGTCTGGGCGGTCAACGAAAAGGTGGCCCTGGAAGAGGCGTACGGCGCCTCCATCGGGGGGCTGCGCACCCTGGTAACCATGAAGCATGTGGGTCTCAATGTGGCCGCAGATCCCCTATTTACCGCCGCTTACATGGGTGTCAACGGCGGCATGGTGATTGCCGTGGCCGATGATCCGGGAATGCACAGTTCTCAAAATGAGCAGGACAACCGCTGGTATGCCCTCCATGCTAAGGTTCCCATGCTGGAGCCCTCCGACAGCCAGGAGTGTCTCCTCTATACCAGACTGGCCTTTGAGCTCAGCGAACGTTACGATGTTCCCGTTCTGTTGCGCCTGGTGACCCGCACCAGCCACGCCAGGGGTGTGGTCGAGCTCTCCGCCGATACCGAGTACGAAAGAGTCCGCTACGAGTACGTGCGAGACCCCAAGAAGTACATGTCTCTGCCGGCCAACTGCCGTCTCCGCAAGCAGATCCTGGAGAAGAACCTTGCTGCCGTCGTCTCTGATGAAGCGGTCAAGACGCTGGACGTGATGGATATCACCGGCACGGATGTGGGGATCATCACCGCCGGCGCCTCTTACAATTACGTCAGGGAAGTGTTCGGCGACAGATATTCGGTTCTCAAACTGGGGCTTGTTTACCCGCTCAACGAAGGAATCATCAGGGAGTTTGCCGGCAAGGTCAAGGAGATCTACGTGGTGGAGGAGCTCGATCCCTACCTGGAAATGAGTATCAAAGCCCTGGGCATCAGGTGTGAAGGGAAGAAGTACATCACCTCCTTTTTTGAACTCAATCCCCAGATCATCGCCGACTCCCTGGCAGAAGCCGGACTGGTTGTACCGGAGAGGGAGGCTGCGGTCGACGAACCCCTCGAGGTTCCGGCCAGGCCGCCTCTTCTCTGCGCCGGCTGCCCGCACCGCGGCTTTTTCTACGCCGCCAGGAGAGAAAAGGTGATGCTGACGGGAGATATCGGATGCTATGCCCTGGGAGGTGTGCCTCCGCTGGAGGCGATCGATGCCTCCATCTGCATGGGTGGGGGGTATACCCTCGCTCTCGGCCTGAGCCTCATCGCTCCGGAGGGGGAGAAGGTCTTCGGTTGCATGGGGGATTCCACCTTCTATCATTCCGGAATCACCGGCGCCATTGAAGCGGTATACAACAACCGCAGCATCATCCCTGTAGTCCTGGACAACCGGATCACCGCCATGACCGGGCACCAGGAGAATCCGGGGACGGGGCGGCTGCTGAAGGGGGAAGCCGCCTACGAGCAGCAGCCGGAGAAGCTGTTGCAGGCCGTTGGATACGACCGGGTCCTTGTTGTGCACGCCTATGAGCTGGAATCCCTGAGAAAAGCCATCAGGGAGGCGAAAGAGGCGGCGGATCGGGTAGCCATCGTCGTGAAAACGCCCTGCCGGTTGCTCAAAGGGGTTAAACCGGGTGTTCCCTACAAGGTGGATGCCGGGGAATGCAGAAAATGCAAGGCCTGCCTGAAGCTGGGCTGCCCGGCCATTTCCCTTAATCCGGAGGGGGTTCCTGCAATCGATCCCATAACCTGTTTCGGCTGCGGGCTCTGTGCTCAGGTATGCAGAAATAAAGCCATTGATGAAGTTGAGGAGGAAGAATAATGCCCAGAGAAACCAAAACCATCATGCTCACCGGTGTCGGCGGCCAGGGGATCATTTTGGCATCGACGATTTTGATCAACGGCCTTTTGAAGGCGAATTATGACGTCAAAGGCTCCGAGGTCCACGGGATGGCCCAGCGCGGGGGCAGTGTGGTCACACAGCTGCGCTACGGAGACAAGGTTTATTCCCCGCTCGTCGGCGCCGGAGCGGTCGATCTGCTGTTTGCCATGGAAAAGCTGGAGGCGGCTCGTTATGCCCACATGCTGAAAAAGAACGGCATCCTGCTGATGAACGAGATGGAGATTCCCTCGGCTCCCATCATGACCGGGAAGGTGCCCTATCCGCGGGATATCGAGGAGCGCCTGGCGGCCCTGCCGATATCATTCCATTCCATCCCGGCCGACGAGAAGGCCAGGGAGTTGGGGAACCCCCGTGTCGTCAACGTCATCATGCTGGGGGCGATGATCAAGTTGTGCGGCCTGGATCGGGAGCTTGACTGGAAGGAAGTTGTGGCTGCAGTCGTTAAACCCCGGTTCCGGGAGCTAAACCTGAAAGCATTTGAAGTGGGGATGAAGCTGGTTTAGTTTTTGTGCTTTGGAATTCACTGAAGTGACTTGGCGACCCCCCTATAACAAATACATTTTTTCGAACGGGAGCCACAAGAGTAAATACAATTGGCTCCCGTTCAGTTTTTTTCCGAATGCTGAAGCGCCTGTTTCAGGCAGCCTCCCCTTTCTTGCCTGCCGCCGTACCTGTACAATGTTCAGTTCAAGGGGGATGCCCGCCAGCGGGAGCGGCATATTGACTGGTTGTTTGGTGAGGATGTCTTCTCAAGAGCGGTGGTGCTTACCTCACCGGTGCGACGATGAAAGCGCGAACCTCTGTCGGATGACTTGTCAGCACCTGTAGTTGCGGATCACCACTTCGTTGATGGGGCCGCGCCTGTCCGGGCGGCAGTTGATGGCGCGGCGCGCCTGCACCGCGCAGATGTCGTAGCCGGCGTACAGTTCCTTGATAAATGGGGTGTCGGAATTGCTGAGCATGACCAGGCAGCCGCGGCGGTCCAGTTCCCGGAAGACGGCGGCCAGGCGCTTCTGCTCCTCTTCCCCGAAGGCCGCAGCCGTATAGCCGGTGAAACATGATGTTTCCGATAGAGGATGGTAAGGGGGGTCGAAGTAGACGAAGTCCCCAGACTCTGCCCGGTCGAGGACCAGGGCGAAGTCTCCCAGTATGATTTCGGCATTTTTCAGGGAGGAGCTTACCAGGCGCAGGTTCGGTTCGTCGATGATTGTCGGATTTTTGTAGTTACCGAAGGGCACATTATGCTGACCCTTGCGGTTCACCCGCCAGAGGCCGTTGTAGGCCGTTTTGTTCAGGAAAAGGAAGCGGGATGCCCTGCGGACGGGGTCCATCTTGGCGGGGTCGAGGGCTCTGATCCTGTAATAATAGGAGCGTTCGTTGACGTGGCGCCGCAGGTCCTTTAGCAGCTCCTCCAGGTTGTCCCGTACCACCAGGTAAAAATTGATCAGTTCCTCGTTGCTGTCGATGAGTGAGGCCTGAGCCGGGAGCAGGTGAAAGAACACCGCCCCTCCCCCGACAAAGGGCTCATGATAGACGCAAAACCTTTTTGGGAAAAGGGGGATCAGTTGTGTGAGCAGCTGCCCCTTCCCCCCTGCCCACTTCACCGGTGGTCTGGGCTTCACCTTTTGGTTCGTGAGCGCCAAAATAACTCACCCGGTATTATTACTTCGCCGGCAGAGGGGAAAATTCCTTGGTGCTGCTGCTAAAATCCCAAAGGGCTTCTCCCGGGCAGCCCCCTGCTGGGTGCTGCAGGCCCTGATACTCCTTGATGGCGGAAGAAAAATTTCTGTTATTCCCTCCAAAGTCAGCAACAAAAATGCAGGGGATTATTCGCTTATGCGGTCGCCGCGCCGGGTGGCAAAAGTGAGATGAAGTAAATGGTTGTTGACTCAAAAGGCTTTTCAATGAGACATGCCGGGCGGTTGCCAGGGTATGTTTGATCTTCACATTATTTTAACATAAAAATAATGATTATTTCTCAAAAAGCAAAACCAGAATTAATAATCCGGTTGTAGATTAGATTACAAAGGAATCAAACTCTATGGGAGGGATTTGTGTGAAGGCAGCGAAGTTCAGGTTGTTGGGTGTTGTGATGGCAGCTTTGCTGGTGCTGGGGATGCTTGCCGGCTGCAGCAGGGCAGAAAAAGCCCCCCAGGGAACGTCCGGTTTGAGCGGTACCATAGTTATTGCCGGTTCCACTTCTGTACAGCCGCTCTCCGAGGAATTGGCAGCCGCTTTCAAAGAAAAGCATCCGGACGTTGATATCAGTGTTGCCGGGGGCGGTTCCTCAGCCGGGATCAAGGCGGCTCAGGAAGGAACAGCCGATATCGGAGCTTCCTCCAGAGAACTCAAGCCGGGTGAAAAGGGGACCCTTTTTGAAACCCTCATAGCCAAGGATGGGATTGCAGTTGTTGTTCATCCGGGAAACGCTGTTAATGCCTTGAGCCTTGATCAGGTAAGAAAAATATTCGCTGGTGAGATTACCAACTGGAAGGATGTTGGCGGCAGCGATGCCGCGATTAATGTGTACACCAGGGAAGAGGGTTCAGGAACCCGCGGCGCCTTTGAGGAGATTGTGATGGGGGAAGATATGAAAATCAGCAACAAGGCGGGCGTTCAGAACTCCACAGGTGCTGTTCGGACTGCTGTAGCAGGGGACCCAAACGGGATCGGGTATATTTCTCTGGGGAGTGTCAATAAAGCGGTAAAGGCTTTGAAAATTGATGGAGTTGAGCCGAGCAAGGAAACAGTCCTTAATGGTTCCTACAGGATCGCCCGTCCCTTCCTGTACCTGACAAAGGGGAAGCCGACCGGGCTTGTCAAGGCATATATCGACTTCGTGCTGAGCCCCGAAGGTCAGAAAATAGTAGAACAGGATTTTATTCCGGTAAAATAGTGCTTGACCGCCGGTTTCATGTAAAAGTGCAGACTACAAACAGGGATGAGAAATACCAGCCCGGCCGGATATTTAGGATCCGGCCGGTATTACAGGGGTGCCTGAAAGTGGAGGGAGAATAAAACTGTTCTCTTGACGGTTTTTCGATATACTTAAGGTAAGGGGGATTTCCTGAAGATAGCGGTAATTGCCGGTATTCATGGGAACTACCCGGTCCTGCAGCCGTCCTGAGAGATATTCGATATTTGGGCAAGAAAGGATATAGGAGTGAGACTCATGCCTCCCAGGATCCTTGTGGTTGATGACGAGGATGTGATTGTGAAACTTGTTTCCTATAATTTAAAGAAAGAGGGTTTTGAAGTCATTACTGCCGGTGACGGGCAGGAAGCCTGGGAAAAGATCCGCCAGGAAAAACCAGATCTGGTCATCCTCGATGTCATGCTCCCGGGGATGGATGGCTTTTCTCTGTGCCGCCTGCTGCGCCAGGAAAAGATGATGACCCCGGTTCTGATGCTGACGGCTAAGGATGAGGAGATCGACAGGGTACTCGGTCTGGAGATAGGGGCGGATGATTACCTGACCAAGCCCTTCAGCCCGCGGGAGCTGATTGCCAGGGTGAGGGCGATCCTGCGCCGCACCGGGGAACGGAGGACGGGCCAGGAGGAGCAGCTGGAATTTGGAGAACTGGTGGTTTATCCTGCCAGGTATGAGGTCCGGCGGGGCGGAGAGCAGATCGAACTCACACCCAGGGAATTTGAGCTGCTGTTGCTGCTGTTGCGGAATGCCGGCCTTGTCATGAGCAGGGAATACATCCTGCAAAAACTCTGGGGGGATGATTTTTACGGTGATGACCGGGTGGTTGACGTTCATATCAGGCACCTGCGGGAGAAGATCGAGAGAGATCCGGGTAATCCCGTCTACATAAAAACAGTGCGGGGGGTGGGTTACAAGTTCCAACCGCCAGAATGATGAACAGGATGGGAATCAAACTGGCCCTGGGGTTCCTTTTGATTCTGGGGTGTGCTCTGCTGGCCTTTGGCCTGGCTGCTCTTCGATATCTCCCGGCGAGGGGTAGGGAAGTGATTGTTGCGCAGGAATGGTGGCCGTTCCTGGCGGCGGCGTCGCTTGTTTTCGTGGTTAGCATCGCCGCGGTGCTGGTTTTGGTACGGGGGATTACCCATCCCCTCGGGGAACTTGCCGATGTGGCGCGGCGGCTTTCTCAGGGCAACTGGGGTTCCCGGGTCAAGCACCCGGCTGCGGATGAGTTGGGCGATCTGGCGTGTTCCCTGAACAACCTCTCCGCTCGCATCAGGAAGACCGTCGGCGACCTGGAGGAAAGCAGAGGTCAGCTCGAAGCTGTTCTCACTCATATGGGAAGTGGGGTTCTGCTGGTGGACGACGGCGGGTGCATTGTTATGGTAAATCCTGTTGCCGAGGAGATCCTGGGGATTCGTCAAGAGGAGGTCCGAGGAAGATCTCAGGTAGAAGTTGTCAGGAATTATTCCTTAAGCCAGCTGATCTCTGAAGTGCTTGGGGAATGGCGGCCGCAGCGCCGGGAAATCTCTCTCATTTACCCGGAAGAGCGCATTCTGGAGGCAACGGCTGCTCCCGTCTGCGGGGAGGGGAGAGAAAGACGCGGTGTTCTGGTCGTGCTTTATGATATTACGGAGATCAGGCGGTTAGAAAGGGTGCGGGCCGAGTTTGTGGCGAATGTTTCCCACGAATTGAAAACACCCGTCACCTCTATCAAGGGGTTCGCGGAAACTCTGCTTGAAGGCGCCCTTTACAACCACCGGGCTGCTGAGGAATTCGTGTCTATTATCAATGAGGAGGCAGAACGCTTAAGCCGCCTCATCCAGGATCTGCTGGAGCTTTCCAGGATTGAATCCAGGGAGGTCAAACCACAGCCGGAAAATCTGGACTTAACTGTGGAGATCAAAGAGATAGTCGACCGCCTGCAGCCTCGTTTCCGGAAAAAGGGGTTGGAGTTGAGCACCGGTCTTCCTCCGGAGGCTGTTTATGTCCGGGCCGACCGCGACCACCTGGAGCAGATCTTATCCAATCTTTTAGATAACGCCTTGAAGTATACGCCGGAGGGGGGCAGGGTAACTGTCGGTTTGCTTCCCGGGGAGATTGAGGTCATTGTCGTAGTGGAGGATACCGGGATCGGTATCCCGGCGGAAGACTTGCCCCGCATCTTTGAGCGCTTTTATCGGGTGGATAAGGCGCGGAGCCGTAAGCTGGGGGGAACCGGGCTCGGCCTGGCCATAGTCAAACACCTCGTCAACGCTAACGGCGGGCGCGTTTGGGTGGAGAGTGAACCGGGGAGGGGCTCGAGATTTTATTTTTCTCTACCTGCAGTAGAAGGAGTGGGGGAAACAGGAATTTATGGAAGAGATAAAATTTAAGATCAGCAATCTGAATCTCTATTACGGCACCAACCGGGTGTTGAAGGATATCAACCTGGAAATCGTTGCTCATCAGGTAACGGCCCTGATCGGTCCTTCAGGATGCGGCAAATCCAGCCTGCTCAGGTCTTTGAACAGGATGAACGACCTCATTCCCGGGGCCAGAATTGAGGGCAGTGTCCTGCTCGATGGGGAGGATATTTACAGGCCGGGGCTTGATGTGGCGGATCTGCGCAAGCGTGTGGGCATGGTCTTCCAGCGCCCGAATCCCTTTCCCAAGTCCATCTTTGAAAACGTCGCTTACGGGCCGCGGCGGCACGGCATCCGCAACCGGCGGGTTCTCGCCGAGATTGTAGAGAAGAGCCTGCGTGAGGCTGCCCTCTGGGATGAGGTCAAGGACAGCCTGCACAAGTCCGCCCTGCAACTTTCCGGGGGCCAGCAGCAGCGTCTCTGCATCGCCCGGGCACTGGCGGTGGAACCGGAAGTTCTGCTGATGGATGAACCCTGTTCTGCGCTCGACCCTATTTCCACAGCCAGGGTGGAAGACCTCATCTATGAGCTTAAACGTGATTACACCATCGTTATCGTCACTCATAACATGCAGCAGGCGGCGCGTGTCTCCCAGTACACGGCGTTTCTATGGGACGGGACGCTTGTAGAGTTTGGAGAAACGGGAAGGCTTTTCACCAATCCCGTCAGGAAAGAGACCGAGGATTACATCACCGGTCGGTATGGTTAAGTGAAGGGTGGGATACCAGAAGGTGGTCAGAAAATCCTATCGTGAGCAGCTTGCAGATCTGAAGGAAAATGTTTTAATAATGGGGACGATGGTTGAAGAGGCTATCTACAAAGCCGTTAAGTCGCTTAAAGAGCGCGACGAGGAGCTGGCGCAAAAGGTGATCGACGGTGATGACGCCATCGACGATTACCTGGTGCAGATAGAGGACTGTTGTGTAAGGCTCCTCGCCCTGCAGCAGCCTATGGCACGGGACCTGCGCGTGATCAGCACGGCCATCAAGATCATCACCGACCTGGAGAGGATGGCCGACCTGGCCGTGGATATCGCCAGGGTTACCCTGCGGCTTTCCGGACAGCAGCTCATCAAGCCGCTAATCGATATCCCCCGAATGATGGAGATCGCCCAGAGGATGACCAGGATCAGCCTGGACGCTTATGTTCAGGAGGATCCCGAGCAGGTGCTCTGTTTGCGCGACTACGATCATGAGGTGGATGCTCTTTATAACCAGGTTTTCCGGGAACTCCTGACATTTATGATCGAAGATCCCCGTACCATCACGCAGGCCGCTCAGCTTCTTTTCGTCGCCAGGTTCCTGGAAAGGATTGCCGATCATGCCACCAACGTCGGGGAGTCGGTTTACTATATGGTGAAAGGTGAGCGCAAGGAACTCAATGATTAAACTGTTGACCCGATGAACGACCGGGCCGGTGACTCCTCCTCCAGGCCCGGTTTTTTTATGGAAACATAATATCACTTTAATAATTCCTTAATTATTGACAGATAAAATAACCGAGAAAGGCCGTGACGGGGGTACGAAAGGCAGCGGATCGCAGGAAGAGTTTTTTATTCCTGCGGCTATTTTCACGGTAGCAAGGAGTTCGGAAACAGATGCTTGTGAAAAAAGAAAGGTTTTACCCGGGACTTCTTCTGTTGTGTGCTTTGACCTCGATCATGGTGGTCGTCTTAGTCGGTCTCTTTGTTTTCCTTCAGGGATACCCCCTGCTGGCAAAAACGGGATTTTTCTCGTTTCTCCTCGGGAGAAACTGGTCGCCCGGTCAGGGGGATTTCGGCATCCTGCCGATGGTTGTCGGCACCTTTGCGGTGACCCTGGGTGCCCTTCTGGTGGGTGTGCCTCTCGGAGTAACAACGGCAATTTTTCTGGCCGAGTATGCCCCGGCGGGGATCGGCATTTGGACGCGGCGGGCTGTGGAGCTGCTGGCGGGGATTCCCTCTGTGGTCTACGGCCTGTTCGGCATGACCGTCATCGTTCCGTTAGTGCGCCAGGTGGCGATGAACTGGTTTGGAGCCATGCTGTCTCCTGAGATGAAAACAGGCTACTGTATTGTAGCCGCCTCCCTGGTGCTGGCCATCATGATTCTTCCCACAATCGTCAGCATCTCCGAGGATGCCCTGCGCGCCGTACCCGGAGAATACAGGGAAGGCTCTTACGCTCTGGGTGTTCCCCGTTGGGAGACCATTGTTCACTGCCTGCTTCCTGCCGCCCGTTCCGGTATTATTGCGGCGGTTGTTCTCGGCATGGGGCGGGCTGTCGGGGAGACCATGGCCGTTCTGATGGTTGCCGGGAACGCCCCTGCCCTGCCCAGGTCCATCTTCTCTCCTGTGCGCACCTTGAGCGGTAATATCGGCCTGGAGATGGCTTATGCCTCCGGGGAGCATGCCCAGGCACTCTTTGCGACTGGGGTTGTCCTCTTTCTTTTGATTATGTTCTTAAACAGTTGCGTCCTCCTCTTTACCGGAAAGGGGGTAAGAACCAGGTGAGCGGCCGGCATACCAGGGAGCGACTGGCGCAAGCGGTGGTCTGGAGCGCCGCCGTCATTACGGTTGGCCTGCTTCTTTTGATCATTATTTATATCATGATGCAGGGGCTGGGGAAGCTCAGTATCGACTTTTTCCTGGAAAATCCTCGCCGCATGGGAAGCGCCGGGGGAATCTATTCACCCCTTATCGGTACCCTTTATTTTATCTTTGTGACCATGCTTCTGGCGGTGCCGGTGGGAGTTGGAGCGGCCGTTTATTTGACCGAATTTACCCATGAGGGCCCCCTGGTGCGGGTGATCAGGTTCTTTACGGATGCTCTGGCAGGGATACCCTCCATCGTCATCGGGCTTTTTGGCTTTGCCTTCTTTGTGGTGATGCTGCAACCTCTGACAGGGGGATGGTCGATTCTCTCCGGATCCCTGACTGCTTTCTGCATGATCCTGCCAACTATTGTCCGGGTTTCGGAGGAGGCTCTGCGCGCAGTTCCCACCTCCTATCGGGAGGGAAGCCTGGCTCTGGGTGCCGGTAAGTGGGACACCGTCCTTCATGTGGTAATTCCCACCGCTCTTCCGGGGATTCTTACCGGTGTTCTCCTGGGTGTTGGCCGGGTGATCGGGGAAACGGCACCTTTATTGCTGACCCTCGGCGGTTCCCTCCTCGTACCCAGGTCTGTATTCAGCCCGGCGCGCACACTTTCCATGCACCTTTATCTGGTGGCCATGGAGACCGGGGAATTTTCCGTCGCCTTTGCCACGGGGGCGGTGCTGGTCATGGTCGTTCTCCTGTTGAACCTGGCCGGTTATTGCCTTTTGCAGCGCTTGATGGGGAGAGTAGGCGGGAACAGATAGGGGGACCTGCTATAGCCGTTGAAGGGACGGTCAGGGAGTGGCAGTTTGCTCACCAGTAGGTTTTGTTGATCCGGTTTTCCGTCGGGTCGAGGGTGAGGACAACTTTTTCTTCATCCTTCTCAAACTTATAAGAGAACTTCCCGATGCGAATGAGGGAGCCTTCAAAGACGTAGCCAGCGGTTATGGACCCCTCGGTGGTGGCAACAGAGGTAGGCGTGCCGCGCGCCCCCAGAGTTCCGATGTACACATCCCCTCCTGCCAGGATTTTACCTCCGTGAAAAATGCCGTCTACCCTAACGGAATTACCGGCATGGAGTTCACAGTGGTAACAGCCTTTGCCCGTCACCTGGATCTGGTTGGCGGCCATGAGTGTTGAAGAAACGGCGTAGTGAATTATAATATTTCCCTCCTCTTGAGAGGGAGGGTTGACATCTTTGAGGAAGTTTGAAAGAGCATTTGCGGTTTTCTCCAGAAAAACCGGACTGGTTGCAGTCAAAGGGGAGCGCGCGATGGCGGTCAGGCTGTTCACCAGCAGCCGAAATTCTTCGATGGCCGTCAGCTGCGGGAACTGCTGAACCCCTTCGCTCAGAAGTGTTATTGCAGAGGTAAGGTTCTGGTAGTTCTTAAGAATCTCAGAACCGACCGGTAATTTCTCCTGCGGCTGCTTGCCGGCGAGAGTTTTCGTGACGCCAACCAGGTTCTGCAGTTCTTTTTCAATTTTCTTAAGGACTTGAACGAGTTGCTGGGGGAAAACCTGGTATAATCCGGCAATGAGTGTTGAAGAAAAGATGTTGTTGTACACAATAATGGAGCCTCCTGCCGTGACCTCGGCGTGGGAGACGATACCGTTTACGGCGACATTTCCCCCGGCCTTGACGCACATCTTCTCTTTGATCTGACCGGAGATACTGATGTCACCGTTAAAAGAGATGTTGCCGGAAGAGATATCCACGTCCCCTTGATGCTGGAGAATAGGGAGGACGGAGATAAGAACCCCATTCTCTTTTCTTTTGGCAACGGGGCGGCCGAAATTGATCGCTATTGCTTCCAATCCGTCATCACTGATAACGCAGCCCTGTCCGGCGAACAACTCAATATCTCGGGGTTCTGGTGGGGAGATGAGCTCCCCGCTGACGGCAATGCCCGGAGTTCCCTTGACGGCCGGCCGCTTCCTGGCCAAAACCGTCCCCGCTTCCACCGATATGTAGGAAAAAATATCTCGAAAGTCAACCGTGCTGTTTAAATCCTTTTCAATGGGCACCTTCGCCCGGTTTTCGAAGAAAAACTCGACATCAGCATCTGTGCCCGGTACGGGCTCCTTGCCTCGGGCAACGACTATGGAGGTTTCCTCAGTAACGGTGAGGGCAAGGTTAAAGGCCGTCCGGTCAATACCGTATTTAATACCTTTTTGTGCAAGCTCCTCTGCCAGCTCCTTGAGGGTTAGCGGGGCAGAGGACTCTTTTACCTCTTGGAATTCCGGCCGCAAGTAGCGTGAGGGGGGCATATCTTTGACTATACGCTTGATTACCAGATCCGGTTTGATATGAAGAACGGCTTCCATTTTATCAGGTGAAACCTGAAGATGCCAGGAGCCTTTCTCAATCTCAGTTGTTCCTCTTATTTCTACGTGATCGCTTGTTCTTACCGGTACCGGCTCGGTTTTTTCCTGACCGTTGATAAATAATCGCACTCCTTTGCAGGGATGAAGGATGGGATAGGGGCCCCCTTCAGGATGACTGGCCACTACTATTCCACCGATGATTGCCAGCCAGCAGGGAAGATCGACTGCTTCAGGGTCGGCTTGAGTATCGTTCTGTTTGGGAAGTTTTGAGTCTTGGTTGCCGCTTCGCAACATTAGCGTTCCTCCAGCAGGCTTTTCCCACAGAATCCGGAGCTGCACCGAAGCGAGAATGTGGGCTGATAAAACTGCAGGGATGAGGTTGCTGCTCATGTGTTTCCCTAGTTGTTCAGTTGACCGGGATGTAATGCCGGATGAATCCGGTGCCGACGGTTGTTATCCCAGATGGTCTTGAGATGATGCTTACAACCGGTTTCTTGGGATCTGTTTTCTAGGACCATTTTCCCACACAGGCCGACCTGTGTCAAATTGAAGGGCTGGCAACCCTGCGCCAGAACTGCCTTATTTAATTGTGTAATCATATAGAATTATTTTGCTCTATTGTCCCCGGTTGGCGGATCTAAACGAGGAAACAGGACGCAAGGCCCGGCAGCGGCTTTGGTCCGAGGGCGCCGATGCTCTGATCGGCCGTTACCGCCCCTCGAGTTGACAAATGCGGTGGCAGAACCGTACAATTATTGAGAATCAACTTATAGTTGCGTGCTGCTGCTGGTTGGGAATTCTTAAGTGAAGTCTCTAACCCCGTTGGCCGGGCAACAGTTATTTTATTGCTTTTTCGGAGCAGTTTTTTTATCGAGGGAGGAAAAATGAGGGACGAACAGCTGATTCCCAAGACATATGACCCTCATCGGGTTGAAAAGAAGTGGTACGAATTCTGGCTGGAAAAGAACTTCTTTCACGCGGAGCCGGAGAAAGGGGGGGAGCCCTTTTGCATTGTCATACCTCCCCCTAACGTCACCGGTTCCCTGCACCTGGGGCATGCCCTGGACAACACCATGCAGGATGTCCTGGTGCGCTGGCGCCGGATGCAGGGTTACAACACCCTCTGGCTGCCGGGCACGGATCACGCCGGAATTGCCACTCAGGCCCGGGTTGAAGAGCAGCTGGCCAAAGAGGGCCTGAGCAAGTACGATCTCGGCAGGGAAAAGTTTCTGGAGCGGGTCTGGGCCTGGAAGGAGGCCTACGGCGGCAAAATCATCGAACAGCTGAAGAGGCTGGGTGCCTCCTGCGACTGGGAGCGGGAGCGCTTCACCATGGACGAGGGCTGCTCCCGGGCGGTGCGGGAGGTCTTCTGCCGTCTCTACGAGAAGGGGCTGATCTACCGGGGGAGTTACATCATCAACTGGTGCCCCCGCTGCCGGACGACGATCTCCGATATTGAAGTGGAGCATACCGATGAGGAGGCTAAGCTCTACTATATCACATATCCCGGTGTAGACGGCGGGCCGGGGATTACTGTGGCCACGACCCGCCCGGAGACCATGATGGGAGACACTGGAGTCGCCGTCAACCCGAATGATCAACGCTACCGCCACCTGATCGGCAAAAAGGTCATCCTCCCTCTGATGAACCGGGAAATCCCGGTGATCGCCGACGAGATCGTGGATCCCTCTTTTGGAACCGGCGCCGTCAAGGTAACGCCGGCCCATGACCCGAACGACTTCGAGATCGGCCGCCGCCATGGTCTCCCGGAAATAGTTGCCATCGGCAAGGATGGCATACTGACCGCCGAGGCCGGCAGGTACGCCGGGATGACCAGGGAGGAGGCCCGCCAGCGGGTTGTGCAGGACCTGGCCGAGGAGGGCCTGCTCCTGAAAGTCGAGGACTACACCCATGCCGTCGGCCACTGTTATCGCTGCGGCACTACCATCGAGCCGCTGGTTTCCGAGCAGTGGTTCGTGCGCATGAAACCGCTGGCGGAGCCGGCAATGGAGGCGGTAAAACAGGGGCGGATCCGCTTTGTGCCGGAGCGGTTTACCAAGATCTATCTGAACTGGCTGGAGAACATCAGGGACTGGTGCATCTCCCGGCAGCTCTGGTGGGGGCATCGGATCCCCGTCTGGTATTGCCGGGAATGCGGCGCCACCATCTGTGCGGTGACTGACCCCACGGAGTGTTCCCAGTGCGGCGGCACGGGGCTGGAACAGGACCCCGATGTGCTGGATACCTGGTTCAGTTCGGCGCTCTGGCCGTTCTCCACCATGGGCTGGCCGGAGCACACCAAAGATCTGGACTTTTACTACCCGACAACGGTGCTGGTTACCGGGCGGGACATCATCTTCTTCTGGGTGGCCCGGATGATCTTCATGGGCCTGGAATTCATGGATGACGTTCCTTTCCGGGAGGTGCTCATCCACGGGCTGGTGCTGGATGCCTTGGGGCGCAAGATGAGTAAATCGCTGCGCAATGGGATCGATCCCCTTGAGGTGATCGAGAAGTACGGCGCCGATACCCTGCGCTTTACCCTGCTCACCGGGAACACCCCAGGCAATGACCTTCGTTTTTACTGGGAAAAGGTCGAGGGCGCCCGGAACTTCGCCAATAAGGTCTGGAACGCCTCCCGCTTCGCCATGCTCAACCTTAAGGATTTCCGGCCGGAAGAGGCCGGAGACCTGAAAAACGGAGAGGGTTTAACCCTGGCCGACAGGTGGATCCTGAGCAGGTTTAATAAAACTGTGAGCGGCGTAACCGCCAATCTGGAGGCCTACGAATTGGGGGAGGCTGCCCGGCTGCTCTATGAATTCATCTGGAGCGAATTTTGCGACTGGTACATTGAAGTTATCAAGCCGCGGCTTTACGGAAAGGAGAGCGAGGAGAGCAGGCGCACCGCCCAAGCCGTCCTGCACTACGTTCTCATCAATACCCTGGAGCTTCTGCACCCCTTCATGCCTTTCCTCACCGAAGAGATCTGGCAGCACCTTCCCCACCAAGGGGAGAGCATCGTGGTGGCTCCCTGGCCTGAAGTGCAGCAGAACTTCGATGACGCGAAGAGCGAGGCGGAGATGGAATTTCTGATGGAGGTAATCCGCGGCATCAGGAATATGCGCGGGGAGATGAACATACATCCGGGGCGTTCCGTCAGGTGTGTTGCCATAGCCGTTCCGGAGCATGGCGCTCTCTTGCAGAGCTACAGGTCTTATGTGGAAAACCTTGCTAACTGTGATCCCCTCGAGATCACGGGGCCGGGTCAGTCGAAGCCGAAGCAGGCTTTGAGCACCGTGGTCAGGGGCACGGAAATCTACCTGCCTCTGGCAGGGCTGGTGGATCTGGATAAGGAGCTTGCCCGCCTGGAGAAAGAGGCGAAGACCATTGACGGGGTTTTGCAGCGGGTGCAGAAGAAGCTTTCCAATGAGCAGTTTCTTGCCAAAGCGCCGCCGGAGGTGGTAGAGAAGGAGCGGGAAAGGGAAGCCGAACTGAGAAGGACCAAAGAGGCCCTCAACCGCCGGCTGGCGGCCCTGAAGTCTTGAGTCCCGGCGGTTGCTGCTTCCGGCGGCTTTTTGGAAGCAATAGCCTACATCCATCACTTATTGTTTCAGACATAATATTCCAGACATAATATAATGATGGGTTGAGGCAGGGCCGGCCTCGATGTAGTATTTTCCGTCGCGCCCTTGTTCTTCCCTTGACACCTCGCGGCCCGTTCAGTATAATGAATCAACAAAGTCAATCGTTTTGGTTTTAAAGACGGTGAACGAGAAGAGTAGGTACAGGGCGAAGCCCCAGAGAGGAACCGTCACCGGCTGGAAGCGGTTCCGGCAGCAGCGGTACCGAAAGTGCGCTCGGGAGTCGCGGTGCCGAATTTAAGTAGGCATCGACGGGAGGGAACCGTTAGCATTCCCAGGCAGAGGGGTGTTGTTTTGCCCGAAGCAGAGTGGAACCACGGAAGAAATCCTTTCGTCTCTGAAGGCGAAAGGATTTTTTATTAAACGGAGAATCAGGAGGGGATAAGAATGGAGCTATTCCGGAGAATCAAGCGGGATATCCAGGTTGTTTTTGAGCGGGACCCCGCAGCAAGAAGCGTTCTGGAGGTTATCCTCTGTTATCCGGGTTTCCATGCCATCCTGTTGCATAGAATTGCTCACTGGTTTTACAAGCGGGGGTTGGTACTGCTCCCCAGGCTGATCTCCCAATTTAACAGGGCCTTAACGGGTATTGAGATCCATCCGGGAGCGAAGATTGGGGAGGGTTTGTTTATCGATCACGGAATGGGAGTGGTGATCGGTGAGACTGCGGAGATCGGTGATAATGTGACCATCTACCAGGGGGTTACCCTGGGAGGCACCGGCAAGGAGAAGGGGAAGCGCCATCCGACGGTCGGAAATAATGTGGTGATCAGCGCCGGCGCCAAGGTGTTGGGTTCACTGGTGATCGGCAATAACGTCAAGATCGGCGCCGGCTCCGTGGTGCTCAAGGATGTGCCGGACAACTGCACCGTTGTCGGCGTGCCCGGCAAGATAGTGAAGCGCGACGGGCGCAGGATACGGGAAGCAGGGGAGGAAGGTATCGACCTCAGGCACAATCAACTCCCCGATCCCATCGGTGAGATGCTCCTCTCCCTGCAGCGGAGGGTATTGCAGCTGGAAGGCAGGATTGCGGAACTGGAGGCTGAATGCAGTGGCTCTAATGGTGTACAACACATTGTCTAGGAGAAAAGAGGAGTTTGTCCCGGGAGCGAACCAGGTCAGGATGTATGTCTGCGGCCCCACCACCTACAACTTCATCCACCTGGGAAATGCCCGTGCCCTGGTCGTTTTCGACACCATCAGGCGTTACCTGGAGTATAAGGGCTATAGAGTCAAGTATGTCCAAAACTTCACCGATATAGATGACAAGATCATCAATAGGGCGCGGGAGGAGAACACCAGCGCCCGGGAGCTTGCCGAAAAGTACATCGGGGAATACTTCCGAGATGCCGACGCCTTAAGGGTGAAGCGGGCCACCGTTCACCCCCGGGCGAGCGAGCACATACCGGAGATGATCGACATGGTCAGGGTCCTTTACGAGAAAGGGATCGCTTATGAGTGCGGTGGGGATGTCTATTTCTCCGTGCGCTCTTTTCCAGGGTACGGCAAGCTTTCGGGGCGCACCCTGGAAGAGATGCTGGCCGGGGCGCGGGTGGAAGTGGATGAACGCAAGCGCGATCCCCTGGATTTTGTGCTCTGGAAGGCGGCCAAACCGGGGGAGCCTTTTTGGGAGAGCCCGTGGGGCGCGGGGCGGCCGGGATGGCACCTGGAGTGTTCGGTGATGTCCCTTAAGTATCTGGGATTTGGTTTCGACATTCACGGTGGGGGGAGCGACCTCATCTTCCCCCACCACGAAAATGAGATCGCCCAGGCCGAGGCCTGTGCCGGTTCTGAGCCTTTTGCCCGCTATTGGGTCCACAACGGATTTGTTACCGTGGACGAGGAAAAGATGTCCAAGTCCCTGGGCAACTTCTTTCTCGTCAGGGGGCTTTTACAAGAGTGGGCTCCCGAGATCCTGCGCTTCTTTCTCCTATCCACACATTATCGCAGTCCGCTGGACTTCAACGACGCTGCTCTGAAAAATGCCCGCAAGAGCTTTAACAGGCTGGGGAACACCCTCGATCTGCTTAACGACACCGTTGGGGATGGGCAAGGAAAAAAGACGGCTGGAAGACTGGCGCGGGAGGCGGAGGCCTTCCGCAGCCGGGTGGCGGATTGTGTGGCTCAATTTGAAGAGGCCATGGATGACGACTTCAACACCGCCCTGGCCCTGGCCGCCCTCTTCAATATGGGGCGGGAGATCAACGGCTTTATCAACGGCGACCAGTTTCAGCCGACGCCGGGGGTGCTCTACCTGCTGGCGCAGATCAGGGAGTATTACCTGAACCTCCTGGATGTGCTCGGGCTGGTGCCGGGGGAGAAGAGAGAGCTGGGAGAGGAATACCGCCAGCCCCTTATCAGGATTGCCCTTTCCCTTAAGGATGAAGCGGGCGGCCGGCTTCCGGACAGGCTTCCCGACGGCCCCCGGGAGCTGCTCGAGTTGCTGCTGAAGATCCGCCGGGAGGCCCGGCAGCAGAAGAATTACCAATTGTCCGACGCCCTGCGCGATGCCTTGAGGGAAGAGGGGATCATTATCGAAGATACCCCCCGTGGCACGCGCTGGCGGCTGGTATAGGAAAGGATGTTGCTGGATATGAAAGTGGAACTCATAGCCTATACTCCCGAGCCGGAGGCTACGGTGGCCGCAGCGGCGCGGCTCTGCTACTCCTCCCGGGGTGCCGTCGGCTTGAAGGAGGCGCTGACCGATGCCGAAGCGGCTTCCCTGATCAAAAGGCTGATCTCAATGGGGCACCTTTCCCCAACGGAGCACGCCAGCTTTACCTTTGCCATCGAAGGGGTGAGCAGGGCGCTGTCGCACCAGCTGGTACGCCACAGGATCGCCTCCTATTCCCAGAAGTCGCAGCGCTATGTGGACGAGAATAATTTTTCCTACATCGTTCCACCCTCAATCGCCGCCCAACCGGACGCCCTGGAGCTATACCGAAAGGCGATGGAGGAGTTGCGGGAGGCCTACCGGAAGCTGGCCGGGGTTGTTCCCAGAGAGGACGCCCGTTACCTGCTTCCCAATGCAGCCGAGACGAAGCTGGTCTGCACCATGAACGCCCGCTCCCTTTACAACTTCTTCCGCCTGCGCTGCTGCCGTCGCGCCCAGTGGGAGATCAGGGAGCTGGCCTTGAAGATGCGGGAGGAGGTGCGGCGGGTGGCGCCGGTTCTCTTTGCCCTCGCCGGCCCGTCCTGCGAAACCGAGGGGATTTGCTGGGAAGGGGAATTCTCCTGCGGCAGGGCACGGGAGGTGCGCAGCAGGGGGGTGGCGGCCGATGGAAGAGATGATCTGGGGGCGTAATCCCGTCCTGGAGGCCCTGAAGGCGGGCCGCCCTCTTAACAAAATAGTCGTCGCCCGGGGCAGCCGTGGCAGCATCGGTGAGATCCTCGCTCGCGCCCGGGAGGAGGGGATCCCCGTGCAGTTCGTAATGCGCTCCGTTATCGACCGCCTGGCGGAAGGCAAGAACCACCAGGGTGTTGCCGCTTTTCTGAGCCCCAAGGAGTACACTACCGTAGAAAGCATCATCCAGCAGGCTGCGTTGCGAAGGGAGGATCCGCTCGTTGCCGTCCTCGTCGGATGGGAGGACCCCCAGAACCTGGGGGCGCTGATCCGCAGCGCCGAGGCGGCAGGGGCGCACGGTGTGATTATACAAAAGCGCCGGGCGGCCCCTCTCACCGGCGCCGTGGCCAAAGCATCGGCGGGCGCTCTGGCCCATCTCCCCGTGAGCAGAGTGGCCAACCTCTCCCGCACCCTCCGCGACCTGAAGGAGGCGGGGCTGTGGGTGGCCGGCGCCGATGCGGCCGGGGAACTCCCCTATTATGAGGCTGACCTGGCAGGGCCCCTCGCCCTGGTGATCGGTGGGGAAGGAAAGGGCCTGGGGCACCTGGCGGATGATTGCGATTTTTTGGTACGGATTCCGATGGCCGGAAAAACCGGGTCGCTTAACGCTGCAGTGGCGGGTTCCATTCTTCTCTTTGAAGCAGTGCGCCAGCGGACCCTGCGGTCGGCCGGGACGGAGTGAGTGCGGGAGAGGGTTAACAGTTGGACGGTATCTTGCTTATAGACGGTTACAATGTTATCAGCTCCTGGCCTGAATTTAAGGACTTAAAAGAGGCCGATCTGGCTCATGCGCGCGACCGGCTGATCGCCATCTTGAGCGAATTCCGTGCCTTCTGCGGGATGCGGGTGATCGTTGTCTTCGATGCCCATCAGGTAAAGGGCGGCACTGAGCAATGCGAGCAGTGTCAGGGGATTGAGGTGGTCTACACAAAGGAGGGAGAGACGGCCGACAACTGGATTGAAAAGTTCGCTGCCCGCCAGCGCCGAGAGGGGACACCGGGAAAGCCGCCCCTCTTCGTCGTTACCTATGACTGGTTGGAGCAAAGGATTATTTCTGCGCAGGGCGCCTACCGGATCACCCCAGAAGAGCTGCGGCGTGAGATCCAGAGGGCCAAAGAAGAGGGAAAAAGGTTTTTTCAGGAAGCGTGTGATCGGATTCCCCTCGACTACCGCCTCCCGGACTCCGCAAAAAAGCTGTTTGAAAACTGGCGCAGGCGCAAAACCCCCGGCTGAAGTCCGTTCCGGCGCCGCAAGATTCCAGTGAACAAACAGATCTGGGATTGCCACCAGAACCAGCAAGGGCGACAATATCACAACGCAGCCGCTGAAGCGGTTGACTTGGGACGGGTTTTTATCGTATAATTTCTTGTGTGTGCGGACAAGCCGAGATTCTTCAAGCCTTCGGAAAATCCCTGTTGAGATCGAGAATCATGAATCCACCTTTTTGTGCCTCCGAATCAATTGCTGAAAAGATATAATTGATAGAGGTGTGCCTAATGTGTGTTTTTTGGCTTGAAAGCACCGCTGTGGAATTTAGCATTTCGAATCTGTAAAAAACATGTTACTCCTTTAGGAGAACTGTTGCAGCAGCGGAGTTTTTACCCCTAAAATCTCCTGGGAGGCGATGTTGTTAATGTCTACCCTCGCACGGCAAGAGGCAAGTGAGGCTTTTCAATGTATGTCTGATGAGGACATTGTGGAGCTGGCCAAGGATGGTCGTGACGTCGCACTTGAGCACCTGATCAACAAGTACAAGAATTTTGTAAGGGCTAAAGCGAGGTCTTATTTCCTAATAGGTGCGGACCGCGAGGATATTATTCAAGAGGGGATGATCGGGCTTTTTAAGGCGATCCGGGATTTCCGGGGTGACAAGCTCTCTTCGTTTAGAGCATTTGCGGAACTGTGCATCACGAGACAGATAATCACCGCTATTAAGACGGCAACACGCCAGAAGCATATACCGCTTAATTCTTATATTTCTTTGAATAAGCCGATTTATGATGAGGATTCCGACCGTACCCTGATGGATGTGATCTCCGGCTCCAAGATCAGCGATCCGGAGGAGCTGATCATCAGCCAGGAGGAGTTCGACGATATTGAAGGAAAGATGCGGGAGATCCTGAGTTCCCTGGAATGGAAGGTCCTCATGTCCTACCTGGAGGGCAAATCCTACCAGGAGATGGCGATGGATTTAAACAGGCATGTCAAGTCTATCGACAATGCCCTGCAGAGGGTCAAGCGCAAACTGGAGCGCTATCTGGAAAAGCGTGAACATTAGCGAAACTTGATCTTCTGAGATTTCCCTTGTATAATATGTAGTGTCTAAAGGAGATAACTGAAAAGCGGGCCGACGTAGCTCAACTGGCAGAGCGGCTGACTTGTAATCAGCAGGTTTAGGGGTTCAAGTCCCCTCGTCGGCTCCAGGGAGAAAAAATGTGGAGAGGTACCCGAGTGGTCAAAGGGAGCAGACTGTAAATCTGCCGGCGCAGCCTTCGCAGGTTCGAATCCTGCCCTCTCCACCATATCGCGGGGTGGAGCAGCTGGTAGCTCGTCGGGCTCATAACCCGAAGGTTGCCGGTTCGAATCCGGTCCCCGCAACCACGCCCACATAGCTCAGCGGGTAGAGCGTCGCCTTGGTAAGGCGGAGGTCACCGGTTCAAGCCCGGTTGTGGGCTCCAGGAGAAGTTAAGCCCTGCAAGGAAAGAGCAGGGCTTAATTTATTTTGCAGATAATCGGCGGTTCTTGAGCCGGATGCTGCCGGCGGCCGGACGCTTGTTGGATTCCTTGGAGGAAATCGGTTGCAGCAGGGATGCCCGCACATCATTGCCAAATGTACCAGCATTAACAATTAAAACCATTCTGCATAAATTATATTATCAGTTCGGCTCAGAATTGCATGAGAGGGGGGAGTCAGGTGAGCTGGAAAAGAGATAACAACAATAATCAGGAATGCAATTGCTGCATCAGGATAGAAGACAGTTTTGTCTTGATAGTCTGCGGCGAGCTGGATCCTAATCAGTTAAGGGAGAGCTTGAAAACCTTTATCGAAATGCGCGACAACAAGGTTATGGCAAACGTGAAGGACGAATAAAGGAAAGACGGGGCCCCCCGGATTCCCGGGGGGCTTTTTTTCTGAGTTTGTCAGATGGCCCTGCTCAAACCCGTATAAAACCTGAAAAGTTTTTTTAAAAAGCGCGCCTTCAACAGGAGCCGGGTCTGGTATCTCCACCTCTACCGCAAGGCTCACGTACCACCTGTCCGCTTCCCTGGAAACCGTGGCCGAGAGAATTCTGCCTTTGAATTTGTGCGTGTCTTCTTTAACTCTGATCTTCCCCAGCCTCGGCAGTTGTACATGCCTGGGAAACACCCTTATCGTGCCTGTTAGCCTGAAGCTGTCGTGTATCCCCTTCTTCTTGAACTTCGGGTATTCCGCTCTGCCCTCGAAGAAATTCTTAAAAGCCCTATCCAGGTCCCTCAGAGCTTCCTGCGGAGCGCATTTCGATACCTCGTACATCCAGGGAAGGTCTGTTTTCTTCAGCTGGTTCAGCTTGCGGTGCAGTTCGATTGCATTGGTGCTCCTTTCTTCCTCTTCCCAAATCCTTTTCCTCTCGGCCAGTCCCCAGTTCCATGCAAAACGGGCGCATCCGGCGTGCTTTTTCAGGAAAATAAGCTGGCGTTTATTTGGCTTAAGCTCGTAGCGGTAGGCTTTATTCACCAGCATTCTCTATGGCCTCCATAGCTCTCTTCACATGGTTTTTGGCCGACCTTCTCCCATACAGACGAGCGCAGAACGAAGTCAACGCTTCTATCATGTCCTGCACCAGATCGTCTTTGACCTCTCCCGCCTCCATGACGATGATCCTTCTTCCCTACATACCCCTATCCTTCGAGCCAGGAGAAGCGGCTCAGGTAGACTGGGGAGAAGCCATCATCTACCTGAACGGAGAGAAAATCAAAGCCAATCTTTTCTGTATGCGGCTCTGCCACAGCGCCATGCCATTTGTAATGGCGTTTCCGAGCCAGCGCCGGGAAGCGTTCATCGAAGGGCATATCAGGGCATTTGAATTTTTCGGCGGGGTACCCAAGCGGCTGATTTACGACAACCTGTCTAAAATCTTGGGGCCATTATAGAACTCCTCAAATGATTCTTTTTGGAAAACATCTGGATGCGTGGCAGACATGGCGAAGAACCAATTTTTTTATTAAATTTTTTTGTTGACAGGAGGAAAATGAGATTTTTTGTCGAAAGTAAGTTCAACATAAACAGTGGAATAAGTTGCTAAAGAGTAAGAGGAGTGTTTTTAACTACAGTGGTGGCACAGAAATTGCAATCAATCAATCAATCAATCAATCAATCAATCAATCAATCAATCAATCAATCAATCAATCAATCAATCAATCAATCAATCAATCAATCCCTGTTGATAACAAACTTGGAGTAGATTTTTATATAGGTTTGTTTTGTTTTCTTAAGGGTACAATTCCAGGAGTGACTCCTGAGATTCCTGGTGTTGTGCCCTTTTGTATTTTCTGATGATTTCAAGTTGATCAACGACATTTACGGTTACTGCGTGGGAGACGCAGTGTGTGCAGAGTCGGGAGACTGTTGAGGTTTTGCGCCGTGCTGGTGTCCGCTACGGACAGGGCTACTATCTAGGGAGCCCCTCGCGGGTTCCGGCTGATAGAGAGTAGTTTCAGTGAGTTTCACGAGTTTGTTTAAGGCCAAAAGTGGTGCCTTAGCGGCGCTGATGGCAAATAAAAAATTTATTATTCAAAGGAGGGATCTTTATGGCTGATGAGAAGACCTTGGCACTTCCAACATCTCGAACAGGAAACGGCAAAACGGAAGAGAAGGAGCAGGAATCTTCCTTCAAGGAGCGAGTAGACAAGAAGAAGCTGGAGGCACAGCGCAAAAAGGCGCGTACTTATGCGAAGCAGCAGCAGATAGCGGAGCGGCTTGCTGCGGCTACTGAGGAGCTTTCGTCTGGGGTCCAGGAGGCCTCAAGCGCGTGTGAAGAGTTGAAGTCGGCGGTAGAGCAGATTGCTTCTGGAGCTGAGGAGGCGAGCGGAGCTTGTGAGGAGTCGCTGGCCGCGATCACTCAAATATTAGGCAACATTCAGCGTGCAGCGGAAGCTGCGAGGGTTTCGCTTGAGCGTGGAGAAGCCATCCAGAAGCTGGTTAGTGCGAACACAGAGGAGATAGAGGAACTGATTCGGGGAGTCAACACAGCTGCGGACAAGAATGCGGAGTCGGCGCGGTTGGTAGGTGAGTTGGAGAGACAGGCGGAGAACATTGGGGAGATCGTGCGCACAGTAGTCAACATAGCGGATCAGACGAATCTTTTGGCATTGAACGCTGCAATCGAGGCGGCGCGTGCTGGTGAGCACGGCAAAGGTTTTGCTGTGGTGGCAGACGAGGTGAGGACGCTTGCTGAGACTTCGGAAAAGGCTGCGAACGACATCAGGGACCTGGTGGGGACGATTCAGGAAGAGGTTCGGGTGATAGCTGAGGAGGTCAACAAAGCTGCTGAGGTTGCCCGTCAGGAGGTAGAGAAGGGGAAAGCCATCAACGAGGACCTGGGCAAAATTGCGGCGGACATGGCTGAGGTGGTGAGCGGTTCCCAGGAGATCGACAAACTCTCGCAGGAGTCGGTGGAAGCGGCCGAATCTTTCCGTGACGGTTCTACCCGGATTGCCAAGACAGCGGAGGAACAGGCTCAGGCTTCGCAGGAGGTTTTAGGTTCAGTGGAGCAGCAGACGAAGGCCATTGACGAGATCTCCACGAGTGCTGCCGAACTGGCGGAGATGGCCGAACTCTTGCGTTCTTCCACAGATGTTCAGAAATCTGCGGAAAACCTAGCTGCTGCTGCGGAGGAACTATCTGCGGCGATAGCCGAGATGAACCAATCTGCTCAGGAGATCATGAGCGCTTTGCAGCAGGTATCCGAGGGAGCCCAGCAGCAGGCAAAAGCTGCTGAAGCCTCGGCGACTGCGGCGGGACAGATTGACAAAGGGGTCAACGTGATTCTTGATCGGGCGAAGGTTTCCCTTGAGCGGGTTCAAGCACTATCTGACCTTCTTGCCAGGAACAAGGCCAATGTCGATGAGCTCATAGCTGGGATAAACGCTGCGCTTCACGCAAATATTGAGAATGTTCAGAAGATCCGCATTCTGGAGAAGAGGGCGCGGGATATCGACAAGATTGTGGACACGATTGTCACCGTAGGGATTCAGACGAACATGCTGGCAGTGAGCGGTGCGATTGAAGCTGCGCGTGCTGGGGAATACGGGAAAGGCTTTGCTGTTGTTGCTACCGACATTCGGAATTTAGCTCAGGACAGCGCCAAAAATGCTGAGCAGATCAAGGATCTGGTCAAAGCGATTCAGGAGCAGGTGCAGTCTGTATTGAAGGATGTGGAATCTGTTGGTGAATCGACACGGCAGGAGGTGGAGAAGGCGCAGAAGATCACTCAAGACTTGGTCACGATCGAGCAGGACATGAAGGCGGTAAACGCTGGAGCACAGGAGATAGTTGATAATTCCACCCAGATTGCTGCTGCTCTAGATCAGGCGCGCAAAGGAGTGGAACAGATTGCTACGGCTGCTCAAGAAGCTGCTTCAGCCTCAGAAGAAGCTGCTGCTGCGGCACGCCAGCAGGCTGCGGGCGCAGGAGAACTTGAGCGTGCGATTGAAGAGATAGCGGCGATGGCTGACGAACTGCAGCAGTTGTAGGAGGGGGGTCATGATGTCAGACGAAACGAGGCAACTGGTTTGCTTTTATCTTGGTAAAGAAAAATACGGTGTTAACATTGATTTTGTGCAGGAGATCATCAGGATGCCTGTGCTCATGAAGGCTCCCCTCACACCTCCCCACATCGAAGGGTTGGCCAACCTGAGGGGCACGATCCTGACGGTAGTCAACGGTAGGGTTCGCTTTGGGATCGAGCGTCGTGAATTTGACGAATCCAACCGGGTCATCGTCCTCGACTATCAGGGAAAGAGACTTGGCTTTATTGTTGACCGTGTTTCCGATGTAGTCACTGTTTCTGAAGAGGACATCGAAAAGAAAGAAACAGGTCGCGGCGAATTTGTTGAAGGTGTGGCGAAGGTCACCGAAGAAGGCTCACTTGTCCTCATCGTCAATGTGGAGAAGCTTTTCCCGAGGGTAGCGAGGAAGTCTGCTGCAGCGGCAAGTCACCGCACTTTTGCTGCTGATGATAAGGGGAAAACAAAGGAGCAAGAAGAAGAGAGCCAGCTTGTCAGCTTTCGGGTAGGCAAAGAAGAATTTGCTCTTGAAATTGTCGATGTTCAGGAGATCGTTTATCTTCCGGAAGAGATCAGCCAGGTTCCTGGTGCGCCTTACTACTGTGAGGGGCTTGCCTCATTGAGGGGTAAGCTACTTCCCATTATCCGTTTAGGGAGCATCCTTGGGACTGGGGAAGAAGAATTTGACGAGCGGGCTCGGGTGGTGGTGGTCAACATTGTTAGGGGAGGCAGGCGGCTTATAGCCGGGCTTGCTGTAGACGGTGTTTCTGAGGTGCTGCGTGTGCCCAAGAGGTTTATCGAGCCTGTTCCGGCGCTTTTAAGGGCGCGAGAGGCGGAGTTTCTTGCTGGAATTTGCAACATTGACAGCAGTAGGCTGGTGCACGTTCTCGATGCAGGTAAGCTGTTCAACGATGCAGACTACGAAGCCTTGCTTTACGAGCAAGGGGATGAGGAAGAAGATAAGGGCACTTTGGATCTCAGGGATGAAGAGGAGCAGTATGTCACCTTTCAGCTTGACGCTCAAGAGTATGGAGCACCGATCTCTCAGGTTCAGGAGATCATCAGGGTTCCCCAGATATTTGCAGTTCCCCGGGCTCCGGAGTTTGTGGACGGGGTTATCAACATCAGGGGTGAGATTGTCCCTGTAGTTGACCTCAGGAAGCGGTTTGGTCTGGAAGAGCGGGGACTTAGTGAAGCGAACAGGATCATTGTTGTTGACCTTGGGAATGCGAGGACAGGGTTGATTGTTGACGCAGTGCGCGAGGTTCTGGGTCTTTCGCGGGGTGATATCGAGCAGGTCCCTGAAGTTTTTGTTGAGTCAGGCAAGGCCAGCTTTTTGAGCGGGATCGGCAAGGTGCATCAGGGTGAGCGGATCCTGATCCTGCTCGATCTTTTGCGGCTGCTCAGCAGAGAAGAAAGAGATGAGTTGAAGCATTTCAGCAGCGAAGTCGGACAAGAGAGTAGCGAGGAACTCACTGGGCCTGGACAGTTCAGCGGTGAAGCTGACGAGGAAATCGAAGAAGGGAGTGAGCCGGGGCCATCTACTGATGAAGAAGATCAGGATCCTGGTTGTTGATGATTCGGCACTGATGCGCAAGTATATTAAGCGGATCTTGGAAGAGGACCCTCGCCTTGAGGTAGTCGATGCTGCAAGAGACGGGGAAGAAGCTGTTGAAAAAAACCTTGCTTTAAATCCTGACGTGATCACCCTTGATTTGAACATGCCCAAGATGGACGGCCTGACTGCCCTCCAGTACATCATGCAGACCAGGCCCTGTCCGGTCGTTGTCGTTTCTTCTCTTACTCAGCGTGGTGCCCTCACTACCTTTGAGGCTTTAGAGCTTGGGGCCGTGGAATGCATTGCCAAGCCTGATGGCACGGTCTCATTGGGGATTGAGCAGATCGGGGAAGAGATCCGGCGTAAAGTTAGGGCAGCGGCGCAGGCCAATATCAAGAGCTACCTTCCGGAAACAAAAAAGAGGCGGGAGTCCGGCGTCCGTGCCGCTACCCGCCCTTCTTCTCCCTCCGTTTCTGACACCTCATTCGAGAAAATTGTGGTGATCGGGGTCTCTACTGGTGGTCCGAAAACGCTGGGAGAAATCCTGCCCAGGCTTCGAGGGGACTTATCTGCCCCTGTGGTTGTGGTGCAGCACATGCCTGAGAGGTTTACTTTTCATTTTGCCTCCCGCCTCAGTGAGTTCTGTGCCCTCAGGGTGAAAGAGGCTGAAGACGGTGAGCCTCTTGCTAAAGGTGTTGTGCTGGTGGCACGTGGCGGGTGCCACTTGAAGTTTAGCAAGAAGCTCGGCGAAAAGGGCCTGCGTGTGTGTCTTTCCCAGGAGCCCAGGGATGCCCTGTACGTTCCTTCTGTGGAGGTAACCCTTCGGAGCCTTCGGCAGTTCGTGAGTGATGATCGGATTATCGGGGTCATGCTCACCGGGATGGGTGATGACGGAGTAGAGGAGATGGTCGAGATCAAAAGAGGAGGCGGCTACACGATCGCCGAGTCTGAGGAGACTGCAGTTGTTTGGGGGATGCCCCGCGAGCTTGCGAAGCGTGGTGGTGCAGACGTTTTAGCACCGGCTTATGCGATTCCAGAACTGATCGTTGACGCTGTGGAGGGAAGAAGCCTTGGTGGAAGAACTCAGCCGTCTGATTGAATTGCTCAACAGTGAGGACGAGCTGGAGAGGCTGCGTGCGGCAGAAGAATTAGGTGACCTCACTTCTTCGGAGGCTGTTTTATCGCTGGTATCCTGTCTTGAAAAAGACGAGAGCCGTTTTGTCCAGGAAGCCTGTGTAGCTTCTCTCTGCCGGATCGGCACAGAAGAGGTAGCTGAAGAAGTAGCGAAACTTTTGCGGAGCAGTAATCCTTATGTCCGCAACGCTGCTTCAGAGATCCTCCAGCTTCTGGGTGACAGAGCAGAGCGTGTGATTGAGCTTCTCCTTCGGGATCCTGCCCCTGATGTACGTGCACTTGCAGTGAGGGTTGTGGGAGAGGGGCTGTTTTCTAGTGCTTCTGCGTTGCTTCGTTTGGTTGTGCTAAATGACCCGGACGTAAACGTAGTTGCCAGTGCTGCCGAGTATTTAGGTGAAATTGGCGGTTCTCGTGAAGACCAGGATGCGCTCAATGCGGCGCGGGCGCGCTTTTCGGATCCCTTTCTTGAGTATGCTGTAGAAACCGCGCTCCGGAAGATGGGTGAGTAGTTTGGTGAACAGGGCTTCTTTTTCGATCTCTGGTGGAGAGTTTGCTCGTCTTGCAGATTACATCTACCGCAGGACGGGTATCTTTTACGATGAGAACAAGCGCTACTATGTGGAAAAGCGCGTCTTCGACCGGATGAAGGCTACGGGCCACGAAAAATTCCGGGACTACTTCCTATACCTTCGCTGCGATGCATCTGGGGAAGAGTTTCAGAGGCTTGTGAATGCGCTTACAGTAAACGAGACTTACTTTTTCAGGGAGTACGACCAGTTGAAGTGTTTTGCGGAAGAGGCGCTCCTGGAAATGCTTAAGGATAAGGGTGGCAGACAGCGGCCACTGCGGGTCTGGTCTGCCGGCTGTTCTACTGGTGAAGAGGCCTACACCCTGGCGATCATTTTGCTGGAGATGCTGGACTCTGATGGCTTTGCCTTCGAGGTCCATGCTACAGACATCAACGATGAGGTGCTGCGGCAGGCAGAAAAGGGTGTTTATGAACAGCGTTCTGTCCGTGAGGTTCCTTCAGTTTATCTTGAGAAGTACTTTGTGCCTGTTTACGGGAAGTACTGTTTGAAGCCGCTTGTAAAAGAGAAGGTGCGCTTTTACCAGGTTAACCTTCTTGACAGGGCGCAGATGCATAAGATGCGAGGTTTTGACGCCATATTTTGCCGCAATGTGCTGATTTATTTTGACGATAGAGCGCGGCGGGAGGTGGCTTTAAGCTTTTACGAATCGCTCTGGCCGGGTGGATTTATTTTCCTTGGGCACTCCGAATCGATGAGCAGGATCGCTCCCATATTTCGAATCCGCAAGTTTAAGAACGCCATTATTTATCAGAAGTGAGGGGGAGTGCAGTGGGGAAGAAGATCCTTGTTATTGATGATTCTTCGACAGTGCGCAGTTACTACCGGAAGCTTCTCGAAGCCAACGGTTTTGCCGTAACCGATGCGCTCAACGCGTATGAAGGCATTGAAAAGGCCTTAGAAGAAGAATTCGACCTTTACCTTGTGGACATTAACATGCCCAAGGGTACCGGTGTCGACTTTCTCAGGGAAGTTCGGTCTAATCCTGAGTTGGTTGCTGTACCTGCTGCCGTGATTTCCGCTGAAAGAGAAGAAAAAGACGTGGAGTTGAGCCTTTCTGCTGGGGCGAACGTTCATTTCGCTAAGCCTTTGAAGCCGGAGACCTTGCTGGAAATCTGCCGGATTCTGTCTGGGGAGGTCGCAACAAGTGGATGATGTCTTAGGCGATCTTGTGGAGGGATTTCACGAAGAAGCCAGCGAACTGCTGGAGGACTTGACCGACCTGATTCTTGCCTTAGAGGAGGATCCGGGGAACAAGGAGGCTGCTGAGGAACTTTTCCGGAAGGCGCACACATTAAAGGGTGCTGCTGGTCTTGTTGGGGCTTCTCGAGTCTCTGAGGTGACCCACATCCTTGAGGAAGTGTTGGAGGACATAGCTGCCGGGAAAAAGGTTTTCAGGGCCGAGGTTGCCGACCTTTTGCTTCAGGGTTTCGACTATGTGAAGGAGCTGGTGGAGACCTTTGCTGCTGGAAAAACGGCAGACGAAGAGAAGCATAAGCACCTCCTGGAGGCGCTTTCAACCTTGAAGGAAGGTGAGAAAAGTTCGGATGGTGGGCAAACCAGTTCTCCGGACAGTATCGGTAACGATTTTTTGCTAAAGCTTGCACCTCAGGCCTGGGCGAAAATTCTCGATGTTTTGGAAGAAGAAGAGAAGAGCGTTTACCAGGTCGTTTTGAAGTTTGACCCCGAGCTTTTCTTTACTGGCCAGGATCCCTTACTTATCATCGACGATTTTCTCAAGGCCGGGGATGTGATCGAGTTTGTTTGCCACGCCGAAGAGTTACCCCCTCTGGATGAAATCGAACCTGAGCGGATCTACACTTGGTTTGAAATTTACTTGGAAGCCCCGTCTGGTGTGCTCTCTGAGTTTGAAGATTTCGTTGATTTTCTTGACCCCCAACTCAACTTTGTGCTCATTCGGGAACCGAATTACGAAAGCCTTTTGTCTTCCCTTAGCCTGGACGCGACAGTGTGCCGGGATCTGAGAAATGTGGCCGAATCCCATCTTGGTAACATCAAAAAACTCTTGACTGCGATCCACCGCGTCTTGGTTCTGAGACCCGGTGCTGAAGAAAGACCGGCTCTTTCCAACCTAGCCGCTCTCTTGAAGGAAGAGTGTCTCAAGACTGCGTTGGAGACGCACGGTCATGAGGGGCTTCGGTGCGTAGTATTTGCCCTGTGTGTTTTTGCCTGGATGCTTTCGGGTTGTGTCAGCTCTGGGCTGGACAGCGAGTCGGAAAAGAACCTGGAGGAGGCCTTGAAAGATCTGCGTCGGAGTTTAGATCTTCTGCTTGGAGAGCAGGCCGAGGGCAAGGATTTCTCCGGGGAAGCCAAGCCAAAAGACAGCTTTCCGGAAGAAAGAAAAAAAGTCTTGAAAGAGATCCTGCGCCAGCAAAAGATTTACCTTGCTTTGAACCGGAGTAGCAAAGATCACTTTGGGCCTTCATTGTTCCGGGTGATTTCCTGCATTGCCTTGGCCCTCGGCTGTAGTAATGTAGCAGAGCGTGTTCAGCTTTTTTCGGACCTTGAGTGGGATGCGTGCCTGGATGTATTGAACAACTTGGAAGCCCTGGTGGGTGGTGAAGAAGAAGGCGAGGCCAGGGCGGCTGCTGAACCCGGCAGTTCTTCGAGCGCCGTGATCCAAGCCCCGGTTCAGGCTCACCAGCCTAAGGGCCGGGCCAAGAAGTACCTTCGAATTGAGGAAAGCCGTTTTGAGAAGCTTTTCGAGTTGGCAGGAGAATTGGTGATTGCCAAGAACAGTCTGCCGTATCTGGTGCGCAAGCTTGAGCTTCACTGGGGGATTCCCGATGCGGCCAGGGAACTGAAAGAAAGGTATCAGGCACTTGAGCAGATCAGTCGTGAGCTGCAGGATTTAGCGATGGAATTCCGGCTTCTTCCTGTATCGCAGATATTTCAGCGGTTCCCGCGGTTTGTGCGTGATGTCAGTAGGAGCTTAGGCAAGCAGGTGCGGCTGGTTATCGAAGGGGAGGAGACACAGGTTGACAAGACGGTGCTGGAGAAGATCTACGAGCCCTTGGTTCACCTTGTGCGCAACTCTTTGGATCACGGTATTGAGCCTCCGGAGGAGAGGGTCCGTCTTGGGAAGGAAGCGGAAGGGAGGCTTGTGCTGCGGGCTGGTCGGGAAGGGCACTTTGTGTTCATTGAAGTGTCTGATGACGGGAGGGGAATCGACCCTGGGCGCATCAGAGATGCTGCTGTAGAAAAGGGATTGCTCAGCGAGCAGGCAGCAAGTCAGCTTTCCGATGACGAGGTCGTCCAGCTTATCTTTCACCCTGGTTTCTCGACCGCGAAAAAAGCAAATGAGCTTTCTGGCCGCGGAGTCGGGATGGATGTTGTCAAAGACGTGGCCGAGCAGTTAGGGGGCAGTGTGCAGCTCAGCAACTCTCCTGGTTCTGGGTTGACAGTGCGTTTGACTTTTCCTCTCACTTTGGCGACGACCAAGGTTTTGGTTGTTCGGTCTGGTGGTGGAATTTATGGGCTTCCCCTTGAAGGTGTTGAAGAAGTTCTCCGGGTTCGGACTGATCAGTTCCAGCTTCTTGGTGGAAAAGAAGCGGTTTACCTTCGGGGCAGAACGGTTCCTGTGGTTCGGCTGAGGGAGTTGTTAGGGCTGACGGGAGATTCTTCTGGGGAATTTAGCTATGTTGTAGTCTTGAAAGTTGGGGTAGGTCTTGTGGTCGATGATTTTGAAAACGAGCTTGACGTACTTTTGAAGCCGCTCCCGGGGGAGCTTGGTGGTGTGAATCTTTATGCGGGGGGTTCTCTCCTTCCCGACGGCAGCATTCTGCTTGTGCTCAACCCTGAAGAATTGCTGGCAGGGGGGGGAACTAGTTCATGCCTGTTGTTAGAAGCAGAGACACTTTAGTTTTCACTGGCAGCCTCACTGTGGAGGATGCTGGGGAAGTAAAACAAAAGTTGCAGGAGTTGAAGGGGGCAACGGAGCCGCGCCTCGATCTGAGCGGGCTCGAGCGCTTCGACTTCAGCATCGCCCAGCTTCTTTTGGCTTTTGTTCGGGAGGTCAAGCTGATTGGTTTTATTCCTCCTTCTGATACCAGGTTGAGCGACATCTTGAGGTTTCTCGGGGTGTGTTAGGTGTTGGGTTATCTGGCGGGCTTCATTTCAGGATTGGTCCTCGGAACTGCAGCAGTTTCGCTTGTTTCCCGGAAAAAGAAACCTTTGCAAGAACCCCCTCCACCAACTCCGATTCCGCAGATTGAGGAATCAGCGAAGGAACAGATGGACACGAGAATGCTGGAAGAATTCTTCTTGACGGTAAGGAATGTGGCTGACATTGTGGAAAAAGTGCTGGAAGAAACGCGGGTAGAGATAAGAGAAAGTACTGAGAAGTGGATAGAAGCAGTTGAACAAATGGTAGGAAGCGCTCGTGAAGGAATTGCTCAACTGAAGACAACGATTACAGCAATTGTTTCTCGTGAGGAGGAAAAAACTGATGATCTTTTAGAAAGAAGCCGAAATTCTGCTTCCCAGATCGTAGACACCAGCAGGACTGCTGTCAGCAGGTTTACAGAGTGCAGTGACCAGTTTCTGGGGATAATCCAGGAGCTTCACGAGAGCCGTTTCCGGGACTTCAAGCTGCAGATTGAGGGTGTTCTTCGGCAGTCGAACATCCTCGCTTTGAACGCCGGTATTGAGGCTGCGCGGTTGGGAGCAGCAGGACGCGGCTTGGGGGTCATTGCTAGGGAGATTCAAAAATTAAACAAAATGGTTGATGAATCCCTTGATGCCATTGGGGATTTGGTGGAGTCGTTGGAGTCGCAGCTGCAGGAGTTTTCCAAGACCCTTGAGGTGACTGCTCAGGATTCGGTCAAGGCGATCGAGCAGGGTGAGAGGGTGCTGGAGGCCAGTCTTGCTGAGCTCGACCGGAGGGTTGACAGCATTGCTTCTGCTCTTTCTGGGGTTGGTGGGAGGCTAGACGAGGTTGCTGGAAACCTGGGAGCAGTTGTTGAAGTGTTCCAGTATCAGGACATAGTTTCTCAGAAGCTGGGGAACATGCAGGGGGTTGTTAGGGAGTTGAGCGAGGTGCTCGATAAAGCGGTAACTTCGCTTTCCAGAAGCGAATTTGAAGAGGTGCGGGAAGAGCTCCTGGGCCGGATTCAGAAGCTCTACACGACCCAGAGTGAGCGGAGGCACCACGAGGATGCGACAGGTCAGAAGTGTGTTGACGAAAAGCGGGTAGGTCAGGTTATTTCCGAACTTGGAGAGAATGTCGAGCTTTTTTGAGTAGGGGTTGAAGCAAGAGAGGGAGGTGGCTTCGTGAGCAGGCGAGTGCTGGCAGTTGACGATTCAGCCACAGTGAGGTCAAGCCTAAAGCTCGTCTTGCAGGAAGCGGGCTGCGATTTGGTTTTAGCTGCGGATGGTGAAGAAGCTCTGAACAAGATAAAAAAGTCAAAAGAGAAGTTTCACCTGATCATTACCGACCTGAACATGCCGAAGATGAACGGGATCGAGCTGATCAAAGCGGTGCGTTCACTGCCGGATTACCGTTTCGTTCCGATCCTGATGTTGACGACCGAGTCCCAAGCTGACAAGAAACTGGAGGGGAAGAAGGCAGGAGCTACCGGCTGGATCGTCAAGCCGTTTACTCCCGAGCAACTCATCGGGGTGATTCAAAAGGTTCTAAGATAGCAAGGAATAGGAAAAACCTCTTCAAAAACCTTGGTAGACCACCATGCCGCCATCGGCGGCACCGACAGAGGAACGAAAAAAGGATTTATCCTTTAAGCTCTAAAGATAAAGAGCAAGTTAACTTTCTCCTACCCAAAAGATTTTTGATTTGTTGAATTACCAACGGCAGGAATAATGCCAAACTTTGTCCAATTATAATATTATTTGGCGTTGAACTCTACCAGGAAAGCCCGTCCGCTCAAGGATGAGTCCAAACAGAACGAATTTTAAATAATGCATATTACCGAAGAGCTAGAGGGGGTAATCATAATGCTATA